>Ga0299906_10001544_pt1 | contig 19774 bp, 22 predicted proteins | sample RVTome_14_FD_200259 | JGI IMG/M metagenome (GOLD analysis project Ga0299906, IMG submission 200259) | Soil microbial communities from uranium-contaminated site in the Upper Colorado River Basin, Wyoming, United States - RVT145D125 (version 2) ...
GTGGGGGGGTTCGCTATTTCTCCCCCGCCACCCCCCGCGCCCCCGGCGAAACGCTGGCGGAGTGAGGCTCGCCGGGGGTTTGTGCAACAATCGCCGCGCCCCGGAGTGCCTTCCATGACGCCCACCGAGATCAGCGACCGGCTCGTCGCGCAGCGCGTCGTCCCGGTGCTGCGGCTCGCGTCGGGCGCCGACACCGAGCGCGCCGTCGATTGCCTCGCCGACGCCGGCTTTCGAGTCGTCGAGATCACGCTGACCGTTCCGGGCGCAGTGCCCCTCATCCACCGCCTCATCCGGCGGCTCGGACCCTCGTTCGTCGTGGGTGCCGGAACCGTCCTCGACTTCGACGCCGCCCGAGCGTGCATCGACGCCGGTGCGCGATTCCTGGTGTCGCCCTGCGTCGTGCCGGGGCTGGCGCGGCTTGCCCACGAGGGGGGGCGGGCGGCGCTGATTGGCGGCTTCACGCCAGGCGAGATTCTCGCGGCGCACCGTGAGGGCGCGGACATCGTCAAGGTGTTCCCGGCCTCGACCGGCGGGCCCGAGCACCTGCGCGGGATCCACGCCGTGTTCCCCGACCTCCTGCTCTGCCCGACGGGCGGCGTCGGCCTGCAGAACCTCGACGCGTACTTCGCCGCCGGCGCGAGCCTCGTTGGCGTGGGCAACAACATCGTCGATCAGCAGGCCCTCGCCGCGGGCGACGCGGCGCGCGTCACCGCGCATGCGCGCCGGTTTCTCGTGCGCGAGAGCGGAATCGCGGCCGCATGAGATGAGCGCGTTCGACATCCTGGCCATCGGCGAGCCGATGGTCGAGTTCAACCAGACGCAGGCCGGCGCGCCGAACTATCTGCAGGGTTTCGGCGGGGACTCGTCCAACATGATCATCGCCGCGGCGCGGACGGGCGCGCGCACCGCGTACGTGACGCGGCTCGGGGAGGACGGGTTCGGTCGCATGTTCGTCGCGCTGTGGCAGGCGGAGGGCGTCGACGCGCGCGGCGTCGCGATCGATCCGCAGGCGCATACCGCGGTGTATTTCGTCACCCACGGCCCGCAAGGTCACGTCTTCAGCTATCTGCGCGCCGGATCGGCGGCGAGCCGCATGCGCCCCGCGGACCTCCCGCTGGAGCTCGTCCGCGGAGCGCGATTCGTGCACGCATCCGGGATCAGCATGGCGATCTCGGCATCCGCGTGCGACACGGTGCTCGCCGCGTTCGAGGCGGCGCGCGCCGCGGGCGCCAGGGTTTCGCTCGACTCCAACCTGCGCCTCAAGCTCTGGCCGCTCGCGCGCGCCCGCGCCATGCTCGGCGCGGCGGCGGCGGTGGCCGACCATTTCTTTCCCAGCATCGAGGAGGCGCGCGCGCTGAGCGGCCTGGAGCAGCCGGACGCCGTCGTGGACTGGGCGCACCGGCTCGGCGCGCGGACCGTCTACCTCAAGCTCGGTCCCGAGGGTGTGATCGCGAGCGACGGCGCGCGGCGCGAGCGCATCGCCGGCCTGAAGGTCAAGGCGGTCGATGCGACCGGGGCGGGCGATTGCTTCTGCGGCGCGACGCTCGCCAGGCTCGCCGCGGGCGACTCGTTCGTCGACGCGGCGCGCTACGCGAATGCGGCCGCGGCGCTCGCGACGACGGGCTTCGGCGCGGTCGCGCCGCTGCCGCGTCCCGAGGCGGTGCGGACGCTCCTGGGTGGCGCATGACGACGATCGCGCTGATCGCCCACGACGCCAAGAAGCACGACATGGTGGCGTTCATCCGCCGCTTCGAAGCGGCGCTCGCGAGGCATCGGCTGATCGCGACGGCGGCGACCGGGCAGCTGATTCGCGACAGCACCGGGCTGCGCGTCGAAACGGTGCTGTCCGGGCCGCAGGGCGGCGACCTGCAGATCGGCGCACGGGTCGCCGCGGGCGAGGTCGACATGGTGATCTTCCTCCGCGATCCGCTCGCTGCGCAGCCCCACGAGCCCGACATCGCGGCCCTGCTGCGCGTCTGCGAAGTACACAACGTGCCGTTCGTGACCAACATCGCCGGCGCGCAGATCCTGATCTCGAGCATCGACCGCTGAGAGGAAACGCCATGGACGCACCCCTCGTCCTGCCGACCACCGGCATCCGGCCCGAGATCGCGGTCGCGGCGATCCCGAGCGACGAACGCGTGTGGGTCCCGCAGGCGAAGGACGTCTGGTTCCGCCCGCTGCTCTTGAACACCGTCACCGGCGGGTGGTGTAACCTGCTGCGGGTGCGAAAGCACGGCGTCCTGAACCGCCACCGCCACCCGATGATCGTCGTCGGCTACGTGATCAGGGGAAAGTGGCGCTACCTCGAGCACGACTGGATCGCGACCGAGGGCAGCTTCGTCTTCGAGCCGCCGGGCGAGATCCACACGCTGGTCGTGCCGGAGGACTGCCCGGAGATGATCACGTTCTTCAGCATCGCCGGCGCGATGATCTATCTCGACGACGCCGGCCGGCAGATCGGCTACGAGGACGTGTTCTCGAAGATCGACATGTGCCGCAGGCACTACGTCGAGGTCGGCCTGGGCGAGAGCTACGTCGATCAGTTCGTCCGGTGAGATTCGGCATCCCAGGGATCACCAAGGCGTTCGACGCCGGGCTGGTCAAGACCGTCGGGCGGCTCCTCCGGGCCGGGCGGTTCCACCGCGTCGCGAACCTGGTCGCGGCGAGCGAGCCGCTCGCGCGCATGCGCGAGATCGTGGGCGACCAGCTCCTCGTCCGCACCGCCGCCGGGCTGGAGCTCACGCGGCGCGCGCGGCGGCTCGCTGCCCCCTTCCGTGATCTGCTCGAGCGGATCGGCGAGGTGCTGTCGGGCCGCGACGTCTTCGATCCGGCGTTCTGCGAGCAGGCGTTCCACGCTGCGGCCACGGACTACGCGAGCTTCGTCCTGGGCCCGGCGGTCGCCGCGCCCCTTGCCGAGGCCGCGCCGCGCGCGAGCCTCGCCCTCGCGCCGCTCGATGCGACGGGCTGGCGTAGGGGCCTCGAGCGCGGCGCGCTCGACCTCGTGCTCGGGCCGGCGCCGCGCGGCAAGCTCAGGAGCGAGCGCCTGATCGCCGAGCGCTTCGCCTGCATCGCGCGCAAGGGTCATCCGCGCGTCGCGAAGCGGCTGACCGGGAAGGACTACGCCGCCGAAGCGCACGTGATCGTCCGCTCGGCGACTGCCGACCCGGCACTTGCCGATCCGGGCCGCAAACGCCGCGCCGCGGTCGCGGTCGCGCACTTCCTGCTCGTGCCGGAGATCGTCGCGTCGACCGATCTGATCGCCACGCTTCCCGAGCGCGTGGCGGAACGCTTCGCCGAGCGCTATCTGCTGGTCGTCCACCGCTCGCCGGTTCGTCCGGCCGGATTCGCCTTGACGATGACCTGGCATTCCCGCACCGACGCCGATCCGGCGCGGGCGTGGCTGCGCCGGCTCATCGCCGAAGTCGCCGCGGAGTGCTGAACCGCGCGAACGCCGACGTCGGCTCGAAGGGGCGGGGTGACGACCCTTTTGCCCGGCTTATTTGACCAGTTCGATTTCGCTCGGACGCCAGGTCTTGAGGAAGAACGGTTCGAGCGGGCTGTAGAGACGCAGGATCGTGTTCCAGCCCTTGCCCGGCACCGTCTGGATCCAGTTGCCTGGCTGCACGCCGGCGGGAAGCCTCGGGCCGAAGTAGATGGTGGTGGATCCGTCTGCATTCGGCACGGCGGCCGGAGATGGGTAGGTCTGGCTCCCCGCCCGCGGGTAGCGCTGCGGCGTGTCCAGCATGGAGCGCGTCTGATTGTCGTAGACCGTGAACGACCAGAACTTGGCCGCCGGGATGTTCGGGGGCAGCGTCACCTTGTAGGTCTTCGCCCCGTCGAAGTCATTCTTGTCGGCATCGTACATCGCCATCAGATACTGGGAACCGACGTCCGGCAGTCGCATGATCATCGCCGGTGTGATGCCGGTGGCGTAGTAGAACATCGCCGTGCGCGCGTTGAGCGTGCGTGCGCCAGTGGGCGGGAACGGCACAACCCCCTCCTTGGTGACCATGGGCGGCGGCGTCTCCATGGTGTATCCGCCAACCCAAAGCGGATTGAGCCACATCGAGCCCGGATAGAGCACGAAGCCCTCGGACTCGCGCGGCCGGTACACGATCGCGCGGGAAGTGGCCTGGCCTATCGCCGCTGCCTCAGTGAGGATCCTTCGCATCCGAGCATCGGGTTGGAACGGCTTGCCTCTCACGATACCGATGGACGCCAGCTGTCCCATCCGCTCGACGTCACCCAGTGCATTGACCGGCTCCTCCTGGACGAGTTTGTTCAGCATCTCGTAGAAGCCGAAGTCGCTTGGCGGGATGGTATTGAATGATTTGTCGCTGCCGTCGACGAACCGGACCGGCGGCGGCGCCACCTCCCGTCCGGGCTTCACCTTGCCGGTGAGGATTTCGGCGATGCTGGTACCGACTCCGCCCGACGCGTACGGATAGGCCTTGTAGGTGCGCTGGATCAGCTCGACCGGGGGCTTGGGGTCGTTCTTTTCCAGGAAGGAACGGCCGAGAACGAGCACTCCCGTCGTGCGCGAGCGCGCGACGTAGAAGCCGCCTTCCGGGACCGGACCGTCGTAGCCCGGGGGCAGGATGAGGTACTTGCCGCCCTTCCCCCGGTCGGGTCCGGGTAGGCCGAAGTCGATGATCCAGTTGAACCACATATCGTCGAGGGTCCCGAGGCTGTCGGGCGGCGTCTCGAGGACCATCGGACCCTTGGTCAGATCCAGAAAGCCGAGGAAGTAGACGGTGTCGGCGTTAGCCGTGAGAAAGAGGGACTTCGCGTCCATCAGGCGAGGAAAGATGACAACCTGGTTGTCCTCGACACCGATGCTGCGGAACCCTTCACGCGCCGCGTACGTGGACACTCCCGCGAACGCGTTGAGGTACACATCCACCGCGTGCATGAGATCGATGTTGTCGTAGACCTTCTGGACGGTGGCGGGTGTGGGCACGCCATCCTTGTATTCGAGGGTGCCGAGCCGCGTCTCGACCTTGCCCGGTGCCGAGATGGCGTTCAGGGTCGGCTGCGAAACCTGGGCGTGAACATCCGGCGCCAGAGCGGCGACCGTGGCGGCAATCGCAAGCGAGTAAAGCGTCTTGGTTCTCATCGTTGCTTTCCTGGCGTTGGTTAATCGAGTCTGGCTTCTTGGTAGATGGGCGTGGCTGGAATGCGGCAGCGAAACCCCACGTCCGGGAGACGTGGATACTACCGGCGGTGCCGAAAAGGCCGCTATTGCACCTTGGTGCCGGGCGCCCTAGAACGGGCAGTCCGGCTTGAAACTCGGCGCGCGCTTCTCGCGCAGGCTGACGATCCCCTCGTGAACGTCGGGTCCGGTGAACCCCATGAACTCGAGCGCGAGCGACGCGTCGAAGCTCGGCCCGGCCATCCGCAGCCAGTTGTTGAGCGAGTACTTCGTCCAGCGGATCGCGGACTGGGCCCCGGTCGCCAGCTTCCTCGCCACCTCGAACGCCTTCGGCACCAGGTCCTTCTCGTCGACGACGAGCGACACGAGACCGATGCGCTCCGCTTCTTCGCCGGAGACGGTCTCGCACAGCAGCAGGTAGTACTTGGCTTTGGCCATGCCGCAGAGCAGTGGCCAGACGATCGCCGCATGATCCCCAGCCGCAACGCCTAGGCGCGTGTGTCCGTCGATGATGCGCGCGGTCTTCGCCGCGATCGAGATGTCGGCGAGCAGCCCCGCGACCAGACCGGCGCCGACCGCCGGCCCGTGCATCGCCGACACGATCGGCTTGGAGCAGTTGATGACGTTGTAGACGAGGTCGCGCGCCTCGCGCCAGACCCGGGCGCGGACGTCGAAGTCGCTCACCATGTCCGCGACGAGCTTCAGGTCTCCGCCGGCCGAGAACCCCTTGCCCTCGCCGCGCAGGATCGCGACGCGCGTTTCGGGATCGGCGTCGACGTCGCGCCAGATCTCGGCGAGCTCCCGATGCAGGACGTGATCGGCGGTCGAGAGCCTGCCCGGTGAGCCCATCACAATCTCGAGGATCCCGTCGGGATGATGCTTGAGCGCCAGGCGCTCGTAGCTCGAATAGCGGTCGGCCATGGTGTCCCTCCGTGCGTCAGTCGACTCTAACGGGCAGGCGCTTGAAGCCGCGAAAACGGACGCGCCGGTCCCGTTCGGGCGCGCCCGCAGAGGCGATGCGCGGGAACCGCGCGAGCAGTCGACCGATGGCGATCCGCGCTTCCAGGCGCGCGACGTTCATCCCGGCGCACGCGTGGTCGCCGTGCCCGAAGGCGACGTGCCGGTTCGGCTTGCGGCCGACGTCGAGGCGGTCGGGATCGGGAAACTGCGCCGGGTCGCGATTGGCCGCACCCACGCCGAGCGTGAGGAAGGTGCCGGCCGGGAAGGTGCGCCCGCCGATCGTCATCTCAGCGGTCGCGATGCGGTTGTTCAGCTGCAGCGGACTCTCGAAGCGCAGCAGTTCCTCGACCGCGGTCGCGAGCAGCGCCGGCTCCCGGGCGAGGCGCTCGAGCTCACCGCGATGCCGCAACAGCGCGTCCACGCCGTTCCCGATCAGGTTCGTCGTGGTCTCGTGGCCGGCGTTCAGCAGGAAGATGCAGTTGTGGAGGAGCTCGCTCTCGGTGAGCCGCTCGCCGTCGGCCTCGCCCTGGATCAGCCGGGTGAGCACGTCCGCGCCGGGATCGCCGGGCGCCTGCCGGCGCCGGGCAACGAGGGTTTCGAGGTAGTCGAGGAACTCGCGCACCGCGCGGTTGCCCCGCTCGAGCAGCGCCGCATCCGGCGCCGGCTCGAGCGCCGACAGGATCGCGAGCGACCAGCCGCGCAGCGGCTCGCGCTCGGCGCGCGGCACGTCGAGCAGGTTGCCGATCACCTCCACCGGGATCTCGGCCGCGAACCCGGCGATGAGGTCCAGCTCGCGCTTGCCCGCCATGCGGTCGAGGAGGCGGTCGACGAGCGCGAGGACGTCCGGCTCCATCCGCGCGATCGCGCGCTGGTTCACCGCGCCCATGAGCAGGCGGCGCACGCGCGTGTGCAGCGGCGGGTCGTTGAAGACGAGGCTGGTAGTGTGATGCTCGTAGAGCGGGGTGTCGCCGTACTTCGGCTTGAACTCCTGCTTCTTGTCCGAGCTTGCGCGCGGCTCGCGGTAGACGGCCGCGACGTCCTCGTACCGCGTGAGAAGAAACGATCCGTGCCCGAGTTCGTGCACGGGGTCGTGCTCGCGCAGCGCGCGGTAGTAGAGGTACGGGTCGTCGACGAAATCGTCCGGAACATCGGTCAGGCGAAACGCGCGGGCGAACGCTCCCGCCTCGGGTGCGGAGGGGTCGATCGCGGCGCGGAGCATGCGGTCAGAACGTCCCGGGGTACGCGCCGCCGTCGATGAGGAAGTTCTGCCCGGTGACGTACCCGGCCTGCGCGCTGCACAAGAACGCGCAGGCCTCGCCGAACTCGGCCGGATCGCCGAGGCGGCCGGCGGGGATGCTGCGCGCCCGCTCGGCCTTCGCCTCCTCGAGCGAGAGGCTCTTGTCCTTGGCGAACGCCGCCATCGTCGAGCGCAGGCGGTCGGTGTCGAAGGCGCCCGGCAGCAGGTTGTTGATCGTCACGTTGTGCTTCGCCGTCTGGCGCGCGACGCCGGCGACGAACCCGGTGAGCCCGGTCCGCGCCCCGTTCGACAGGCCGAGCGGCGCGAGCGGCGCCTTCACCGCGCTGGACGTGATGTTGACGATCCGGCCGAACTTGCGCGCGATCATCGGATCAATCGTTGCCTTGATGAGCTCGATCGGCGTCAGCATGTTGGCGTCGATCGCCTTGAGCCAGTCCTCCCGCGTCCAGTCGCGGAAATCGCCCGGGGGTGGGCCGCCGGCGTTGTTGACGAGAATGTCCGGCTGGGGGCACGCGGCGAGCACCCTGGCGCGGCCCTCCGGCGTCGTGATGTCCGCGGCGATGGCAGCCACCGGCACGCCGAACTGCTTGCGAATCTCGTCCGCCGTCCGGTTCAGCGCCTCTTCGCCGCGCGCGCAGATCGTCAGGCTCACGCCCTCGCCAGCGAGCGACCACGCGCACGCGCGGCCAAGTCCCTTGCTCGCCGCGCAGACGATCGCCGATTTGCCCCTGATCCCCAGATCCATGACCAACCCCCTTCCGCGGAGTACACCGCGAGCAGCGTGGATTCTAGCCGTAGCGCTGCCGCTCGACGCTCAGCAGCGCCATTCCGCCGCGAGCTTGATGAAGATCGGGCGGAACGAGAACGCGATCACCGCACCGGCGGCGAGCGCGATCCCGACCGCCCGGTAGGACGCCGCGGGCGGCACCAGCCTAGCGCCGCTTGCCGCCGAGGATCGAGCCCAGCACTCCGCGGAGGATCTCGCGCCCGACCTGCGACCCGATCGAGCGGGCGGCGCTCTTCGCCGCCGACTCGAGCACGCCCTCGCGCTTGCCGCCGCGCGGCCCGGTCGACCCGAAGAGGATGTCGCTGAGGGCGCCGCCCGCGCCCTGGGGCGCGCCCGCCGGCGTGGCCTTGCCGCGCCCCGGCGCCTCGGCCTGGCGCTCCTCGGTGCGGTCCTTGAGCTTCTCGTACGCCGACTCGCGGTCGACGGTCTTCGCGTAGTGGCGCGCGATCGCCGAGGCCCCGATGATTCGCTTCCGCTCGTCCGGGGTGATCGGCCCGATCTTCGACGCCGGCGGCATGATGAACGCGCGCTCGACGACGGTCGGGCGGCCCTTCTCGTCGAGGAACGACACCAGCGCCTCGCCGACGCCGAGCTCGGTGATGACTTTCTCGGCCTTGATCTTCGGGTTGGGGCGCAGCGTCTCGGCGGCGGTCTTCACCGCGCGCTGGTCCTTGGGCGTGAAGGCGCGCAGCGCGTGCTGCACGCGGTTTCCGAGCTGCCCGAGCACCGACTCCGGGACGTCGAGCGGGTTCTGGGTCACGAAGTAGACGCCGACGCCCTTCGAGCGAACGAGCCGCACGACCTGCTCGATCTTCTCGAGCAGCGCCTTGGGGGCGTCGCTGAACAGCAGATGCGCCTCGTCGAAGAAGAACACGATCTTCGGCTGGTCCGGATCGCCGACCTCGGGCAGGCGCTCGAAGAGCTCGGCGAGCAGCCACAGCAGGAAGGTGGAATAGAGCTTCGGCGACTGCATCAGCTTGTCGGCGGCGAGGACGTTCACCATGCCGCGGCCCTTCGCGTCGGTCTGCATCAGGTCGTCGATGTCGAGCATCGGCTCGCCGAAGAAACTCTCGGCGCCCTGGTGCTCGAGCTCGAGCAAGCCCCGCTGGATCGCGCCGACCGAGGACGTCGAGATGTTGCCGTACTCGGTCTTGAACTTGGCGGCGTTGTCGCCCACGAACTGCAGCATCGCCCGCAGGTCCTTCAGGTCGAGGAGCAGCAACCCGTGGTCATCGGCGATCCTGAAGACCGCCGTGAGCACGCCGCCCTGCGTGTCGTTCAGGCCGAGCAGCCGCGCGAGCAGGAGCGGCCCCATGTCCGAAACCGTCGCCCGGATCGGATGCCCCTGCTCGCCGTAGAGGTCCCAGAAGGTGACCGGGCAGCCCTGCCACTTGGGCTCGTCGAGCTTCAGCATCGCCAGCCGCTCCTTCATCTTCGGCGAGGCGGTGCCCGGTGCGGAGATCCCCGAGAAATCGCCCTTCACGTCGGCCATGAACGTCGGGACGCCGATGCGCGCGAAGCTCTCGGCGAGCACCTGCATGGTCACCGTCTTGCCGGTGCCGGTCGCGCCGGTGACGAGGCCGTGGCGGTTGGCGAGGCCAGGCAGCAGGCAGAGATCCTTCGGGCCAGCCTTGGCGACGAGCAATGGGTCGGGCATTGCGGGCTCCTGGCGCTTGTGGAGTGGGGTCGGGCGGCGAGCTAAAATTATAGGCGTCCCCAGCATCGCACAGCGCGCGACGACACCGCCATGGCCGGACACTCGAGATGGGCGAACATCCGCCACCGGAAGGACCGCGCCGACGCGAAGCGCGGCAAGGTCTTCACCAAGGTCATCAAGGAAGTCACGGTGGCCGCCAAGCTCGGCGGCGGCGATCCGGCCATGAACCCGCGCCTGCGCCTGGCGCTCGCCAAGGCGCAGGAGGCGAACGTCCCGAAGGACAACCTCGAGCGCGCGATCAAGCGCGGGACGGGCGAGCTCGAAGGCGTGGCGTACGAGGAGATCCGCTACGAGGGCTACGGCGCCGCCGGCGCGGCGGTGATGGTGGACTGCCTCACCGACAACCGCACCCGCACCGTCGGCGAGGTGCGGCACGCGTTCGCAAGACACGGCGGCAACCTCGGCACCGACGGCTCGGTGGCGTTCCTCTTCAAGCACTGCGGCCAGTTCGTGCTCGCGCCGGGCACGAGCGAGGACCGGGTGATGGAGGTCGCGGTCGACGCGGGCGCCGAGGACGTCCTCACGAACGACGACGGCTCGGTCGAGGTCATCTGCGCGCCGGGCGACTTCGAGGCGGTGAAGGGCGCGCTGGCGAAGGCCGGCCTGACGCCCGCGTTCGCCGAGGTCACGATGAAGCCGACGACCGAGATCGCGCTCAAGGGCGACGAGGCGGCGCGCATGCAGCGCCTCCTCGACGCGCTCGAGTCGCTCGACGACGTGCAGGACGTCTACACCACCGCGGCGATCGAGGACTGACGCGCGCCTATCTCGGCGCGAGGGCAGGGCCTATAATCGCCCGCCAGTGGGCGCCTCGGTTCGCATCCTCGGCATCGATCCCGGTCTGCGCGTGACCGGGTTCGGAATCATCGACAAGATCGGGACCCGAATCACCTACGTCACCAGCGGCTGCGTCCGCACGCCCGCGACCGGCAGCCTGCCGGCGCGGATCGTCGTGATCCTCGACTCGCTCGGCGAAGTGATCGCCGCGCACCGGCCGCAGCAGGTCGCGATCGAGAAGGTCTTCGTCAACGTCAATCCCGCGTCGACGCTCGCGCTCGGCCAGGCGCGCGGCACCGCGATCTGCGCCGCGGTGTCGGCCAGACTGCCGGTCGCCGAGTACTCCGCGCTCCAGGTGAAGCAGGCGGTGGTCGGCAACGGCCTCGCGCGGAAGGAGCAGGTGCAGGAGATGGTGCGCCGGCTCCTCCGCCTCGCGGGCACGCCCGGCCCCGACGCCGCCGACGCGCTCGCGTGCGCGATCTGCCATGCCCACGGCGGGCAGGGCCTCGGCGCGATCGCCACTGCGGGCTTTCGCGTCCGGCGCGGCCGACTCGTGGCCGGCCGCCGCCCGCGGTCTGGGCTCAGGCGGACGGCATGATCGGCCGGATCCAAGGCGTCCTGCTCGAGAAGAACCCGCCCCAGCTCCTCGTCGATTGCGCCGGCGTCGGCTACGAGGTGGAGGTGCCGATGAGCACCTTCTACGGCCTCCCCGCCATCGGCCAGCGGATCACGCTGCTCACGCACCTCGTGGTGCGGGAGGACGCGCACCTCCTGTACGGTTTCGGGACCGATAGCGAGCGGCGCGCGTTCCGGCAGCTCCTGAAGATCAGCGGCGTGGGGGCGCGCACCGCGCTCGCGGTGCTCTCGGGGATGTCGGTCGCCGAGCTCGCCGAGACGGTGACGCTGCAGGAGACCGGGCGCCTCACGCGCGTCCCCGGGATCGGCAAGAAGACCGCCGAGCGGCTGCTGCTCGAGCTGAAGGACAAGCTTGGCGCGGAGCTCACGGCGCCCCTCGCGGTGAACCGCGCGGCGCCCGCCGCGGCCGACGTGCTGCACGCGCTGATCGCGCTCGGCTACAGCGAGAAGGAGGCGGTCGGCGTCGTCAAGCAGGTCCCCGAGGGGCTGTCGGTGGCCGACGGCATCCGGCAGGCGCTGAAGCTCCTCTCGAAGGCCTGAGGCGTTGGGAAGATAATGGATTCATGATCGAGACCGACCGCCTGATCTCGCCCGCCACCGCCTCGCCGCACGAGGAGGCCTTCGAGCGGTCGTTGCGCCCGCGCCAGCTCAACGAGTACGTCGGGCAGGAGAAGATCCGCGGCCAGCTCTCGATCTTCATCGAGGCGGCGCGTACCCGGCGCGAGGCGCTCGACCACGTGCTGCTCTTCGGGCCACCCGGGCTCGGCAAGACGACCCTCGCGCACATCATCGCGCGCGAGATGGGGGTGAACCTGCGGCAGACCTCGGGTCCGGTGCTCGAGCGGCCCGGCGACCTGGCCGCGATCCTCACCAACCTCGAGCCGAACGACGTCCTCTTCATCGACGAGATCCACCGCCTCTCGCCGGTGGTCGAGGAGATCCTGTACCCGGCGCTCGAGGACTACCAGATCGACATCATGATCGGCGAGGGGCCGGCGGCGCGCTCGGTGAAGCTCGATCTCCCGGCCTTCACGCTCGTCGGCGCGACCACGCGCGCCGGGATGCTGACCAACCCGCTGCGCGACCGCTTCGGCATCGTCGCCCGGCTCGAGTTCTACACCCCGGAGGAGGTGCGCCGGATCGTCGATCGCTCGGCGGGGCTGCTCCAGGTCGAGATCGCCCCCGAGGGCGCGCTCGAGATCGCGCGTCGCTCGCGCGGCACGCCGCGGGTGGCGAACCGGCTGCTGCGCCGGGTGCGCGACTACGCCCAGGTCAAGGCGGACGGCGCGATCACGCGCCCGGTCGCCGATGCGGCGCTCACGATGCTCGACGTCGACCAGGTCGGCCTGGACGTCATGGACCGGAAGCTTCTCCTTGCGGTGATGGAGAAGTTCGCCGGCGGGCCGGTCGGAGTCGACAACCTCGCGCATGCCATCGGCGAGGAGCGCGACACGATCGAGGATGTCCTCGAGCCGTTCCTCATCCAGAGCGGCTTTCTGCAGCGCACCCCGCGCGGGCGGATGGCCACCGTCTCCGCCTACCGGCACTTCGGCATCGCCGCGCCGAGCCGGCCGGCGAGCGGCGAGCTCTTCGCGGATGAGTAACCCCGTTCCGGCGCCCGCGCGTTTCATGGAGGGGGCCGGGGAGACCGGGCCCCGCTGGGATGGGAGGACGCTGTCGTGGCCGGTCCGTGTGTACTACCACCACACCGACGCCGGGGGCGTCGTGTATCACGGCACCTACCTCGACTTCATGGAGGCGGCCCGCATCGAGCTCCTGCATGCGCTCGGCTTCGACCTTGCGGAACTCGCCGGCCGCGCGGCGGTCCTTTTCATCGTCTATGGCCTGGCGGTGGACTACCATAAGCCGGCGCGGCTCAACGACCGGCTCACCGTGACGGCGACGATCGCACGGGTTGGCGGCGTCCGGCTCGAGTTCGACCAGCGGGTGCGCCGGGGCGAGGAGCTGCTCGTCTCGGCCAGGGTGAAGGCGGCGTGCGTGCACCCCGGGACCTACAAGCCGGTCCCCCTTCCCGCGGGCTTCAGGGAGAAGGCACAACAATGAACGTCACCCAGGACCTGTCGATCCTCCACCTCATCCTGAACGCGAGCTGGGTGGTGCAGGGGATCATGCTGCTGCTCCTCGGGGTCTCCGTGATCTCGTGGTACTACATCTTCCACAAGCTCTTCACGATCAAGCGTGTCCAGCGGCAGACCAACGACTTCGAGCGCGCGTTCTGGAGCCGGCCCGACCTCAACGCGCTCTACCAGAGCGCGGTGAACGCGCGCCACCGCACCGGCAGCCTCGAGCGCATCTTCGAGGCGGGCTTTCGCGACTTCGTGAAGCTCAAGACCCAGCGCATCGACCCGAGCGACCTCGTCGACGGCGCGCGCCGGGCGATGCGCGCGACCTATCAGCGCGAGATGGACTACCTCGAGTCGCACCTCGCGTTCCTCGCCTCGGTCGGCTCCGTCAGCCCCTACGTCGGCCTGCTCGGCACGGTGTGGGGAATCATGCACTCGTTCCGGGGGCTGGCGAACGTCGCCCAGGCGACGCTCGCCGCGGTCGCGCCCGGCATCGCGGAGGCGCTCGTTGCGACCGCGATCGGGCTGTTCGCCGCGATCCCCGCGGTGGTCGCGTACAACCGCTACTCGCACGACATCGAGCGGCTCGCGGTGCGGTTCGAGAGCTTCATGGAGGAGTTCTCGAACATCCTGCAGCGCCAGGCTCCGCGCCACCGCGAGCCGGCCGAGGCGAGGCAGGAGACCGGCGCGAGGCCCTGACCCCATGCGGCAGCGCAAGCTCATGAACGAGATCAACGTCGTCCCGTACGTGGACGTGATGCTGGTGCTGCTCGTCATCTTCATGGTGACCGCCCCGCTCATCACTCCGGGGCTGGTCGAGCTGCCGAGCGTCGCGAAGAGCTCGCAGCCGCCGGAGGCGCCGCTCGAGGTCATCATCCGCGCCGACCAGTCGCTGCTGCTTCGCGAGCGCGTGAAGGGCCAGGGGGTCGACCGCACCGTGAACATGCAGCAGCTCATCGCGGGGGTGAGGGAGCGGCAGCGCCGCTCGCCCGACCAGGCGGTGGTGATCTCGGCCGACAAGGACGTCCGCTACGAGGCGGTCCTGAAGGTCATGGACGAGCTGCAGCGGGCCGACGTCAAGCGCGTCGGCCTGATGGTCAAGCCGGCGGCGCGGTGACCGCATGAGACCGCCGGGCCGCCCCAGGGGCGAATCCCGAGGCGCGCGAGCCGCGAGGGCGGTCCAGTGAGCGCGCGGCCGCAAGGCCGATCCGACGCGATCCGCTCGCTCGAACGCCGCGACCCGGGCGCGCTGCTTTCGTTCCTGCTCGCGATCACCGTGCACGTCGCGCTGCTCACGATCCTCGTTTTCGGCATCCAGTGGCGGACCAAGCGGCCGGACCCGGTGATGGCGGAGCTGTGGGCGCAGCTGCCGGCGGTCGAGCCGCCGCGCCTCGAGCCGAAACCGCAGCCGGCGGTCCAGCCGAAGCCCGAGCCTAAGCCCCCGCCGAAGCCGGAGCCCAGGCCGGAGCCCAAGCCGGAGCCGAAGGTCGAGCCGAAACCGGCGCCCAAGCCGGACATCGCGCTCGAGCAGGAGCGCAAGCGGAAGGAGGACGAGGCGCGCAAGCGCAAGGAAGAGGAGGCGCGCAAGCTCCGCGAGGAAGCCGAGCGCAAGAAGCAGGAGGAGTTGCGCGCGAAGCAGGAGCGCGAGCGGCGCGAGCGTGAGCTCGCCGAGAAGCGGCGCGTCGAGGAAGAGACGCGCCAGCGGATGCGGGAGGAGCTCAACCGCGAGTTGGCCTCGGCGACGCCGAAGCCGGGCGCGCCCACGGTAGGCCCGCCGCTCCTCGGCGATCCTAAGGCGCGGGCGCAGTGGGGCGATCGCATCCGGGCCAAGATCCGCAGCAACATCGTGCTGCCGCCCGAGCTCGCCGGCAACCCCGAGGCCGTGTTCGACGTGGAGCTGCTGCCGACCGGCGAGGTGCTCACGGCGAAGCTGCGCCGGTCGAGCGGCGTGCGGATCTACGACGAGGCGGTCGAGCGCGCGATTCTCAAGTCCTCGCCCCTGCCGCTGCCCGAGCGCCGGGAGGTGTTCGAGGCCCGGCTCGAGCTGACGTTCCGGCCGAAGGACTTAAAGTGATTACACACTCTGTGCGCAAAGCCCGCCTGTCGGGCGCTGGAGACATGGGTCCTGGCGGGGGTCGGACGGTATAATCCGCGACGCCGTCAGCCGAACCCCGAACGCTGGAGCGAGGGCGTCCAGGCCCTTCGCAAGCACCCCGACTCGGTGTCCCGCATAACTCGAACATTGATGCAAGCGGTCCGTGCCGTCGTCGCGGCCCTCGCCATAGCGGGGCCCGCGCAGGCGCAGCTGTCGATCGAGATCACCGGCGGCGGCGCGAACCAGATCCCGATCGCGATCGTGCCGTTCGCGGGCGAGACGGCGCTCCAGCCGGGGGTCACCGAGGTGATCGAGGCGGATCTCGCGCGGAGCGGCCGCTTCCGCACGCTCTACACCGGCCCGCAGAACCCGCCGCTGAACGAGGCGACAAATGTGGATCTCGCGGGCTGGCGCAGCCGCGCCGCAGATGCCCTCGTCGTGGGTGGGGTCTATCCCGCGTCGGGCGGGCGCTACGAGGTGCGCTTCCGCCTCTATGACGTCCCGAAGCAGGTCTCGCTCGGCGGCTTCGCCTACACCATCGCGCCGGCGCAGGCGCGCGCGACCGCGCACCGCATCGCCGACTACATCTACGAGAAGCTGACCGGCGACCGGGGGGTGTTCTCGACCCGCATCGCCTACGTGGTGAAGGCGGGCTCGCGCTTCCAGCTGCAGATCGCCGACGCCGACGGCGCGAACCCCCAGACCGCGATTCAGTCCAACGAGCCGATCATCTCGCCGACCTGGTCGCCCGACGGCACGCGGCTCGCGTACGTGTCGTTCGAGGCGAAGAAGCCGGTGGTCTACGTGCATTCGCTGGCGACCGGCCGGCGCCAGGCCGCGGCGAGCTTCCGGGGCTCGAACAGCGCGCCGGCGTGGTCGCCCGATAGCAAGCAGCTCGCCGTCGCGCTGTCGCGGGCGGGCGGCACCCAGCTCTTTCTCGTGACCGCCGACGGCGCGAACCTCCGGCGGATCATGAGCTCCCCCTCGATCGACACCGAGCCCCATTTCTCGCCCGACGGCCAGTGGATCTACTTCACCTCGGACCGGGGCGGCAGCCCGCAGATCTACCGGATCGCGACCGGCGGGGGCGGGGCCGAGCGGGTGACCTTCAGCGGGGACTACAATGTCAGTCCGCGATTGAGCCCCGACGGCAGGACGCTCGTGTTCGTGACGCGCGATAGCGGGCGCTTCTATGTCGCCGCGATGGATCTCGCAACGCGGCAGACCCAGGTGTTGACCGACGGCGGGCGCGACGAGTCGCCGAGCTTCGCGCCGAACGGGAAGATGATCCTGTACGCCGCCGACGCCGGCGGGCGCGGCGTGCTCGCCGCCACGTCCAGCGACGGGCGCGTGAAGCAGCGCTTGTCCGTACCGGCTGCCGACGTGCGCGAGCCCGCGTGGGGCCCGTACCCAGCGAATTAAAAGGAGGCCTTTAACTTAGGAGGTCGTTTATGAGAAAGATACTGCTTGCCGCAACGATGACGATCGTGCTCGCCGGATGCCAGAGCACGCCCGAGGCCGACAAGCCCGCCGGAGTCGAAGACCGGATGGGCGCGACGACGAAGCCGCCGTCCTCGGCGACGACCCAGCCGGTGGCGCCGGGGTCGATGAGCGGAAACCCGCTCAAGGACCCGTCGAGCATCCTGTCGAAGCGCACGATCTACTTCGACTTCGACCGCGACGACATCAAGGTCGAGTTCGTGCCGATCGTCGAGGCGCACGGGAAGTACCTGCGCGAGAACCGCGGCGCGAAGATGCTGGTCCAGGGCAGCGCCGACGAGCGCGGCAGCCGCGAGTACAACCTCGCGCTCGGGCAGCGCCGCTCCGAAGCGATCAAGAAGCGGCTGATGATCCTCGGCGTCACCGAGATACAGATCGAGTCGGTGAGCCTCGGCGAGGAAAAGCCCGCCTGCGTCGACCACGACGAGGGTTGCTGGTACAAGAATCGCCGCGGCGACATCCTGTACGGCGGCGAGTTTTGAGCGGGACTGGAGGCATACCGGGTGCGCGGGGGACGGTCATGAAGGTTCGCGCCGTCGTGGCGCTGGCCGCCCTCGCGGCGGCCCTCCCCGCGCGCGCCGCCCTGTTCGACGACGAGGAGGCGCGCCGGCAGATCGCCGACGTGCGCCGCCAGGTCGAGGCGCAGGCGAAAACGCTGGAGCGCATCGAGTCCGAGGTCACCGACAAGAAGGCGCTTCTCGAGCTGGTGAACCAGCTCGAGGCGCTCAAGCAGGAGATTGCGGGCCTGCGCGGGCAGATCGAGGTGGTGGCGAACCGGGTCGAGGGGCTCGACAAGCGCCAGAAGGATCTCTACGTCGACCTCGACACCCGGCTGCGGAAGTTCGAGACAGCGAAGCTCGAGGAGGACAAGGTCGTGCTGGCGGCGCAGGCCGAGCAGCAGGCCTACGAGTCGGGCCTCGCGCAGTTCAAGGCGAACAACTACGGCGCGGCGATCCAGAGCCTGCAGTCGTTCCTGACTGCGTACCCCCAGAGCCAGCTCGCCCCTTCGGCGCAATACTGGATCGGCAACGCCCACTATGCGCTCCGCGAGTACCGGCACGCGATCGCCGCGCAGCAGAAGCTGATCTCGATCTGGCCCGACAGCGCCAAGGCCCCCGATGCGCTGCTGAACATCGCCTCGAGCCAGGCCGAGATGGGCGACGCCAAGGGCTCGCGCGGCACCCTGCAGACGCTGGTCTCGAAGTACCCGAACAGCCCGGCCGCCGAGCAGGCGAAGCAGCGGCTCGCCAAGAAATAGATCGCGGAGACCGCGTCTCCGCTCACCGGGTCTTCTCCAGACCCATGCAAGAGGTCAATCCCGCCAGCCTCCAGCCGGTCGTCGCGTGGGGGGCGTTCGTCCTCGCGTTCGTCTTCGGCTTCGTCGGCAACCGGACCAACTTCTGCACCATGGGCGCGGTGTCGGACGTCGTCAACATGGGCGACTGGAATCGCATGCGCATGTGGCTGCTCGCGATCGCGGTCGCGATCCTCGGCGCGAATGCGCTCGAGCTCGCGGGCCTCGTCAAGCTCTCGAACTCGATTTACCCGACGGCGAACTTCACCTGGCTCTCGTACCTCGTCGGCGGAGCGCTGTTCGGGATCGGCATGACGCTCGGGTCGGGCTGCGGCTCGAAGACGCTGATCCGCGTCGGCGGGGGCAACCTCAAGTCGGTGGTCGTGCTCGTGTTCATGGCGATCGCGGCGTACATGACGCTAAGGGGGCTCTTCGGCACGGTCCGCGTCGGCGTGCTCGAGCCGGTCTCGGTCCAGCTCGCGACGGGGCAGGATCTGCCGTCGCTGCTCGCGAAGTGGCTCGGCGCCGAGCGACGGGCGATGGAGATCGCGGCCGCGCTCGTCGTCGGCGGGGCGTTCGCCGTCTTCGCGCTCGCGCGTCGCGAGTTTCGCCAGTTCGACTATCTCCTCGGCGGGATCGTCGTCGGGTTGGTGATCGTCGGCGGGTGGTACGTGAGCGGAAGGCTCGGCTACGTCGCCGAGCACCCGGAGACGCTGCAGGAGGCGTGGGTCGCGACCAACACCGGGCGGATGGAGTCGCTGTCGTTCGTCGCGCCGCAGGCGTTCCTGCTGGAGCTGCTGATGTTCTGGACCGACAAGTCGAAGGTCGTGACGTTCGGGATTGCGTCCGCGCTCGGCGTCATCGCGGGCTCGCTTGCCTATGCGATCGTGTCGAAGAGTTTTCGGCTGGAGTCGTTTCGCGACGCGGGCGACATGCTGCGGCACATCGTCGGCGGCATCCTGATGGGCTTCGGCGGCGTCGTGGCGCTCGGCTGCACGATCGGGCAGGGCATCACCGGTTTTTCCACCCTCGCGGTGGGCTCGATTCTGACCTTCTTCGCGATCATCGTCGGGGCCGCCGCGACGATGAAACTCGAGTATCGGCGGATGATGCGCGAGGCCTAACCGCCTGAAAGCTAACGCGGTTTGACCTCCGCGCGCGCGACTCGTAGAATCCCGCCTCTTCCCCGGGGGCGTTAGCTCAGTTGGTAGAGCAGCGGACTTTTAATCCGTTGGTCGCAGGTTCGAATCCTGCACGCCCTACCAGGAAAATCAGCGGGCGAGGTTGCACTGGCCCGCTTCCTTTCCTCGGCTGCAGCCATTTTTGTACCAATCGGGATTGATCCGGGCCGCCGGGTGGGCCTCGGTAAGGTCTCGGCGCGCGCGGTGGCCGAAGTTCAGGTACACGACGCGGCACGATGCGGATGCGTCATCCGAGCCCGGCTGCTCGCGCGATCAGAAACAACCCTGCCCCGACGACGACGGCCCCGGTGGCTCGCGCGACGCGCTCAC
>Ga0299906_10001545_pt1 | contig 19768 bp, 18 predicted proteins | sample RVTome_14_FD_200259 | JGI IMG/M metagenome (GOLD analysis project Ga0299906, IMG submission 200259) | Soil microbial communities from uranium-contaminated site in the Upper Colorado River Basin, Wyoming, United States - RVT145D125 (version 2) ...
CCGCTGAGCCGTTTCGTTGTGGTCTCGAATCCAACGGCAGCGACGATCTCAAGCACCCTGCCGTGAGTTGGGGATGATATTGGCCCGTATTCGACTATCGGCTCTAATGGTGGGCACGGCACCCCTTCCGGTCTTGAGAGTGGGACTGTTGATCAGACCTGCCGAGCAACCCGAGGCGGCTGGAAACCCGAGGGCCAGACGGTGGCGGCGTCGTACCTAGCATTCTCAAACTTGGTGTCAGACAGCAGCGCGCCCCGCAAGCTCGCGCCGCGAAGGTTGGTGTCCCTCAGATCTGCCCCCCTTAGATCAGCGTCGACTAGGGACGCCCCTCCCAGGTCTGCCCACCGCAGATTCGCATACCAAAGCTTGGCCCCGTCAAGCTCAGTCCGGGCAAGGTCCGCTCTCTTGAGCTGGGCCCTGCCGAGATCCACACGATGAAGGAACGAGCCTGCCAGCATGGCCCGCCGAGCGCGGACGCCGTGCGCATAGCAGGGTTCCACGACCACGGACTCTGAGGAGTTAAGGTCGCCATTCGCATACTCGTCGACTAATCCAAACCACGTACCTTCGGCAACACAGCCATCAAGCCGAGCCTCGCGGAGATTGGCTCCGTCTAATTGGGCACCGCTGAGGTCGGCTCTTCGCATGTCCGATAGTGAGAGGTCAGCATCATGTAGAACTGCCTTCGTGAGCCTTGCCTTCCGAAGAGTCGCTCCCTTGAAGCTAACCCCGATTCGCCGACCGAAAACGGTGCCCAAGCTCAGCACGTCTTCAACAGGCGCGCTCGCAAATGCACCGGATAGATCAGCCCGGCTTAGGTTTGCGCGCACGAATCTTGAACCGTCCAGATGGGCTCGAACCAGTTGGGCTCGGCTGAGATCGGCGTGCATGGCATCCACCGAACACAACTCGGCACCAATGAATACAGCGTCTCGTAACACAGAATTGGTGAGCCGAGCATTGTTCAAGTGCCGCCTAGGAAGATGGACACCTGAGGCGTCCTGATTTCTAAGGTCCATCTCATCGAGATCTTCGAGCAAACTAAGTCGAAGCAAGAGGTCGCGGTGTACGGCCTGAGCCTCCCTGTGGCGCTCCACCAACAACAGAGCGATGGCGACGACCACTCCCCCTAGGAGAGCGGCGCCCAACTCTGAGTAAAGGTCGGACGCCACTGGGTCACGCGTGGTTCCGGCGGGAGCGGCCGGCCGAGGCCAATACCAAACCAGGACGAGTCCGACGAGTATCACCACCGCCAGGGCAAGCCACCCGACCAGGGCTTTCACAAATCTGGGAACACGCATTCTCGACCTCATTCTGGCCCAACCGGACTAGATCCCAGCCTGAATCTCCCCGGGGTTTCACAAGGCTCGATTGTCTGAGTCTCGACCCGGTGGCCTGACTCGGGTGAACGTAGTAGTTCTCGTCGAACTCGGCGGGTGGGATCCGGCCCAGCTCGTGGAAGATCTCCGGTGGTTGAACCAGTAGACCCATGCGAGGGTGGCGAGTTCGAGGTCGTCGAGCCCTCGCCATGGTCCCCGGTTGCGGACCAGTTCGGTCTGGTAAAGACCGATGAGCACTCGGCGAGGGCATTGTCATACGAGTCACCCCGTGAGGCGACCGAAGCGACCACCCCGTTCTCGGCGAGCCGTTCGGTGTACCGAATCGACAGGTATTGCACGCCCTATCCGATTGATGTATCAGCCCGTCGAGTGCGACGCCGGTCCAGTTCCGTTCCCAGATCGCCTGCTCCAACGCGTTGAGCGCCAGATCGTTCTCAACGATCTCGAGGCCCGCCATCCGACGATGCGGCGACTGAACATGTCGGTGACGAACGACACGTAGACGACCCCAACCAGGTTCTCACGTAGGTAAGGTCGGCCACCCACAGCCGGTTCGGAGCAGAAGCGGTGAACAGACGATCGCCCAGGACCGTTTCTAGTACTGCCTTCAGCAAATCTGACTGTGGCGAAGTCCGGTTCAGCGAAATGGATAGCGCGATTTCGAGGTCGTCGTTGCGCGCGACCAAGTACCGTCGGAAGCGAAGCCGTTGTGTCGGCTTCGGCTAACAGCTCAAATGTGAGATACGAAGAATGGCTGCACCCCTAGCCGCTGATCGAGAGTCTGCTACGAATCCGGATGACTTCGACCCCTCGAGCTTTGCGCTCCTAATGACAGCTACTCCGCGAATGCGTGCTCGCTTCTTTGCGGATCCGGCCCGGCATGCGGATAGGAGCCTCCCTCCCCATGATTTCTTTGATCGAGAGCCGGCTCCGAGGTTTTGGGCCTTCAAGGAACGCAAATGGCGGAGGAAAGAACTGGAATGGAAGCGCCGGAGGCTGGCCCAAGAGGTTCTCAAGCAAATCGTGAAGTCCGTGAACGACGGCACCCTCACCGCGGCGGTCAACACAGACTCGGTATACGAGGAGTACCTGGCTCCACTGGCAAACGCGTCCAGAAGGGCATTACAGACCGCGTATTGGCTGTCCTGGGGGGCTTTCGTGGTTGGAGTGATCCTTATCGGCGTCGGCATATGGCTAGTACTTAACCCTGTCCCGGATTCTGAGTTTGTCGTGGCCAGTCTGTTAGGCACGGGCGCCATTAGCTCGCTTGGAGCCATCCTTGGAATGGCTCTTCGTGGGACGCGGAGCGCCACCACCGACCACGTGAGACTGCACCTGGTGCTCACTGCATTCGCGGGTCAGCTAGGCGCAATTCGTGCAATGTCTGAGATGAAGGATGACCACACGAGTACAGACGAGCTCGCGAGCCGCCTCACCGAAGTCAATCGCCAAACGAGCGACATCCTCAGGGAAGCAATGAACCATCTGCCGCCTTCAAGTCTTTGATTCCTAGGTCAACCCCTCCTCCTCCAACAGCTCGTTCGAAGACGACGGGACCCTCACCGTTCGGTAGCTCAAATTACGACGGCGGATCTAGCCAGACCGCCAGAATCCCCAGGGGTTCCCTGGGGATTCTCTTGGTGGGCCCTACTGGACTTGAACCAGTGACCTCTTGCGTGTCGAGCAAGCGCTCTAGCCAGGCTGAGCTAAGGGCCCGGAGGCGACGACCGGAATCGAACCGGTGTGACGGGTTTTGCAGACCCGCGCCTAACCACTCGGCCACGTCGCCGAGACCGGATGCGCCAGAGCGGAAGACGGGATTCGAACCCGCGACCTCAACCTTGGCAAGGTTGCGCTCTAGCCAACTGAGCTACTTCCGCAGGAGGGAACGGCATTGTAACCGACCCTCCATGCCAACCAAACGGTCAAACGCCGGTCGAGCCAAACCCACCAGAGCCTCGCTGGGTACCGTCCAACGCCTCCACTTCCACCCAATCGACCGGCACCACCGGCACCACCGCCAACTGTGCTATCCGATCCCCTTTGGCGAAAGAAACCCGCTCCGACCCGTGATTGATCAACAGCACGGACACCTCACCCCGGTATCCCGAGTCGATCAGTCCGGGGCCATTGACCACTCCGACACCGGCCCGAAGTGCGTGGCCGCTGCGGGGAAGGACCAGACCGGCGTGCCCCGCTGGAATCGCAACCGCCAGACCGGTGGGCACCGAAGCCCTTTCCCCCGGCTCTAGAGAAACATCATTTCTTGCCTGAAGGTCGACCGCGGCATCGCCGATATTCGCCCTAGTGGGAATTTTCATTTCCGGATCGAGTCTTACGAAATTAGCCTGCATGTCGTTGTCACGGGGCATCGGGCGGGATGACCAGACGACTGTATGCGAGTGTGCCCGATGACTGCCAACTCAGACAGCAAGCGGCGTTTCATGCGGCTCTCTTCCATGGAATCGCTTGGTTTCTTCGATTCACCGACCGTCATCTGGACCAACACACCGCCGGGGTCATATCCGATCGGTCCCGGCCCGGACTCCACCCAAACCACCGAGCTGGTACCGATCCCGACCGGCAAACACACCCGTCGGGTCGAGCCGACTGGCGAGATGGTCAGGGACATCTGGGATTCAACCGAGCTTCACGCCCCGTCCCTCGTCGATTGGTCGCCGCAGGATTTCAGCTCGAAGACGCTCGACCGACGCGACTTTCGGTGGCCGGTGCTGCTTTCCGGCCTGGTGGCGATCCTGCTCGCCGTCGGATTCGGCTATTGGCTCTACCAGCGTCCGGCCAGCACCGCGGCATCGGCCGCCGTGGAGTTGCAGGCCGAAGCTTCGGCTCTCTCCGACGCCCTGCAGCGAGCCACTCCCCTGATCGCCGATCTTGGATCTGATCGATTGCCGGCGGCCAATCAGGACTCGACGGTGTTCTTCGAGATGGGGGAAGCGGCGCGAGCAATGTTCACCGCGTCGGGCAGTCTTCCCGCCGTGGCCGTGGCGGAGCGGTCGGCAGCGGCCGATGCCGCCGGCCTCGCTCTCGATGCCTCACGACAGCTCATGGAAGCAACTGCATACCGGACCGCGCTCGAGCCCGAATTGACCCTTCCCCTCCTGGAGACCGACCCCAGCCTCACCGATCTGACCACGGCGACGGCCGCTTTCAGCGAATGGCGCAGCGAGTTCGAAACGCTGTATGGCGCGCTGCCGACGGGCGTGTCCAGCACGGCGTCGGAGGCATTGGATGAGTTGATCACAGGCCTTGACACGGTTCAAACGAGCTACATCGACGCGTTGGGCACCAACGACCGCAACGGTGCAGTCACCGCACTCGGGGGGTTACGAGCCGAACTTCAGTCGATTCACCATGCCTTGCTGGCTGACATGAGCGAGATATCGGTCTCGATGACCGGTCTCGTCGAGCAGTCCCAGGAGAATTTGGCCCAGCTACTCGGCTGATTCGAGAGCCGCCACTTCCTTCTCGAAATCGGCGGCGTCCTGAAACTCCTTGTACACCGAAGCGAACCGTAGATATCCAACCTCATCGAGGGCACGAAGCCGCTCCAGCACCTCGTGACCGATGTCCTCTGAACTGACCTGCGATCCCCGGGCGCGTAACGAAGCCTCGACGTCTTCAGCCATTCTCTCGATCGCAGAACCGGAGACCGGTCTGTCGGCGAGGGCAGCCGACATACCGACGGCCAGCTTGGCCGTTGAGAAGGGCTCGAGCTTTCCATTCCGCTTGCGAACCATGAGCTGTGGTTCGAGACGCTCGTAGGTCGTGAATCGGTGAGCACACTCCTCGCATTCGCGCCGGCGGCGAATCGCCTGACCGGCCTCGGCCGGTCGACTATCGATCACGCGCGTGCTGGGAGCACCGCAAACGGGACAGAGCATCGTCGCAGCGTAAACACGATTCGAACCCGGCGCTCGGCCCACCACTCGCCGTCGAGGATGAAGCCCGACACCTGACCGACTCAGCTGGTCGGGATCAGCAGGACCTGACCGGGGAATATCGTCCCGCCCTCGACACCACTGAGTTGGCTGATGTCGGCCACCAGTCGGCGCACATCCTGGTCGGATCCGATGACCCCGGAAGCGATCGCCCATAACGTGTCACCCGGTTCGACCAGGTACTCCACGGGTGCTGTGGCCGGGATGTCGGCGTCGGCCGATCCACCGATCATGAGGAAGACCACGCAGACGGCTGCGAGAAGCAAGAACAGCCGGACGGACAGCTGGGACTTCGCCATCTGCATTTGGTCTTCCTCCTGAACGGGCCCTTGCGGGCTTGCTGGATGCTGTTCGGTGTCGAACATGCGTTCGTTACTCTATCGAACAGTTGTTCGATGTCAAGTCGTGTCTCTCCCGCGGTGTCACCACCAACTTTCCCGAACAGGTGTTTGGTTGCGAACTCCTGTTCGATTATCCTTCCACGAGGAACAACAGCCCGGAAGGAGTCAGGGTGCTCAGCGAACGTCAGCAACAGGTCTTGGAATACATTCGGAAAACGGTCGCCGCACGCGGCTATCCCCCATCGGTGAGGGAGATCGGGGACGCGATCGGCTTGTCATCCCCGTCCTCGGTCCACTCCCACCTCTCGTCGCTGGTCGAGGCCGGTGCGATCAAGCGGGATCCGTCCAAGCCCCGGGCGATCATGATCGTGGACGACACCCCGGCGCCGGCTGCCCCGCTGCCGGATCGACTGCGCGATGTCCCCCTCCTGGGCAGGATCGCCGCCGGTACCCCGATCACCGCCGTCGAGCACGTCGAGGACGTACTCACCCTGCCGGTCGACCTGATCGGCAGCGAGCCCGTCTTCTTGCTTCAGGTGAAAGGCGACTCGATGATGAACGCCGGGATCCTCGACGGCGATCTGGTCGCGGTTCGCAGCCAGAGGGACGCTCGCGACGGCGAGATCGTCGCCGCCCTGATCGACGGCGAGGAAGCCACCGTGAAACGGCTCCGGCGACGTGATGGGAAGGTCATTCTCGAGTCCGAGAACCCTGACTTCGAGCCGATGGTCTTCTCCGAGGGTGTCGAGCTGGTCGGAAAGGTGGTCAGCGTCCTCCGCCGCTATTCCTGATCGAACACCCCGCTGAAGCTGTACTCGGCGGGGCCGGTCAGCCAGGCGACGCCGTCCTTCATCTCGACCACACCCGATCCTCCCGGCACGATGACCCGGATGACACCGTCCGCTCCGTCCAGAGCTACCGCGGCGGCCGCCACCATCCCGGTCCCACAGGCCAGGGTCTCCCCGATCCCGCGCTCCCACACCCGCATCGTCACCTCGTCCCCGTTCACCGCGACGAACTCGACATTGCACCCAGCGTCGAACCCCGCCTCTCGAGCCACCAGCGGGCCGACGACCGGGAGATCAATGGCGCCCGGGTCGGCCACCGTCCGCACCGCATGGGGGTTACCGGTGTCGACCAGGCGATAGACGAAACCGTCGATCGTCTCCTCGCCTTCGATGACCGTAGGCCCGATCTCGACCTCGATCAGATCGTCGCTCACCCGCACCGTTCGCAGTCCGCCTGGGGTGTCAACCACGAACTCAGTGGCTTCGGCCCATCCCCGGTCGTGAGCAAAGCGGGCGACGCACCTGAGACCATTCCCGCACATCTCGGCCGCGCTCCCGTCGGCATTCCAGTAGTCCATGACGATCGGGGAGCCGGGTGACACCACCAACACACCGTCGGCGCCGACTCCGAACCGGCGATCGCAGAGACGGACCACATCGGCAGTCGGTGGCTTCGCCGGCCCTTCCAGGACCACGAAGTCGTTGCCTAACCCCTGCATCTTTGTGAACTCGTACCGACTCAAACCAGAGCCTCCAGAACCCGACTCGATCGCTCCTCGACATCCTCGATCCAGGGTATCCAGCGTATCCGGGGATCTCGCTGAAACCAGGTGCGTTGCTTGCGAGCGAGCCGCTTTGTGTGCGAGGAAGCCCGGGCGAACGCTTCGTCGACCCCGATATCGCCGCGCAAAGCGCTCAGGACCTGACGGTAACCGACGGCGTTTCTCGCCGTTCGCCCCAGGTCGGGGGCGAGCCGCCGCACCTCGTCGACCAGACCCTCTTCCCTCATTCGATGCAGCCGGGCCTCGATGCGGGGTTCCAGCGCTGCGCCCGGGTCGACACCGACGGCGACAAAACCGATCTCAGGCACGTAACGGCGGACATCCTCGGCGAGTGCGGTCCCGGCACGCATGCTCGGTGTCTCCCCGGTCAACTGGTAGATCTCGACGGCTCTCACCACCCGCCGATGATTGGCCAGGTCCACCAACGTCCTGGCGTCGGGGTCGATGCCCAGCAAGACGTCGACGAGATCGCTGTCGGGGCGGTCTTCGAGACCGGCTCGTAGCTCGGGATCGGTGGGGGCGAAGCTCATCGGGTCGACCAGCGCCCGGAAATGCAGACCGGAGCCGCCGGTGATGACGAGCACCGGCGACTCACTGGTCTCGATGACGACCCGGCCCTGTCGGCGGAACTCGGCGACGGAGAACTCCTCCTCGGGATCGACGATGTCGATCAGATGATGGGCGATGCCCCGCCGGTCGTGAAGAGTCGGCTTCGCGGTCCCGATGTCCATCCCGCGATAGATCTGCATCGAGTCGACCGAGATCACCTCACCATCGAGTCTCTCTGCCAGACGTACCGCCACCTCGGTCTTACCAGAGGCCGTTGGGCCCAGCAGGGCCAGGATCCGGGTCAGATTGGGCGTCCGATCAGGTGGTGTGGGTGTGCCGATTCGATGACGACTTCGAAGAAGGCCCCTTCGGGATGGTGACCCGCCACATGGACCACCTTCCCGGTTCGGGTCCGGGTGGTGGCCACGTCGGGGTTCTTGCGCGACGGCCCCTCGCTGAGCACCTCCACCTTGGAACCTGTCACCTCGGCGTTTTTCTCGCCAGAGATCCGGTTCTGCAGCTCGGCCAGTCGGTTGAAACGTTCTGTGATCACCTCATGAGGCACGAATTGGTCGGTCATACCGGCCGCCGCCGTGCCGGGGCGGGGAGAGAAGATGAACATGAAGGCCTGGTCGAATCGGGATTCCTCAACCACCTCCAGGGTCGCGGCGAAGTCATCCTCGGTCTCGCCGGGGAACCCGACGATGATGTCGGTGGTGACGGCCAAACCGGGAATCGTCGCCCGCGCCATCGCCAGCCGATCGGCGTACTTCTTCCGGTTGTAGCCACGATGCATGGCGCGCAGCATCCGATCGGATCCCGATTGGAGCGGGAAGTGGAGGTGCTCGCACACTGCTTCGGTTTCGGCCATGGCCAGCGCTACATCTTCTCTGAAGTCGTTGGGATGAGGACTGGTGAAGCGGACCCGACGTATCCCGTCCACTGCCCCCACGCGGCGTAGCAGCTCTCCGAATATCGGACGTCTCCGGCCATCGAGGGCGAGGTCCCGGCCATAAGTGTCGACGTTCTGTCCGAGCAGCGTTACCTCGACGACACCGTCGGAGGAGAGACGCTCCACCTCCCTGACTATGTCTCCAGGACGACGGGAGACCTCCACTCCCCTCACCGATGGAACGATGCAGAAGGTGCAGGTGTTGTTGCATCCGACCTGGATCGTCACCCATGCCGAGTGCTGCAACTCGCGTTTGACGGGGAGAGAAGAGGGCATCGCCTGCAGCTCGTCCACCACTTCGGTGATCGGGCCCCACTGCTCGGCCTGGTCCATCAGATCAAGGACACGATCGAGGTTGTGAGTGCCCATGACGACATCGACCCACGGTGCCCGCTTCCGCACCAATTCACGGTCCTTCTGGGCCGCACACCCACCCACCACCAACAACATGTCCGGGTTGAGGTCCTTGATCGCCTTGAGCTGCCCGAGGTTCCCGTACATGCGGTTGTCTGCATTCTCTCGGATGGTGCAGGTGTTGACGTAGACCACGTCGGCGGATTCGAACCGATCGGTCGCGGTCATCCCGTCGACCTCGAACAGACCGGCGATCCTCTCGGAGTCGTGCTCGTTCATCTGGCAGCCGAAAGTGCGGATGAAATAGCTCTTCCCGACCCGGGTCGGATGTCGTCGGGCCGGCTCGCGCAAAGTCGGGGTCGGAAGTAATACCGTCATGTCGCTCGGCTTCAGCGGGCGTAGTCGGTTGCCCGAAACTCCCGGATCACCGTCACTTGTATCTGACCCGGATACTGAAGATCCTCTTCGAGTTTACGGGCGATCTTACGGGAGAGCTCTCGCGCCTCGACATCGGACACGTCACCGGGGTCGACAACGACCCTCACCTCACGGCCGGCTTGCAACGCGAACACGTGGTCGACTCCGGGGAATTCCATGGCCAGGTTCTCCAGCCGCTCCAATCGCTTGACATATCCCTCGAGGGTCTCCCGCCTCGCCCCAGGTCTCGCCGCTGACACCGCATCTGCCGCCTGGACGATCACGGCGAGGACGGTTCTGGGCTCCACCTCGTTGTGGTGGGCTTCGATCCCGTGGACCACAGCCGCGTCCTCGTCGAATCGGCGGGCGATCTCAGCCCCGATCAGTGCGTGGGAGCCTTCCACTTCGTGAGAGACCGCCTTGCCGATGTCATGGAGCAGGGCGGCTCGCCTAACAGGTGCCGGATCGATCCCGAGCTCGGAAGCGAGCATCGCCGCGATGTGCGCCGTCTCCACCAGATGATTGAGCACATTCTGGCCATAGGACGTCCGGTACTTGAGACGGCCCATCAAGGTCACGATCTCTGAGTGCATACGCGAGACCCCGGCTTCCACCAGGGCCCACTCGCCTGCGTCACGGATGCTCTGCTCCACTTCATCGCGTGCCTTGGCGAAGGCCTCTTCGATCGAAGCGGGATGGATCCGCCCGTCGGCGACGAGCTTCTCCAGAGTGATCCGGGCCACTTCCCGCCGCACAGGGTCGAACGAGGAGACCGACACTGCCTCGGGAGTGTCATCGACGATCAGGCTGGTTCCGGTCACCGACTCGAGGTGGCGGATGTTGCGTCCCTCACGCCCGATGATCCGCCCCTTCATGTCATCGGAGGGGAGCTGAATCACCGACACGGTGGTCTCTGTCACCACTTCGGATGCCAGTCTCTGGATGGCGGTGGCGAGAATTCTCCGCGCCCGGCGATCGGCTTCCTCCCGGGCTTTGATCTCGAGATCCCGGACAACGATCATCGCCTCACGCCGAGCTTCGTCTTCGACCTGTGCCAGCATTTCGGTCTTGGCCGCGTTCACGTCGATCCCGGCGACCTGCTCGAGCCTGAATCGGGCCTGCTCCTTGAGAAGCTCCAACTCCCCGCGGGAGCTGTTGATCTCCTCTTCGCGATCGATGAGCATCTTCTCGCGCTGGGCGAGGTTCGATGCCCTCTGATCGAGTGTCTCTTCACGCTGGACCATTCTCGATTCCAGGTTGGAGATCTCGAGTCGACGATGCTCGAGTGCAGCATCCTCTCGTTCCCGGTAGGACTCTGCCTTGGCTCGCCCCTCCTCTTCAGCCTTGGCCAGGATTCGCTGGGAATCGAGACGCGCCGCAGTCACCATGTCTTCTGCTGAGACCCCGTCCCGCTCCCGTCGCTTCGCAATCGACAGCCGCGCGATCAGATAACCAAAGCCCAGACCGATGGCGCTCCCCAGGACTGTCAGCCAAATCGCCACGTTGTTCATCGTGGTCCCTTCCCCGGTATGAGACAGACATGCCGAGCCTCGAAAGGCCCGGCACACGAATAGAGAAGCTGACTTCGAAAGCGGGTTATCTCACCCGTAGCTTCGGTCGCTCCTCCTTTTCCACTCTCAATCCGGCGTGCATTTCAAAGATCTTGTTCGTGTGTTGAGCATCGATCCTACACCGAGATCACGAAAGGGAAATGTCACTCCTCGTTTGGTGCCTGCTCGTCCGTGGCGGCGGAGACTTCCTCGTCCCCGCCTTCGGCGAGGGCTTCACCCGGTGTGACCAGCTCGTAGACCTTTGCCTGTAGCTGCATCGCCACCTCCGGGTTCTCCCTGAGGAACCGTTTCGCGTTCTCCCGACCCTGGCCCAGCTGATCGTCATCGAACGTGAACCAGGCCCCACTCTTCCGGACCACGCCGTGATCGACGGCCACGTCGATAAGACTGCCTTCGCGGGAGATACCGTGACCGAACATGATGTCGAACTCGGCGAGACGGAACGGTGGCGCCATCTTGTTCTTGGCCACCTTGACCCGGACCCGGTTCCCGACACTGTCGGCACCGTCTTTGATGGTCTCGATGCGCCGGATGTCGAGACGGACCGACGAGTAGAACTTGAGGGCCCGCCCTCCCGGGGTTGTCTCAGGTGAGTTGTGCACCATGACGCCGTCCACAAGGTAGTTGTGATGGCCTTCGACCTCGAGGTCGAACCGTCGCATGCTCCGAGTCGCCGGCTTCACATCGATGGAGACAATCGGTACTGCGGTCAGCTTCATGGTTCTGTTCGCCGGCTCCACCGTGACGTTTTCCTGGCCTCGGTGGTGCTGGAGCAACTTGTAGTCCATCACTGCCGGCACATAAGGAGCAATCAGCTCGTGTAGCGCTTCGGTTCCGTCACGGTCGAAAACAATGAATGCCTGGCCGACTCGATCCACAAGCTTGCAGCTGAGACCGTATGTCTCGCGCAAAGTCGCCTGGAGTCGTCGCTGCGATCCCTTGTCCATGGCTTGGACGCAGATATCCGATCTTCCCGCAGAACCGTCTTTGCGCCTGACCGCGAAACTGCCGTCGTCCATGTACCAGACGGCCAACGCAAACGGAGTCAGCTCCTTGAGATAGTCCCAGCTGAAGACCTTCTTGCCACCGACATAAACCGCCTCCCGTAGCTCATCGAGTTCGATGAGAGGGGTGGTCTCCACCATGAGCCCGCCCTTGGAATGCGGCGAGATGGAGTGAGGTACGTCTGCGAGCAGGTCGGCTTTCCATCTTGCGTAGCCGTCTTGCTTGGGGCCATGTCCGAATCGGAAGCGGGACTTCATGCCCGGTCCGTTGGAATGATCGCGTTTTGGTGACACCGAGCCGTCACCCATGAGGGATCCCAGCACCAATTGCCGCTGTTGGTCCGAGAGATAGTGTGGCAGTGGCATGAGAACCCGGTCACCGGCCATCAGCTCACCAGCGGATCGCCACCCCCCGGGCGTCGCAATCTGGTGATTGGCCGTCGCCGCGAACTGAGCTTTGCCGTTGCCCTCGGGTTTGTAGACGGTGAACTGGAGGAACTCGTCGGCATTGCCATTGTCGAACCAGTTGACGACCTTCTTCGCCCCAACAAGCCCGGTTTCGGGATCGACCGCTAGCACCTCAACCTGGAGCTTCTGGTTGACGATCTTCCCGATCTTCTCCTGGGAACCGTCGGCCAATGTGACCCGTGTCGAATAATGGAAGCACCCGAACATGACACCGATCTTCTCTCGAAGCTGGTTGATGAAGACGGCTGTCGTCCTCGACTTGCTCAGGGTCCCGGCCAGCTTGCGCAGGGCCTGGGACATGAGCCGGGCCTGAAGACCGACATGGGTGTCGCCCATCTCGCCTTCGATCTCGGCCCGAGGCACCAGAGCGGCAACCGAGTCGATCACCAGGACATCGAGGGCACCGGAGCGGATCAACATGTCCGCGATCTCCAGCGCCTGTTCCCCGGTGTCCGGCTGTGAGATGAGCAGCTCGTCGACATCGACTCCGATCGCCTTGGCATAGATCGGGTCGAGGGCATGCTCGGCGTCGATGAAGGCGGCGATCCCCCCGTTCCGTTGTGCCTCGGCCACGATGTGTAGTGCGAGACTGGTCTTGCCCGAGCTCTCCGGCCCGTACAACTCCACTATCCGACCCCGGGGGACTCCACCGATCCCCAGGGCGAGGTCGAGGGAGAGGGCGCCGGTCGAGATGACGTCTACCTTGCGGTTGGCCGCCTCACCCATCTTCATGATCGCGCCCGTCCCGAACTGACGCTCGATCTGGCTGAGCGCCATTTCCAATGCCTTGTCCCGTTCCACTCTCGCTCCTTCCTCGAATCTCATGATGGCCAACGTATCTGCCGGCACCGACAGAAATGAGTCTTCTCGGTCTTCGCGCTGATTCTCGATGCCATGAGGGTCATTGGTACCTGGATACTAGGCCCGAACAGGTGTTCGTGATGGTCTTTACCTTTACCGGGCCAGGGACAAGGTTTCAAGGGGCTCGTACCTGGCGCCGTCCCTCCCGAGATGGGAGCGGTAGACCACGACCGACTTGCAATGCCACTCGAGGCCCAGGGCGGGCACCTGGTCGACGAGCCGACGGGCATCCTGTGGTGGGCGCACTCTGCTCAAGCTGAGATGGGGGTGAAACGGTCTCTCGTTCGGGGAGAGACCGGCCGTCTGAGCCGCCTCCTCACAGACTTCGGCCAGCTGGCGGAGCCGCTCCTCGCCCTTGGACACGCCTACCCAGATCACACTCGCCTTCCGCGCTCCGGGGAAGGCGCCAAGGCTCCCGAGCCCCACCCGGAACGGATCGCCCAGATCAGATGTGTCGAGCCCGGCGAGAAAGCGCTCGTAGACGACCGCGCCGATATTCCCCAGGAAGCGAAAAGTGATGTGCCAGTTCTGAGGTGGCGTCACTCTGCCCGGGAACGTGACCTGGGCGAGGCGATCGGAAAGCGCCATCCGCACCTCGTCGGGCAAGGAAACCGCGACGAAGACTCGACCTATCCCGTCCACCACTTGCCTATGAGGGCGAGACGGGTGAGCTGCAGCGCCGCGGTCGTGGCATAAGTGCGAATCCGCTCGCGATCCCCGGTGAACTTGAGCTCGCGTGCCCGTGCGTCGTGTGGGGTGGCGACTCCGATGAAGACGGTGCCTACTGGTTTCTCCAGTGGTTGCGGCCCCGCCGAGCCGGTGACCGAGACGGCCACGTCGACGCCGAGAAGCGCCTGCGCCCCCCGTGCCATGGCGACTGCGGCTTCGCCACTCACCCGCTCGGTGATACCCGACAAGCCGAGCAACTGCTGTTTGAGCTCCGCGTCGTAAGCCACCACACCGCCCCTGACGATCGCCGACGAGCCGGGAAGGTCGGTCAGGCGGGTGGTCACCATGCCACCGGTCATCGACTCAGCGGTGCCGATGCTGTAGTCGAGATCCGAGAGGAGCCGGAGGAGCACACGCTCGATCGTCTCGTCGTCCAGACCGAAGACGCTATCCCCCAGACGGGACCGCACCTCGTGCTCCATCGGTTCGATCATCCGTCTTGCTTCAGGAGCCGTGGATGCCTTGGCGGTGACCCTGATCTTGATCTCAGAGTTGGAGGCGAGAAACGCTATCGAAGGGTTGACCGACCCGATGTAGAGGTCGTCCAGGATCTCGGCCACCTCCGACTCGGGACGACCCCAGGTGCGGATGAGACGACTTGCGATCACCTGGTCGTCGCCGGTGACTGCGACCAGCCTCGGCAATACCTCGGTGAAGAGCAGGTTCTCCATCTCTGCGGGCACACCGGGCACACAGAAGATCCACTTGCCCTCATGGAGGAGCGCTAGACCCGGTGCGGTTCCACGTGGATTCGCCAACAGCTGGGCGCCGACCGGGTGTTGAGCCTGACGAAGATTGCTTTGGGGCATATCACGCCCTCGCTGGGCCCACCACTGGCGGAGATGCTCGGCGTACTCCTCGCTGAACGCCATGTCCAAGCCGGTCGCCAGACAGACCGCCTCCCTTGTGATGTCATCCTGGGTAGGCCCGATTCCCCCGGTGATGACCACCGCGTCCGCCCTGCCCAGGGCAGTATCGATAGCCGAAGCGATACGGTCGACGTTGTCCCCCACTGTTTGCTGGTAGTGGGCGTCGAAACCGAGCTCGGCCAGCGCCGCGCCCATGGTGGACGTGTTCGAGTTGACGATCTGGCCCAGCAAGAGCTCGGTGCCAACCGCGATGACCTCGACGATCATCCTCTGGGGCTCACTGATCCGACCATGGGCTGGACGGCCCGCCCCTGAGAGCGGGTGCCATCACTACTGCTTCCATGTCGGGGCCGTAGACGCCGGTGTACTCCACCGTGAGCCACTCCCCGACCTCGCCCTCGTCGACTCGCACCACCCCGTCGATCTCCGGTGCGTGGCGATGGGAGCGGCCGATCGGAACCCCATCCTCCACCTGGTCGATGAGCAGTAGATCGGAACGACCCATCCACGCCGAGTGACGTGACTCGGTGACGTCCTCCTGGATCGCCGACAGATAACGCAGCCGTTCCATGGTCACCTCACGGGGAACCTGGAGATCCATCTCGGCGGCCGGCGTTCCCGGCTCGGCCGAGTATGGGAAGAAGCCGGCCCAGTCCAGCCGGACCTCTTCGAGGAAGTCGGCGAGCTGCTCGACATGGTCGTCGTCTTCACCGGGAAAACCGACGATGAACGACGAGCGGAGGGCCGCCTCCGGATCGAGATCACGGATTCGCTCGATCAGATCGGTGTGCCTCTCGGTGTTGCCGGGTCGTTTCATCTTTCTGAGCAGCGGAGCCGCGACGTGCTGCAGCGAGAGATCGAAGTACGGGGCTACCACCCGGTTCGAGACCATCTCGGCGAGCAGCCGCTCGCTGATCTCGCGCGGATGGAGGTAGAGGAGCCGAAGTCGCTTCAAGCCGTCGACATCGCCGATGAAGCCAAGTAGATCGGGTAACCCGCCCGGAGCCTGGATGTCACGGCCGTAGGCGGCCAGGTCCTGTGCGACCAGGACCACCTCGCTCACTCCAGAGCCAACCAGGACCTCTAGCTCCTCTCTGATCTCGACCGGTCGTCGTGAGCGTTGTTTGCCCCGGATGGAGGGAATGGCGCAGAAGGTGCACGGCTTGTCGCAACCTTCCGCCACCTTGAGATATGCGTAGGGGAGGTCTGATACCGGTCTACCTGTGGCATGGAGGATGTCCATGACCGGTCTTCGTCTTATGTCGACCGGGTGCCAGTTGGTCAACCCGTCGAGCACTCCGACCAGCTCTCCGTACCGGTCGATCCCGAGCACGGCATCGACCTCGGGCAATGCCGACGCGACCTCGGAGCCGAACCGCTGGGCCATGCACCCGATCACAATCGACTTGGCGCCTGCCGGCTTGCGGTCTTCCAGATCCAGGATCTCGTTCACGGACTCGGCCCTGGCCTCTTCGATGAAGGCGCAGGTGTTGACCATCACCACGTCCGCAACCTCGGGGGAGTCCGCCCAGGTGTAACCGGCCTCGGAGATCATCGCGATCAGCTTCTCCGAGTCGACTTGGTTCTTGGCGCACCCGAGCGTGCTCATCCAAACGGTGGGACCGGGCATCGCACGCAGCATAGAAACCGCCCGTAGATTGAGAGACACAGCCCCGCATGAGCACCTCGCGCCCGGAAGCACGAGGGGTCAGCCGCGCACCGACTCCACCACTGCCAGCAGGGCAGTGGAGGGCACCGCGTCCGCCAGCCCGTTCCAGGTCGAGATGCTCACTCTCCCGTCCTCTTCGATCTCGGCGCAGGCCAGATAGACGGCATCAACCAGAGCGGCCAGTGCATGATCGATATCGAACGCCTGGACCACCGCGATTCGGGCCTCGGTCACGTCCTGGCGCCCAACCGCCTGGATTGCCTCTTCTGCGAAGGCCGTGGCCTTCGGGTCCATCAGATCTCGCGGAACAGGTAACGGCGGAGGATGTCGATTCGGTTCTCCAGGGAGTCGGCGTCGAGGTACCAGAGCATCGCGGCCACCGTCGACAACAGAGGGTTGCCGTCCTGAGGGGTGAACGAGAAGCCCACGACCTCGTTGCCATTGCGCACGGCCAGAGTGTCCAGGGCGACCACGGTCTGGCTCATGATCCTCCCGTAGTAGCCGTGGTCACGCCCGAATGAGAACACCTGGTTGGCCGACTTCTTGTAGGTCACCGCGACCCTGGTATTCGCCATCAGACGCTCTTTGACCTGGTCGACCGTCACGTCCTCGTCCAACTGCAAAGAGAACTGGATCGAGTGCATGTACTGGGTATTGATCTTTACGGCCGAGGAGTAGAGGTTGAGGTCGTGGCCCAGAGTGTCGAACAGCTGATGAGCGTCCCTTGCGTGGTGGGTCCCGAACCTCTCGTCCTTGTGTGGCTCTACGGTTGGGCTGGCAACGAAGCCGTCGTCCTGGCTGATGTCGTTGGCCCTCCTCATGCAGAGGAAACGACCGTCCTCGAGATGACTGGTGCCGTCACTGTCGATCGCCAGTGACTTGATCAGCACCGCGATGTTGTGGGTGTTGCAGGAGACAATCTGTAGGAACTTGTCCTCGGTGGCGATCAGAGCCTCGTCGTTGATGCCCCGGGCGTACATCTTCCCGAAGCCGAATTCCGAGCCCTGGGCCATGAAACCGACAGGGCCCTCGGCCTTGCTGTAGAACTCATCTTTCATCTCGTTGCCCACCGGGGTGCAATCGATGACTACGGTGGCTCGCTCGATGGCCTCACGCGACTCGTACTTGGGTGCATGACCCAACTCCTCGAATGCGCCCTGCCGGTCGTCGTCGACCGAGAGCACCGCTCCCCGTCGTTCCAGGTCTGAGACTTTGGCGCGTTCGGTCAAGAGAGGCGTGCGTTTGTGAAAGGTCACCTCGTCGATCCCGAAATGATCCTTGTTATCGGCGAGGAGGCCGATCAAGGGCTCCCCTATGGTGCCGGTGCCGACCACGTGGACGATGTTCATGCGGATCCCTCCGAGGGGACAGGGGCTGAATCCCGGGAGCCCAGACTACCTGCCCCATTCCTGTGATTCCCAAACAACCAGTGCCCACTAACCGAGCAGCACCCTCGCCACTGACGCGGCTCTCTCACAGAGCGAGCCGTCGAAGAGATCGGCGCCCTCGTCCTCGACCAGGATCAGGGCCGACACGAACACCACCCTGTCAGCGGAGCGAGCGAACACCCCACCGGAAGCCAGGAGGCCAACATCGACACAGAAGGCCTCATCTCCGAGACCGGCCACGTCATCGCCTCGGAAGGGCTCGCTCTCGACGGTGATCGTCCCGGAATCGGTCGACGTCGAAGAGACGACCTGGCCGCCGGCAATCTCGGCACCGGTGGCGAAGACCTCGGCAGCGTCGCTGCCGTCGTAGACGGACACCCAGATCTGGATGTTCGAGTCGCTATCACTGATGAAGCAGGCCGGTGCGTCCGCCAGCAGGCGGGTGTCGCGGATCAGGCCGAGAATCCTCCCCAGTGCGCTGTCTCCTGAAACCGCGTCGACGTCGGCGCCGACCGCATCGGAGGCTTCCTGGTTGCTGAGATAGGGACAAGGCTCATCTTCAAAGGCGCCCTCGACCTCATCGGCGAAACGGTTCAACCCGAAGATGAAGAGGGCCACCAGGACGACGATGCCCACGAGGATGATCGCACCGCCGATGATGGCTGCCTTGGCACAACCGCTCATGCCCCCTCCGGCCGGCTCCTGACCGATGTTGGGCGGGGTGAGCTGCGGTGGCGTCGGCTCGGAGGCCGGGGCCGGATCTGGGACGTCGTCGCTCGGGGGACCTGTGGTCATCCCGTGGAATCTACCGACATGGAATCAGAACTGCTCTTCTTCCGTCGAGCCCTTCAGAGCGAGGGTCGAGGCGCTGCCACCCGATATCACTTGGCTCACCAGGTCGAAATATCCCGCACCCACCTCGCGCTGGTGTCGGGTAGCGGTGTAACCCTGTGCCTCCATGGCGAACTCCCGATCCTGGAGCCCGACATAGGCGGGCATCCCGTTCCGTGCGTAACCGAGAGCGAGCTCGAACATGGAGAAGTTGAGGGCATGGAACCCGGCCAGAGTGATGAACTGATAGCGATAGCCCATCGCCCCCAGCTCCTTCTGGAACCTGGCGATCGTCCCCTCATCGAGATGCTTGGACCAATTGAACGAGGGCGAGCAGTTGTAGGCCAACATCTTCCCGGGGTACTCGGCGTGGATCGCATCTGCGAACCTCCTCGCCTCGTCGAGGTCTGGATGAGCCGTCTCACACCAGATCAAATCGCAGTATGGGGCATAGGAAAGCCCCCGGGCGATGGCCGCGTCGAGCCCGTCCCTCACCTCATAGAACCCCTCCGGGGTTCTATGACCGGTCACAAAGGGGGCGTCCCGCTCATCGACGTCGGAGGTGAGCAAGGTGGCGCCGTTGGCATCGGTCCTGGCCACGATCAGAGTGGGGACATCCATCACGTCCGCCGCCAGACGCGCGGCTTGCAGGGTGCGAATGTGCTGACCGGTGGGGACGAGGACCTTCCCCCCCATGTGCCCGCATTTCTTCTCTGCCGCTAGTTGATCCTCGTAGTGCACACCGGCCGCTCCGGCGCGGATAAACCGTTTGGTCAGCTCGAACACATTGAGTGCACCCCCGAACCCTGCCTCACCGTCGGCGATGATGGGGACGAACCAATCGATGGCCACATCACCCTCGGCCCAATGGATCTGGTCGGCGCGGCGCAGGGCAT
>Ga0299906_10001547_pt1 | contig 19762 bp, 16 predicted proteins | sample RVTome_14_FD_200259 | JGI IMG/M metagenome (GOLD analysis project Ga0299906, IMG submission 200259) | Soil microbial communities from uranium-contaminated site in the Upper Colorado River Basin, Wyoming, United States - RVT145D125 (version 2) ...
CGAAGGTGTCGTAGCCGCGGTAGGAGGCGAGCACCGCCGTCACCACGTTGGGGATGTGCTCGTTGATCTCGTCGGGGGTGTGCTCGAGGAAGTGGGGGGCCAGGTAGTGGTGGATCGGCGCGTCCGGGTCGCCGTAGCGCGGCATGTCGGAGGTGCCGTAGACGAGGGCGGCGCCGGTGACCACGACCACGCCGAGGGCGAGCGGCGAGAAGCGCCGCCGCCAGCGCTTCTTCTCTACGTCCTGGGTCACCGCCAGGGTGGCCAGCATCAGGATCGTCGAGATGCCGGCGCCCACCGAGGCCTCGGTGAAGGCCACGTCGACGGCGTCCATCACCGTGAAGAGGCCGGCCGAGAGCAGGCTGAAGATGCCCGTCACCATGACCGCGGCGAAGAGGTCGCGCAGGCGCACGATGGCCACCGCCGTGACCGCCAGGAACGCCAGCAGCACGACGTCAATCAGCGCCAGCATCGCCGTCCTCCTGCCGCCGCCGGGGCGGCAGGGACAGGTCGTGGAGCGCCGCGGTCTTCACCAGGGCGTGCGACGCCGCGGGTCCGGTGATCATCAGGAAGAGCATCACCATCACCAGCTTCGCCGTCGCCAGGCTCCAGCCCGCCTGCACCGCGAGCCCGAAGAGCACCAGCGCGGCGCCCAGGGTGTCGGTGATGGACGTCGCATGGAGGCGGCTGTAGTACTCCGGCAGGGTGAGCACGCCGAGCCCGGTGACCAGCAACACCAACGAGCCGGCGAGCATCGACAGCCAGCTCAGGGCCTCGAGCCAGACGCTCACGTGAGCTCCTCCTCGATCGCTGGGGCGATCGGAGCGCTCAGGCGCCGGGCCCGTAGGTCGTCGTCGTCGAGCATGTCGTGGTAGCGGGTGAAGCGCAGCACGGCGATAGTGGAGATGAAGTTCATCAGCGCGTAGACGAGGGCCAGGTCGATGAAGTCGGGACGCCCGGTCATGAAGCACATGAGCGCGATCAGCAGCACCGTCTTGGTGCCGAAGCTGTTGACGGCGAGGATGCGGTCGTACACCGTCTCGCCCTTGAACGCCCGCACCAGGAGCATCGCCATCGAGACCAGGATCGCCAGCGTCGCGACCGTGAAGTACGTCAAGGCGCCCCCTCCAGGCGGCTGACCTCGCGGTCCATCTCGCCCGCGTAGACGCCGTCGGCCGAGGCGCGGGTCAGCGCGTGGACGGTGAAGACGTCGCCGGTGACGTCGACGGTGATGGTGCCCGGGGTCAGGGTGATGGAGTTGGCGTAGGTGGCGCGCCCGACGTCGGTGCGCTGGCCGCCGCGGACGACCACGGTCTCGGTCCGGTCGCCGGGCCGGGGAAAGAGGATGCGCCGGATCACCTCGACGTTGGCCAACACCACCTGCCAGGCGAGCCACGGCGCGTAGCGCACGAGCCTTGGCACGAGGTGTACCGGGATGGTCTCGTTGTCGACGATCCCCATGCGCCGGCACAGCCACACGACGCCGAGGACCGAGGCGAGGCCGAGCGAGAGCAGCAGCCCCGTGTAGTGGCCCGACCACACCAGCCACAGGCCGCCGAGGACGACGGAGAGGTAGACGAGCGATGCGCGGTGGGCGACGGGCGGGATGCGGCGGGCCTTGAAATCGGCGCTCAACGTCTTTACTTCCGGGGCAGCGGGCGGATCGGCGGGATCATACCAGGAGTCGGCGCCGGGGCCACAGCCCTCACCCCAGCCGGCGACACGGCCGGCTGTCGATTCGGCGGCCGGTCGAACGTCGTCGCCGCCTGAATCGATTCTCACCCCCGATACGCCCCAATCCCGGGAGGAGCTTCATTCTGAGATCGCACCTGAAGCGAGGAGAGGCACGCCGTCCAGCGACAGACCGCACTATTAGGTTGACGGGAAGCTCGGACTCGGCTATACTACCCCCGCCAACGCCTTCGACCCCGACACCTCAACCAGCTTGCCCAGCACGACAACCAGCTTGCCCAGCACGACGAACCCGTGACCGCCGGCGAGGCGGTAACCGGCGGCTTCTGGCGCGTCGTCCCCTTGGGCGACGAGCGTTTCGGCCTCTTTCGCCTCTGGGAAAGCCCGGAGGACGGCGACGAGCCCTTCGGCACCCTGACCGACCGCGACACGGCCCTGGCGCGGAACCCTCACCCCCGGCCCCTCTCCTCCTGGGAGAGGGGGTTGGGGGTGAGGGTTCTTGCTCGGATATGGGCCTGCGCCTGGGCGTCTGCGCTAACTCAAGAGCAGCTTCAAATCCTCCGCCGTCAGGTCGCGCAGCGGCAGGCCGCTGCCCTCGTCGAGGATGGCGTCGGCGAGCTGGCGCTTGGACTGCTGGAGCTCGAGGATCTTCTCCTCCACCGTGTCGCGGGCGATCAGGCGGTAGGAGAAGACCGGCTGGGTCTGGCCGATGCGGTGGGCGCGGTCGATCGCCTGGGCCTCGACCGCCGGGTTCCACCACGGGTCGAGCAGGAAGACGTAGCCCGCCGCCGTCAGGTTCAGGCCCAGGCCTCCCGCCTTCAGGCTGATCAGGAAGACGTTGCACCCGGGATCGGTCTGAAAGCGCTCGACCACCTCGCCGCGGTCACGCGTCTTGCCGTCGAGATAGGCGTAGGGCACGCCGCGCGCGTCGAGCTCGCCGCGCACGTAGGCGAGCAGCTTGGTGAACTGCGAGAAGACGAGGAGCTTGTGGCCCTCTTCGAGCACCTCGGAGACCTGCTCGAAGAGGGTCTCGAGCTTGGCGCTGCCCGCCTCGTTCCACTCCTTGTTCACCAGGCCGGGATGACAGGCCACCTGGCGCAGCCGCAGCAGCGCTTCGAGCACCTGGAAGGCCGCGCCGCCGACCCCCTTGGACTCGACCTCGCCGAGCAGCGCCGCCTGGTAGCCCTGGCGGAGCTGGTCGTAGAGCTCGCGCTGGCTCGGGTTGAGCGTGCAATAGAGCACCTGCTCCGTCTTCGGCGGCAGGTCCTTCAGAACCTGGGCCTTGGTGCGCCGCAAGATGAACGGACGGATGCCCTCGGCGACCACCTGCAATTCGCGCTTGCTCAGGGTGCGGCCGCCGTTCAATGCGTCGAGCCGCGGCAGGCTCCCCAAGAGTCCCGGATTGAGGAACTCGAAGATCGAGCCGAGCTCGCCCAGGTGGTTCTCGATCGGGGTGCCGGTCAGGGCGAGACGGTGGCGGGCGCGCAGCAGTCGGCTGGCCTTGGCCGACTGCGAGTCGCGGTTCTTGATCGCCTGCGCCTCGTCGAGGATCACGGTGTCGAACTCCACCTTGCGGAGCACGTCGACGTCGCGGCGCAAGGTGCCGTAGCTGGTGACCAGCACGTCGTAGTCGGCGATCTGCTCCTGGACCTCCTTGCGGTCGGGGCCGAGGTACTCGACGACCTTGAGGCTGGGGGTGAAGCGGGTGGCCTCCTCGATCCAGTTGTAGACCAGGCTGCGCGGCGCCACCACCAGGGAGGGCAGGCCGGTCGACTTCGAGGGCGTGCGGTGCGTGCGCAGCAGGGCCAGGACCTGCACCGTCTTGCCCAGGCCCATGTCGTCGGCGAGCACGCCGCCGAGACCGAACTCGCGCAGGAACATCAGCCAGCCGAGGCCGTCGCGCTGGTATTCGCGCAAGGTGCCGCCGAAGCCGCGCGGCTCCTTCTTGGGCTTGACGCGGTCGAACGATTGCAGCTTCTCGCGGAGCTGGGCGAAGGCGCGGTCGACGTTGAGGGGCGGCATCGCCGTCAGCAGGGCGTCGAAGAGGAGGGCCTGCGAGGGACGAAAGCGCAAGCCCTCGTCGGTGGCGTCGTGGGCGAGCTGGGCGAGCGAGCCGTACATCTCCATCCACGACGAGGGCACCAGCCCCTGCGAGCCGTCGCTGAGCTTCACGAAGCGGTCGCCGCGGGAGACGGCTTCGAGGATCGTCTTCAGCTTCACCGGGTCGCCCGCGAAATCCGTGCTGCCGGAAAGCTCGAACCAGTCGATGCCGCTCTCCACCCGCAGCGAGGGCGGGCTCGGCGAGCGCACCGACACGCCCCACACCTCCACCTCCCAGCCCTCCGCCAGCAGGGGCTCGGCGACGTCGGCGAGGTCGTGGGGCGCGAGCTCGAGCTCGTGGCCCTGGCCGTACGCGACCGGGCGCACGCCGGTCTCGAGCAGGCGCACCAGGGCGCGGTGCTCGCCCCCCATGTCGCGGCGCAGGAACTTGCGGCTGGGCCAGTCGACGATCGAGGAGCGCGGGTCTTCGGCGCTCGCCTGCAGGCTGCCGTAGGTGAAGGAGAGCTTGGCCTGCAGCGGCGCGTTCGGCAGCACGGAGGTGGCCGACTCGAGCAGCAGCCGCGGCCGGAGAGGCGTGCGCTCCTCGCTGAGGTCGAGCTCGTGGGAGCCCTCGATGCGGGGCAGGCCGGGGATCTCGAAGAGCTCGGTGATGGCCTCCTCGAGGTCGGCGCGCGGGATCACCATCTCGCCGGTGTCGCGCAGCAGCTCGATCCAGGCGAAGTCGCGCTCGCGCTCCGGCTCGAGGCGGGCGATCGTCTCGTCGAGGACGACGAGGGCCGTCTCGCTCGCCATCGTCTCGCTCGCCATCGCCTCGCTCGCGGCCGCCGCGCCGGAGGGCAGGATCAGCCGCAGGGCGTTCAAGGGGAGGCTCTCGCCCTCCCGCTCGAGGGCGCCGCTCAGCCGCGCCGGGCCGTTGGCGGCCTCGAGGCGCAGCACCAGCCGCCAGGGATCGCCGTCGTCCCACGACAGCGGGTGGAGGTCGTCGCGCGCGCGGCCGTCCCACCAGCCCAGGGCGTCGCGCGCGCTGAGGTGACGCAGCATCGGCTCGTAGAGGTGGGGCGAGAGCCGCAGGCGCCGGACTCGGGCCAGGTCGGTCGACTGGACTCGCCGGCGTTGACCCTGGCGGCCCTTGCGCATCGGCGGCTCGACGGGAAGCGCGGTGACGACGGCCATCGGCTCGCCCGTCCCGTCCGCCCGCTCCGCGGGCCGGAAAAGCCGCTCGAGGTCCTCGGGATCGGCGCTGGCCCGCCGCAGCTCAGAGAGCTCCTCGCCGTTGCCGGAAGCGGTGGGAAGGGCCTCGAAGACGTCGAGGATCAGGCCGGAGTCACCGGCGCTCGCCGCCGTGTTGATCAGGAGGCAGAGGCGGCGATCCGCGCCGGCCGGCTCCCTGCCGTTGTCCGGGAAGGTGTCGATGCGGTCGCGGAGCGCGTCGAGCTGCCGGCGCCAGGGGGCTCCGGCGGAGCGATGATCGCCCTTCGGCTCCGGCGGCCGGCGCCCGTGGCCCGGCTGCTGGGCCCTCATGCCGCCGCGGTCCTGGCTCGCGGCGCGAGGTGCCTGGACCTCCCTCGTCTCGACCACGCCGAGGTTCCTCCACCTCGACGGGCGGTCTTTGCGCAGGCCGACGCGGTCCTTGCCCGGCGGCCGGCTCGCCGATCCGGTCTCGTGCAAGGCCAGCAGCGCCGCCCAGACGTGCTCGCACGTCTTGCCGTCGGCGAAGCGCCGGCACTCGCAGAACACGTGGAGCGCCCGCCTGGCCGCCACCCGCGACCAGTCGAGGCCCACGCCATACGATTGCTTCGCGTCCTCGACCCGTGCCCGGGCGCGCGCGCCGTCGACGTCGAGGCGCACACGGCCCTCCTGGAAGAAGCCGCGGCCGCGGTCGCGGTCGATCGGGTCGAAGTGCGACAGGCTCCGCTTGTAGAGCGGGACCGCCAAGTGAGCGCCCGTTGACGGATGCGGCTGCGGGCGGCCCCGGCGGTGCCGTCGGCGGGGGGGGAGTCCGGTTTTCTTCGTCTTTGCCATGCACTCGGAGAGTCGTAAGAGCTCGCAGCTCCCGGCTCAGGCGTCCTCTCGTGGGACCCTGGGTCAAAGGGTCCGGCGTAGGCCGATCTGCGTATCGCGGCTCAATGCGTATCGCTGATTACACTCACTCGGCTTCCCGGCCGGCTCTGACCGGAGCCGGCCCGGAGGTCCACGAAACGGGGGCCTGCCACACAGGAAGACCCGGTGCTGCCGGGCCCGACTTGCCACTGTCTGAGTGCCAATTCCGTCTGGGTGCCAGGCGCTTCGTTCGGACAATCCCCAAAAGGGGCGCGAGCGTACAGGCCGGGGCTGGCCTGACGGGGCAAAAGCGAGCGAGCCCCGGGAACAGACGCTCCCTGACGACAGAGGATACCGCGAATCGCGGAGAAAGGCAACCTCCGATTGAGAGAACCCGTGGTCACCCTCCCGAGGCGAGGGAGGTTCCGGTACACTTGCCGGAGGACGACCGACCCCACAAAGCGCGTGAGCGGACATGTCGCCAGAGAGACCGAAGCTCTTCCTGTACCGCCGGCAAGCGGACGCGCCCCGGGGGACTCTCTTCTACATCCACGGCCTGGGCGAGTCCGGACGCTGCTTCGAGCAGCTCATGGCCGATCCCGGCCTGAGGAGCTGGAATCACCTGGCAGCGGATCTGCCGGGCTACGGCCGATCGCCCTGGGCCGACGAGCCGTTGACGCTCGCGGAACACGCCGTCCGCCTCGGCGAGCTGCTGGACGCGACCTGCGACGAGCCGGTGGTGGTCGTCGGCCACTCGATGGGGGGCGTGATCGGCACGCTCCTGGCGGAGCACTCGCCGCGCCGGGTGCGTGCCTTCGTCAACGTCGAGGGCAACATCTCCCTTGACGACTGCAATTACAGCAGCCAGGCGGCGCGGTGGTCGGAGGACGCGTGGCTGACCGACGGCTTCGACGAGTTCCTCGGCCATCTCTCCCGCGACGCACAGAAGAGCGAAACACCGACGAGCGAGGTGCTACGGCGCTACCACGCCAGCGCTCGTCTTTGCGATCCGCGGGCCTTCCATCGCAACGGCGTCGACCTGGTCGCGGCCTCCCGCAAAGAGGACCTGGCTTCCCGAATGGCCGCGATCGACCGGCCGAGGGCCTACGTCTACGGATCGCCGCGCGGCACCGGAAGCCACTCACGGGACCTGCTGACGGCCGCCGGAATCGAGCCGGTCGACGTCCGGGACGCCGGCCATTGGCCCTTCCTCGATCAACACGAGATCTTCGTCTGGAAGATCCGTGTCTTTCTCGGATGCGGCGGCCGAGGAGAGGAGTCCGCCTCGCCCCGCTCTCAGGCCTGATGGGGAGATGGGAAGGGACGCCCGCTCAGGACGTCCTGGCCCATTCGTCCCAGCAGCGCAGGATGCCTATTGCCTTCTATCTATATCTGCATGGAAAATGCCTGAGCGTCCATAGTGTGACCAGAGGCATCCGGAAGCTCCGGTAGGGAAGGGTGGGAGCCGGCGGTGTGGCGCCGGCCCCCCAGGACGGCTTGCCCGTGCCGCGGCTCCCGGGAGCCACCCCACCTTGACCCAAGGAAGGAGATCTCCATGGAGACCAGCCCGAACCGCGTCCTCACCCGTAGTACGGAGGCCGAGCCCTCCGAGGATGCTCGTGCCTTGTCCCGCCGTGGCTTCCTCGGCGGGACAAGGCGGGGCCGCCGCCATCGCCGCCGTGGGCGGCGCCGTCCTCGAGCCGATGCTGCCGGGCGGCAGCCGCGCCGCCGCCGAAGAGATCGGCCCGCTGACCGGCGTGGACCGCCTGAACGCCGCCTACGACAACCGCATCGACCAGGCGGATCGGATGTTCGCCGAGGGCATCCCGGCGCAGACCTGCAACGGCGACGAGGCCCTCTATCCCAACCGCATCGGCAGCTACTCGAAGGGCCTGCCGCACAACGCGATCGGCGAGGTGGACCTCGACGCCTACCAGGCCTTGCTCGACGCCCTCGACTCGGGCCACCCCGCCGACTTCGAGGCCATCCCCCTGGGCGGCGCGCGCAAGCTGACCAACCCCCAGGCCGGCCTCGCCTTCGACACCGAGGGCAACGACCCGCACCAGTTCGCGCAGCCCGCCCCTCCCGCCTTCGCCAGCGCCTGGGAAGCGGGCGAGATGGTGGAGCTGTACTGGATGGCGCTGTTGCGCGACATTCGCTTCACCTCCTATCGGTTCAGCGACCTCGTGGAGCGGGCGGTCAGGGAGCTGACCCACCTGAGCGACTTCCGCGGCCCCAGGATCGAGGGCCGGGTCACGCCTCAGACCCTCTTCCGGGACGACGTGCCGGGGGCCCTCGTGGGGCCCTACGTCTCCCAGTTCATGCTCAAGGGCACGCCGTTCGGCGCCGAGTACGTGGAGCGGCGGATGCGGACCCTCCGCCCCGGCACCGACCACATGACCAACTTCGAAGAGTGGCTCACGGTGCAGAACGGCAACGTGCCCGGCAGCGCCCAGTTCGACTCCACCCGCCGTTACATCCGCAACGGCCGCGACCTTGGCGAGTGGGTTCACGTCGACGTGCTCTTCCAGGCTTATTTCGAAGCCTGCCTGATCCTCGGCACGCCGCCGGAGCCCGGAAACAACCCCACCGGCGGCGGCATCGGCTGCCCGCCCAACCCCGGCAACCCCTACCTCGCCTCGGCCACCCAGGACGGCTTCGGCACCTGGGGCGGACCGTTCTTCAAGACGCTGACCTGCGAGGTGGCGCGGGCCTTGAAGGCGGTGTGGTTCCAGAAGTGGTTCGTCCACCGGCGGCTGCGTCCCGAGGCCTTCGGCGGCCGCATCCACGTGCGCAAGCGGCACCTCGCCGACTACCCGATCCACGAAGACGTGCTCCGCTCGGAGGCCCTGGATCGCGTCAAGCACCGGTTCGGGACCTACCTGCTGCCCATGGTCTTCCCCGAAGGCTCGCCCACCCATCCCGCCTACGGCGCCGGGCACGGCACCGTCGCGGGCGCCTGCGTGACCATCCTGAAAGCCGTGTTCGACGAGACCTTCGTGGTCCCCAACCCGGTGGTGCCGAGCGACACCGGGACCGGCCTCGTCCACTTCTCCGGGCCGCCGCTGACCGTCGGCGGCGAGCTCAACAAGCTCGCCTCCAACGTGGCCACCGGCCGCAACCACGCCGGCGTCCACTGGCGCTCGGACGGCATCGAGTCCTTGAAGCTCGGCGAGGCGATCGCCATCGCCATCCTTCGGGACCAGCTCTCCACGCTCAACGAGGGCGGCAGCTTCCAGCTCACCAAGTTCGACGGCACGCCGATCGTCATCTCGTAAGGCACGCTGCTCCCGGCCGGGACGCCACCTGGCGTTCCGGCCGGGGCTCGCAGCCGCCGGCAAGGGAAACCTGGACCCACCGCCCTCTTGCCTTCGGTACCTGCTTACACCGACAATACCCGGATCGATTTGATCTGACCTCGAGCCTCCGGGAGGAGGTCGAAAGGAGATTCCCATGGAGCACGACGCGAAGCTCGTTCTTGCGAAGGCCGAACCCGCTCGGGAGGGCCGCGTCCTCTCACGCCGGGGCTTCCTCGGCGGCCTGGGCGGCGCCGCCGCCGTCGCCGCCGCTGGCGGCGCCGTCCTCGAGCCGATGCTGCCGGGAGGCAGCCGCGCCGCGGCCGACGAGATCGGCCCGCTGACCGGCCAGGACCGTCTGGAGGCCGCCTACCGGAACCGCATCAACCAGGCGGATTCGATGTTCGCCGAGGGCATGCCGGTCCAGTCCTCCAACGGCGACGAGGACCTCTACCCCAACCGCATCGGCAGCTACTCGAAGGGCCTGCCGCACGACGCGCTCGGCGAGGTCGACCCCGACGCCTATCAGGCCCTGCTCGACGCGCTCTCCTCGGGCCACCCCGCCGACTTCGAGGCCATCCCGCGGGGCGGCGCGCGCAAGCAGACCAACCCCCAGGCCGGCCTCGCCTTCGACACCGAGGGCAAGGACCCGCACCAGTTCACCCAGCCCCCCGCTCCCGCCTTCGCCAGCGCCTGGGAGGCGGGCGAGATGGTGGAGCTGTACTGGATGGCGCTGTTGCGGGACACGCGCTTCACCTCGTACCCGTCCAACCCCCTTGCCCGCCGGGCGGCTCAGGAGCTGTCGGCCCTGAGCGATTTCCGCGGCCCCAGGATCGGCGGCCAGGTCACGCCCCAGACCCTGTTCCGGGACGACCTGCCGGGCGCCCTCGAGGGGCCCTACGTGTCCCAGTTCATGCTCAAGGGCACGCCTTACGGTGCCGAGTACGTGGAACGGCGGATGCGGACTTTGCTGCCCGGCACCGACCACATGACCCACTTCGGCGAATGGCTCGCGGTGCAGAACGGCGACGTTCCCGGAAGCGCCCGCTACGACCCCGTGCGCCGCTTCGTCCGCAACGGCCGCGATCTCTCCGAGTGGGTACACGTCGACGTGCTCTTCCAGGCCTATTTCAACGCCTGTCTCATCCTCGGCGCGCCGCCGGAGCCGGGCAGCCGTCCCACCCGCGGCGGCATCGGCTGTCCGCTCAATCCCGGCAACCCCTACCTCGGCTCAGCCACCCAGGAAGGCTTCGGCACCTGGGGCGGACCGTTCTTCAAGACGATGACCTGCGAGGTGGCGCGGGCCCTGAAGGCGGTGTGGTTCCAGAAGTGGTTCGTCCACCGGCGGCTGCGGCCCGAGGCCTTCGGCGGGCGGGTCCACGTACACAGGCGGCGCCTGGCCACCTACCCGATCCACGGCGACGTGCTCGACTCGGAGGCCCTGCGGCGCGTCCATCAGAAGTTCGGGACCTACCTGCTGCCCATGGTCTTCCCCGAGGGCTCGCCCACCCACCCCGCCTACGGCGCCGGGCACGCCACCGTCGCGGGCGCCTGCGTCACGATCTTGAAAGCGCTGTTCGACGAGACGTTCGAGATCCCCGATCTGGTGGTGCCGAACCCCGCCGGGACCGGTCTCGCCCCCTACTCCGGGCCGCCGCTGACGGTCGGCGGCGAGCTCAACAAGCTGGCCTCCAACGTCGCCACCGGCCGCAACATCGCCGGCGTCCACTGGCGCACCGACGCCATCGAGTCGCTGAAGCTCGGCGAAGCCATCGCCATCGCCATCCTGAGGGACCACCTCGCCGCGCTCAACGAGGGCGGCAGCTTCGAGCTCACGCGGTTCGACGGCAGGCCGATCGTCATCTCGTAAGCCCTCGCGCGTTCTCCCCTGGAGCTTGTAGACTCTCGGTCAAAACGAGGAGGGCGAGGCGATCCGAGAAGCGGATCTGGTGGCACACTACCTGATGCGTATGCGGGAGTTCCGCGACGCGCGCCGCCGCGACCCGGAGCTCGCCCGCCGCCGGCGCCGGCTGACCCGCTGGCAATCGGCGCGCCTCGCCCGCACCCATGCCGACCTGCTGCGCCATCCCCGCTCGCGCGGCGCCGTCGAGTTCTTCCTCGATCACCTCTACGCCCCCAGGGACTTCACCCGCCGCGACCAGGACCTCGAGCGCATCGCGCCGATCCTGACCCGGATCCTGCCGGCGAGCGCGATCGGCACGATCGCCATGGCGCTCGAGATGAACGTGGTCACCGAAGAGGTGGACGCCGCGCTCCTGCGGGCGCTCGCCGAGCAGCGAGGCGCCGAGCTCACCGAGGAGCGCTACCTCGAGGCCTGCCGCCGCTGCGACGACCGGCCCCGGCGGCTGCGCCAGATCGAGCTCATCTGGGAGGTCGGCATGACGCTCGACAAGGTCGTGCGCCTTCCCGGCGCCTACGCCGCGCTGCGCATCGCCGGCGGCCCCGCCCGGTTGGCCGGCCTCGGCGAGCTCCAGAAGCTGCTCGAGAACGGCTTTTCGACCTTCCGCGAGATCGGCGGCGCGAGGGACTTCCTGGCGACCATCGTCGAGCGTGAGAAGAGGATCCTCCGGCGCATCTACGAGGGCCATCCGCGCCCGTTCGAGGACCTCTAGCCGATGCCCGGCGACGCCGGCGGACCGGGCCGCCCGATCGTCTCGCCGATGGCCTGGAGGTGCTCCCTGAGGCCGGCCCGCTCGGCGGCCGCGAGGGGCTCTTCGGCGAAGCTCTCGCGCAGGTAGAGCGTCACCAGGCTGCGGGTGGGCGCCGCGGCGCCCGGATAGCGCGCCACGGCGAGCTCCTGGAGCTCGAGCGGTGCCAGCGACTCGGTGATCTCGAGGCCGGCGCGCTCGAGAAGCCGCCGCAGGGCGCGGTAGGCGGCCTCGCCGGTGAGCGGCCGGCGCCGACGCCAGACGAGCAGGGCCAGGATGCCGGCCAGGAAGACCACCGCCGCAAGCGCCAGCGGCACCCGGCTGAGCCACAGATCGCCCTCGCGGATCACGCCGTCCGGGGCGTCGACGCCCGGGATGAATTCGCGCGGCTCCTTCTCTCCCGAGAGCGCCCAGCCGGTCAGATCGCGCCAGGCCTCGGCGAGGCGTTTGCGCAGGTCCCCGAAGAAAGTGCGCTGGTCCTCGGCGCCGTAGGTGAGCACGTAGCGGTCCCAACGGTAGGTGAGGTAGTCGTAGATCTGGCTCATGAAATTGAGCAAGCCACGCTCCGGCACCGACGGCCGTCCCTCCGGGGGCGTGGGGTCGTAGACGCGCCAGCCGCGCGCCGGCGTGTAGGCTTCCACCCAGGCATGGGCGTTCTCCTGGCGCACGATGTGGTAGCCCTCGAGCGGGTTGTGCTCGGCGCCCAGGAAACCGGTGACCAGGCGCGCCGGCACGTTCTCCGCCCGCAGCAGCAACACCATCGACGAGGCGAAGTACTCGCAGTGGCCGCTGCGGTAGACGAAGAGGAAGTCCTCGAGCGGCGTCTCGCCTTCCCGCCCCAGGAAATCGAGCGTGTAGTCGTATTGGGTCATCAGGTGGCGCTCGAGGCGGTCGACCTGCTCCTCGACGGACATCTCGGGCGGGCCTTCGCCCATGACCTGGCGCGCCAGCTCGCGCATGCGGTCGGTGACGCCGCTCTGGTCGAGGGCGGTCAGCGGGCTCACCTCGCCGCCGTCGAGCCGGGCGAGCTGCGCGCGGATCCGCGGCCCGGCGGCCAGCCGGGCGCGGTAGGTCAGGGTGCCGGCCGGCATGGCGGCCAGATAGGCGGCGCCGCCGAGGTCGAGGTGGAGGGCGGGCAGGTCGACGTCGAGGGCCAACGTCTCCATCGGCAGGAGCAGGCTGGTGCTGGAAAGGCGCTCGCGGAAGACCTCGACCTCGCCGACCGCCTCCCCGGCGGCGAGCGTGAAGACCTGCCGCGAGCCCTCGAGCCGCGGCGTCAGGGTGGTCGAGTGCTGGAGCCGGCGGTGCCAGCGGCGGTTCTCGTAGCGGTCGTAGGAAGCGCCCTTGAAGCGCAGGGTCTTGCCCGCGGGCGCCGCGCCGCCGGAGTACCGGAGGCGTAGCGCCACGTCGCGGTTGGTGCGGATCGCGGTGGTCAGCGAGAGGTCTACGCTGTCGCTGAAGCCGGTGGTGCGGATCAGGTCGCCGCGGCCCGCCGGGCCCAGGATGAAGGGCTCCCGCAGCCGCGGCATGAAGGCGAAGGTGGGGATGGCGACCGCCAGCACCAGGGCGGTGCCCGCCGCCAGCGGCAGTCGGAAAGGCACCGGCTGCGGGCTCGGCGCCCGCGGCGCCGCCACCTCCGGCGACTCGCCCTCCCCGGCGCGGCGCAGGCCGGCGGCGACGTGGAGGTGGGCCAGGCGCGCCAGGATCAGCAGGCCCAGCACCATGAAGGCCACCAGGAAAACGGCCACGGTGAGATGGGTGCTGGTCGCCATGCCGCCGATGAAGAGGAAGAACGCGGCGATCATGAGATGCCACTTGTCCTTCTCGCGCCGCATCGAGTAGAGCTTCACCAGGATCAGGAACATGACGAGGTGGAGCAGGGCGGCGACCGGCCGCGAGCGCATGAACGAGGCGCGCAGGTCGAGGTAGAGCAGGGGGAGGTAGACGAGACCCAGCACGTTCAGCGCCCAGTTGGGAAGCAGCGTGGGCAGGTCGCGCTCGACCCGTTGCAGGAAGTAGACGAGAACGAGCGCGTAGGCGAACAGCGCCGGCCATTCGAGGACCTGGTTGAACGGCAGCGGCAGCGGGGCGAGCAGGGCCAGCCAGGCGAGCAGCATGCGTTTCTCGCGCGCGTAGGCGACGCCCGCCGTGGCGCGCGCGGTCATGCGGCGGCCCTTCCGGCGTCCACCGCGAGGTGCAGACAGGGCGAGCCGGCGGGCGCCGCGAGCGGCGCCGCCGCGGCGCCGCGGATCTCGATCAGGGCCAGGGTCTCGAGGATGGCCCGCCGCTGGCGCGGTCCGGCCGCGAAGGGCAGGGCGCCCTCGCGCGTGGCCAGCCCCACCTCGTAGCCTTGCTCGAGGAAGTCGAGGGCGGCGGTGGCCGCCTCGCTGACCAGGCGCTCGAACGCCTGGTCCTCGCGGGAGCCGAAGCCGGCGGCGTTGTCGAGAACGATGAGCAGACGCCGGTTCTCCTCGGCCTCGCGCTGCTTGTACACCAGGTCGCCGGTGCGCGCGCTCTGCTTCCAGTGGATGCCGCGCGGATCGTCGCCGTGGCGGAAGCGGCGCAGGCCGAACAGGTCGTGCCCCCACCCGGCGCGGCGCACCGCGCGTTCGCCGGCCTGGCCGAGCTGCTCGGGCACCTGCGGCGAGGGCGCCAGGACTTCCGGATAGACCAGGATCTCGAGCTCCGCCGAATAGCGCCGTCCCTTGCGGAAGAAGCCGAGCGGAAAGAGGCTCGAGACGTGTACGCGGCGGATGCGGCGCCGACCGCGGCGGCGCGGCATCAGCTCGAGCTGCCCGCAGACCGTCCTGCCGGGCTCGAGATAGGGCACGAGGTAGGCCGCGGGCACAGGGTCAGCGCCGGGCGCCTCCACCTCGTCCGGGTCGACGGTCGACAGGAGCAACCACCGCGGCAGCCAGCCGCGGCTCCTGATCTCGAGGTCGAGCCGCGCGGGGCGATTGGCGAAGACCTCGCCGCGGGCGGCGAGCGCGACCTCGAGGCTGCGGACGTTGCGGCCCGCCAGCACGCCGGAGACGAGGAGCGTGCCGACCATGGCTGAGAGCACCAGGAAAAGGCCGTTGTTGCCGGTGTTGGCGGCGGCCGCGGCGACCACCAGCGCGAAGGCCAGGAACCACAGGCCCACCTTGGTGAGTCGCAGGGGTCCGTCGGAACGTGATCTCGAGGAGGCCATGGCGAAGAACCCTCACCCCCAACCCCCTCTCCCAGGAGGAGAGGGGGCTCGAGTCCCGGTATCTTACTCCCCTCTCCCTCTGGGAGAGGGGCCGGGGGTGAGGGTTCCGGAACGGGTCAGAAGGGCACCGGCGTCGCGGCGAGCACGCGGCGGATCGCGTCGCGCGTCGCGTCGAAGCCGCCGTCGCCGCGCTTCAGGGCCACGCGGTGGCCGAGCACCGGCAGGGCGAGGCGCTGCACGTCGTCGGGCACCGCGTACTCACGGCCCTCGCAGTAAGCCAGGGCCTGGACCGCGCGGTGGAGGTTCTCCGCGCCGCGGGTCGAGACGGGCAGGGCGAACTCGGGGCTCCGGCGGGTGGCGTCGGCCAGGTCGAGGATGTAGTCCACCAGCTTGCCGGCGACCTTGACCTGCCGCGACCGGGCCTGGAGCGCCATCAGCTCGTCGCCGTCGAGCACCGGCTCGAGCCGTTCGAGCTCGCGGGCGACGCCGCCCGAGATGAGCAGGGCGCGCTCCTCCGCCCGCGGCGGGTAGCCCATGTTGAGCGCCATCAGGAAGCGGTCGAGCTGGGATTCGGGCAGTGGAAACGTCCCCAGGTATTCCACCGGGTTCTGGGTCGACAGCACCAGGAACGGCTGGGGGAGCACGTGGCGGTGGCGTTCGACCGACACCCGGCCTTCGCTCATCGCCTCGAGCAGGGCCGACTGGGTCTTGGGCGTCGCGCGGTTGATCTCGTCGGCGAGCACGACGTTGGCGAAGAGCGGACCGCGCACGAACTCGAATTCCTGGCGCTGCTGGTTGAAGATCGACACGCCGATGATGTCGGAGGGCAGCAGGTCGCTGGTGAACTGAATGCGCTGGAACGACAGGCCGAGGCTCTTGGCGAGGGCCTGGGCCAGGGTGGTCTTGCCCACCCCCGGCACGTCCTCGATCAGCACGTGGCCCTCGGCGAGCAGGGCCACCACGGCGAGGCGGATGACCTCGTCCTTGCCGCGGATCACCCGCGCCACCGAGCGCTCCAGGCGCCGGATGGCGGCGGGCGCGACCGCGTCGTCGCCGGCGTGGGGTTTCGAGAAGGGGGCGAGCGAGCTCATCGAGTCACTCTTACGCGCGGCCTGCGCCGCGCGATCATCGGCCGCCAGGGAAAGCTCGGAGGTCAAGGGGCCGATCCGGAGAATTCGCGATACGCGCCGCGGTCGGCCGGAATGCCCGGCACGACGGCGATGGCGAAGGCGTCGCCGTCCTCGAGCTCGATCCCTTCGATCACGAAGTCGACCTGTCGGGTCTCGCCGCTGACGATGCCGGCGGTCTCGACGTAGTAGTGGTAGACCGCTTTCTCTTCCTGCGCCGCGTCGGCGTGGGTGACGTCGATGGTGATGCCGTCGAGCGCCTTGCGGCCTTTGAAGTAGACGACCAGGTCGAAGAGCACGTCCGCCGGCTGCGGGCCGGCCGCCATCTCGGGCTCGGCGTATTCGTCGGCCTCTTCGCCTGCTTCGCCGGCGGCGTCCTCGGTCTCGTCGGTCATCTCGGCCGTCTCGTCCATCGCGGGCTCGGGCTCGAGGGCTCTCCAGGAATTGAGCTCCACCGTGTAGTCGGCCCGGATCTGGGCGATCTCCTCCTGCGGGCTGGCGGGCCCGCAGGCGGCGGCCGCGAGGAACAGGAGGGCGAGCGGGGCGAGGACGAGGGCGTGGGCGGTGCTGCGCGAGGCGATGGTTCGAATCACGGCGTCTCTCCTTCGGATTCACGGACGATGGGGCCTCAAGGACCGAGATTATACCGGAGGATGGCCCAGATCGCGGAGACGCCGTCGCGCCAGCCGATCTTCTTGCCCTCGGCGTAGGTGCGGCCGTGGTAGGAGATCGGCACCTCGTAGATCCGCACCCGCGCGCGCGCCACCCGCGCCGTGAGCTCCGGCTCGATGCCGAAGCGCCGCGAGCGCAGCTTCATGCCCTCGAGGACCTCGGCCCGGAAGACCTTGTAGCAGGTCTCCATGTCCGAGAGGTTGAGGTCGGTGAGCATGTTCGAGAGGGTGGTCAGGAAGCGGTTGCCCACGTAGTGCCAGAAAAAGAGCACGCGGTGGGGTCCGCCGAGGAACCGCGAGCCGTAGACCACGTCCGCCTCACCGTCGAGGATCGGCCGCAGCAGGGTCGGGTAGTCGCGCGGGGAATACTCGAGGTCGGCGTCCTGGATCAGCACCAGGTCTCCGGTGGCGTGCCGGAAGCCGGCGGCGAGCGCCGCGCCCTTGCCGCGGTTGGCGCCTTGCTCGACGAGCAGGAAGGGCGGCTCGGCCCGGGCCTCGAGCTCGCGCAGCAGCTCGCGGGTGCCGTCGCTCGAGCCGTCGTCGACCACGACGATCTCGGTCTCGAGGCCGTCCGGCAGGGGCGCCGACGCCACCCGCCGCAGCAGCTCCTCCACCGTGGCGCGCTCGTTGTAGACCGGGATGACGACCGAGAGCTTCACGGAATGTCCTTTTTCACTGCTGTCCGTTTCTTGACGATCCCCGAGGGATCGACTAGCATGCGGGTTGAACGGTCTTCCGCCCTGTTGCCGCCATGCCCCGCGCAAGACAAGAAAGTATAGCGTGAGGCAGACCGGCCAAAGGAGCCAACCAGCCAAGGAGCCGATACCGCCATGGCCAAAGCGACCCGAGTAGAACCGTCCACCGACAAGACCAAGGCGCTCGATGGCGCCATGACGCAGATCGAGCGCCAGTTCGGCAAAGGCGCCATCATGCGCCTCGGGCAGCGCGAATCCTACGGCGTGCCGTCGATCCCCACCGGCTCGCTGGCCGTCGACTTCGCGATCGGCGTCGGCGGCTTCCCGCGCGGCCGGGTGGTGGAGGTCTTCGGGCCGGAGAGCTCGGGCAAGACCACGCTGGCCCTGTCGGTGGCGGCGCAGGCGCAGCAGCGCGGCGGCAGCGCCGCCTTCATCGACGCCGAGCACGCCCTCGACCCGGAGTACGCCGGCAAGCTCGGCGTCGACCTCGACACGCTCCTGGTCTCGCAGCCCGACAGCGGCGAGCAGGCGCTCGAGATCTGCGAGGTGCTGGTGCGCTCGAACGCCCTCGACGTGATCGTGATCGACTCGGTGGCGGCTCTCGTGCCGCGCGCCGAGCTCGAGGGCGAGATGGGCGACTCGCACGTGGGCCTGCAGGCGCGGCTGATGTCGCAGGCCCTGCGCAAGCTCACCGCCATCGTCGCCAAGTCGCGCACCTGCCTGGTCTTCATCAACCAGATCCGGGAGAAGATCGGCGTCATGTTCGGCAACCCGGAGACCACCACCGGCGGCCGGGCGCTGAAGTTCTACTCCTCGGTGCGCATCGACATCCGCCGCATCGCCTCGCTCAAGGACGGCGACCAGGTGGTGGGCAGCCGGGCCAAGGTCAAGGTGGTCAAGAACAAGGTGGCGGCGCCCTTCCGCATCGCCGAGTTCGACATCGACTACACCGAGGGCATCTCGCGCAGCGGCGAGCTCATCGACCTCGGGCTCGAGCACAAGCAGGTGGTCAAGAGCGGCGCCTGGTACGCCTACGGCGACGTGCGGCTCGGCCAGGGCCGCGAGAACGCCAAGCGCTTCCTGCGCGAGAACCCGGACCTCGCCGACGAGATCGAGGCCAAGCTGCGCCAGGCCATGGGGCTGGCGCGGCCCGAAGCGTCCGCGGCGGCGGAGACGTCCGCGGCGGCGGAGGCCGCCGAGTGACGCGCGGCACCTACTGGCTAGTGCTGCGGCGCGAAGATCCGTCCCCGAATGGACGGGCTTCCGGGTAGGGCAGGCTGCGCCTGCCGATCGGCGGCTTCGCAGGGAGCCCATTCAGGGACTCGATTGCAGCCCCTGCAGCCCACTTCCGGCAATTGCCGGAACTGCGTTGCAGGGTCTGCAACGCAGTTCCGCCAATTGAGGAAGTAGCATTGCAGGGTCTGCAGCGCACCTCTGCCAATTCCCGAAAGTGCCCTGCAGGGTCTGCAGCGCACCTCTGCCAATTGAGGAAGTAGCATTACAGGGTCTGCAACGCTGTTTTGGCAATTGGTGCCTAAGATGAACGGAGGCTGTACCTCTTAAGCAGCAATGAACGAAACCGCGTTGCAGCCGCGTCACTTTGGCGCTCTGGCCGTCAAGTGTTGAAAACAGGCGACTTGCCAACGAACCGCCGACCTGGAATGCTCCCATGCCATGCCAAGGCTCCGAGAGTAGAGGCTCGAGGAGTGCCGGCGGTGCCGAGGGGGAACGGCATGATCACAGGGCGTGTGCCGCTACCGGCGTCACGTGGATTCCGGTAGACCGATGCCGGATCTGCCAGAGATCGTAGGCGTTTTGCAGTCGCAGCCAGTGCGCCGCGTTCGGCTTGCCAAAGGCCATCTCGAGGCGCAACGCCATCTCAGGAGTGATCGCGCCACGGCCGTTGAGCACCTTGGACAGCGTCTTGCGGCTCACCCCCAGATGAGAGGCCGCTTCGGAGACCGAGAGCCCGATTGGCTCGATCACCAGCTCCTTCAGGATCTTGCCCGGATGGGCGGGGTCGTGCATGCTCATCGGCGTGCTTCGCCTGGATTCCGGATTTGTCGCCTGAACAGTAGAAGCGCCTTTGTGGGCGAAGCTCCTGATCATGGCTTAGACTAGCTTGAACCATGGTGGATTGCAACCCCAAGGGTTACAGCCAGGGCTGCCGACGTGCACCGCACTGCTCCGGGAATAGAATCGGGTGCAGTTGATTTCAATGCAGACTATACAGCCAGGGAGAGGGTCCAGTGTAGAAACGACCCCGAAGGACGACCGGATATAGCCCCGGGTTGCCCGAACGGTCGCTGAGCCGCCCCCGAAAC
>Ga0299906_10001548_pt1 | contig 19760 bp, 22 predicted proteins | sample RVTome_14_FD_200259 | JGI IMG/M metagenome (GOLD analysis project Ga0299906, IMG submission 200259) | Soil microbial communities from uranium-contaminated site in the Upper Colorado River Basin, Wyoming, United States - RVT145D125 (version 2) ...
ATGCGGAAGTCCGGGTCCCGGGCGACCCGCTCCTCAAGAAGACGCACCGCCTCGGCGGTGATGACCCCGTGGTCGAGGTGCGGCGGCGCCTCGCTGTAGAGCGCCGACCCGTGGCCGTGGGCGTCGTCGTCCCCGGGGGCCCCAGGCAGGGCAGCGGCCACGGCGAAGCCGGCGAGCAGCACGACGAGGATCCCGGCGGCGGTCCGCTGGGCGCGCGGGCGGCGCTCGGGGCTCCGGAGGCCGGCCAGGTAGGCGCCGCCGACGCCGACGAGGTAGCCCGTGTACAGCAGCAGCTGCAGCAGCGTAGGCTCGTCCTCGTAGCCGACGAGGGCGTGGAGGGGACCCCCGAGCCAGTGGTCCTCGTCGGGCAGGACGCCGCTCGTGTCCCACAGGGGCGTGCCGTGGCCGATCCAGCCGAGGTCCGCCATGGCGTGGACGACGTGGACCAGCAGCCCTGCGGCGATGAGGATCAAGAGGAGGCCGCTCACGGTGAAGAAGGTGCGCAGGTCGACCTTGACGGTGAGACGGAAGACCGCGAACGCAAGAAGCGCGCTGGCACCGAAGCCGACGAGCCCCCAGAGGGCGATGTCGGCCCAGGAGACGCTGCTTGCCAGGGCGTTGTAGAACAGGACGACCTCCAGGCCCTCGCGCACGACCGTGATGAAGCCGAGGAACGCGAGGAACCAGGCCTGGCGCTCTCGGACCGCGCGCTCCACCTGCGCTTTGAGGCCCTCCGTCATCGCGCGGGCGTTGCGCTGCATCCAGAGGACCATGTAGCTGAGGACGCCGACGGCGGCGAGCGCCACGACGACCTCGAAGAGGGCCGCCCCGCCCCGCTCCTCGAACCATGAGGCCAGCCAGGTCTCCACGGCGACGCCCGCGGCCACGCTCACGACGATGCCGGCGGCGAAGCCTGCCCAGACGAGGGGGCGGCGGTCGCGGGCGTGGAGCCGGTCCAGCATGCCGAGGACGATGCCGAGGACCAGGAGGGCCTCGAGGCCCTCGCGCAGGCCGATCAGGAGGGGGGCCGGTTCGAACGCCATGTTTCGGGCGGTCGAAAGACCTTGGCCCTATGAACTTTCAGGTAGACCGAAAACGCGAGGCCTCGGCCCGGGGCCGCCGCAACCGGAGAGGAGGACGGCCAAGGCGACCCCCGACGAGCCAGAGCCGGATCCTCATGCCGCCACGAGGTCCCGTCCCTCCCCGAGCGGGACGACCAGGACCTGGCACGCCCCGCAGCCGTCGCAGGTGCAGGACGCGGGGTCCTCGGCGCGCACGGCGTGGGGCCGCACCTCCTGGCAGGCGTTGCAGTAGGCGTCCAGCGTCCGAAGGATGTCCATGCGCGGCCATCCGGGTGCGTCCGATATCCGTTGCGGCCGCGACAACCGTCGTCATGCCCGACCCGTCTCCAGCTCCCAGCGCTGCTCGCGTCCCCACGGCGCCCAGGGGCACCCCTCGGTCTGCTCCACGAGACGGAAGCCGGCCCTCTCGTAGAGGCGCCTGGCCGCGTGCAGGTCGTCCACGGTCCAGAGGAAGGCCCCCTCGTATCCTGCGTCGCGGGCGAAGGCCAGCGCTTGGTCCAGGAGCCGCGTCCCCGTGCCGGTGCCCCGGGCCTCCCGCTCGACGTAGAACCAGCGGAGCTGCGCCCAGCCCGGGCGCTCCGGCACGTGCTGGACCGCCACGGCACCGAGGGGGCGTCCCTCCGCCTCCGCGATCCAGAGCCCGTCCCGGCCCGGGTCGCGCTGCGCCAGGAACGGGGCCAGCCCCTTCGCCACGTACGCCTCGAACACCTCGCTGTAGCCGAACTCCTCCGCGTACAGCACCGCCTGGCGGTGGAAGACCCATCCCAGGTCGCCGACGCGGGAGGGGCGGATGGCGACATCCATGCACGGCCCCAGGCGGCCGGCCTTCAAGACGGCGCCGGCGCATCGCTTCGCGACATCCGAGCGCGCGTCCGCGGCCCTCCCGGTCGCGCGGTACAGGGCTCCGGCGGACCCCTACCGGGGCTCGTCCTGGGCCTGCTTGCCGGCATGGGAAGCCAGGTATACCCCGTCCCCGCTCGCCGGGACCCTGGTGAATACCATGCTGGAAAACGCGAACATCCGGCCCACGCTGGCCGTCACCGACCTGAAGCGCGCCAAGGAGTTCTACGGCAACAAGCTCGGCCTCAAGGAGATCGGATCCGGGTCCGGCGACGACGCCGTGTACCAGGGCGCCGACGGCACGCAGATCTACCTCTACAAGCGCGACACGCCCGCGGGCTCCACGGCGACGTGCGCCAGCTTCGAGGTGCAGGACGTGGAGAGGACCGTGCAGGCCCTGCGCAACAACGGCATCCGTTTCGAGGAGTACAACATCCCCGAGATGGGCATCAAGACCCAGAACGGCGTCGCCACGATGGGCGACATGAAGACCGCTTGGTTCAAGGACCCTGACGGCAACATCCTCGCCATCGGCAACGAGGCCATGGCGCGCACGAGGAAGGGCGTCGCGCAGACCCGCACCGCGTAGGGCCACGCCCCTGCCCGCGCGCGGCGGCCGACCGGGGCCCCAGGGCCGCAACACGCATAGCCGGAGCCCCCGTGGCGGTCCCCATGCGACCCCTGCTCGCCTTGGCCCTCGCCACCCTCCTCCTGCTCCCCGGATGCTCCGACGACGGCGACGGTGGAGGCGGGGAGGCCACCACGACGCCGGCCCCGACGACCGAGGCGCCCGCCTCCCGGACGGTGGACGTCGCCATGGCCGCCGTGGGCGTCTACCCCATCGACCCGGCCTTCGACCCGGAGCGCATCGAGGTCCCGGCGGGCGCCACCGTGAACCTGACCTTCACGAACAACGAGGAGAACGGGCTGAGCAGCCACGACTTCGTCGTCGAAGGCATCGAGGGTGCCTCCACGGCCGTCCTTGGCCCCGGCAGTTCGACGACGATCACCTTCACAGCGCCGGACGAGCCAGGGGAATACGTCTTCTTCTGCAGCGTCGGGGACCACCGATCCCGGGGCATGGAAGGCGTCCTCGCCGTCGTCTGATCGACTACCCCGTCCGACCCACCGCGTCCGGACCGTCTGTCCGACCGGACCCGGGCTCCTGCGCGCGGTGCGCCGCGGGGCCGCCCGCGGGCCGCGGGGGGCGCCGTGCGAGCGGGACGCCGTACGCCGCATCGGCGCCCAGAAGCGCAGGGGCGTCGCCCACGACGGCCAGGACCACGCGCACGGCGCCGCCGGTCCGCACGTGGCGCACGGCCGTGGCCAGCGCCTCGTCGTGGGCGCGTCCGTCGTCCGCCACGACCACGGGACGATCGCCGAAGGGCCGCGCGCGGGGGCGCAGGCGGGCCCCGCGGCCGGACTCCAAGCTCCGGTTGCGCTCCATGATCCCCAGGATCTCCGGACCGGATCCGAGGGCGACAAGGAGGTCGCGGTGCTCCAACGCCCCCGCGGTCTCCTCGACCAGTCCGCGGTAGCCCACGCCCAGGGCGCGCGCGATCCGGCGCGCGGTCGCGGCCGCGCCCGGCAGGGACGTCACGACCAAGCCCGGCCGCCGCTCGACAAGAAGCGCCTCGGCGAGGTCTTCCTCGGGCTGGGATGGCATCGATGGCACCCTCGTCCACGGACCGGTTAAGGCGCGCGGCATGGGCTGATCGGGCCTTCGGGCGTCACCGAGGCCGAGGCCGCGCCGCCTTGGGGCGGTCGAGGCAGGCCGCGGTCGTCGCGGTCACGGGCCTTTTCAACCACGACGTCGATCCGCGGACCGTGGCATCGGACGGCCTGAACTGGATGGTCGGGGGTCCGCAGGGCTCCGGCGTGGATTCGGCGGCACAGCTCTTCGCGCTGAGCGTGGCCCGCGCCGGCCTCCACGTCGTCGGCCAGCGCGAATACTACTCCAACATCATGGGCAAGCACTCCTACTACAAGATCCGGATGTCCGAACGGCCCATCGGCAGCCCCTCGGCGGGCGTCCAGCTCCTGGCCACCTACGATGACGAGACGGTGGTGCGGCACGTCCACAGCGGCGAGGTCGTGAAGGGCGGCGCCGTGCTGCACGCCGGGGGGGACGAGGACAAGGAGATCCGGAAGGTCCCGTTCCTCGACGCCCGCGTCCGCGACGCGGTGCTCCAGGAACTCGAGGACGAAGGGCTGCCGGCCACCGTGGCTGGCGTCCTCGAGACCGCGCGCCGCCGGGGCGTGCACGTCCTCGCCCTCCCGTACGACGACTTCCTGGAGGAGGTCGCCAAGCGGCTGGGACGCGACTCGACGGCAGGCCTGCAGATCCTCCGCAACACCTGCGCCGTGGGTGCGAGCCTGGGCCTCCTCGGCCTGCCCGCGGACTACGTCAACGAGACGGTGGCCAAGACGTTCGCGGCGAAGAAGGGCGAGGTCCGGGAGATGAACATCGTCGCCGCCCAGGCGGCCGCCGACTTCGCCGTCGAGAACCTGCCGGGCTTCGGCTTCCGCGTCGGCCACGGCCACGACCCCGGCGACCGCGTCTGGATCCAGGGCACGCAGGCCGTCGCCCTGGCGAAGGCCGTCGCCGGGTGCCGCTTCCACACCTACTACCCGATCTCGCCCGCCACCGACGAGGCGACGTTCCTCGAGGCCAACCCGGAATCCGGCATCGTCGTCGTGCAGGCCGAGGACGAGATCGCCGCCGCCACGATGGCCGCCGGCGCCGCCGTGGCCGGGGCGCGCGCCTCGACCAGTACGAGCGGGCCCGGGCTCTGCCTCATGGTCGAGGCCATCGGCTGGGCCGGCATGAACGAGGTGCCCCTCGTGGTCGTGGACTACATGCGCGGCGGCCCCTCGACGGGCCTTCCCACCCGCACCGAGCAGGGCGACCTCCAGTTCGCGCTGCGCATGGGCCACTCCGACTTCCCGCGCATCGTCGTGGCCCCCGGCGACATCGAGGAGCTGTTCCACGACACCGTCCGCGCCTTCGATTGGGCCGAGCGCTACCAGACGCCCGTCCTCGTGCTGCCGGACAAAGCCCTCGCAGGCAACGCCATGACCATGAGCCCCTTCGACACCTCGCGGGTCCGCCTCGACCGCGGGCGTACCGCGACCGAGGAAGACCTCGCCGCCTCCACGGACGGCCGCTGGCCGCGCTTCGCGTTCTCCGACGACGGCGTATCCGTCCGCCCCGTGCTTGGGCAGAAGAACGGCATCCACTGGCTCACCGGCGACGAGCACACCGAACTCGGTCACATCTCCGAGAACCCGGAGGGCCGCGACCTGATGATGGGCAAGCGCCTCCGGAAGCTGGAGCTCGCGGCGCAGGAGATCCCCGAGGCTCTGAAGGCCACCCTGCACGGCCTGGCCGACGCGGAACTGACCCTCGTCGCCTGGGGCGCGACGAAGGGCGCCGTGCTGGAGGCCGTGGAGGCACTGGCCGAGCAGGGCACCGCCGTGAACTTCCTGCAAATACGCGTCATGAGCCCCTTCCCTGACATCGCGGACATCCTGCGCGCGGCACGCCGGCTCGTGTGCCTCGAGGAGAACGCGACCGGCCAGTTGCGGGACCTCATCGCGGAACGCACGGGCATCCGCATCCCCCACGTGGCGCTCAAGACGAACGGCCGGCCCACGCTGCCCCACGAGGTCGTCGAGGCCGTCCGCCACGTCCTTGACCAGGACGCCCCCAAGGTGGTGATGCGCCACGGCGTCTGAGTACACGGTCGCCGATTTCAGGGAGGACCTGCACAACGACTGGTGCCCCGGCTGCGGCGACTTCGGCATCCTCAACGCCGTCCAGATGGCCCTGGCAGAGCTCGGCGTCGCGCCCCACCGCACCGCGGTCTTCAGCGGCATCGGGTGCAGCGGCAAGACCAACCAGTACGTCCGCGCCTACGGCGTGCACACGCTGCACGGACGCGTGCTGCCGTTCGCCACGGGCGCGAAGCTCGCGAACCCGGAGCTGCATGTCATCGCCGTCGGCGGAGACGGTGACGGATACGGCATCGGCGCCGGGCACTTCCTCAACGCGGGGCGGCGCAACCTCGACATGGCGTACATCGTCTTCAACAACAACGTGTACGGGCTCACGAAGGGGCAGGCCAGCCCGACGCTGGGGCGCGGCGAGCAGACGAAGAGCCTCCCCTTGCCCAACCTCAACGACGGCATCGACCCCCTGGGCACCGCCATCGCCGCGGGCTACACCTGGGTCGGCCGCGGCTACGCGTTCCAGATCAAGAAGCTGAAGTCGCTCATCGTCGAGGCCGTGGAGCACAAGGGAGCGGCGCTCCTGGACGTCCTCCAGCCATGCCCGACGTACAACAACCTCCACGACAAGGACTACTACACGCCCCGCGTCCACGACCTCGCCGACGACGGCTACGACGGCAGCGTCCAGGACCCGGACGACGAGGACGAGGTCGAGCGGAAGCGGGCCGAGGCCCTCGTCAAGGCCCACGCGAGGAACGACAGGATCGCGACGGGCGTCTTCTACAAGATCCGGATCCCGACCTACGAGGAGCGGATCGCGGGGCGCATGCCGGACTACCCCGGGACGTATCCGGCCAAGCCCGATTGGCTGGACGACGCGGGGAGGCCGACGAAGGACATCGGGCCGATCCTGGAGAAATTGAGGGTGAAGTGACCGATCCGACATGGTGTGCGGCGGCGGCCGCGAGGAAGCGGGCTTGTCGCAGCTCTTCATGCAACACGGTTCCGTCCGCGTCGCCGTGGCCCACGCGGGGCCTGATCGCAGGGAGTTCCGTAAGGTGACCCGACATGCCAGGGCCGCCCTGCGCTTGGCGCAACGCTCCGCGAACCCTTCCACGTCTTACCTGCTGTCGGGCTCGGCGGCGGATGACGTGGCTACGCCGTGAGCAGGGACCCGCACGCGGGGCCAATGGCGCCTCGTCCATCCCCCAAGGCTCACGGCACCCTCAACCGCTCGACCCACTTCTTCCGGAACTTCCTCAGCTTGGGCCGGACAACGGCCATGCAGTACGGCTGGTCCGGGTTGCGCTCGTAGTATTCCTGGTGGTAGGCCTCGGCGGGATAGAAACGCTCGAGGGGCTTGACCTCGGTGACGATGGGGTCGTCGAAGGCCTGGGCCTCGCCGAGTTCCTGGATGATGGCCTTCGCCGCTTGCTCCTGCGCCTCGTCGTGGGTGAGGATGACGGAGCGGTACTGGCTGCCGGCGTCGGCACCCTGGCGATCCTTCGTCGTGGGGTCGTGGATGGTGAAGAAGACCTCGAGGACGGTGCGGTAGTCGATGACCCCGGGGTCATAGGTGACCTGGACGGCCTCGGCGTGTCCGGTCTTCCCGGAACACACCTGCTCGTAGGACGGGTCGGGGACGTGCCCGCCGGCGTACCCGGACTCGACCTTCTCCACGCCCTCCAGCTCCCGGTACACGGCCTCGAGGCACCAGAAGCAGCCGCCGCCCAGGGTCGCGGTCTCGCTCGCCACGGGGCCGTGAAGGCGCCCGGGGCCATGAACGTGCGGGCGCAACGGCTATGCCGGGAGGCCGTCATCGGCGGCGTATGCGGTGGTCCCTCGCTGTGGTCCTCATGCTCATGTTCCTCGCGGGCTGCCTCGCCGACCCGGAGACGGACGACGCGGTCGTGGAACCGGTCGGGCCCGGCGCCGTGGAGCTTGTCGCCGCGTCGTTTTCCCCAAGCGTCCTGCTGGGGCAGCCGGAGACGTACGGCGTCGGCGGCGAGCCGTCCGTGGCGGTGGCGGGCGACGGCACGATCTACGTGTCGGCACCCATCATCCCGCTGCTCGATGCGTACGACCCGCTTGGCGAATGCTGCGGGCAGGGCCGGGTCTGGCGCAGCGACGACGGCGGCCAGAGCTTCACGCTCCTCAACGACGCCGACGGGCGCCTGACGGAGGAAGGCCGGGGCAACGGCGACACGGACCTCGCCGTGGACGCCAAGGGCCGTGTCCACTTCGTCGACCTCGGCGGCGGCATCCCGTACCTCAGTTCAGTGGACCGCGGCTCGACGTGGGAGCACCACGGGGTGCTGAACGAGGAGGACCGGCCCGTGGACCGGCAGTGGATCGACGCCCACGGCGATGGCCTCGTGGTGGCGACGTGGGCGGCCCAGGACGGCTCGCCGCGCGGGATCACGGCCACGGTGAGCCGCGACGGCGGTGCCACATGGAGCGCTCCGACGGACATCGTCGACGGCATGATCCAGCTCGGCCCCGTGGACATCGCGCCGGACGGCCTGCACGTCCTGCAGCCCTACGTGCGCTCCTCGGACCGTGGCCTGCACGTCATGGTCAGCGGGGACGGCGCGGCGTCCTGGTCCGACGTGGACACCGGATACCGGCTCCCACGGGCCGACGATGTCGTCATCGAGGGGGTGTCGGTCGCGAACCGGTGGTCGCCCACGGTCATCTTCCCCGTGGCCGCCACGGATGCGGGCGGCACTGCGTATCTCGTCTGGAGCGAGTACGAACCCGACGCCTCGACGCGCATCGCCTGGATGCGCAGCCTGGACGGCGGCCTGGAATGGGAGGCGCCGAGGTACCTCACGGGGGTGGAGACGAGCGCGGTCCTGCCGTGGCTCGTCGCGGGGGACGCGGGGCGCATCGCGGTCGCCTACTTGCGCTCGGACATGGACATGGACCCCAACATGGGCCCCCACGAATGGAAGCTCGAGGTCGCGACGGTCCTGGACGCGCACACGCAACCCTGGATCGAGGTGGGCACGGCCGGCGAGGGTCCGGTGCATTTCGGCGCCGTGTGCCCCCACGGCGGCGGCTGCACGACGCGCTACGTGCCCCTCTACGGCGACCGGACGCTGCTTGACTTCTTCGAGGCGGCCCTCACGCCCGCCGGCGACCTGGTCGTCGTGTGGACGCAGACGGACACGGAGGACGGCCGCAACCCGCAGGTCCGCTTCGCGGCGCAGGCGGCCGGCACCCGTCTCCTCGGCTGACCCGGAACGTCCCGCCGGTTCACCAAAACCAAGTCGTCGCATCGCGGCGATCGAGGAAGCGATGGAACGCGCTGGGTTCACGAACGTGCTTGCCATGGCAGGCCTGGTCGTCCTCGGGACGCTCGTCGCGGTGGTGCTCGCCGCCCCGGGGGAGGACGCTCCCCTGCACGACCTACCAGCGGAGAAGCCGACGGTGGATCCGATGGACCCGTTGCCGGACGTGGACCCGACGGCGCCGTTGCCGACGGTGAACGTGACGGTCATCCCCTCTGTGACGCCGGAGGTCGAGACGGGGCCGCGGTCGGCCTCGTGGTCGTTCGACCTGGCCCTGGTGGCGGTGGAGGGCCAGGAGCGCTTCCGGTTCCGCGCGGCGGACGGCGGCATGCGGGACGGAGTGACGGTCCGCGTGACATGGAGCGAGGACCTGCCCGAGGAGCCGGCGATGCTCGAACTGCGACCTCGGTCGGGGCCCGCGCTCGTGCGCCACGCCGACGCCACCGAGGGGGCGACGGCGGTGTTCGAGGTGCCGTATGCGGATCTTGTGGAGCTCCAGGACGGGTCGGCGTCATGGACGCTTCGTGCGCGCGTACCGGCCTGGGACGCCCAGGTGGCGGACATCGAGGCAGCGACGTGGTACCCCTACGGCGGCCTCGACCCTGCCGAAGTGCTGCTTGAGGACGGCGACGACGACGGCCGTCCCGACGATGTGGACAACTGCCCGGAGGACGCGAACCCCGAGCAGGCGAACCTGGACGGCGACCTGCGCGGCGACGTCTGCGACGACGACCGCGACGGGGACACGTACAACAACACCCACGAGGCCGCCTCGTCCAGCGACCCGGACGACTTCCGCTCGACGCCGGTCGACCCCGACGGGGACGGCTTCACGACGGAGGCGGAGCAGCAGGCGCAGAGCGACCCGTTCGACGCACGCTCGACGCCCGCGGACCCCGACGGCGACCGCTTCATGACGTGGCACGAGGAGGCCGCGGGCAGCGACCCGTTCGACGCGCGGTCGACGCCGTTGGACGTGGACGCCGACGGCGTGCCCAACGAACAGGATGTGTGCCCGCGGACGGCCGACCCGATGCAGGGCGACGGCGATGCGGACGGCATCGGCGATGCCTGCGACCTGTCCCCCGACGACGGGCCGGACGGCGATGCGGACGGCGACGGCGTCCCGAACGGCGAGGACGCCTGCCCAGCGCTCGCGGACGATCAGACGGACACTGACGGCGACGGTCGCGGCGACGCCTGCGATTCCGACAAGGACGACGACGGGCACACCGATGCCGCCGACGCGTTCCCGCTCGATGCCTCAGAGTGGTCGGACCATGACGCCGACGGCATCGGCGACAACGCCGACCAGGACGACGACGGCGACGGCCTCACGGACGACGAGGAGGAGGCGCGCGGCCTGGACCCGCTCGCCGCGGACTCCGACGGCGACCGCATCGATGACCTCGCCGAGATCCAGGCCGGCACGGACCCCACGGACCGCCTCTCACCCGACTTCCGCGCGCAGGACGTCCACGCCACCGCCCGGGAGGACGGCACCGTGTCGGTCGCGTGGACCGCGGCGCACGACGAGCGCGTTGCGTCCTACCGCGTGTGGCGGGCGGACCCGTTCACGGTCGTCGCGGACGTCGAGGCGCGGCCCGAGGGCGGAGCGTACGAGGCCGTCGACCCCGCGTTCCCCGACGACGACCAGCTCTACGGCGTGCAGCCCATCCTCGCCGGCGACCTGCCGACGTTGGACCGCGCGACGCTCGTGACGAGCCCTCTCTTCCGCGTCGACTACCGCGCCGCGGCCCAGGAGGCCCAGGTGCCAGGCGCGCCGGATGTCCCCGAGGTCGTGCCGCCGGTCTCCGAGGACCCCGATCCGACGGAGGAGCCCCCGCGCCTCACGGAGCCGGAGAAGGAGTCGCCGACGCTGTTGCTCGGCGTCTCCGTGCTCGCGCTTCTTGGCGCCGCGCTGGTGCGGCGCCGCTGAACCGGGCGGGTCCTGGGAGAGGATCCTCGTTCTGGTGCCGGACGGTGCCGGCAGCGGCGAGACCATGGTCCGCATGGTTTCTCAACCGTGCCGTCCTCACGCCGTCGTGGCACGCTTCGTCGTCATCTACGGCTCGACCCGCAGCGACCGCCAAGGCATCCGGGCCGCCCGGTTCCTGGTCCGCAAGCTCGAGGAGCGCGGCCACGAGGTGGACCTCCTCGACCCGCTCGGGATCGACATGCCGTTCCTGGACCACATGTACAAGGAGTACGACGAGGGGGAGGCGCCCGCGTGGATGCAGGACGTCCACGAGCGGCTGGACGCCGCCGACGGCTTCGTCGTGTGCAGCGCGGAGTACAACCACTCGGTGCCGGCGCCGCTGAAGAACCTCATCGACCACTTCCAGCAAGAGTATTTCTTCAAGGCCGCCGGCATCGCGACGTACTCCGCGGGCCCCTTCGCCGGCCAACGCGTGGCGACGCACTGGCGCGCGGTTCTTGGCGAACTCGGCATGTACACGTGCTCGATCATGTTCGGCGTGAGCAAGGTGCAGGACGCGTTCGAGGAGGACGGAAGCCCGGTGGAGGAGGCCTACGACCGTCGCGTGAAGCGGTTCCTGGACGAGTTGGAATGGCTGACGGACGCGCTCAAGGCCAAGCGGAAGAAGGACGGGGCGCCGTACTGAGCCCGCCTCAAGCCATCGGTCTGGACTCGACGAGGTTGTACGGGTTGCCGTCCAGGTCCCGCACGATGGAGGAGACGCCCCACGGGACGTCCTCCGCGGGGCTCACGACCTGGACGCCGCGCCGCTCAAGGGTCTCAGTCGCAGTGCGGCAGTCCGCCACCTGGAGGACGATCACGGGACCCGAACGGAAGCCCGGCGGGCTGGGGTCCCCGGGAGCCGACTGCGGCGGCATCAACGCCAGCTCCGGGGACGTGGTCCCGGGCGGCGCCACCGTGATCCATCGGAGCCCGTTCTCCATGGGCACGTCGTTGCGGACCTCGAAGCCGAACTTCTCGGTGTACCACGCCTTCGCCTTCTCCTGGTCGCGGACCTGGACGGTGACATGCGTGACAGCTTGGATCAGGGGCTGCGTCGTCTGCTCAGCCATGGCCCGGCAGACCGCCCCCGCCGTTTCACCGTTGCCCCAGCGGCAGTTCCGGATCCTCCATGAAACCCAGGCCGACACGCTTGGCCGTGAGGCCAGGTACAAGACCGGGCTCATCGACGAACGCTGGTGCGACCAAAGGTCGCGGCTTGCGTCCGAACGGTTGAGGTCAGCGGCGCGGCGGAGCCGCGTCCGTTGGACCGACTTGTTGGGCGCCGTACGGGTTCAAGGAGGGATCATCTCGGAGCATGGGTACGAAGCACCGCATTGTCGTCACGGCTGATGATGGGCAGAGCACCGGGGTGAGGATGTGAAGTCCACCGCCAGGGACGCCCCTGCGGAACCCGGTCCTGGTGGGAAACATCACCGCCGTCCTGGCCCATCTCTTCACGGCGGGCTCAAGGATGAGCAATGGCCTCAGGCTCTTCCTCGGCGTGGCCGTGTCCCTGGGCCCAGAAGACCCACGAAGGTATCCTCAAGGGCCGACTTTGAAGCCGCCCTTCCTCCCCCTCTTCCCCCCTTCCCAGGAGACTCCCATACGGCGCAAGCAAGACGACGCGACCCTCGTCATCGCCGCCGTAGGCATCGCATTCCCCCTCACCGTCCTCAACGCAGGCGACGCCGTCCTCCAAGCCACCGCCACGTCCTTCGTGGCGCTGTTCCTTCTCTTCCTGTTCCTGCTTCAGTACGCCTCGGATTAGGCTAGTCCAATGCCTTGGTTCGGCGGTCGAGGTTAGCCACCCCGACCGCAGCAAGGAGTCGAACTGGACCGACATGCTGGGCCGCTCACGCTACACTGGAGGCATTCCTGAATCGCGATTCGGGGCACCGCTTGGTTGCAAGACCGACCAACGCGACCGTGGCGGGAATCTCGACCCAGGTCTAGGCGACAACCACATCTGGAGCCAAGTCAAAGCTAATGGGCAGGACCAATGCCAGTGACAGAACGACGAGGGAGTTGCGCATCACAGAAGAGTCGGGCTGCGTCGTCTTCGGCTTGGCGCGTGAAAAAGACCACGCAAACGATGCACGGCGGCAAGAAAACATACAGCACGCCGCCCGTCGGCAATTTCACCGCCTCCACAATCCCAATTGATGGGCTACGTTGGCGGCCCAGTATCGCTGCGGGCAAGATTCCGACCCGAGATGGGCCGCAGAGTGACGGCCAGCAGTACGCCGGAGCCGACAAGCACGAGGAGGTTCTGGACCAGCACCAGCTTCTCCACGCCGCCCGCGTAGAGAGGCATCATGGTAGCAAAGAAGTACAGTTGAACCACCGCTTGGAACCACAACGCACCGCCGAACAGGAACAAGCCTCCCGTGAACCGGCTGGGCGCCTGGCGCATGTTGGTTCCATAAACTACCAGAAGCACCGTGAGCAACAGGGCAGTCGCCGCGACCACGACGGCGTTCAGGTTCATGACGAGGGTCATCTTGACATCTCACTCCTCCTGCCTGCTTTTAGGGCTTGTCCCAGTTGTCACTCCCCATTCCCGGCGGTCCTGGGCCGCCAGGGCCGCAAACGCCTCTTCGGCAGCCAAGAGGTTCCGGGACGGGCGCCAGCACCGTCCATACCTCTCGCGGTCGGCCACCACGTACATGTGCTTCCCGAGGACGCGCAACTGGTACTCTACGGTCTTGTAGTCCAGCTCCAGCGCTCGTGCCAACTGGTTCGTGTTCATGGGTTCTTGCAGCAGGGTCTCCATGATCCGGGCCCTCGTGGGCCCGCCCCGGCTGCCCGCGAAGACGTACCAGAAGAGCCGGTCCATGTTACCCCACGCGCCCCGCAGTGCAAAACCTGCGCGGTCACCGCACATCGACAACGCTGGAAGTTGGGAAAAAGGTAGTGGCGCGAACCGCGTGCGCCGTGCCATGAGGGTAGGGTCGCCAAACTCGGCCGCAGCCGTGGTCGCCGCCGGTGCGGCCGCACTCGGCGTCGCCTCCATCTGGGTTGCGGCCCTGCGCCGGCCGTTCCAGTTCAGTTACGTGGAGGGCTACCTCGTTGAACAGGCCTTGCGCGTCCGCGGCGGCGACCTGTATCGGCCCCTGGGTGAACCGGCGTGGATCGTTGACAACTTCCCGCCCCTCTACCCTGCCCTCCTGGCGGCCACCGGCGCGGACGCGCACGGATTGTGGGCGGCAGGACGGCTCATGACGATGGCGGCGGTCGTCGGTCTGGCGTGGGTGCTGTGGCGGCACGGGGAATCGCGAAACGGTCGGGCCTATGCCGTTGCTGTGGCGGTGGCGTGGCTTGTGTTGCCGTTCGTCCTGCGCCGATCCGTGTTGGTCCGCATGGATTTCCTTGCGATTCTGCTCGCAGTGTCGGGCGTGCTGGCCTACCGATCCGGCCGGCGCGGCTGGGCCCTGGCGGCGTTCCTGGCGGCCGGACTCACCCGCCAGACCATGCTCGCGGCGCCACTGGCCCTCGCCCTGACGATGCCGCGCCGGGAGGCGCTCCGGTTCCTGGGCGCCCTCGCCGTGCTCGCGGCCGGCGCCGTGGCGCTCCTCAGCCTCGCCTGGCCTGACATGTTGCGGCATCTTGTCCTCTACAACACGGGCCGCTATTTCCCGCTGATGGCTTTGGCGAAATACGGCAGTCTCCTGTCGCTCCACGCCCCGCTCCTGATCCTGGCCGCGGCGTCCTGGTGGCGGCTGCGTGGCAGCGAAGACGCCACCGACCGCTTCCTGGTGCGGTACGCTCCCCTGGCGCTCGCTCTCGCCGTCACCGTAGGCAAGCCGGGCAGCACCTACAACCACTTCCTGGAAGGATTGTTCGCCGCCGCCTGGCTGGTGGCCCGCAGCCCACCCATTGCTCTGCGGGGCCTACGCCTGCCAGCCCGGGCTCGTGCGACGGCGCTGGTGACCACCCAGGCAAGCATCCTCCTGGTCAGCGGGCTCGTGGGCGGGCCCCTTGCCACCACTATGGCTGCACTGGGCGAGGGGGACGACCAGCTTGCGCTCGTGGACCGCCTCGCCGCCGCCCCCGCGCCGGTGTTGTCAGAAAATGCAGGCGTGGTGGTCCAGGCCGGGCACGACGTGCTCCTGGAGCCTCGCACCCTGCTCGAATTGCACCTCTCCGGACGCTGGGACGACGCTCCTTTGGTCTCGTCACTTCACAACGGTATTTATTCCGTCGTGGTAACCGAAGGGTTCGGCAGCGACGGCCGTCGCAGCGACGGGTTCCGGTTCAGCGCCGAAGCTTGGGCCGCGCTCCAGGAGACGTACGTAGTGGAACAGGTGGTGGGGCGATGGACGGTTTGGGTTCCCCAGGGAGGCGCACCATGACGAAGATGCTCATCACAGGTGGCGCCGGGTTCGTTGGACAGGCCATCGCGGGCGCGGCCCAGGCGGCGGGACACGACGTGAGCCTCGTGGATAGCCTCGACGTCCGCGTCCATCCCGCAGATACCCGCTTCGACGGTGTGCGAGCCGACGTGCGCGACGCCACAGCCTGGGGCGACCTGTTGGACGTGGACGTGGTCTTCCACGAGGCCGCCACGGTCGGCATCGGCCGCGACGCCCGCGACTTCGCCGACTACGCCGACGTCAATGTCACCGGCACCCTGCGACTCTTGCAGGCCCTGGCGGAGCGCCCGGAACCGCCCCGGATAGTGCTGGCAAGCAGCATGGCGGTCTACGGCGAGGGCGCTACCCAATGCCCTGCATGCGGTGAGGGGCGACCCGTGCCTCGAAGGACAGCGGACCTGGACGCGGGCCGGTGGGAGAACCGCTGCGCCTGCGGCGAGGTGCTGGAGCCACGACCGACGCCCGAGGAAAAGCAGCACCGGCCGGCCACCGCCTACGCCATGAGCAAGTCGTGGCAGGAACAGGCGGCACTCCTGGCGGGCTCCCGCCTCGGAATCGAGGTGATCGCTCTGCGCTACCACAACGTCTACGGCCCCAACATGCCCCGCGACACGCCGTACGCGGGCGTCGCGAGCCTGTTCCGCTCGCGCCTTGCGGTCGGCCTGCCACCGCTCGTGCACGAGGACGGGGGGCAACTGCGCGATTTCGTGCACGTCTCGGACGTGGCACAGGCCAACCTGCTCGCCGCCGACGCTGGATCCGGCGCGGTTGGGCGATGCTTCAACGTCGGCTCCGGCCATCCCGTCACCATCCTGCAGGTAGCACGCGCCCTCGCCGACGCCGTGGACGGCCCGGCTCCCGTGTTCAGCGGCTCGTACCGCGCGGGTGACGCCCGGCACGTATACGGCGCTATCGGACAGGCCCACGACGTGCTGGGGTACCGGCCCCGCATGGAGCCCGCCGTCGGCATCGCCGCCTTCGCCCACGACCCGCTGCGGGGGTCGCCCGCGTGACACCCGAGCGGGTCGTCGTGGTGCTGCCGGCACGCGACGAGGGTCCCCACGTTGCCGCCGTGGTGGCCGATTTCCACGCCCACGGCTTCGAGGTCGTCGTGGTGGACAACGACAGCTCCGATGATACCGCAGCGCGGGCCCGGGAGGCGGGCGCCACGGTCGTCCTTGAACCGCGGCCGGGCTACGGCAGTGCCTGCCGGTCAGGCGCGGAGGCGGCACTCGCGTCGGGCGCCGGATGGGTGCTCTTCTCGGACTGCGACGGCACCTGCCGAGGCGAGGATGCGCGCCAGATGGTGGAGGTCGCGGGGGACGCGGACCTGGTGCTGGGTCGGCGGGCGATGGTTGCGCCGGGGGCGCTGGACTGGCGGCACCGTCTCGGCAACCGCTGCTTGTGCTGGCTCCTGCGCATCCACCACGGCGTGCGGGTCAGCGACGTCCCGCCGTTGCGCGCCGTGCGCGCGGCGGCGCTGCGGGCTTTGGAACTGCGCGACCCCGGTGTGGGATACCCCGTCGAGACTATCGCCCGCGCCGGGCGGCTCGGGCTGCGTATCCGGGAGGTTCCCGTCTCGTACCACAACCGCGCGGGGGGCGAGAGTCGCGTCGCCCGCACCATGCGGGACGCCCTGCGGGTGGGGCGAACCATGGCGCGGTGCATCCGGAGCGTGCGATGACCCCGGCGTCCGGGGCGACGGTGGTCGTCTTCGCGCGGCGTCCGGTGCCGGGGGAGGCAAAAACCCGCATCGCGACGGTGCTCGGCGTCGAGGCGACGCACCGGCTGTACCAAGCGATGGTCCGTGACACGCTCTGCAACGTGGCGGCGTCCGGCCTGCCTGTCCTGCTCGTCCACACGCCGGGGCCGTGGCGGGACGCGTCCGTGCCGACCACCTGGCAGCGCGGAGACTCCTTCGCAGCGCGTTTCGCCAGTGCCCTCGCGGCCGCCCAGGGACCGACGGTGTTGGTGGGCTCCGACACACCGCACCTGGGACCGGACATCCTCCGCCGTGCCGCTGACGCTGCGCGGGCGGGGCACGTCGTGGTGCCGAGCAGGCGCGGGGGGTTCAGTCTCTACGCCGCGGCCAAGCCGTGGACCGACCCCGTGCTCTGGAAGCGGGTGTTCGCCGAGAAGGACGAGATTCGTGCCCTGCGCGCCCTCGGGGCCGAAGTGCTGGAGCCGGCCGTTCCCGACCTCGACGAGATCGAGGACCTGTGGTGGCTGCGGGACACGGTGCCGATGCGGGCGGCGCCGGAGACCCAGACGATGCTGCGGGGATCAGGTGGACGACTCGACGATGCGGTTGCGGGGCCACCACCGGCGCAACGCAGCGTCGACGCCGCCCCATCGTCCGGCGCGAGTGGCGGCGGCGACGGCCGGTAGCAGCACGAGGGGCAATAGCAACCACGGCCAGCCGCCGATGGGGACCGGGAACGACTCCGGGATGCCGGGACCGGCCTTGGGGACGGCCCAGAACACAGCCACCCAGAGGGCGGCGTAGGCGGTGGTTGCCCAGCCGCTCCACCGCGTCAGGATCCCGAACAGCAGCGCAAGCCCGAGGGTTACCTCGATGATGCCTAGCACCAGGCCGGCGCCCGCCTCGTGGGCGAGCAACCAATCCGCCATGCGGTCCCAGCCGGGGACGCTGCTGTGGCGGCCTGTGATGCGCAGGGCGTCGGCAAGCCAATCGTCGCGGATGCGGGTGGCGACCATCCACATCCACGTCAGGCCGGCTGTGAAGCGCGCCAGCACGGCGGCCGCGGCGAAGCCACGCGTGGGGACCACGTTCAAAGCATCCACGACCACCACCTCCCAGCCGCCTTCTCCCGCAGCCACGCGTCGATGCCCCAGATCCGTCCGGCGCGGCCCTCGGCGGCAAGCAGCGGCAGGACGACCATGGGCAGCAAGGACCAGATGGGCTCCCGCGGCGCTCCAAGGTTGCCGAGGCTGATCTGGAGGCCCCACAGGGTGGCCACCCAGCCGTTGAGGCGCGTCAAGATCCCGAGGACCAGCACCACGGCGAGGTAGGACTCCACGACGAACGCCGTCCAGCCCAGGAAAGTCAGATTCGGAAGCAGGACGTTCTCGACAAGCCACGGATAGCCAGGGATGGGATTGTACTGTGCCTCTACCTCCAGCCAGCCGCCGAGCCAGCCGAAGGGCGGGTCGAGCCACGGGTGCTTGGTCTTGGCGCCCCAGAACCATGTGTAGGCGACGACGAGGCGAGCGGCGACGACGAGGACCGCGACGCCCACGCCGGCCTGGAGGGGACTGGCGGCGTCCAGTTGGTCGCGGACGCGGCGGCCGGCAGCGAGGGCCCACTCGCGCCATGATCGCATCAGGCCACCACCCCAGCTCGCGAGGTGTCCCGGCCGCGCAGACTCGCCATGGCAATAGCGGCGAGGACGGCCGCGACGGCGCCGACGCTGAAGGCCGCCTCCAGGCCCACCAGGTCCGCGACGATGCCGCCCACCAGGGCGCCGCCGACGTACCCGAGGTCCCTGATGAGCCGGTACAGGCCGATGGCGCTGGCGCGGAACCTGGGCACCGTGTTGTCGGAGACGAAGCCGATGAGCGTGGGGTAGACCAGGCCGGTCCCCACGCCCGTGACGACGGCGGCTGCAAGCGAGGATGCCTGAGCGGGAAGGGTGACGAACATCGCGAGGCCGACGGCCTGGACGAGGAAGCCAGGGATGATGAAGCTCAGTCTGGCGAAGCGGTCCGACAGGAAGCCGCTCACGAACTGGGTGACGGCCCATACGGCCGGGTACAGGCCGACGACGGCACCCAACTCGGTCAGGGTGGCACCGCGTGCCATCATCAGCAGCGGCAGCAGCCCCCAGATGAGGCCGTCCTTGAGGTTGTTGGCCATGCCGCTGAAGCTGGTGGTCAGCAGGCGGCGGTCGCGCAGCATCCGCCGCTCGATATCCGAGATGCTCCAGTCGACCTTCTTGCGCTCGGCATGCAGGGGCGCGGTCTCGCGGACGGTGAGGGCGAACAGCAGGCCGACAACACCCAGCGCCGCCATGAAGGCGAACGGCGCGTGGCGGATGCCGTAGGCGTCGGCGATGAGCGCGGAGGCGTAGGCGGCGACGCCGACGGCCAAGTAGCCCACCGACTCGTTGAATCCCACCGCGAAGCCGCGGCGCCCGGCACCCGCCAGATCGATCTTCATGTTGAGCGCCATGGACCAGGCGAGGCCCTGGCTGACGCCCAGAAGGGCGTTGGCGGCGACCACGTAGGGCCAGCTGGGGGCCGCCAGGATGATGAGTGGTACTGGGATGCCGAGGACCCATCCCATCAACAGGACCTTGCGGCGGCCGAAGCGGTCGGACAGGCTGCCGGCACCCATGTTGGCGACGGCCTTGGCGAGACCAAAGGAGGCCAGGAAGGTCAGCGCGGCGGTCGCGGAGGCGACGGCGAAGACCTCGCCAGCGATCAGGGACAGCACCGG
>Ga0299906_10001549_pt1 | contig 19756 bp, 20 predicted proteins | sample RVTome_14_FD_200259 | JGI IMG/M metagenome (GOLD analysis project Ga0299906, IMG submission 200259) | Soil microbial communities from uranium-contaminated site in the Upper Colorado River Basin, Wyoming, United States - RVT145D125 (version 2) ...
AACCGTCAAGCCCGGGTCTCGCACACCAAGAAAACACGACGCACCCTGAGGAACATGGGCATCCGCGTCGACCGATTGCGGTCCTGTGTGCCGGATGATCCGTGATTATGTGGCGCTGTAGTGTTAAATGGGTGCTCGTTTCGATACCCACGACGCCGATGCCGAAGGCACGGGACCGTACCGACCCGTTGAACGCGGCTTCAGGATCGCCGGGGATTGTGCGCCGGGATTCTTAAGGCTTGATGAACGCTGCATGATTGGATCGTGGTATCTTGGTTAAAGTTCCCCGATGCGTGACTGGGGGAACCATGACATCCATCGGAAAGTCGCTCGACGACGCAAGCGGGAACCTTCGACGGAACAGGCGGCTGCGGTTGCCGTCAGTGGTTGCAGCGTGCTATACTTGCTACCTCAACCAATCCCGGCCCTTGGCGCGGTGGTCGGTGGTGGAACGCAAGGCAAGGATCCGGTCGCGGGCGGACGTGCCCGGTACAGGTGGATCCCATGGACATTCCTTTGGTGTACTACTCACTGCTGGCCGTGTACGGGATGATTCTGGTCGTGGTGGCCGTCTACGGGCTGCACCGCTACCAGCTCGTCTATCTCTACTACAAGCACCGCCGCAACGCGCCTGAGCTGAAGGCCTGCTTCCGCGAGTTGCCGCACGTCTGCATCCAGTTGCCGATGTACAACGAACGGCTGGTGGCCCGGCGGATCATCGAGGCCTGCTGCCGCATCGACTATCCGCGCGACCGGCTCGGTATTCAGGTGCTGGACGACTCGACCGACGACAGTGCCGAGATCGCCCGGACCGTGGTCGAGGAGATGCTTCAAGCCGGCCACGCGATCGAGTACATCCACCGCACCGACCGCACCGGATTCAAGGCCGGCGCCCTGGCCGCCGGGCTCGAACGGACCGACGCCGAGTTCGTGTGCATCTTCGACGCCGACTTCGTGCCCCCGCCCGATATTCTCCAGCGCACGATCCACCACTTCACGGACGAACGGGTGGGCATGGTTCAGGCCCGGTGGGACCATATCAACCGCGACCACTCGCTGCTCACCAAGACGCAGGCGATCCTGCTTGACGGCCACTTCGTGATCGAACACGCCGCCCGCAACCGGTCCGGCCGATTCATGAGTTTCAACGGCACGGCCGGGCTTTGGCGCAAGACCTGCATCGCCCAGGCCGGCGGGTGGCAGCACGACACGCTGACCGAGGATCTCGACCTGTCCTACCGGGCTCAGATGCGCGGCTGGCAGTTCGTCTTCCTGCCCAACCTGATCTCGCCCGCCGAGCTGCCGCCGGACATGGCCGGATTCAAGGCTCAACAGCACCGCTGGGCCAAGGGCGGGGCGCAAACCGCACGCAAGCTGTTGCCGGGAATCCTCCGCTCGCGGTTGCCGTTCAAGATCAAGACCGAGGCCTTCTTCCATCTGACCAGTTGCGTCGTCTACCTGTTCATCGTGCTGATGACGCTATTGCTCTTTCCCGCCCTCTATCTCAAGTTGCAAATGTTCTCGGACAGTCCGGTCGCACGGTGGCTGTTTGATTTTTCGCTCCTGTTGGTCGCGACCTTCTCGGCCAGCACGTTCTATGCGTGCAGCCAGCGCGAGGTGTTTCGCACCTGGTCGGACAGCGTCAAGTACCTGCCGTTCCTGATGAGCTTGGGTATCGGCATGTCGCTCAACAACACCCGTGCCGCTTTGGAGGGATTCTTCGGCCAGCCGGGGGAATTCGTGCGGACGCCCAAATTCGGCGTGCAGACCTCGGCCGACGCGAGCTGGAAGCACCGCAAACCGGAAGCCCGCCCCAGAAAAAAAACCAGTTGGCAGCCTTACCTCGAGCTGGCCATGGGGGTCTACCTCTGCGGGTGCCTGGTCTACTGTCTGGCCCATCGCCAGATCGGGATCGGCATACCGTTTTTGGCGCTCTTCGCCGTGGGGTACCTCTACGTGTCGCTGCTGACGCTCACCGCCCAGTGGCAACGGGCCGACGCCCGACAAACCGTCACCGACGACGCGTAAATCCGAACCGCGAGCGCAACCCTTGACACGCGACGAACGCGTACGCGTTCAAGAGCGGCGAAGCTGCGTCGCGTGTCAAGGGCAAGCGAGCGGGTTCTAACCCCGTGCGGTCAGCATGATCGGTAGTCGCGGGTGCCGCGCGGGATGAATCCCGCGGCGATGAGGAACACTTGTGCGTCGTACCAGCATCGGAACAGGAGCGCCACCATGCGTACCCTCACATCGCAACGACGTTGGATCGCCGGTTGGGTCCTGGCTGCGAGTGTTATCCTGCCACAGGTGACCTGCACCCTCGACGCGCCGGCGGGCGGTCGCATCCTTGTCGATCCCGACTCGGCTATCATTGTCGCCGACCTCATTCGCGACATCGTGTACATCCGCAACGCCGACGACGACCACCACCATCACCACGGCGACTTTTTCTTCTACGATTGGTGGTATTGACCCAGTCGGTTCATGTTGCTGGTGTGGCTTGTGCGAGAATCCTTTCTCGCACCCACTTCACGCGGGAATCCTTTCCCGCGAAACCACGCAGGAAAGGATTCCTGCGAAGCATGGGGACGAGATAGGAATCTCGTCCCAGCACACCTGCTGTCCGGTACATATCCCGACGACGATCACGACCACCACCATCACCACGGCGACTTTTTCTTCTACGATTGGTGGTATTGACCCAGTCGGTTCATGTTGCTGGTGTGGCTTGCGCGAGAATCCTTTCTCGCACCCACTTCACGCGGGAAAGGATTCCTGCGAAGCATGGGGACGAGATAGGCATCTCGTCCCAGCACACCTGCTGTCCGGTACATATCTCTCCCCAATCTTGTGCACGCGGGACCGAACCCGTAGTCTCTGCACCGCAACGTAAATCTTGACTATCGGTGCGACATGGCGGCTCAGCGAAACAACATCGTACACATCGGCATCATCGGAGCGGGGAAGGTCTGCGATTACCATCACGTGCCGGCGATCCGCCTGGACCCGCGGGCCGAGTTGGTGGCGGTATGCGACACCGATGAAGCGCTACTGTCGGCGCGGCGGCGCGACTGGGGCGCGACGCGCAGCACCACTGACGTCGAAGCGCTCGTCGCCGACGACGGAGTCGACGCCGTGATCATCGCCACCCCGAACGCCGCCCACCGCGCCGCCGCGGTGGCGGCCGCCCGCAAGGGCAAACACATCCTGTGTGAGAAGCCGCTCGGCACGACCGCGGTCGAGGCGGCCGAGATGTACCACGCCGCCCGCGACGCCGGGGTGGTGCACATGACCGCCTTTACGTACCGTTTCGCGCCGTCGATGCGCTACCTCACCCACCTGGTCAAGACCGGTGCGCTGGGCGAGCCGCGACACTTTCGTTCGCAGCGGTTTCTCGACTTGCCGGAAACGAGCTGGGGCTGGCGGCAATACAAGAGCCAGGCCGGCGCCGGCGACCTTTACGACATGACCATCCACCGGATCGACTTCGCCCAGGACTTGCTCGGCCCGATCGCCGGTGTCTTCGGCGGGTTGGCTCGCTTCGCCGATCGTACGACCACCGCCGCGGGCGAAACGTGTCCGCCGTCGGATGTCGACGATTGGTCGGCGATGCTCGGCCAATTCGCGTGCGGGGCGACCGGTGTGTGGGAGGGTACGACGCTGGCCAAGGGTTACCACTTCAACGGCTTCGGTCACGAGTGGGCCGAGGTCAACGGGTCCGAGGCCTCGGCGGTCTACCGCATGCACGAGCCGAACGTGATCCTCCGCGGCGCACACGGCGGCGACCTGACGCCCGAACCGGTACCGGCCGAGTTCCTCAAGCCCGCGGACAGCCCGCGCGATCCCGCCGACGGCGACCCCGCCACCGTGTTCCGCTACGACGTGGTCTGGGAGTTCATCTCCGCCATCGTCGAAGAGCGCGACGCAGCCTGCAGCTTCCACCACGGCCTGTGGGCCCAACAAATCGCCGACGCGGTCATGCGATCCCACGCCGAACGACGCTGGATCGACACGCCGGTACCGTCCATGTAACAAACACCAACGCAGAAGCTTGCTGGTACGAGATTCCTATCTCGTACCTACGTTTTGCAGGAATCCTTTCCTGCGTAGGTTCGCGGGAAAGGATTCCCGCATCGTGTGGGTGCGAGAAAGGATTCACGCACCAGCAGCAGACGGCACGCCGATCCCCTGGGAGAAGATGGCGATTCACCGATAACTGATTGGGCTCTTACAAACGGCGCGGACCACGTTTATCGGCGCGTCGCCGTCGCCGGCCACATTCCTGACTCCGTGCTAAAACGTCTTCACCTCCGTGTCGACACACAGGAGGTGATGCGATCATCTCAACGTCATCAGTTGCAGAACAACTACTCACTGGCGCCGTCGCCGCGTCGGGTGCCGACCAGTGCCGGTTTGCGCGTGCTGTTCGGCGGGACGCTCAATCAGGTGGGCTGGATCGCCTTCGGGCTCGGCATGATCTTCGTGTGGATGATGTTTCCCATCGAGGATGTGATCTGGCACGTCGCGGCCCGGGACGAGGTCGAGACCACCACCGGCGTGGTGACCGCCAGCGAAGCGACCAACACCGCCGAGAACGACGTCACCGTCTACGTCACGTCCTATACCTTCTCCGCCCGTGACGGCGTCGCGCACGAGGACCATTCCTACGCCACCGGCCGGGATTATTCGGTCGGCACCCAGGTGCGGATCGAATACGTGCGGGACCGACCGAGCCTTTCTCGCATTGCGGGCATGCGACGGTCGACGTTCGGGCTTGCCGCTTCGTTCGTCGCGTTGTTCCCGATCGTCGGCGTGTGCTTGCTGTTACCGGGCCTGCGCAAGGGACTCAAGGCCAATCGCCTGATGCGACAGGGCCGGCCCGCCCTGGCCGAATTTGTCGAGCGCGTCAAAACCAACATGTCGGTCAACAACCGGGCCGTCCACAAACTGACCTACAAGTACACCGCCGACGACGGCGTGGTCTACCCGATCGAGGTCAAGACGCACGAGGTCGAAGCGTTCTGCAACAACGACTACAAACGCGTCCTCTACGATCCGGGCAATCCCGCCTGTGCCGTCATGCTCGAAGACTTGTCCGACGGACTCCAAATCGACGGCGCGGGAAACTTCCAGCCCGTCGGCGCCCTCAGCCTGATCACCGTGATGTTCATCCCCGTCCTCAGCGTGGTCGGCCACGGCTACTTCCTCTACGGCAGCTATCTCCGGTAACCAGACCGTCGCCACACACCTACTCCACGGTCACGGTGGTGCCACACATGGCATCAAGCGGTCGTCTTACGCACGCGGGTCATCGTGGCGGATGGGCTCCAGGGCGCGGGTCTGGACTTCGTCGATGCCGGTGCGCGGGCTTTACACTGCCTGTCCGCCTTCAGTAAAAGATATTCTTCTACCGATGGACTTGTCAGGTCGGCTCCCAGCGAGTAAGGTAAATGTTAGGTTACGAGACGTGAAGGTGCACCATGGCTCAAAGCTCCTCGATCGAATGGACGGAAACAACGTGGAACCCGATCGCCGGGTGCACCAAGGTCAGCGCCGGCTGCACGCATTGCTATGCCGAGCGCATGGCCAAGCGCCTCGCATCGGTCGCGCGCTCCGCCCAAGCCAACGGCCGTAACCCCGGCCGGGCCGCCAACTACCTCACCGTCGTCAACCAGCGCGGCCGATGGAACGGGACCGTGTTTCTCGACGACGGCGCGGTCGACGACCCGCGCCGATGGCGACAACCGCGCACCGTCTTCGTCAATTCGATGAGCGACCTGTTTCACCCCGACGTGCCCTTCGACTTCATCCGGCAGGTCTTCGAGGTGATGAACGAATGCCCCCAGCACACCTTCCAAGTCTTGACCAAGCGTCCGGAAATCGCCGCCCACTTCGCCCCCGATCTACGGTGGACGGATAACATCTGGATGGGCACCAGCGTCGAGAACGCACTCGCCAGCCCGCGTATCAAGGAGCTACGCCGTATCAAAGCCCACGTCCGCTTTTTGTCCCTCGAACCCCTGCTCGGTCCGCTACCCAGACTGTCCCTCGCCGGCATCCACTGGGTCATCGTCGGCGGCGAATCCGGTCCGGGAGCGCGCGAGGTCAAGCCCGAATGGGTAAGTCAAATTCGCGATCGCTGCCTCTCGCAGGAAGTACCGTTCTTCTTCAAGCAATGGGGCGGCGTCAACAAAAAACGAGCGGGACGGAAACTCGATGGGCACACGTGGAACCAGATGCCCGTAACACCCTCTGCACACAGAGCCACCGTATGCTGAACTTACCATCGCCGGAAGACGACGGACTGCTCATCCCGAATGTAGGTGAGTGGTCAAAAGATAAGCACCACTTCCTGCGTCGGTACATTGATGCGTTCACGACGGCCATGAAAGACAAGCATTGGGTAGGCCTCCACTACATCGATCTTTTCGCCGGCGCAGGGATCGAGAAACTGGATAAATCGGGTGAACTTGACTGGGGCTCACCGCTCATTGCTGCACACGCCCCTTTCACCCGATTGCATCTCTGCGAAAAGAACTTGACCAAATTCCAAGCCTTGAAGGAACGCATCAAACGATTGAACCTTCCGACAACCCCGCAGGTGCTTCATGGCGATTCCAACAATATGGTTGGAGCCATCGTCAAAGAGATTCCCCCAAGGACGTTATCGTTGGCATTCCTCGATCCCTATGGGCTTCATCTTCATTTTGAGACGATCCAACGTCTCTCATCGTTGCGCGTAGACCTGATCATCTTCTTCCCCGACCACGTTGACGCGCTTAGAAATTGGGAAAAAGTGTACCTAGGTCAAGAAGATTCCAATTTAGATCTTGTCCTAGGGAAAGACGTCGATTGGTATCGAGCCATTCATGATTCACCCCACGAAAAGTGGCCGGATGTGCTACGTGAACTCTATGAAAACCAACTGAGAACATTAGGGTACAAATACTTCGATGACGAACGAATATCAAATAAAGGTCGGTTTTTATACCGGTTGATCTTTTGCGCCAAACACAAGCTTGCGGCAAAACTGTGGCGCAAGGTGGCGAAAAAGAAACCTGATGGTCAGTACACGTTCGATTTCGGATCGTAACCTGAACCGATTGCTGGCCACGTCCAGATCGTCCAGCAAAGAACCTCTACGTTTCAGCCTCCTGAGTACGACATGGGATTATAGGCACACTCCGGATGAGCAGGAACAAACCACAACCGGTTACCGACCCGCCGGATCTGGCGGAGATCGAGACGTTTGCCGCCTTCGACGGCGATGCGCTCGTGGCCGGGCGGGATTACCGTGCGATGGTGTTTGACGACTGCCGATTCGATCGCAGTGACCTGCGCGAGCTTGTCTTCGATTCCGTCCTGTTGCGCACGGTCAGCCTCGGCGGATCGCGGGGGTTGTCGCTGACGGTTACCGACAGTCGGCTGACCGGGTGTGATCTGGCCAACGCCCGGTGGACCGGCGCGGGGTTGCTGCGGACCGAGTTGATCAACTGCCGATTGACCGGTTTTGACGGTTCGGAGGCGCGCTTCCGGCACGTGCGCTTCGTCGCGTCGAAGTGTGATCTGTCCGTTTTTCACAGCGCGCGGTTCGAGTGCTGCCGGTTCGAGAACTGCGATCTGCGCGGGGCTGATTTCGACGGGGCCGACCTGCGCGGGACGGTGTTTGCCGGGTGTGATCTTACCGACGCTCGCATGCACGGCGCCAAGCTGGTCGGGACCGACTTCCGCGGAGCGCAGGTGCGCGGACTCAGTCTCGAGCGCGACGCTCTTCGTGGAGCCGTCATCGAACCCGTTCAACTCGTGGACTTCGCCGGACTGCTTGGTGTGACCGTCAAGCCGCCCGATGATACTGAATCGTTGTAGGCCTTTCGCGGTTCAGAACCCACTCGCTCGCGCTCGCGGCTCGGATTCGTCCTTGCGGTTATGGGGGATTAACCGCCGTCTGGTAGAAACATTAACCGCCGTCTGGTAGAAACAATGCCCTACACGAGCATCTCGTTGAGCTCGGGGACGCGTTGGAACTCTTCGGTGGGCACCATGGTGATGACATCCCACGGGCAAACCTGGGCGCAGAGCTTGCAGCCGATGCAGACCGGCAGGTCGATGGTGCAGATGCCCATCGCATAACCGGGATGGTTGGGGTCGGCGACCTTGTGGATGCAGTCCACCGGACAGACGGTCAGGCAGGCGTCGCAGCCTGTGCAGAGGTCTTCGTCCAGAACCGCCAGAATCTTGGGCAGCCGTTTCTTCTTGGCCATGAATGACTCGCCGCGAGGGTTAACTCGGAAATCTACCGGCCGCGGTCCACCGGGTCCGCGCCACAGCCCTCCCAAGATACTATCGGGGGATGCGTTCGGCAAGAACAGCGAGGTCCAACATCCAATCCGGGGTGCGTGACACATTTGGCGGCCCGGAAAAACCGAAGGTTCCGTGTGCCACTGCTGTGTCAGCAGTGGATAACAGGGCAATGACGCTTGGTAGGAGCACTGCTGACACAGCAGTGGCACACCCAGCCCCGCCCAAACTGTCACGGACCCTCCAATCCGAGCCACGAGCGCAAGCGTGCGGGTTCTGCTCCCCCGCGCGGGTGTTTGGGCTTGGACTCACGATTTTCGCCTTCGCAGGTATGGGTGCACACGACGGTAGTAACCCTGGCAGAGCCAGAAACAGCGAACTCAGAGTCCGAACCGGACGCCGTTTCCGTTGGTGTGCCCGTTGCCGTTGTGGTCGGTCGGTAGCGTCGGAGCTGCGCTGTTGCCGTTGCGGCGATCGTGACCGTTGCGGACGGCGTGGCCGTTGCCGTTCGTGCCGGCACCGAGTTCGTCGAGCGTGACGATGCGAGCCCCCTTGGCCTCGATGAGCCGGGATGCCAGATCGGCGTCGACGCGATTCCACCGACCGCAGGCCTCGGGCACGACCGTCACCAGCTTATGACGGGCCAGCAGCCCCAGCGTCAGCGATCGGATGCACCGCTCCAAGCCAACCCCGCAAATGATGATCTCCTCGGCTTCGAGCGTGGTGAGCAGCCGGTCCGCCTTGGGATTGCTGAAGAAATTGTCGTTGCGTTTGCAGAAGATCACCTGCCGGACATCGGCCAGCAGGTCAAGCGGAATCGAGAGCATCGTGTCGGTATGCACCAGCCGGCGTTGCCGCATCAGCGTACAGGGAATTTTCTTCTGCCCCCGGCTGCCCTCGACACAGTGGATGGGCATGTCTTTGAAGGTCTCGTTTACGGGATGCGAGTCAATCGACGAAATGATCGGCACGCGGTTGGCCCGGGCCCAGGACATGATCCGTCGAACCCCCTTGACCGCACGGTCCCGATCCGAAACCGGGAAGGCCCCGTCTTCGGACAGGAAGTCGTACTGGGTGTCGACGTCGATGAGTACCCGTTTGAAGGTCATGGTCCGCCCCCAGACCGTTTTCGCTCCGTGGAACGACCACCCGCGCGCAATCCGAACCCTTCTCAGATCGACGCGGTCCGAGTGATCCGTCCACTTAGTCAACCTTCCCGGGAGTGCTTCTTCCCCCCGGGACCTCGTGGGTCGACAGGGTTCCGTCCCCACACCACACCAATGATAGGCATGTCAAGACGCCCTGGCGAGGGGTCGAGCGGGTTTTCTTGTAAAGCATTTCTTAGCAATAACTTATGGATGCATCAGCTCGTCGGCCCGGCGCATTGCATCCCACATGGTGATACGTAAGGCGATCACGTCCGTATCTGCTGCAACGACATGCCCTACGGTTGTCGAGCCGGGTCGGCGCGGCTACGCTGGGGAGCTTGACCTCGCCCTGGTGAGTAAGAGGTCAGTAAGCCCACAACCAAGATTCGAATCAACGGAGTCGCCTGCATGGCTGATCGCGCCTACGCTTTGGAACCTCGCGCAGTACCCACCGTCGATACCCGCTATCGGCGGATCGTCACCCCGTTTCCCGTGCCCGAGTCGATCCCGCTGCTGGAGAAGCTTCGTCAACATGAGCCGCGCTGTATGGAAGGTCAGCCGCCGGTGGTGTGGGACCGGGCCGAGGGTTTTCAGGTCTACGACGCATGGGGCAACATGTGGCTCGACTTCTCGAGCGGGGTGGTCACCACCAATGCCGGGCATGGCCGACACGAGATAATCGACGCGATCGTCGCGCAGGCGCAAAGCGGCCTGCTGACCCACTACTGCTTTCCGGGCGAGCCGCGATCGGAGCTGGCTCGTCGGCTGGTCGAGCTGGCGCCCGCGTCGATGGACAAGGCGTTCATTCTCTCGACCGGCTCGGAGACCACCGAGTGCGCGGTCAAGCTCTCGCGCGCCCACGCCCAGGCCGTGGCCGGGCCCGACAAAAACGTGATGGTCTCGTATACCAACGCGTTCCATGGCCGGACGCTCGGCGCGCAGCTCATCGGCGGTATCCCCGCGCTGAAGGAATGGATCGGGCCGCTCGATTCGCGGTTCGTGCAGGTGCCGTTCCCAGACGGATATCGCTGTGAGGACAACTCGTTCGGGCTGTTCGAGCGCACGCTGCGCGACGCCGGAGTCGAGCCGCGGCAGGTGGCCGGCGTAATCTGCGAGACCTATCAGGGCGGCGCCGCCGACTTCGCTCCGCCGGAATATGTTCAGCGGCTTCGCGCCTGGTGCGACGAGCATGACGTGGTCATGACGTTCGACGAAGTGCAGGCCGGCTTCGGTCGCTGCGGCACGATGTGGGGCTTCGAGCACTACGGCGTGGTGCCCGACCTGATGTGCCTGGGCAAGGGGATCAGCTCGTCGCTGCCCGTCGCCGCGGTCGTGGGACGGGGTAAGATCCTGAACCGCTTCCCGCCCGGCTCGATGACCTCGACGCACACCGGCAACCCGATTTGTGCCGTGGCCGCCTGCGCCTCGATCGACCTGATCGTCAAGGAAAAGCTGGTCGAGAACGCCGCCCGCGTCGGTGGTGTCTTGATCGAGCAACTCGACGCGATCCGCGCCCGCCACGCCGACGTGATCGGCGCCTGTCACGGCAAGGGTCTGGTCGCCGCCCTGCAATGCGTCAAGCCCGGCAGCCAGGACCCCGACCCGGACCTGGCCTGGAACACCGTCCGTCGCTGCATCGAGTCGGGGCTGCTGTTCTTCTCGCCCGTCGGGCTCGGCGGTTGCTCGATCAAAATAGCTCCGCCGCTCTGCATCACCGAAGAGGCGATCCGCGACGGCGTCGACGTGATCGCGGCGTCGCTCGAGGCCGAATTGAACGGCGGTGTCGGTTGACGTAGTACTGCAACTTTCTCGCCGGATGTGTATAAAACCCATCGCCGGCGCGAGATCCAGAATCCGCTCGCTCGTGCTCGCGGCTCGGATTCTTTGTGTGGCATGATGATCTACCTCGATAACGCGGCGACGAGTTGGCCCAAACCCGACTGTGTGCCGGCCGAGATGCGGCGTTTTCTCGACGAAGACGCGGCCAATCCCGGGCGGTCGGGACATCGCATGGCGGTCGCGGCCGAGAAGATGCTCGACCGGGTGCGGGCGGCGCTGACTCGGTTCGTCGACGGCACCGATCCCGCGCGGCTGGTCTTCACCCTGAACGGCACCGACGCGCTGAACATGGCGATCAAGGGCGTGCTGCGCGAGGGTGATCACGTCATCACCTCGACCCTCGAGCACAACAGCGTCTCGCGACCGTTGCAGGCGATGGCCGACGCCGGGTTCATATCGCTGACGCGCGTGCCGATGGCCGACGGCGGATATATCGATCCCGACGCGGTCGAGCAGGCGTTTCAACCGCAAACAAGATTGGTCGTTTGCACGCACGCCGGCAACGTGTTGGGCACGATTCAGCCGGCCGAAGCGATCGGCCGGATCGTGCGCGAGCGCGACGCGCTGTTTCTGCTCGACGCCGCCCAGTCGATCGGGCTGGTGCCGATCTCGGTGCGACGGTTCAACGTGGACCTGCTCGCGTTTCCCGGGCACAAGTCGCTGCTCGGGCCGACGGGTACCGGCGGGCTGTACCTCGGCGAGCGCGTCGACCCCAAGCCCTGGCGCGAGGGCGGCACGGGCGGCGACTCGTCGAGCCCGACGCAGCCGCATCTCTACCCCTACTGGCTGGAAGGAGGAACGCCGAACACGGTGGGCATCGCCGGTCTCGGCGCGGCGGTCGCGTACGTCACCGAACAAACCACACCCGATGCGCTAACCCACGAGCAGGCGCTCATCGCTCGGCTCGTCGATGCGTTACGGGACGACGATCGTTTCACGCTGCTCGGCGATGTCGACCCCAGTCGTCACGTCGGCGCGATCTCCCTCACCGTTCGTGACCTTGATCCACCGGAAGTCGGCGCGATTCTCGATGAATCCTTCGGCATCGCGGTACGCCCCGGCCTGCACTGCGCGCCCTACACCCATCGTGAACTGGGTACCTTCCCCGACGGTACGGTTCGGGTGAGTCCCGGGCGGTTCAGCACCGAGGCCGACATCGACGCGCTGATCGCCGCCTTGCGTGAACTGGCGATGTAACCACGCTCCGCACCTACCCAAACCATAGCGAAGAGGCAAGCCCGGTTCCGGCCGTCCACACGATCGCGATATGGCGGGTTTTCTTCGCCCGGAGATGCGAACTCCGCTGCTCGGTCACCGTAGGCAACCCGACCAATGACCTTCGACCACGCTGGAGTGACGAATCGAACAAAGCCCGCCAAACTCCGTCCTACTTGACGGGTCCTTTGCCTTGGCGGCGTTTGCCGGTAGGATACGGCCGAACAACGCGCCAGGCATCTGGAGTGAAAGGAACCGCGCATGGGGTTGCTCGACGGTAAGAAGGGGCTGGTTTTCGGCGTGGCCAACGAGCGCAGTGTCGCGTGGCACGCGGCCAAGCAGCTCATCGACCACGGCGCGACCTGCGGGTTCGTTCATCTACCCGGCGAGAAGATGGAACGCCGGGTGCGGCGGACCCTCAACTCCGGCGGGCTCGAAGACGCTTGGCTGCACCCGTGCGACGCCTCGAGCGACGCGGACCTCGACGCCACCTTCGCCGCGGCGGGTGAAAAGTTCGGCCAATTCGACTTCCTCGTCCATTCAATCGCCTTCGCCGACCGCGACTACCTGCGCATCGGCAACTTCACCGAGACCACGCGCGAGGCGTGGGCTCAGGCCCTCGACATCTCGGCCTACACCCTGCTGGCGATGTCGCGCCGGGTCGCACCCTACATGACCGAGGGCGGCTCGATCCTGGCCATGACCTACCACGGCTCGACCAAGGTCGTGCCCGGCTACAACGTCATGGGCGTCGCCAAGGCGGCGCTGGAATGCACCGCGCGCTATCTCGCCGCCCAGTTGGGTGAGCGCGGCATCCGCGTCAACTGTGTCTCGGCCGGCCCGCTCCGCACCCTGTCCGCCATGGCGGTGGGCGGCATCGAGGACATGTTCGAGTGGGTCGAGACCAAGGCGCCGCTCAAACGCAATATCGAGGCGGAAGAAGTCGGCAAGACCATCGTCTACTTGGTAAGCGATCTCAGCTCCGGCGTGACCGGCGAAACGCTCTACGTGGACGCCGGTTTCAACATCATCGGCGTGTGAGGATTGCGACAGAACGCCGGTGTTTAGCGGCGACCCGGCGGGGAGCGCGTTTACGTACCGCGAATCAAGACACGTAACCATCACGGGTGCAACGTCCCAAGCATGCAGCCCACCCGCGAGATTCTCTGGAACATCGGCCCGACCACACGGATGTGGATGTATATCCTCGCCGCGGTGACGACGGCGGTGTTCGTCTACGGGATCTACCGTCGCTACCGAATCTGGCGCACCGGGCGACCGGGGCCGGCCCTGACCGACATCGCCGCGCGTCTGAAACGCGTCCGCTTACACGCTTTCGCGCAGATCAAAGTCGCACGGGCCCCCGCCGCCTGGATCAGCCATGCCGGATTGCTCTGGGGATTCATCGTGCTGTTCATCGGCACCTGTCTGGTGGCGATCCAACACTACGGCATCCTCGACTTCCTCTACGGCGACTTTTACCTGGCCTTCTCCTTCACGCTCGACCTGTTCGGACTGCTGTTCATCCTCGGTATCCTGATCGCCCTCGGCCGGCGGTTGATCGCGCGACGCTACCGCCCGCCGACACGATGGCCTGACATCGCGATCCTGCTGCTGATGCTGTTCATCGCCGTCACCGGCTTCGCCATCGAAGCCTATCGCATCGTCGCCCAACGCGAGATCTCGTCGTTCGAGACCGTCTCTTTCGTCGGCTGGCAGACGGCCGGCATGATCGAGGGGACCGGCGTGACGACCACCGTGGCCGAGCAGCGACACTTCATCGTCTGGTGGGTGCACATGATCGCGGTGTACCTCTTCCTCGGCTTGATCCCGTTCACCAAGCTGCTGCACCTGTTCACCGCCCCGCTGTCGATTTTCCTGACCGACGAAACCCCCACCGGCCGGCTGGTTCCGCTGTCGATGGAGGAAGTCGAGGAGACGGGCAAGTTCGGGGTCGACCAGGCCGCCGACTTCACCCGCCGCCAACTGATCAGCTTCGACGCCTGTACCGAATGCGGGCGATGTCAGGCGGCCTGCCCCGCCCACGCCACCGGCAAGCCGCTCTCTCCCATGAAGGTCGTGCTCGATCTGCAACAGGGAGCCGGCTCCCCCGAGTCCCTGCACGGGCGAACCATCCAGCCCGAGACGTTGTGGTCCTGCACCACCTGTCGGGCGTGCGTCGAAGAGTGCCCGGTGTTGATCGATCATCTCTCCGCCATCGTCGACATGCGGCGCCACCTCGTCGGCGAGGGTCGGATTCGCGGCCCCGAGCAGACCGCGCTGCGCAACATCGGCTCGACCGGCAATCCGTGGGGGCTGCCCAACGACGAGCGGATGGACTGGGCCAAGGACCTCGACGTGCCGACGGTCGAAGACAATCCCCAACCGGACGTACTGCTGTGGGTCGGATGCGCGGGCAGCTTCGACCGCCGCAACCAGCAGGTCACCCGTGCGATGGTCAAGGTGCTGCATGCCGCCGAGGTGAACTTCGCGGTGCTCGGCAAGCACGAGCGCTGCACCGGCGATCCGGCACGCCGGCTCGGCGACGAGTTCACCTTCCAGGAAGCGGCCATGCGAAACGTCGAGCTGCTGGGCGGCGTGAAGTGCAAGTCCATCGTCACCGCCTGCGCCCACTGCTTCAACACGCTGAAGAACGAATACCCCGATTTCGGCGGCGACTACACCGTGCTGCACCACACCCAGTTTCTGCGTCAACTCGTCGACGACGGGCGCTTGAGCCTGAGCACCTACGACGCGGGATCCATCGTCTTCCACGACCCGTGCTACGTAGGTCGACACAACGGCGAGTACGTCGCCCCGCGCCATGCGTTGGACAAGGGACTTTGTCTGCCGCTGCCGTTGCTCGAAGCAGACCGTGCGAAAGAGAGCAGTTTCTGCTGCGGCGCGGGTGGCGGCCGGATGTGGGCCGAGGAAGACATCGGCTCGCGCGTGAACCTCGAGCGCTGGGAGCAGCTCAAATCCACCGGCGCCAAGACCGTCGCCACTGCCTGCCCCTACTGCATGATCATGTTCGACGACGCCGCCAAACAGGACGAAGCGTCCGGCGTTCGCGTCAAGGACGTGGCCGAACTGATCGCCGACGCATGCGTCCGAGACGATGCGACAACCACTTAATGATGAAGCTGCGCCTTCAGGCGTTCGATGGTCAGCTTCGCCTCTTCGATCTGCGACTCGACCACCGCCTTCTCGTCGGCGGGCGCGCGGTCGTGCGTCTCATAGAGGCGATGCAACCTCAACTCGGCCTGTTCGATTTCCTGACGCGTCTGAGTTTCGGGATCATGGGTAGTATGCATTTCGAGCCTCCCTATCTACACCATCAAACTCCCAGCACACCGCCAAACTCCCAGCACACCGCGTACCATGTGAAGTTGTTCACGATGCACCGACGCGGTCGCGGTTCGTCGACCGGAAAGGCTACCCACAACCCGCCGATGTGAGATCTCACGCACTGGGAGCGCGAAGTTACACAAAGACCAGACGCATGGAGCGTCGAACCGACCGAGAACCCTTGCCGCCTGACGGCATACCACTTGCCACATGATGGTCACGGGCACGGCACATTGTGGGTATTCACGTCTGGAGAGCCGACCGATGAACGCACAGCAACTCGCCGCCTGGATGCATGACGAGCACGTCAAGGTCCGCGAACTGTCTGACCACCTCAGTGCCCTGACCCTCGACGTCCCGCACGAGGAGTTCGAGTCCTGGTCCGATGAAATCCGCGCCCGGTTCGAGCATTTTCGCGCCCATCTCTACCAGCACATGGCCCTGGAAGAGAACGGCGGATACCTCACGCCCGTGATCGAAATGCGCCCGACCCTCGCCGCCGACGTCGAACGACTGCGCCGGGATCATCAGCAGATGGCCGAAATCATGGACACGATCCACGCCGCCCTGAACGATTTGAATCCCCAGCACCGCCGGTCGGCGCGGGAATGCTGCTACCGCATCGAGAGCTTGCTTTCCTACGTCCAGCATCACGAAAGAAACGAAAACCTCCTCGTGACCTACGTCTTCACGCAGGACATCGGGGATCACGATTAGACGCCGCGACGGCCTCACAGTCGACTGATCTGCAACGGACAGAACAGCCATAGCATCGAGGTCACCGCTTTGGCGAGCATACAGGCGATCAGCAAGCGTCGGGCCGGCAGCTCATCACCCCAGTTGCGCGCTTGGGTGCGCACTACCCACCATTGCACCGCAACCGCGAGAGCATAATTGACGAACAGGTTCAGCCACAACGCTGGCGGGTAAAGCTCGATCGTGCGGGTGTCCGTGGTCATGGTCCAACCCGCCGTCCACAGCATCACCGTGCAGACGCCGAACGTGATCATCACCGCTTCGAACCATGCAAACGTTCGACGCGGGTGTTTCCATGTAAGGATCCGACGGGCGACGACCTCTTCAATCGCCGTCTGCACCATGGCCAGGCCGGTGAACAAGCCGATCGGAATCGCCAAAACAAGCGTAATCCCGATCACGCCCACCGCGAGATAACCCAGCGCCGGGCCGAGTGCGACGAGTGTGAACAAGACGAAGACGGCGACGGCGACATTGCGGGCGATCTTCATCGGCCGATTCGCGCGCTCCTCGGCCAATACGAGAAAATGCGGCAAGTCCGACCATGCGAAGCTGCGTCCGCACTCGGGACACCGCGGCAGGGTCAGGCCACGCAAGTTGTACTGGCAATCAGGACAGGGTACATCGACGTGCACGTCGGGCGGAGCCGCGGTATCGGCCATGAAGAAACCTCCACATCCCCCGATGGTTCCGCCCACCTGATTCTAGAACCCCCACCCACCGCAGAATCGACTGGAAAATGGAGTCCGGTAGTGGACCGACCTTGAACCTCGTCAATCCGCGGCCGATAATCCGCCCAATCGTGTCTGTCACTGCGTCACTTTGACGAACCGAGCGGGTTATAGCATCTTCGGGGAGACGAAAACCATCCCCCGGCTACGGAGTTCAACGGCATGGCCGCGATGAAGAAAACCACGAAGAAGAGTCCGGCGATCTATCCCGCCGAGGGCGCGGCGGCGCCGGCGTTTTCGGCGCCGGGGTCGAACGGCAAGACCGTCAAGCTGGCGGATTACAAGGGCAAGCGGGCGTTGGTGCTCTATTTCTACCCGCGGGACAACACCTCGGGCTGCACCAAGGAGGCGTGCGGTTTCCGGGACACGCTCGGCGACTTCAACAAGGAGAAAGTCGAGATCCTCGGCGTCTCGCCCGATTCGCTGAATTCGCATTCGAAGTTCATCGAGAAATACGATCTACCCTTCGTGCTCTTGGCCGACGAGGACCACAAGATGGCCGAGCAATACGGGGCGTGGCAGGAAAAATCGAACTACGGACGAACGTACATGGGCATCGCCCGTACGACCTTCGTGATCGACAAGGCGGGCAAGATCGCCAAGGTGTTCAAGAACGTCAAAGCGGCCGGCCACCACGAGAAGGTCCTCGAATGGGTCCGAGAGAATCTCTGATTCGCGGACCGAGCCAATGGATTGCGCACGGACGGTGGATTTTGGTAAGGCCGCCCGAGGGCCGATCCGATGAGATCGACATAGGGCTTTAACTGGCAGGCAAGCAAGCTACCATCTCAGAAAGAGGCAGATCCGATGTCCCTGACCACGGACCGACCGCACGTGCCGGACTTTGAAAACGAGATCGAGCAGCTCAAAGACCGACTCGCCGAACGCATCCTGCACCATGCCGATCGCGCGGAGGTCAGCGAAATCGAGGCGTCGATCCGGCAGATGTGGGCGGAAATGAGCGACGAACGGGATTGGGTGGCCGCCTGAACGCGGAACAGCCGTATGCGAACCATGGCCGGTTACGATCACGACGCAATCCACCCGCATCGACGATACCGATCGAGCCTGATCGCCGTCGCGTTCTCGGTGATCGGCTCGGCGACCGGCGCCGCGCTGGGCGCGACCTTCACGATCGACATCTTCGCGACCGAGGACCCCGAGGCCGAGCAAATCACGGTCGCGCCGAACGATATGATTGCCTACACCGTGGTCGGCGAGATGTTCTCCGACGACGACGCCACCCCGGACAACGAAGGGCTTGCGGGCCTGATCTTCGACATCGTCACCGACCTCGGCGTCACCCAGCCGGCCGCGACCGAAATCGACCCTGACGTGGCCGCGGCACTCAGCTTTCAGACCTCCACCGGCACGTCCGACGGCGACGATCTTCTCCAGCTCGGCGGTCTCCAACTCATCCTCGACGATGCCGTCACCGACCTGGCCGTCGGCGGTCCGCAAGTCATCGCCCAGGGAGTGCTGGTCGCACCGGACGTCGAAGGCACCTTCATCGTCGCCATCCCGGACGACGGAACCGTTCTCGCCCTGGTTCGTCAGGACGACGGCGGCTTTCTCACCGGAGTCGCGACGTTGGAGCCGGGCATCGGACTGACGGTGGTCACCGATGCGAGCCTCGCCACCGGCGACGGCACGTCGGACGGCACGACCGGCGACGACACGGACGCGACCGAGGATCAACCCGTACCTGTCGGCGACTTGGTCCTCATCATCGCAACCGCGGTGGGGCTCGGCTTGTTCGGCGGGCTGGCGGCCGGTCCGGTTGCCGGCGCGGTCGGCATCCTGGTGGGCATGATGGGTGTGATGGCCGCGCTGCTGCTCGGGGCGGGCTGACGACGGGGGCGGGCTGACAACGGGGGCGGACTTTGAGGAGAACCCGCTTGCGGCTCGGATCCTATTGACGGGTCAGACGGTCACGACGCGGGCTACTTCCGGCACCCGCTCCTTCAGATTGTTCTCGATCCCCAGAGACAGTGTCATCTCGCTCGAAGGACAGCCGACGCACGCTCCGTGCAGGCGAACCTCGACCGTACCGTCCTCTTTGACATCGACGAGCTCAATGTCGCCGCCGTCACCCTGAACGGCCGGTCGAATCAGATCGAGCACATCGGCGACACGCTGCTTGACCGAACCTTCTTTGCAGGTCGACATCATGACACTCCTGGCGCATCCGTGCGGCGGTCAGCTACGACGCGTACGATGGGTCGCGCACACTTATACACTATAGGTATTTCGTTTCCAGGAGACAACCACGACACGGCGCCGAGTCGGATTCAGGGTGCGTGACACATTTGGCGGCCCGGAAAAACCGAAGGTTCCGTGTGCCACTGCTGTGTCAGCAGTGGATAACAGGGCAATGACGCTTGGTAGGAGCACTGCTGACACAGCAGTGGCACACCCAGC
>Ga0299906_10001550_pt1 | contig 19746 bp, 23 predicted proteins | sample RVTome_14_FD_200259 | JGI IMG/M metagenome (GOLD analysis project Ga0299906, IMG submission 200259) | Soil microbial communities from uranium-contaminated site in the Upper Colorado River Basin, Wyoming, United States - RVT145D125 (version 2) ...
GCCACCACCAGCGACCCTGCGGGCCGGGGTGGTTGACCGCCAGCGTCAGCGGCTGCAAAGCCGGTGAGAACCGCCGGCCGCATGCCGTCGCTGGGGCTCGCATACTCGTCGATTGCCTCCTAATGGGTTGGCCTCTGGCAGGCACACTCCATTGTAGCGACCGGCTCCAAGGGAAGTCAAGCCGAGTTAGCGCCCGCCATTGCCTTCCTTTGGAACCGTCTCTGACCACCATTGGCAAGGTACAGTGTGCGTGTCGGGAAGGCAAACTCGGTCCCTGCGGCGGCCAACCATCTCATCAGTTCCAGAATACCGCCCACGCCCAGGCTGGCTAGCAGTGCCGTCACTTCGATGCCCGGCAGGTTGTCGAGCGCCAGCAGCAGGACCAGCACCTACAGCACAACGCTGGCGGCCGCCCCAAGGGCCGAAACGGTCGTGACGCCGGCGGCGTCCTCCTCCGATTCTTCCTGCTCAATCCGGGTGGAAATGAAGTAGTGGATCAGACCGGCGCCCCAGAAGCCGGCCTGAATCCACAGACCGACGACTACAATCGTGCGCAGGTTGGCGTCCCAGGCATCGGGCTGTTCAAGGGAAAGTCTTCCAAGGTACAGGCCAACCAGCAGCAGGAACAACAGCATGGTGCGGCCGACAAGATCGTTGGCCAGATCGTCGAGACGGGTGCCAGTGCGTTCGGCGCGGGCCATTAGCTTATGCCGGACCAGGTCCTGCAGCCCGCGCAACACCATCAAAGTGGCCAGGGCAATCCTGGCGGCGATCAGCCAGTCTTGCAGTAGGTTGCCGAGGAACAGGGTTTGGAAGACTTCCATCACGGGCCTTTCACGGGGGCTTGGGAGAGCGAGGTGTATAGGTTGATTATAGCGGGTACCTTGAGGCCGATCGAGCAGGGAGCACTGGGTTAGCCGATGGCAGGTAAGCGCGGGCGCTTGCTGTTCCTTCTCTTGCTGGGCGCGGCGGCCGGCTTCGGCCTGGTGGGGTTGCTGGCCCAGGTCTGGCGCCCGTACGAGCCGAGGTTGCGCCTGATTCTGCAGACGGCTGGCCAGCCCGAGGTGGGGGGCCATGGCCCGTTGCGGCTGGTCGCCAGCCAACCAATCTCCCCCGGATCCGAACCAGACGCGGTCATCGATGACCTTGTGCAGACGCAGGTCCATTTTGAAGGAAACATCCTGGTGATTGACTTGTCGGATGCGTTGGCCCCTGGGGGGCATGAGCTCCAGCTGTTGGGGAGCGTGCGCGGGGTCGACGGCGCGCAACTAGACCTACCATTCACGTTGGGCTTTGTGGTGCGGCCGGCCGAGCTCCTCTTCCTTCGGCCACAAGCAGGCGGGCGTTGGCTGCTTCGTACGGACGGCGACAGCGAGCGCGTAATGTTTGATCGCAGGAGCGTGCATTCGTATGCACCCGACCCGTCCGGCGAACACGTGGCCGTGGCGGCCGTCAATGACGGCGGCGGGATGGACCTGTGGTTGGTTGATCGTGAGGGCCAGGGCGAACTTCTGCTCAACTGTGCCGGCGATAGCTGCCAACAACCTGCATGGACGCCGGACGGACAACGGGTGATCTTTGTGCGCCTGCCGGCGGGGTCCGCCGACGAACCAGCACAGGGCAGGCTGTGGACCATTCGGCCAGACGGCAGCGAGCCGGCTCCCCTGTATCAGGAGGAAAGCCGCGCTGGCGCAGATCCCGTATGGTCGCCCGACGGGCGTTGGCTCGCTTATGTTGACCCCGGCCAGCAATCGGTCCATGTTCTGGACAGCGACACGCTGGCTGAGCAGGTGATCCCCGGAGCGTCAGGCACATCCGGTGCCTGGTCGGCGACGAGCGATGAACTGGCGCTGCCGATGATCGATCTTGCGAACGAATCCCCGCAAATGCACATGCAGGCGATCAATGTTTTGGCGCAATCAAGTAGCCTGATCCTGGCCGCTGACGACGGCTGGTCGGCGATCGGAGAGCCTGCCTGGGCGCCGTCGCAGGACCGGTTGGCGACAACGGCGGCCCGCACCGGCCTCGGTCACGGCGTGTGGACCTTCCGGCCGGATGGTTCCCAAATTGAGGCGGTCACCACCGATTTCGGCTACGCCTACGGCGGGTTGGCCTGGGATCCCTGGGGGCAGACCTTGCTCTTCCAACGCTTCCCCCTTGGCACCGCCGATCCGGAACCCGAATTGGTTGTCTGGGACCCCGGCGCCGGCTTCGTGCGCCAGATTGCCTCCGCCAGCTTGGGCCGCTGGCTCCCCTGAACAGCATTCCGCCTTGCCATACTAATGAAAAAATGTTTCAATAAGGTTGATGATGGAACAGGCTATCGACCGTCTGCGTTCTGCCGGGCATAGGGTCACCTGGCCACGGCGGGCGGTCATCCGAGTGCTCCAGGATGCCGATGACTTGCTGGAACCCGAGGTGGTCCACCAGCGGGCGGCCTCGATGCACCCCGCCCTGGGGCTGGTGACTGTGTACCGCACGCTTAATCTCTTGGTCGGTCTGGGGCTCGCCCGGCGGGTGCATGGCCAGGACGGGTGTCACGCCTATGCCTGGTCATCGTTCGAACACGGACACCACGTCATCTGCCGCACCTGCCAGGCGGCCGTCGAGTTCCCAGGTGAGGAAGATTTGGCCAGCCTGGTGCAGCGCGTGAGCCGCCAGACCGGTTTTGCCATCGATGGTCACATGCTCGAATTATTGGGCCTATGCCCCGGTTGCCAGGTGAAGGTTCCGTGAAGGTCGCCGCTTGGCTCAGTCTGGTGTGGCTGGTGTTGGCGGCCTGCGCAAGTGGACAGCCGGCCGGTCTTGCGTCTGTCGATAACCTGGTGCCGGCCGAGGCCCAGGGGAACTTGCGCATCGTGACCAGCACAACCTTGGTGGCCGACGTCGTCCGTCAGGTGGGTGGGCCGGACATCGTGGTGATGTCCCTTCTGCCGCCTTTGGCCGACGTACACAATGTCCAGCTGACCCCGCCGCAATTGGTTGCCGTGCAGGAGGCCGACCTGGTAATGGTCAACGGACTCGAACTCGAAGATACGTTTCTGCCGGACCTTTTGGCCGCAGCCCGTGGTCCGGTCGTTTCGATCTCGGAAGGGATTGCGCCGCGAAGCCTGGCGGAGGCTGACCAGGGATCCGGGCAGGAGCCCAGCAACGAGGCGCTTCACGCACAGGCCGAGGATGAACCGGACGGCGGCCGCGCTCACGCTGTTGACCCCCATGTCTGGATGGATCCACAGCTGGTCAAGCGCTGGGCCGCCACCGCTGGTCAGGCACTGGCTGCCCTCGACCCGGCCCATGCGGCCGCGTATCAACAACGGACTAGCTCATTTGAGCAAGAGCTGTCCGATCTCGATGCATGGATCATGGACCTCGTTGCCGCCATTCCGCCTGCCAACCGGTTGTTGGTGACCGATCACGAAGCGCTTGGCTACTTTGCCGACCGCTACGGATTCGAGATTGTCGGGGGCGTTGTGCCAGCCTTTAGCAGTCTGGCCGAACCGTCGGCCGGCCAACTGGCCGACCTGCAGACTCGGATTTCCGAAAGGGGGGTCAGGGCCATCTTCATTGCCATTGGTGCCAAACGGTCGCTGGCGGAGAGAGTGTCGCAGGATCTCGGGGTTCCGCTGGTGTCGTTGTACATGGGCACGCTAAGCGAGGCGGGCGGACCGGCCCCGACCTACCTGGCGATGATGGAGCACGATGTGCGAGCCATTGTCGAGGCGCTGCAGTGAAGGGCCGATCGAGCACGGCCGCACCCGAGCCGCATGACCGCCAACACCGACGTCATGTGCCCCCCATCGAAGCCATCGATCTGTCGGCGGGCTACAACGGAGAACTTGCGATCGAGGGCCTCAGTTTCTGCCTCGAACCAGGCAATCGGGTTGCGGTTGTCGGCCCCAACGGGGCCGGCAAGACAACCCTATTCAAATTAATCGCCGGCATCTTGCGCCCCACGTCGGGCCAATTGGTTGTGCATGGTCACCAACCCGGCCAGCATTTGTGCGTAGCTTATGTGCCGCAGCGGTCGGAGGTCGATTGGCGCTTCCCGGCCACCGTCGAAGAAGTGGTGATGATGGGGCGCATTCGCCAGATTGGCCTGCTGCGCTGGCCGCTTGCCGCTGATTGGCGGGCCGTGCGCCAGGCGCTTGAGCAGGTCGGGATGCTTGCGGTTCGCCAGCGGCAAATTGGCGAGCTATCGGGCGGACAACAACAGCGGGTCTTTCTGGCCCAGGCGGTTGCCCAGCAGCCTGAAATTGTGCTGCTCGATGAGCCGCTCAGCGGGCTGGACGTGCCCAGCCAGGCGGCCATCCTCGATATCCTCGATGACCTGGAAGTGGCCGGTGTCACCGTCCTGGTCGCAACCCATGATCTCAACCTGGCAGCCGAACGATTCGAGCAAGTGCTGCTCCTGAACCGCCAGCTGGTCGCCGAGGGCGAGCCGGTCAAGGTGCTGACCGAGGCCAACTTGCTCAAGGCCTACGCCGGCAGTGTCCACCTGGTAGGAGAGCACGGACGGCCGCTGATCGCCGATGCCCACCAGGAGCCCGGGGAGTAACCGGCGATGGAATCCGTGCTGACCTGGCTGCTTGAGCCACTGGGGTTTGCCTTCATGCTGCGCGGGCTGGCGGCGGTGGTCATCGTCGGCCTGGTGGTGCCGGTGCTGGGCAGTTACGTTGTGTTGCGGGGGATGGCCTTCTTCGGCGATGCCTTGGCCCACATCATTCTGCCGGGCGTCGTCATCGCATTTCTGTTTGGGCTACCGTTGGCCGTCGGCGCGCTGGTGGTCGGGGTGCTGGCGGCGGTGGCGATCGGCGCAATTAGCCAGCGAACGCACCTGCGGGAGGATACGGCCATCGGGGTGGTCTTCGCCGGCGCCTTTGCTCTGGGCGTCGCGCTGATCTCGCTCCAGCAATCCTATGCCGTCGATCTGGCCCACATCCTGTTTGGCAACCTGTTGGGGGTGTCAGCGGCCGATCTATGGCTGATGGCCGGGCTGGGGGCGGTCGTAGTGCTGACCGTGATCGCACTGTATAAGGAGTTTCTCGTTCTGTCGTTCGATCCAATCCTGGCGCAGACGCTGCAGCTGCCGGTCGGCTTGTTGCACAACTTGATGCTGGTGCTGCTGGCGGTCGTCATCGTCATCTCGTTGCAGGCGGTCGGCGTTGCGTTGGTCCTGGCGCAGCTGATCACGCCGGCGGCAAGTGCCTATCTTCTGACACGTCGCTTGCCGTGGATGATGATCACGTCTGCAGGGATTGGCGTGGTCTGTGGGCTGATTGGCTTGTATGTCTCGTACTACGTCAACGTCGCCTCAGGTCCGGCCATTGTGTTGGTGGAGACGCTCGTTTTTGCCATTGCCTTCGCCATCAGCCGGCGCTGGCCCCGCCGCCAAGCGCCGGCGCCGCGGCCCGGTCGGGAGGGCTCGGCGGCTTAGACTTCGACCCGTTCCACCGTATAGTGGCCGGCGGCCTGCGGTTCCGGGTCGCCGGTTGTCATATAGACCTGGTAACTTTCATTGGACGGCCGCACGTGCGCTGCCAGCATCTCCCCCGATGGACGTTTCTCAAAGCGGACCAGGTGGCCTCCATTTTCGGTCGGCTCAGTTGCCAGCCAGCGCAGTGCGCAGATGCCTGTCAGCTTCAGCTCTTGACGCAGGTAAAAGTCTGCCGCTTGGGCCGGCTCGCCATGGATGGTGAAGCCGCGCATGTGCGGCAGGTACAGCTCGCCGGCTTCGGTCGCATTCAGCAGATCGGGCACCGCATGCGGCCGCAAGCGTCCGTAATGCACGCCATAGGGCAGCAGGATGCCGGTAGCGGCGAAGCGGTGGCCGCCGAGATGCGTGGTTTGCCAGGCACGCTCCGGGATTTGCGCCGCCAGCGCCTGGTAGACGCCTTGTCCATAAAGCGCACAGCACAGGTCGCGTTTGCCATTGACGCAGATCAGAAAGATCGGGTGGTCAAGCGCTGTGCCGATCGACGGCTGTTCGAACTGACTGGGAAGGTCGAGCGCAAGCAGTTGGTCATAGCTGCTCAGAGTCAAGGTGCGCAGCCAGGGTTCTTCGCTGTCCGAGCGCGCCAGGTAGACAGGGATCTCGCCCGGCGGGAAGAGGTCCGTCTGACGGATGAATTGGACACGCCCGTTTGGCACCATTTGCTCGAAACCGGTCAACTTGTCCTTGATCTCGGTCGACAGGTCGCTTTCGGCAAGGGCCTTGGCGCCCCACGGGCCGGGATGCCCCAACAGCAACCAGGCGTCAACTCGGGTTGCATGAGCCCAGACCGGCTCACTGGCTTCGAGCGAGCTATGACAACTGTAGTTGGCGTCGGCGGGGCTGGCAGGGGCGTCAGACATGGGACCTCCAGGCCTGGTGGCACGCGGTTTGCAGCGATGATACCGCGGGCCAGCCAAGAGCCGGCGCGGGCTTACCTGATAGAATGGCGGCGGTCACCCTCGGGCGCGGATGGTGGCCCGCCCGATGCGCGCAATGAGCGGATGGGAACGGACATGGATGCCTCCACCCCTGTGATCGAACGGCCCCTCGAACCTCGTCAGGCAGCCATCATTGTCGGGGCGTCTACCGGACTGGGCGCCGGCCTGGCGCGCAAACTGGCCGATGTCGGCTACGACCTGGCGCTGTTCTCCCGTGATCTTCCACGGCTGCAGGCCCTGGCTGATGAGCTGCGGGCCGGTTCGGACCGCAAGATCTTTGTCTACGGCCACGATGTTCACGATGTCGAACAAGTCCCAACCCTGCTCCAGGAAGCGCTGCGCCAGTTGGGCCGGCTTGACTTGTTCATCTACAACGCCGGCATCATGTATCAACAAGACCCCGATCGCTTTCAGGCAGAAGAAGACCTGGAGACGCTGCAGGTCAATCTGTTGGGGGCAGTGGCCTGGATCGATCCCGTCGCCGAGCGGTTTGCCCGGGCCGGGCATGGCCATCTGGTTGGCGTCGGCAGCATTTCAGGAGAACGCGGTCGTCGCGCCATCCCAGCCTATTCGGCTTCTAAGGCGGGCTTGCACACTTACCTGGAAGCGATGCGCAACCGCCTCTCGCGCCGCGGGGTCACCGTCACTACGCTGAAGCCGGGCCAGATTCAGACTGCCATGCTGAAGAAAGCTGAAGCGGTCCGTGGGCCGATCTCGGTCGAGCGCTTCTCCGATCTGGCCTGGCTGGCAATTCGCCAGAAGCGCCAGGTGGCATTCATTCCGCCGCGTTGGGGTCTGATCGCCCTCGTCATCCGGAACATCCCCTCCTTCATCTTCCGGCGGCTTAATCTGTGACCGCCCCGATGCCCATCAGCCGGCTCGAGCGGCTGCAGGCCTGGGGCGGGGCCTCAAGCGCCGTGGGCTACGTCTACCGCCCTTCGACCATGGACGGTCTGCGCGTTGTGATGGCCCAAGCTCGCCAGCATGGTGTCAGTCTGGGCCTGCGTGGCGCTGGCTACAGCTATGGGGATGCACCGCTCAATGCCGAGCGCATGCTGCTCGACCTATCCCGCATGACCCGCATCCTCGAATGGCACCCTGGCGAAGGGGTGATCACTGTCGAGCCGGGGGTCACGATCGAGCAATTGTGGCGCTATGTCCTGGGAGACGGATGGTGGCCGCCGGTCGTGCCGGGCACGATGTTCCCAACCATCGGGGGTTGCCTGGGGATGAACGTGCACGGCAAGAACAATTGGAGCCGCGGCACGATTGGCGACAACACCCTGGCATTTGAAGCGCTGTTGCCTACCGGCGAGTTGATCAATTGCAGTCCAACCCAGAACCGGGAGCTCTTCTACGCAATGATCGGCGGGCTGGGATTGCTCGGCTGTTTCACCCGGATCACACTGCAAATGCAGCCTTTGCATTCTGGGGACCTCACCGTCCGGTCTCTGACCGAGCCCAATATTCACGCGTTGGTGGAACGCATGGAGGCGCTCAAAGACGGGAGCGAATACGTTGTCGGCTGGGTGGATGGCACCACTCGCGGCGCGGGCTTGGGCCGGGGACAGATCCACACGGCCGAATACCTCGAGCCCGGCGCCGACATGCAGCCCAACCGGACGCTGCATTGGTCTCATCAAGATCTGCCCGACACGTTCTTTGGAATCGTCCCCAAGTCTGTATTGTGGCGCTTCATGCGACCGTTCATGAACAACCTGGGGGTCCCCTTCATCAACCGCGGCCGCTACTGGAGTGCGCGCTGGCAAGGTGACCACACCTTCCGCCAATCGCTGGCGGCTTTCAATTTCCTGCTCGACTACGTGCCGCACTGGAAGCGCGCCTACCAGCCCGAAGGCCTGGTTCAGTTCCAATGCCTGCTGCCGGCCGCCGAATCCGCCGACGGGATCCACGAACTGATCGACATGAGCCAGCGGGCCGGACTGCCGACCTACCTGGGGGTGCTTAAACGCCATCGGCCGGATCGGTTCGTGCTCAGCCACTCGCTCGACGGGTTCTCGATGGCGATGGACTTCCGGGTGCGACGCGGCAACCGGGCGCGCCTGGCAGAGCTGTTCGAGCGCATGGAGCATGTGGTCCTGGCGCGCGGCGGCCGTTTCTACTTCGCCAAGGACAGCGCCGTTCGCCGCCGCACCGCCCGAGCCTTCCTGGGCGATGAGGCCCTAACCGAGTTCGGCCGCATTAAGCAGCGCTGCGACCCGGATGGACTGTTGGAGACCAACCTGGCGCGGCGGGTTTTCCCAGAGTGGTGCGCCTCGGTGGGCGCGCCAGCCGAGCCGGAACCGGCACCGGAGGCCGTCCCTGCGCCCGCTGGGAGCGCCGGCGCCGGTTGAGCGCTTGACTTGCCATTGGCGTTGAAGCAGCCGGCAACCTGGCTGGCAGTCGCAGTAAGCCTGCTGCCGCTGGGTCTGGCCGCCTGTTCGACCCCGAATTCGGCAGCGCAAGTCACGGCCGGCAGGCGGCCCGCAGTCCGCGTAACCTGGCAACTGCATCAGGAGCAACAAGGGCTGGCCGTCGCCGCCTTCGACCCGGTCGAATTGCGCATCAGTCAAGAGGGGCAAGCGGCCTGGTCACCGCTCGATCTGCATCCGGTTGCGGAGATGCGCACTTGCGTTGCCTGGGACGCTCCGTGCACACCAAACGGGGCGTGGCTTCCCTACCAATTGACGATCGAGGTAGCGCTCGATGAGTACCCGGCGGCCAACGGCCAGTTGTGGTTAGGCGCCGCCTTTCGCCAGCGCGATGGTCTGCCTCTCGAGGCCTTTGTCGATCCACTCGCGCCGCAGCGGGTAATTCAGGTGCCGCTGACGGTAGATAGGTAGGTGGTTGGCACCGGGCACCAGGAACTGTGCTGGTGGGGGCCGGAGGCCGTCGGGGGGGGCGCAGCCTCCTACGCAACTGATCGCCCGGGCGTATGGCCATGCGCCCCTACGCCATGGTTTGAGATCGGCCATCGTCCCTGGTCTCAATCCCCAATCACTGTCTTGGGGCGATCACAAGGATCGCCCCTACGTGTGCGGACATCGCTTGAATCCCTGATTTCACCGTCTCCCCATCACCTGTCACTTATCCCCTATCACTCTTCACCTGAATTCCCAATCCCCAATCCCTCTTCCCTATCACCCCACCCCTGCCGATGCTAAACTGATGGGGACATGAGTACCTGGGTTTGGGTTCCGGCGGAAACCCGCCGGTGAGCATACCGTCCCCCCTACAACAAGCGGTCGAGCATCTGCGGGCAGGCAGAGTCGATTCGGCCCGCCAATTGCTCGCCTCCTACCTACGATCCAATCCGCGGTCGGATGCCGGTTGGTACCTGCTCAGTTTCACGTTGGACAACCCGGCCCAGCAGAGGGAAGCTTTACAGCGGGCCCTGCGCATTAACCCGACCAACGATCGCGCCCGGGCCCGGCTGACGAAAATGGCCGGTGACGACCGGCCGGCACCAGCCCCGCCCCCGGCCGAGCAGCCGGCACTCGAGCGCCGGGCGCCGATGGCGCCACTGCCACGGCGCCGGCCGGCGGGACCAACCCTGGGTTTCTGGGGAGGATTGACCCCTCGCAACCGCCGATGGGTCGTGCTGGGGACGATTGCCTTCCTTCTGGCCGGCCTGGCCGGCGGCATCTACTTCTTCACGACTCTGACCCGAGACCTGGGCAGCCAGCGAGTGGCGGCGGTGACCGCCCAGGCCGCCACAGCGGCCTGGCGGGCGACCACTGGCGCCTCCGTCGGCCTGCCGCCAACCTGGACACCCGAACCGTCGCAAACGCTGCCGCCCACCGCCACTATTACGGCGATCCCGAGTGAGACGCCGACGTCAACGCCGGTTCCGCCCAGCGCCGAAACCGCCGCTGAAATGGAAACGATCAAGCAGGAGGTGGCCGACCTGCGCGGGCTGGCACGGCAGGACACGGCCTCAAGCTATTTGATTACCGGCGCGCGTGTCCGCCCCATCCTCGAGGCCAGCTTCCGCGCCGGAGGGGGCAGCCTGGAAGAAGTAGCCGATCAGTCACGGGTGCTGGTGGCACTCGGCTTGATCAAGCCTACTTACGATCTGTACACCAACATTCTCAATGGCCTGACCGATAGCCTGGGTGGGTTCTACCTTCCCTGGTCGCACGAAATCTTTGTCATTGGCAGCCGCTTCACCGGGGTTGAGCGCTGGGTCTACTCGCACGAATACGGCCACGCGCTGGTCGACTCGCACTACGAAATTGGGTCGGCCGGCGTGTACCCCCTGTGCCTGCGGACGACCGACCAATGCAACGCCATCCAGGCACTGGTTGAGGGCGACGCCACCCTGGTGATGACCCAATGGTGGCAGCAGTATGCCGGTCCGCAGGACTACGAGGACATCTTCGCCTATACACCGCCTCACCGCACGCTGCCTGACCAGTTTCCGCCGCCCTATTCGCTGCCGGACAGCAGCTTTCCCTACGAGCAAGGTGCTGCCTTCGTCGAGTACCTTTACAACCGGGGCAACTGGGCTGAAGTCAACAGTGCATACCAGCGGCTGCCCGAATCGTCGGAGCAAATTCTGCATCCGGCCAAGTACGTCGCCGACGAGGGGCCAGTTTCGGTGGCGGCTGCCGATTTGGGCTCCAGGCTGGGCGGCGACTGGCGCATGCTGGCGCAGGACACATTGGGTGAATGGACGACATTTCTGATCTTGGCGTATGGCGCCGACCTGTCGTCACAGCTGGACATTGCCCAAGCCGAGGCGGCCGCCGCCGGCTGGGGCGGGGATACCTACCTGGTGTTCTACAACGACAGCACCGAGCAAACGGTGCTGGCCGCCCGCTGGTTGTGGGAAACACAATCTGACGCCGACCAATTCTCCGCTGGCCTGCAAACCGTGCTCGATGGACGCCATCGGGGCAACGGAGTCAATCTTGGACGGGGACAATGCTGGCAGGCCACCGGTGAGGTGTCCTGCATGCTTGGTGCCGGCCGCGAGATCCTATGGCTGTTCGGGCCAGACGGCGACCTGGTGCCTCAACTGTTCGGCGCTTTCCCCGGGTTTCGTTAGATTCGCCACCTTCGATGGACCCCGCGGCGAACACAGACATGACAGTTGGACACTTTCGGTTGAGTGACCAGGCGCGTGTCGGGGCGAACCCCACGCCGGTCTCTGGCTGGTTGGTCTGGTGTTTGCGCTGGAGTTGGCTGACCGCAGCCGCATTCCTGGCCGGGTCTGCCGGACAGGCGGCGCAAACAGTCGTCGGGCTGGCCGCTATCCTGCAGGTGAGCCTGACGGTCGCTTGGCTGCGCCCCAGGCCGTACCCGGGCCTGCTTCGTTTGGGGTTGGTGCTCGACGCGGTTGGCCCCCCGTTGTTGCTGACCGCGTTGGGCAGCCCACCAGGGCCCGCATGGGGGCTGCTGCTGGCGCCAGCTGCAACGCTGTCCCTGTCTGGCGCCGGGGGCCTGGGTGTCTTGGCCGTGGCCGGCGGCTTGTTGGCAGCCGGTCTGGCGCATAGCGGGCAGTCGGGTTCGCTTGTGGGATCCGCACTGGTGACCCTAGGCCATGCCCTGGTGCTGCTGCCGGCGGCGCTGCTGGTTTGGGTTCTGGCCCACCGCTTCCTGCTGCAGACAGGGATGGCCACCGATGGCGGCCCCCAGACTCGCGAGATCGAGGCGCACGCACGCGTGGCACTCGACATCGAGTCGGCCGATTTGGTCACCGCCTCGCTTGACCGGGGTCTGCTCATCCTGGCCGCGACGGGTCTGGTTCCTGAAGAGCTTGCCGGCTTGGCCCTCGCTTATCGGGACGACCGCCTGCAGGAAGTTGGTCGGTCCCGACTTGACCCGAGCGTGGCTCCCATTCAACTCGATCTCGACCCGGACCAACTGGACGACCTGCTTGATCGGCGCCAGGCTGATGGAGCCGGCGATCTGGTGACAACCGACTGGGTTCAGCGGTTGATGGCGGATGTCGGCTGGCAGAGCATCGCCTGCCTTCCCTTGTGGGACCAGGACCGCTGCCTGGGGTTGGCCGTCTTTGGCAGCCAGTTGCCGGCGGCCCTCGGTGAACCGCAGCAGACGGCGCTGACTGTCTTGGGGCAGGAGGCCAATCTGGCCCTGCGCTACGCTGCCCTGCGCCAGCAGTTGGTCAGCGAGCGCGACCGGTTGTCAGAGATCCAAGATGATGCCCGCCGCAAACTGGCGCGAGATCTGCACGACGGGCCAACCCAGGTGATTGCAGCCATCGCCATGCGGACCAACTTTGCCCGCCGCCAAGTGAATCGAGACCCGGCGACGGCGATCGCCGAGTTGGAAAAGGTCGAAGCGATGGCGCGCTCGACCACCAAGGAAATCCGCCACATGCTGTTTACGTTGCGCCCGCTAATCCTCGAGAGCCAGGGGTTGACAGCCGCGTTGCGCCAGTTTGCCGACAAGATCGCCGAAACCCACGGCCAGACGATAGGCCTCGAACTGGATCGAGCGGTTGACCGGGCCCTGCTATCCGAACGGCAGGGTGCCCTTTTCTACGTTGCCGAGGAAGCCATCACCAACGCCCTCAAGCATGCCGCTGCTGAGCAAATTGCACTCAAACTGTGGCTCGAGGATGGGGATGTTCTGCTGCAGGTCGATGACGATGGGGTTGGTTTCCACATGGGCCAGGTTGACGCCAACTATGAGCAGCGCGGCAGTCTGGGGCTGGTGACGATGCGCGAGCGCGCCCAATTGCTGGGCGCACAGTTGTCGATCCTGAGCGAGGAGGGGGTTGGCACAACGATTCGCGTGCGCCTGCCGGCCGACCCATCGGGATCCGAGCCCGACAATGGCAATGAGCTCGCGGCAACCGTGGGCTGATCCGACATGGCCGCATTCGGTGCTGAAATCTTTTGGGTAGTCCTGGCTGTCAGCGGTTGGCAGCTGGCCCGCTGGCTCGGCTCGCAGCTGGCGGACCGACTCGGGGAGCGAGCCTGGATCCTGCCGGAAATTGGCCCGTGGCTCTACGGCCTAGCCTTGCCCTATCTGGCCGTCCTGTTGGGTTCGGTTTCGGCGGACGCCATGGGACTGTATGGGCGCGCTGGATGGCTAGGTTGGTCCCTGTCTGCGGTTCTGCTGGCTGGCCTGGTCTTTCTTGCCCACCGGTTGCGCCAGCAACTGACGCTTGAACTGCCCCCGATCCGCGTCGATCGGGCGCTGCTCGACGAACCACGCTGGGCACTGTACCGCGCCGCCGGTCAGTTGTGGCTGGTCAACCTTCCAATGGGGCTGGCAGCCGGTCTTGGCTTGGGCCTGATTGAGTGGGTCATACGCCACCAGCTGTGGCGGCCCGAGCAGCGGGACCGGCCCGACACCTGCCTGACGTTGGCCAGATTGGCCGGCTCGACGATCGCATTCGCCCTGACCGGCAATCTGCTGCTCACAGCGGCCTTCCAGGCATGCTTGTTGACCGTGTTTGAACCGACGGAAGCGGTGGCAGCCACATGACCCGCCGCTGGCCCGCTCGCCTGGCCTGGCTTGTAGCCGGTCTTGGTTGGTTAGTTTGGCTCGGACTGGAAGACCGCAGCACCAACGGCCCGCTGCTGGTGGCGCTGGCCCTGGTGGTTGCCGGAACGTTGACCCTCTTACGCCGCTGGAAGGATCCGTTGCGCGCCATGCGTTGGCCCCTTAGCCTTGGACTGGGCTTGCTGGCCGGGGCGAGTGTGCCGGCGTTGGCGGTCGTGTTGATGTTCGTCAAGGTGGCGTTGCACAGTCATCCGGTGGCGGATTTCAACCTGGACCAGATACGCTGGGTGTTGGCCCGCGCGCCGGTGTGGGCAGCGATTGGTCTGCTGATGTCGGCGGCGCGGCTGCTGATTGCCGGCCCGCGCGAACGACCGTTCATTGATGGGGTTAGCCGAGTCGAATACAATGAAGCCAACGTCCGTGCAGAGAAATGACCGATTGAGGATGCTTGAGCAGGTTTCGCAAATCTTTCTATGCCCCAATTGCTTGTCACCGGGCGAGGCGGCCGGTGCCTGTGTCAATTGTGGTACCGAGGTTCTTACTTGCCGGCCAGGGGACCCCGACGATCCCTGTCGCCGGCCGCTGATCAACGCCGAAGGCAAGGTGCTGACGCGGGCGCCCTTGTGGTGGTTGCAGCATAAGGTTCGGCCGCTGGTCGAGCAGCTGGACCTTCTTTAGACACCCAATCGAGGTAGGAATGCGCAAGGAAGAAGTTGCCATCATTGGATCCGGGCCGGCCGGCTTGACGGCCGCCCTGTATACCGGTCGCGCCAACCTGAAGCCACTCGTCATTTCGGGCAATCAGCTTGGCGGACAGATATCGATCACCTGGGAAGTCGAGAACTATCCTGGTTTCCCGGAGGGCTCGACCGGTCCCGAGCTGGTCGAGCGGATGCAGAAACATGCCGAACGCTTCGGTGCCGAAATCCTGATCGACGAGGTGACCGAGATTGCCTTCGGCGACGGACCGCCGTTCATGATCAAGACTTACGGCGAAGAGATTGAGGCCCAGGCCGTGATTATCGCCTCCGGCGCCTCCCCCAAACGACTGGGGGTCCCCGGTGAGGAAAAGTTCATCGGCAAGGGGGTTTCATTCTGTGCGACCTGCGACGGGTTCTTCTTCCGTGAGAAGGACGTGATCGTCGTCGGTGGCGGGGACTCGGCCATCGAAGAAAGCCTGTTCCTGACGCGCTTCGCCAATGATATCCAGGTCATTCACCGGCGCGATGAACTGCGGGCCAATGACCGTCTTAAGCAACGCGCCCGGGAAAATGAGAAGATCCACTTCGTCTGGGATACGGTCATCGAGGAGATCGCGGGCAACGGATCAGTCGAATCCGTCCGCCTCCGCAATGTGAAGACGGATCAGGCCGAAAAAATGGACATCGATGGCGTGTTCATCTTCATTGGCCACTATCCAAACTCCGACCTGTTCAAGGGGCAGCTTGCGTTGGATGAGCGCAATTATGTGCAGGTCGACGATAACATGATGACGAGTGTGCGCGGCGTATTCGCCGCTGGCGAAATCATGGATCCGAAGTATCGCCAGATCTCGACCTCGGTGGGTCAGGCGACGGCAGCGGCCATGATGTGCGAACGCTGGCTAGAAGATCCGGATACGCTTGGCTGAGTCGAACAGCCTGCATTCCTGGCAGCATCCACGCGGCGGAGCCGATCTCCCGGCTCCGCCGCTTGTTCTTGTGCATGGGGCTGGCGGCAGCCACCTGTCGTGGCCGCCCCAGGTGCGCCGGCTTGAAGGCATCCGGGTCTACGCCCCCGATCTACCGGGGCACGGCCAGTCGGTCGGCCCAGCTGAAGGCACCCTTAGCGGGCATGCCGAGCGCCTGGCGGGCTGGCTCGATCAGCTGGCACTGCCCCCGGTGGTGCTGGCCGGCCACTCGATGGGCGGCGCCATCGCCCTCGTGCTGGCGCTGCGACAACCGCGGCGAATCGCGGGGTTAATCCTGGTAGCTAGCGCGGCCCGCATCCGGGTGGCGCCGGCCATCCTGGAAGCCGCCTCCGCTGGCGGCGGGCACCAGCGGGCCATTGATCTGGTGCTGGGCTCAGCCTTCGGCGACCAAGCCCCGCCTGGCTTGCATCAACAGGTGGCCCGCCAGCTTGCGGCCGGGAATCCAAAGGCCTTCCTGCTCGATTTCCAGGCCAGCGATAACTTTGACATGCGGCGCCGTCTGTCGGAGATTGAGGCGCCGGCCCTGGTCATCGCCGGCGACAGGGATCAGTTGATCCCGCTGCACCTGTCGCAAGAACTGGCCGCTGGATTGGCGAACGGCCGGCTCGAGGTGATCACCGGGGCCGGCCATATGCTGATGCTTGAGGCGCCACAGGCCGTCGCCCAGCACATCTGCCAGTTCGTCCGGACACTTCAGCAGCGGGCCGACGGTTAGCCTGACGCTTGGTCCGCGCGCAACTTTTCCACCAGAATCGGAAGCAGGGTTTGGGCGGCTCGCGCACGGTGGCTGATCTGGTTCTTGTGGGCTTCGCTCAACTCGGCCATGGTCTGGCCGCTGTCTTCCACGAGAAAGATTGGATCGTAGCCAAAGCCTCCCTGACCGCGTTCCTCGCCGATGATGTGACCGTGGCACTCGCCTCGGGTAACGGCGATCACACCACTGGGGGCCGCCAAGGCCATTGCACAGACGAAGCGGGCGGGCCAGGGAGGCTCATGGACCGCCAACTGAGCCAACAAGCGCCGGCGTCGGTCGGCATCGCCGGCTCCAGGGCCGGCCACCCGGGCCGAAAACAGCCCTGGTGCGCCGTCAAGGGCCTCAACTTCTAGTCCGCTGTCATCGCCCACAGCCAGCACATTGCCGGCGCGGGCGAAGCCGAGTGCCTTGAGCCGCGCGTTGGCGGCGTAGTCTTCCCCGGTTTCAGCCAACTTCAGGTCGAGCGCCAGGTCGGCAGGGGTCAGCAGGCTGGCGTCGGATGAGGCAAGCAGCAACCGCATTTCGCGGACCTTGCCCGGGTTGTTGGTCGCCAGCAGCAGGCGGCTCATGCCGGATTGCCTCCGATGACTACTCGCACAGGACCAAACCTGAAGCTGTGGGGGTACCCCCGGACAAGTGTTCCACATCTGGTGAGTCTGGGCCAGCCTCGGACGCATTTATGTTAAGTAAATAGGTCATTTCTTGATTCACCCAGGTAACTGTGCTACAATACGACCGCTTTTTGGAATCTCTACCGCTTGGCGTTGGTGTGAATCGAGAATCTCACAGCCCTTTGCGGTTGAATGTCGGATTCGTGCTCCATGAGAGCGTCGGCTTCAGCCGTGTTTTTGAATTCGACCACCCCTTGGTGCAGGTCGCCGGCGAGTTTGCCGTCAAGGACCTGCACGGTGACTTAAGGCTGACCCGCACGGCCCAAGGCATCTACCTCGAGGGCACGCTGCACTGCAGCTACCCCGTTGAATGTTCCCGCTGCCTCGAGCCGATCGACCAAGCACTGGCGCCGGAGCTGGCCGAGCTCTTTGTGTACCCGCCTGACAAGGCGGAGGACCCAATTCTGACGATCCCGGAAACTGGGATTCTGGACCTCAACCCGCTCCTGCGGGAGATGATGCTGTTGAACGTTCCGCTCCAACCGGTGTGCCGTCCTGAATGCCGCGGCTTGTGCCCGGTCTGCGGCAACAACCGGAACGAGCAGGAATGCTCCCACCCACAAGAATCGATAGACCCCCGTTTTGCGCCGCTAAAAAGTCTGTTGGGCGACGCTTGACGGTTTCGGGAAGATGCAAGCCGATCGTTGACCGCGGAGGAGCGACCGGATGAGCATTGCCACGGAGCGCTGGAAGACGCGGGAGGCCTTCGCCATTCTCTTTGAGAAGGGCGATATTCAGGGCTACATCACCGTCGAAGACCTGCTCGAGGTCTTCCCCGAGGCCGAGGAGAGCGATGAGCGGGTCGAGCGCCTGGTGGCCTTCTTTCAGGGTTCGGGCATCGAGGTCTACGAAGACTCGGAACAGGTCCCGGTCCACCTGCGGGCCAACAACGACTCGGACGAAGCCGAATCGATCGATCTGAGTGCTATCTCGACCGACGACACCGTCGGCCTCTACCTTAAGGAGATGGCGCGCGTCCCCCTGCTGACAACCGAGGAAGAGGTCGACCTGGCCAAACGCATTGAGCGGGGCAAGTTGGCCGAGGCCAAACTGGCCAAGTTGAACGGCAACCCGTCGCGCGAGACGCGCGACGAATCGCAGAGGCATATCGAGGACGCACGCGGGGCGCGCGACCACCTGATCAAGGCCAACACCCGCCTGGTCGTTAGCATCGCCAAGAAGTACATGAGCCGCGGTGTGCCGTTTCTCGACCTGATTCAGGAAGGCAATCTGGGCCTGATGAAGGCCGTCGAAAAGTTCGACTATACGCGCGGCTTTCGCTTCAGCACCTACGCCACCTGGTGGATCCGTCAGACGATCACGCGGGCCATTGCCGACCAGGGACGCACCATCCGGGTGCCGGTCCACATGTCCGATCGAATCCGCCGGCTGTACAAGGTGGCGCGCCAGATGGAACAGGAACTGGGGCGCAAGGCGACGCCCGATGAAATCGCCGAAAAGTTGGGCGTCGATTCGCGCAAGGTGCAGTGGATGATGCGGGTCTCCTGGCGCCCGCTTTCGCTGGAGACACCGGTTGGCGAGGAAGAAGACTCGGAACTCGGTTCGTTTGTCGAAGACGAGAACACACCGACGCCGACCCAAAGCGCCTACCAAAACCTGCTGCGCGACAAGATCGAAGAGGTTCTGTCGACCCTGAGCCCGCGCGAAGCCCGTATTTTGCGGCTGCGCTTCGGCTTGCACAACGGCCGCCCTTACACGCTAGAAGAGGTCGGCCAGAAGTTCGGCCTGACGCGCGAGCGCATCCGCCAGATCGAGGGCAAAGCGTTGCGCCGCTTGCGCCATCCGCGACGGGCGCGCCAACTGCGCGATTATTTAGCCTGATACGGTTTGACTTTGGGACGATCAAGCGGGGCGGCCAAGGCCGCCCCCTTAGTTTTCCTAGCGAGGCCCAGTGGCTGATCAACGACCAGTCCGGCTGACCCTACTGTTTGATGGATACTGCGGTTTCTGCACCTGGGCCGCCCATTGGCTGGCATCCCACGATCGCAGCGGCCAATTGCGGGTCGCTCCATGCCAATCAAACGACCTGCGGGGGCCGACCGGTGTCAGCCGCCGGGATTGCGAGCAGGCGGCCTGGGCCGTCGATCAGTCCGGCAGGCACTACCGGGGCGCTGCCGCCCTGGTGGCCGGGCTGACCCTGGGCCGGGATTGGCCCTTCTTGCTTAGCCTGTATCGGCTGGCCCCCGTGCGCTGGGCAGCGGATGCTGGCTACCGGTTGGTAGCGCGCTGGCGCAGCCGCTTGCCCGGTGTGACTCCCTACTGCCAAGCACACCCCGAGCGGTGCGACCGATCCGGTTAGGCTGTGGGGTCCGTCTGGAGGAATTCCTGGGGTCCCCGGATCAAGCGCCAGCGGCCCTCATCCCGGTGGTAAGCAAGTTCGAAGACACGCTGAGGCCCGGCCATCACCAGGTAGTGGAGTTCGCCGCCCTGGCGCCATTTGCGCCCGACATCCGTGATGGTCCGCCGCTGGCCGCGCACGCGAAAGGCAACTGGCACAGGTGCCTGGCACTTGAGCCGGACCTCGACCTCGATGGGCTCAGCCACCGGCCGCTTTGACCTCAGCCAACAAGAAGCGAAGGGCTTGCTCGGCGGCCTGCTGTTTGATGGAAGTTCGATCGCCATCAAAGTGAAAGTGGGCCGCCTGTTCGCCGTCCGGTGAGGCGACGGCGATCCAAGTCGTGCCGACCGGTTTGGCCTCCGAG
>Ga0299906_10001551_pt1 | contig 19740 bp, 11 predicted proteins | sample RVTome_14_FD_200259 | JGI IMG/M metagenome (GOLD analysis project Ga0299906, IMG submission 200259) | Soil microbial communities from uranium-contaminated site in the Upper Colorado River Basin, Wyoming, United States - RVT145D125 (version 2) ...
GTTCTGGAGCAGGCCGAAGTTGATCGTCGACTGCGTCATGCCCGGAGCGTTGCCGATGTTGTCGAAGACCATGTTCCCCATCGGCCGGTCGTAGAAGATCCCGAAGCCGCCGCGGAGGATGGTGGAGCCCCTGCCGGAGATGTCGTAGACGAACCCGAACCGGGGGGACACTCGGAAGACGCTGCCGCTGGCGAGCTGGTCGCCGACCGGGCCGGAGCCGGCCTGGAAGGCGCCGTTGAAGCGCTCGCCCGAGCCGGGGACGATCTGGCCGATGAAGCCGCCGTCCACGGTGTTGCCGGCCGTCGGGGTCGTCCCCGCCAGCGCCGGGTCGATGCCGCGCCGGCTGTCACCCGAGCAGGGCGAGGCGCCGACGCAGACCGGCGTGTAGAGCCGCACCGCCTGGTTGAAGTCGTACTGGTCGGGCAGGAACGCCGACGCGGTGAGGGTCTGGTCGAACTGCGGCGTCATGTAGTAGAAGCGGACGCCGTAGTCCAGGGTCAGCTTGCGGTCCACCTTCCAGTTGTCCTGGACGTACCACTCGAAGTTCTTGTACACCCACTCCGGGTAGTAGTAGTTGGACGCCTGGTTGTAGGAGTTGAACACCCCGAGGGCCGCGTTCGCGTAGGTGAACCCGGAGTCGAACGGGTTGCTCGAGTTCTCCCCGAAGTTGATCTCGCTGTTGTAGTTGACGAAGGGGGCCTGGGGCTTCCAGCTGCTCTGGAAGTAGAAGCCCACCTTGGCAGTGTGGGATCCCATGACCTTGGTCAGGTTGATGATCGCGTCGTAGGTCCGGTTCGCGTTGATGAACGGCCCGTTGCCGGTCTCGTAGATGCCGGCGTCGTTGCTGCCGCGGCCGCCAAACCGGATCTCGGGGATGTAGTCCTGCTGGACGGCGCTCGGGAAGAGCAGCGGCAGGCCGTCGAGGCCCGCCGACGAGCGGCGCAGGTTCTGGTTCTGGACGTCGAAGATCAGCTCGTTGTAGGCCTGCCCGAAGCTCATCTCGAGCGACGTGGTGCTGTCCAGGATGCCGGTCGCCGAGACCATCCAGTTCCGTCCGGGGTGGTCGAAGGTGACGTCGATGTCCGGCAGGTTGTTGCTGCCCGCGCCGGCCCAGGTCGTCCCGTAGGGCTGTACCGCCAGGTCCTGGTTGCGCATGTAGCGGCCCGTGATGCGCCAGTTGTCGTTGGGCTGGAAGTCGAGCCGGAGCATCTCCTCACGCCGGGGGGCGCTGCCCGCGGCCTGGCTGCGGAAGTTGCGGCCGTTGTCCCCCGCGAAGTTCGCCGCCGGGTAGATGTTCAGCGCGTTGAGGCCGGGCTGGTAGATACTGTTCGCCGGAATCCTGCCGAGGACGCCGCCGTCCGCGAAGCAGCCCGAGGTGTCCGTCGGGCCGCAGGGCAGGCCGGTGGTGTAGTCGCGGATGTAGGGCCACGGGTTGCCGCTGTTGTCGAGGCTCTGGGAGAAGTCGCCCTGCCGCTCCAGCGCGGTAGGCACTCGCGCGATGCGCTCCCCGACGGGGTCGCTGCGCTTCTGCCACTCCACGCTCGCGAAGAAGAAGAGCTTCTTCTTCTCCTCGTTGAAGCCCGGGAAGAAGATCGGGCCGCCCAGCGTCCCGCCGTAGTCGTTCCGGGACGCCTCGTCGTTGCGGGCGGCACCGTCGCGGTTGTTGGTCCAGGTGTTCGCGTTCCAGTTGCCCCGGCGGCCGTACCAGTAGGCAGACCCGTGGAAGTCCTGGCTGCCGCTCTTCGTCACGACCTGGACCTGGGCGCCCGTGGCGCGGCCGTACTCGGCCTGGTAGGAGTTCGTCAGGACCTTGAACTCGGCGAGGGCGTCGATGTTCGTGGTGACCATGTTGCCGCCGTTGTTGCCGGTGTCGATGTTCGCCACGCCGTCGATCGTGAGGTTGTTCGACTGGCTGCGCTGGCCGTTGACCGAGACGCCCGAGACCTCGTTGACGGCGCCGCCGCCCATGTTGACGACGCCGGGCACCAGCCCGAGCAGGCCGAACATGCTGCGGCCGTTGACGGCGAGGTTCTCCATCTGCTCGTTCTCGAGCGTGAACGAGCGCTCGCCGCTGGAGGCCTGCAGCTCGGTGACGCGGGCCAGGACGGTCACACTCTCGGTCATCTCGCCGACGTCGAGCGTCATGGTACCGGCGAAGAACTTGTCGTTCGCGTTCACGACCAGTCTCGGCCGCTCGAGCGTCTTGAAGCCGGTCATGGTCACACGCAACGTGTAGGTGTCCGGGCGCACGACGTTGAACTGGAAGTTGCCCTGCGCGTCGGAGACCGCAGTCAGGGTGTTGCCCTGGGTGTTGCTGGTCAGCGTGACAGTCGCTCCGGGCAGGAAGCCGCCCTGGCTGTCGGCGACGGCTCCAGACACCGAGGCGGTCGTCGTCTGCGCCTCCAGCGGCTGGCCCGCGAGGACGAAGAGGCCGATCAGGGCCATCACCCCCGCGGTGCGGATTGTTCGCACGACGTTCATGAGATCCTCCCCTTTTTCAGTGATCCCTGTAAGCGTTTTCCCCCTGACAGGGTCGATGAGACGGACCTGGACCTGTCCGAGCCGAGTGATCGCTGCGGCGAACCCGCGAAGACAGCGGCGAGCGTTGCGCGGCAGACGTCGTCCTTCACCAGGACGCGCTTCCGAGCAGGGCCAGCTCGCATTGGACTCGCTCCAACTCCCCCGCCCTCGCTCCGGCGGGATCGGCTCCCGAGAAACCTGTTCACCCAGGTGTCAAGGGTCCAAGTGGATGTTATGTGTAGCCCTCGCCCCGCGCCCCTGTCAAGGCAAAAATGAAAACGCTTTCGACAGTCTGACGAAACCGGTTTCTTCTACCGTCCCAGAGCGGCTACCGGAACTCCCGGAGCATCGCGAGGGCCCGCTCGTGGCGCGGATTTCGCTGCAGCAGGCGCTCCAGGATCCGGAGGCCCTCGCGGTTCCGGCCGGTCGAGAGGTGCAGCTTGGCCAGGGTCACGTAGGTTCCCTCGTAGTCGGGGTGCGCCTCCAGAAAGTCGCTCAGCAGCCGGAGCGCCTGGTCGGCGGCACCCTGCGAGACCAGCGCCAGGGCGAGGTTGTTGGCAGCCTCCCCGTAGTCGGGGCGGCTTCCGAGCGCGCGCCGGAAGTAGGGCTCCGCGCCCGGGATGTCCCCATCCTGCCCCAGGATCAGGCCTACGTTGTTCAGGGCCTCCGGGAAGTCCGGCTGCAGCGCCAGGGCGCGTTCGTACAGCTCCCGGGCCTCCACCCGGCGGCCCGAGAGGAGCAGTGCGTAGCCGAGGTTGTTGAGGGCGTCGGGGTAGTCCGGGTTCGCGCGCAGGGCCTCGCGGAAGCGCTCCATCGCCCGGGCGAGGTCCCCGTCCTGGGCCAGCAGCGCCCCGAGGTCGTTGCTGGCCTCTGCCAGTTCGGGGTCCAGAGCGAGCGCGCGCTCGAAGACCGCCTTGGCTCGGGCCGGCTGGCCGCTCTTCGAGAGCAGGGTGCCCAGCCGGTAGAGCGTTCCCGGGCTCGGATCCCCCTCGGCGGCGCGCTCGAAGGCGACCAGGGCGGCGGACTCCAGCCCCTGCTCGAGAAGCTCGCGTCCCAGGGGCAGGTCGGGGCGACCGCCCGGCGCCGTCTGGAGAGTCCCGGGGAAGGGGAGCGCCCGGGCCAGCCGCTCCGGAGCATCCGCGGCGATGCGGGCGGCGTCGTCCACCACCTCGGCCAGCTCGAACCCGCCGCGGTAGGCCCGCACCACGTTGCCGGATCGGTCCAGGAGGAAGAGCGTCGGAAGCTCCAGGTCCTGGCGGTTCATGTACAGGTGGCGGTTCAGGATCGCGTAGCTGAGCGCCAGGGACTCGCTGGCGTGGACGGCGGGCACGCCGGTCGCGCCGGCCGCCGCGTCCCGTACGCGCTGGCTCGCCTCGGGGGAGTCCAGGGACAGGGCCACCGCGCCGACGCCGGCGGAGGCGAGCCGGGGGGCGCCCGCGGACAGGCTGGCGAGGGCCGCGACCGACGCCGGAGCCCGGCTCGACCACAGCAGGAGGGCGGCGGGGCCACCTCGGAGCGCCGCCAGCGAGCGAGGCGTGCCCTCGAGGTCGGGCAGCGAGAAGTCGGGGGCAGGAGCGGGGTGGTAGAGCCACGTGGCGCTCGGTGCCCGCGCGGGTACCGGAGCGCCCGCGTCCGGCTCCAACCCCCGGGGCGTGGCGAGAGGCTCCGCGCTCGGCTCGCCCCCCTCGGCGATGACGAGCCGGTGGTTCAGAGGCACGTCGGCGAAGGACTGCTCCAGGCCGCTCGGCCAGCGGACGGTGAGCCGCCGCACGCTCTCGCTCGCCCCGAGGCCGAACAGCAGCTCCTTCGAGCCCTGGGAGAGGAAGCCCGAGGCGGCGAGGACGACCCGGGTGCGCCGAAGCCGGTCGGTCTCCACGCTGACCCGCGCCCCCACGCCGTCCCGGTTGCTGCCGGCCTCGGATCCCGCGGTCGGGACCGCTCTCGCGCTACCGACCAGTCGTACGGCCAGAGTGGCCCGCCGGCCCGCGAAGTCGTTGCGGAGCAGCCGGAGCTGGGGCGCCCCCCGGGCGGCCATCAGGGCGAGGTCGGGGTCGCCGTCCCGCTCGTAGTCGAAGACGGCGAAGGAGCGCCCGTCCTGGTCGAGGTCGAGGCCGACAGCGCCCGAGACGTCGTCGTAGCCCCCCCCGCCGTCGTTCCGGAGCAGCACGTTGCGCTGGCGGCTCGCGATCGACCCCTTGACGAGGAGCTGGTTGATGGCCCGCCAAGCCTCGTCGTAGGGCGTCCCCGTGACCCGGCTCGCCGGCGAGCGGGCCACGACCTGGCGCCAGAAGAACCCGTCCAGGTCCTCGCCCCCCCGCTCCCGCGTCAGCATGCCGTTCACGACGTACAGGTCCTCCCACCCGTCGCTGTCGAAGTCGAGGGCGTCCGAGGACCAGGCCCAGCGGCCCAGGTGCGCCCCGGTCGGGACGCTCACGTCCTCGAAGCTCCCGTCGCTCCGGCCGCGGAACAGGGAGTTGCCCCGGGCGTGCCGGCGGTAGAGGCGCCGCACCTCCTCCGGGGCGTCGGACATGAACGCGTCCTGGGAGGTGATCCGCAACCCGGCGTCGCTCCACATGTTCCCGACGTAGGCGTCGAGCCGGCCGTCGTTGTCCGAGTCGAGCCACGTGGCGCTCATCCCCGCCCCGTGGTCCTCGACCCCCGCCTCCGCGGCGACGTCCCGGAAGCGCACCGTACCCTCCACGGGGCCCAGGTTGCGGTAGAGGTTCTTGCGCCCGAAGTCGTTCGCGACCAGGAGGTCGATCCAGCCGTCCTCGTCGTAGTCGGCCCAGGCCGCCGCGAAGCTGTAGCGGTCGTTCCCCGGGTCGAGTCCCGCCTCCCGGGTCACGTCCACGAACCGCGACCCGCCCTCGTTCCGGAACAGCACGCTCGGGGGGCCGTTGCGGGCGTCGTAGTAGGGCATCGGTGTGCCCGCCTTGTCCTCCCCGGCGCCGTAGTAGAACGAGTAGACGCAGAGGTAGACGTCGAGATCCCCGTCCCGATCGTAGTCGGCCAGCGCCAGGGACATGGGTGCGCCCTGGAGCCCGCCCTGAAACTGGAAGGCTCCCGTGACCAGCCGGTAGCGGCCGGTGCCATCGTTCGTGAACAGGCCGGGTCCGGAGGCGGTGGACAGGATCAGGTCCTGATCCCCGTCGTTGTCCACGTCGGCGAAGACCGCGTGGGCGGTGTCGTCGAGCACCGCCAGCCCCGCCCGCTCCGTGGCGTCTTCGAAGCGGCCGTCGGCGCGGCCCAGGTAGAGCCGGTTCGGCAGGCCGGCGGGTTGCGAGACGTACAGGTCCTCGATGCCGTCCCCGTCGGCGTCGCCCACGGAGACGCCGTGGTGCCCGTTGGAGTCCCGGGTGAGGGCTGCGTCGATCGTGGCCATCCAGGCGTCCAGGCCGAGGCTGAGCTGCTCCCGGAACGATGCGGCGTCGCCGAAGGCGGCAGCGGTGACCTCGGCGAACAGCGGGGCGTCCGAAAGGCTCCGGGTCGTCTCGAGCGCGTTCCACTCGGCGACCCGCCAGCCGTCGGGACCGCTCCGCCAGGTCGTCTCCCAGAGGCCGACGCTGCTCAGCCTGCCGGACGGCGGCGCGCTCCCGGTCAGGTCGTAGCGGACGTCCGCCCTGGCCGTTCCGGTGCCGGCGTCGAGGTCGAAAGCGGTGATCAGGAACTCGGCCGTCCGGATCTCGGAGAAGCCCTCCACCAGGCCTGCGAGCCCGCTCACGAAGCCGGCGGCGTCCAGCGACCGCTCCTGGTCCGGTTGGGGCGGAGCGTGAGCGACCTGGAGCGTCCCCTCGGCCACGACACGGGTCGCGTTCCGCATCCGCCCGCCCGGGAAGCCGGGAGCCAGAAGCAGCTCCCGCACCTCCCGCATCGCGCCCGGGCTCTCGCGCAGGCGGGCGCCCAGGGCGTCCAGCCGCGCCTGGATCTCGGCGACCTGCTTCTCCTCCGGGAACGCGTCGCTCCCCGGGGGCCGGAAGCGCTCGAAGCGCTCCTGGGACTCGGAGAGCTGGAGCTTCGGCTCGAAGAAGACGCGCTCCGCGTCGCCGGACTCCGGGTTCGGTCGGGCCGCGGCGGCCGCGAGGAGGGAGATCCCGAGAGCGACCGCCAGCCTCCTCGTCACCCGACCCGGCTCCCCTCGGTCAGCTCCAGGACGTGCAGCCGATCGCCCTTCAGCCCCGACCAGCGCCAGCGCCCGCCTCCCGGCATCCGCACCTCCACGTCCAGCGGTCCCGCGTACCCGCCCAGCCCGAAATGAACCCGCAGGTCTCCCTGGGAGAGGTACCCTCCCCCGGAGCGGACCTCCCGGACCTGCCGGCGGCCGTCCGCCTCCAGGGTGACCCGGGCCCCGATTCCGAAGCGGTTTCCCGTCGGCGACGCGACCCGGAAGCTCACCCAGTGGTGGCCGGTGCGCTGGACGTTCTCGAGGAGCGTGGGAACGTCGTCCACGTTGCCGACGAGCACGTCCGGGTCGCCGTCGTCGTCGAGGTCCCCGACGGCGACGCCGCGGCTCGACTTGCGGACCCGCAGGCCCGACCCCGCGCTCCGGGAGACGTCGCGAAAGCTTCCGCCCGTGTTCAGGAAGAGCTGGTTCTGCTGGCCGTAGCCCTCCCCGAGCTCCGGGTACTCCTCGACGTCGGCGAAGATGTGTCCGTTCGCGACGAACAGGTCGAGCCGCCCGTCGAGGTCCGCGTCCAGGAAGGCGACCCCCCACCCCATCGGCTCGAAGGAGGGGGCCGCTAGCCCCGCCGCGACGGTCGCGTCCTCGAACTCGAGGCCGTCCACGTTGCGGGAGAGCGCGTTCGTGTCGTGGGCGAAGTTCGTCACGACGAAGTCCAGGCGCCCGTCACCGTCGTAGTCGCCGGCGTCCGCGCCCATGCCGGCCTGGGAGCGGCCGTCGGGAGCCACCGCGACCCCGCTGATCAGCCCTGCGCTCTCGAAGCTGCCGTCGCCCAGGTTGCGGTAGAGGAAGTTCGGGTTCGAGTCGTTGGCCACGAGCAGGTCCACCCACCCGTCGGCGTCGTAGTCGGCGCTCACGACCCCGAACCCGTAGGCGCGACCGCGGTCCGCGAGGCCCCGCTCGGCGGCGACCTCGGCGAAGGTCCCGTCACCGCGGTTCTCGAAGTAGAGGTCGGCCTCCCCCGGGAGCCCCGCGGGTCCCACCATGATCTGCGGTCCGTTCCGCCAGGTCAGCGTGCGCCGCGCGCCGCCGACGTCGTCCCAGCGCACCTCGACGTAGCGGGCCACGTAGAGGTCCAGGTCGCCGTCGGCGTCGGCGTCGAGGAAGGTGCAGCCCGTGCTCCAGCCTCCGGCACCGATCCCGGCCTGGGCCGCCCGCTCCTCGAAGGTGCCGTCACCCCGGTTCCGGTACAGCAGGTTCGGTCCCCAGTTCGTGACGTACAGGTCGAGGTTGCCGTCGCCGTCGTAGTCCCCTGCGCAGGCCCCGTTCCCCCAGGCTGCGGCGTCCACGCCGGCCGCCAGGGAGACGTCCTCGAAGCGCCACCCCCCGAGGTTGCGGTAGAGGGCGTTGCGGTGGGGGACGCGGCGGCGATCCGGAGCCAGCTCGGCGGCGGTGACGAGGTAGACGTCGAGGCGGCCGTCGGCGTCGTAGTCGAGCAGCGCCACCCCGTTTCCCCCCGACTCGAGGATGTGGTCCTTGTCCGGTCCGCCGCAGTAGGTGCGGGTGGCGAGAGGGGTGCGCTCCTCGAAAGCGACGCTCGACGTCCCGACCTCCACCGGGTCCGAGGCGGGAGCGTCCACCGGCGCCGGGCCCATGGCCGAGGCGTGCCCGCCGTACACCGGCTCCTCCGCCCGGCCCTGGCTGAAGCTGCCCTGGAAGCCGAGCCCGAGGGCGACTCCCCCCTCGATCTCGGCTCGAGCGCGCTCCAGCAGCGCGAGCTGCGCGTCGACAGGAGGCGGCTGCGCCGCGCTCCACGCCTCGAGCTGCAGCTTCGCCCGGCGCAGCTCTTCGCGCAGGCTTCCGGAGAAGGGCGATGCGTCGCCGCCTCCCGCGACCAGCACGCCGATCTGCTCGGCTGCATCCGTGATCGCCGCCCGCCACGCTCCCGGCTCCCCTCGGGCCGCAGCGTCACGGGCGCTCTCGAGATGGGAGACGGCCGCGCGGTGGGCCTCGACGAGGCGTCGCCGCAGCTCGGGCGAGGCGTCCGCCTGGGTCTGGACAGCAGCGGCGAGGGTCGCCGCTGCGAGGGCGCCGAGCGGGCCGTGGAGGATGTGCACCGTGACAGCAGACTATACGACCCGGACCCCGAGCCCCGATCCGGCCCGGCCCGCCCCCGACGACCCTCTACGGCCGCAACATGGTCATGGGATCGGGGAGCGCGAGGGTCGACTCGCGCCCACCCGGGGCCAGGGACGAGAGCGTCACGTCGTGCTCGCCGTCCCCGGCGTCGATCTCGGACTGGTTCCCCACGACCAGGATCACGAGCCGGGCCGGGTCGATGTGCTCCCGGGCCGCGCGCTGCACGTCGGCGGCGCTCACGGACCGGACCGCGTCCCGATAGCCGGCCCAGTAGCCCGGGTCGCGCCCGATCAGCTCGTCGCCCGCGAAGGTCGCCATCGCCTGGGCCTTGGACTCGAAGCGGCTCGGGAACGTCTCGACCAGGCTGCGCTTGATCGTCTCCAGCTCCTCCTCGGTCACCGGCTCCACGCGGATCTTCGCGATCTCGGCGAGGACGAGTGAGGCGGCGTAGGCCACGCTGCTGCTCTTGGACTGGAACGACGCCCGGAACGCGCCGGTGTAGTCCACGCCGAAGCGGATCCCGGAGCCCGCCGAGTAGGCGAGCCCCTCGTCTGAGCGCACGCTCCTCGTGATGCGGGAGGTGAAGCCGCTGCCGCCGAGGATGTCGTTCATGATCTCGAGGGCCACGACGTCGGGGTGGTCGAAGCGGACCGCGGGCAGCGCCATGGACACCCGCCCCTGGTTCACGTCCTTCTCGATCCGGTACAGCCCCGGCGCGGCGGTCTTCGTGTCGTCGGGGACGGGCTGCGGCGTCGGCTCGGGTCGGGGCCAGCTCCCGAACGCGGTCTCGAGACGGCGGATCATCTCGTCGCGCTCGAAGGCCCCCGAGACCGCCGCCACCGCGTTCCCGGGGTGCACCCAGGCGTGGTGGAAGGCGAGCAGGTCCTCCCGGGTGACGGAGCTCACCGACGCTTCCGTGGCGTGGCGGTTGACGAAGAACTCCTCCCCGTAGAGCAGCGCCCGGATCTCCCGGATCTCGATGTCGGCGCTGTCGTCGTTGCGCTTCTGCATCGCCTGCAGAGCCTGCTCCCGGGCCAGGTCGAGCCGGTCCTGCTGGTAGCGGGGCGACTTCAGCATCTCCACGAAGACCGCCAGCGCCTCGTCCAGGTTGTCGCTCAGGCAGTTCAGCGACGCGGAGCCCGCGGTTTCGCCGATCCCGGCCGAGACCTGGGCGGCCAGGAAGTCGAGCCTCTCGTCGAGCTCGTCGGCGGTCATGCTCTCGGTTCCCCCGCGGCGCATCTGCGAGCCCGCGAAGCCGACCAGACCCTCCTTGCCGGGAGGCTCCAGCCAGCTCCCGACGGGGAAGCTCAAGGAGATCTGGACGAGGGGCAGCGTGGCGTCCTCGGCGATGAAGACCACGAGACCGTTGGCGAGTTCCACCCGGTGAGCCCCGGGGTCCGGGGGCTCGTACTGGATCGGCTCGAAGCGGAGCTTCTCGGGATGGTCGGGGATCGGGGTCTCGGCCGCTGCCGCGCCGGCGAGGGCCACGGCGACGGCGAGAGCTGTCGGGTTTCTCACGGTCCTCACTCCTCCTCTCCCGAGCCTTCGAGCGCGGCGAGGCGGGCCCGCGCCCGCTTCAGGACCAGCTCCAGGGCGGGCCTCATCTCGGGGGGTACCCCGGCCAGCGCGCCTTCCAGCTCGCTCACCATCTGCTGCAGCCGCGCGGGGTCGTCGGCGCTCTCCACCTGGCCCAGCGCCTGCCGCGCCATGGCCTGGGCCTGAGGCGGCAGCCCCGCCAGCTCGGGATCCTCCGGCTCCGCGCCCTCGGCCCGCAGGAAGACCCCGACGGTGCGGCGCTCGGGCTTCAGGTACGTCTCGGCCGCGCGCGTCAGGTCTTCGGCGGTCACCGCGTCCAGCTCCGCGGCGCGGGTGTTGATGTAGCGCCAGTCGCCGAGGCCGTCGTAGAACATCAGCTGAATCGCGATGAAGAAGCCGGAGGAGAGGCGCCGGTAGGCGTTCGCCTTGGCCTGGTTCTTCACCTTCTGGAGCTCCAGCTCGCCCACGGGCTCGGTCCTGAGCCGCTCCAGCTCCTCGTCGATGGCCGCTTCGACCAGGGCGGGTTCGACCCCCTCCTTGATCGTCGCCTCGAGCTGGATCGTCCCGGCGAACTTCTTCAGGTCGATGCTCGCTCCGATCTCGTTGACGATCTCCCGCCCCTGGACCAGACCCTTGTAGAGCCGCCCGGTGCGCCCGCTGAGCACGTCGGTGAGCAGGTCCAGGGGAGCGCGGTCGCGGTGGACGTGGGGCACGCCGTGCCACCAGATGCGCAAGGTGGGGGAGGTCTCGGCCTCGGCCAGGAACCGCTTCTCCCCCTTCTGCTCGGGCTCCAGGGTGACCATCTCCGGGGGCGGCCGCTCGCCCCGGGGGATCCGGCCAAAATAGGCCTCGATCAGCCGGCGGGCCTCGGCGGTGTCGAAGTCGCCCACGAGGACCCCGGTCAGGTTCTGGGGAGCGTAGAACAGGTCGTAGTAGGCGTCGGCCTGCTCCTTCGTGATCGCCGCGATGTCGGAGGGCCACCCCACCACCGGCCAGCTGTAGGGCATGGCCTCCCAGAACATCGCGTTGAAGGCCTCGTCGTGCTTCCCGAGAGGCGTCGACTCGGTGCGCAGCCGGCGCTCCTCGTAGACGACGTCCCGCTCGCTGTAGAACTCCCGGAAGACCGGGTTGAGCAGCCGGTCCGACTCGAGCCAGCACCACAGCTCGAGACGGTTGCTGGGCAGCTGGACGAAGTAGACCGTCAGGTCCTCCGTGGTGCCCGCGTTCAGCCCCTCGCCGCCGTTCCGGGTGTAGATCTCGTCGAGCTGGTTCTTGATCATCGTCTCGCGCTGCTGCTCGATCAGCTCGTCGAAGCGGGCCTTCAGCTCCCGGTAGCCCTCGCTGTGGCGCTCGGGGGCCGAGACGTCGTCGACCTCGCCGCGTCGCAGACGCTCCCTGAGCCGGGACTCCTCCGCGCGCATCTCCTCCCGGAGCGCCTCCTGGTCGGCGATCAGGGCCAGGTCCCGCTCGATGTCCCGGGTGCCGATGGTCCGGGTCCCCTTGAACATCATGTGCTCGAACAGGTGGCTCATCCCGGTGATGCCGGGGCGCTCGTCGACGGACCCGACGTGGGCCACCCAACCCAGGTAGAGGGTGGGGGACTCGTGGCGCTCGAACAGCAGCCAGCGCATCCCGTTCTCGAGCTGGAGCTCCTCCACCTCGATCTGGGGCGAGTCGGCGGCGCCAGCCGGCGTGGCGGCGAGGGCGCCGATCAGGAGTGCGGCAAGGATCTTCATCGGATTGAATCCTCTCGACGGTCGGGGTCCGGACAGATTACAGGGGCAGCCGGCGCGGCTGCAAGGAAGCGCGGCCCAGCGTGGTTAAATCCCGGAACGCATGTCCTTCCGATGGGGGTGGGCCGCGGCCTGCGGCGTCGCGGCCGCGGTCGCTGCGGCAGCCGTCCTCGACGTCCCGTTGCGGCTCGAGCCGGGTGCGCCGGTGTGGCCCCGCTGCGTGCGGGGAGCGGGTCCCGGGGGGGAGCTGCGCGAGGCCGTCGTCCTCTACCCGGGTCTCGAGCTGCGCCGCGGCGGCACGTTGAGCGTGGAGCTCGCCGAGGGCGAGGAGCGCGCCCAGCTCGGGGCGCATCCCGAAGGGGAGCCGGTCCGCTGGGCGCACCTCGCGCCGGGAGAGCCCGGTCTGTGGTCGATCCCGGGCTGGGACGAGCCCGGGCTGCGCTTGCGCCTCCGGACCTCCGGCGGGGAGGCCGCGCGGATCCGCGCGATCGAGATCCGCGGCGCGCGGAGCGGGTGGGCCCTGCCCCTCACCCTCGGGCTCGGGACCGGTCTCGCGGCGACGTTCCTGCTGCGTCTGGGCCCCGCCGGCCCGGCCCTGGGTCTCTGGCTGGCCGGCCTGGCCTCCCTGGCTGCGCTGCCCGCGCTGCTGCTCTGGCAGCTGCCGGCTCCCGGCGCGCTGCTGCGAGTGCTCGCGCCCTTCGGGTTGCTGGCGGCCGCCTTCGCTGCCGGGTGGCGCCGCCCCCGTTTCGGCTCGGGGGCGGTCCTGCTGGCGGTGGCCGCTCTGGGCCTGTGGATCCGGATCTACGCCCTGCCGTCGGCCGGGAGCTGGGACACGGACTACTGGAAGGCGATCGCGGTCCACGCGGGCGAGCACGGCGTGACCCGTGTCTACGGCGGGCCCGACGCCGTCCCCCCGGGCCGCTTCATGGACCAGCTCCAGGGACGCGAGGCGATCTTCGAGGTCGAGGGCTTCGGCCGGAGCTTCGTCGTGGATCAGCCCCCGGGAATCCAGGCGCTGTGGGCCGCGTCGTGGCGGCTGGTCCGGGAGAGCGGCCTCTTCTCGCGGGCGGAGGGCCAGAACGTGGCGGCCAAGCTGCCGCCGTTCCTGGGCGACGTGCTGGGGGTTTTCGTCCTGCTCTGGGCGTTTCCCGAGGACCGGCGCCGCGGGCTGGCCCTGGCCGCCGTGCACTGGCTGTTTCCCCTGGCCTGGCTCAGCGGGCCCGTGCTCGGGTTCTTCGACGGAGCCCAGGCTCCCCTCGCCGTGGCGGCCGTCGTCGCCGCGGGGCGCGGCCGGGCGCTCCAGGCCGGGGCGCTGCTCGCGGCCGCCGCTCTCGTCAAGGCCACCGCCCTGATCGTTCTGCCCGCGGCCGTCGTGGCGCTCAGGCTGCGGGCCGCGCCGGTGGGGCGCGCCGTAGCCGCCGGCCTGCTCGCTGTCGCGTGCGCCCTCGTTCCCTTCGCCGTGGATGGGACTCTCGACTCGGCGGTGATCCACGTCTACCGGATCCTGTTCCAGGAGCGCCTCTCGGGAGGGTTCCCGAACCTCTGGTGGCTGGCCAGCCACGCGCTGAGCCTCGGCGTGGAGGGTCGCGGTCCCGGAGACCCGATTCCCTACGTGAGGATCGAGGCCTTCCCGCTTCCGGCGCGCCTGCTCGGCGTCGCGCTCTTCGGGATCGCGGCGTCCTACGCGCTGCTCCGGCAACGCACCGCCCCGGGGCCCCGGGCCGCCGCGCTGTCGGCCGCTGCGCTCGTCTTCTCCTACGCGATGCTGGCCGTGGGCGTGCACGAGAACCATCCCCACGGCCTCTACCTGATGCTCCTCGCCACGGGCCTCGTCACCCGGCGGCTGCAGCTGCTCGCCGCGGTCCTGTTCTGCACGGCGTCCCTCGACATGCTCTGCCTGTCGGGCCTGGGTCGCTTCTACGGTCTGCGCTACGCGCCGATCGAGGGCCTGGCCCGGGCCGTGGGAGAGCTGCGGATGGGGCTGGGCGTGGACCTGACCCTGCTCCTGGCGGTGCTGAACCTGCTCGCGTTCGGAGCGTGGCTGCTCGAGTTCCGAGGGGCGCTGGCCGCGGCGGCCGGCACCGGAGAGAATCCACCCGCATCATGAAGAGCGTCGTCGTCCAGAAGTACGGCGGCTCCTCGATGGCCGACGCGGAGCGCATCGAGCGCGTCGCGAGCCGCGTCGCCGAGACCCGCTCCCGGGGCTGCGGTGTCGTGGTCGTCGTCTCCGCGATGGGCCACACCACGGACGAGCTGCTGGCCATGGCGCGGCGGATCGCCCCGAACCCGAGCCGGCGGGAGCTGGACATGCTGCTCTCCGCCGGGGAGCGCATCTCCATGGCGCTGCTCTCCCTCGCTTTGAACGCCCGCGACGTCCCGGCGATCAGCTTCACCGGATCGCAGTCGGGTATCATCACGAACGATGCTCACACGAACGCCCGTATCGTCGAGGTCCGGCCCTTCCGCATCCAGGACGAGCTGGACCGGGACCGGGTCGTGATCGTCGCGGGCTACCAGGGGGTCTCCTACAAGCGCGAGATCACGACCCTGGGGCGGGGCGGCTCGGACACCACGGCGGTCGCGCTGGCCGCGGCTCTCGACGCCGAGGCCTGCGAGATCTACAGCGACGTCGACGGCGTCTACAGCGCCGATCCGCGGGAGGTGCCGGCCGCGCGCCGTCTGGACGAGATCTCCTACGAGGAGATGCAGGAGCTCGCCGCGGCCGGGGCCCGGGTCCTGAACGCCCAGGCCGTGGAGTTCGCCAAGGCCAAGGGGATCGCGATCTACGCCCGGGCGACGAGCGACGGGGAGGGAGAGACGCTGGTCCGCCGCTTCCCTCCCGAAGCTCTCGCGCGAGTGGCCGGGATCGCGAGCCAGCGCGGCCTGGCCCTGGTATCGCTGCCCTCGGGCGACGCGAGGGAGCTGGCCGGGATGCTGGCGGCCCTCGACGCCGCAGGTCTCCCGGGGCGCGAGCTGACCTATCGGGACGCGGGGGAGGCGCGCCCCTCGGTGGTCGTCTCCCTGGAGAACGTCCACGACCTGGGTGCGGTGCGCGCCCGGCTCGGGCCTGACCTGACGTGGCGGGAGGGCATCGGGGCCGTCTCCGCCGTGGGGAGCGGCATCACGGCCGACTTCGAGGTGACGCGGCGCATCATCGAGACCCTCGGGGCGGCCGGCATCGAGCCGATCGGGCTCGCCACGTCGAGCTTCCGGGTCAGCGTGCTGATGGCGGACGCGCAGGTCGAGGCCGCGGCCCGGCGCCTGCACGCGGCGCTCGTCGAACGCTCCCCGTCGTCGCGGTGAAGGAGCTCTTCTCCCGGATCCGCGCGGGGATCGACATCCCCTCCGTCACCGGCGCCGAGGGGGAGTTCGCGCGCTTCGTCGCGCGCCTGCTGGAGGAGCGGCGCTACCGCGTCCAGCTCCAGGTCGTGGACGGCGACCGTCCCAACGTGTTCGCGCGAGGCGGCGCGGATCCCCGGGTGGTGCTGTGCACGCATCTCGACACCGTCCCCCCCCACGTCGCCAGCTCCGAGGACGGAGAGGCGATCTACGGGCGCGGCGCCTGCGACGCCAAGGGGATCCTGTTCTCGATGCTGGAGGCCGCCGACCGCCTTCGCTCCGAAGGCGTGGAGGAGGTGGGCCTGCTCTTTACCGTGGGAGAGGAGCTGGACAGCGACGGCGCGGCGGCGGCGGCCGCGATCGCTCCCGGCAGCCGCTACGTGGTGGTGGGGGAGCCGACGGAGAACCGCCTCGCCAGCGGCCACAAGGGGTCGTTCAAGTTCCTGCTGCGGGCTGCCGGCCGCGCCGCACACTCGGCATACCCCGAGCAGGGGGTCTCGGCCATCGAGCGGCTCCTCGACGCCCTGGAGCTGGTGCGGAAGGCGGACTGGGGCCGGGACGATCGTCTCGGCGCGGCGACGGTGAACATCGGCACGCTGAGCGGGGGGGTCGCCGCGAACGTGATCGCCCCGGCGGCCGAGGCCCGGGTGTTCGTCCGGGTCGTGGGCCAGGCCCGCGACGCCCAGGCGCGGCTCGACGCGCTGCTGGCGGGCCGGGAGGGCGTCGACTACGACCTGATCTCCCGCTCCGACGCCGTCCACTGCGAGACGCCGCCGGGCTACGACTGCGCCCCGGTCTCCTTCGGCACGGACATCCCGTACCTGAAGGGCTTCGGCGCGCCCCTGCTGGTCGGCCCGGGCTCGATCCACGACGCCCACGGCGCGGGAGAGAAGATCGCGAAGCGCGAGGTCCTCGAGGCGGTGGAGCTCTACCGCCGCCTCGTGAGGGAGTTGCTGGAGATGCCCGGGTGAGGATCGCGATGCTGGGCCGCGGGCGGATGGGCACGGAGATCGTGCGGCTGGCCCGGGCTGGCGGGGACGAGGTGCCCCTGGAGCTGGACGTCGACGACAACCGGGGCGGCGCCGGCCTGACCCTGGCGTCGCTGGCGGGCGTCGACGTCGTGATCGACTTCACCAGCGCCGACGCCGTCCTCGACAACGTGAGGGGCGCGGCCCGGGCCGGCAAGCCGATCGTGGTGGGGACCACTGGATGGTACGACCGGATGGACGAGGTCGCAGGCGTCGTGGACGAGCACCGCGGCGCCCTCGTCCACGGCGCGAACTTCTCGGTGGGGGTGTTCATCCTGCGGGAGCTCACGGCCCACGCGGCCCGGCTGGCGGACCGCTTCCCGGACTACGACCCTTACGTCGTGGAGCACCACCACCGGGGCAAGCTCGATGCTCCCAGCGGCACGGCCCAGAGGCTGGCGGAGTCCCTCGTGGCCGGGATCGGCCGCAAGCGCCGGATCGAGACGGCGAGCGGAGACGGGGCGATCGCCCCAGACGCGTTGCACGTGGTCAGCGTCCGGGCCGGGGCGGCCTTCGGGCACCACGAGGTCGGCCTGGACAGCCCCGCGGACCTGATCCGGATCGTCCACACCGCCCGGGGTCGCGAGGGCTTCGCCCGGGGAGCGTTGCTCGCCGCATCCTGGGTGCGGGGCAAGCGGGGCGTGTTCGAGTTCTCGGAGATCCTCCGGGAGGGAGGCGTGGCATGAGCGGTACGTGGCGGGGGACCTTCACGGCGATCGTGACCCCGTTCCAGAAGGACGGCTCGCTGGACGAGCAAAGGCTCCGCGAGCTGGTGGAGTTCCAGATCGACGGAGGCGTCGAAGGTCTCGTCCCCTGCGGAACGACGGGCGAGGGCGCGACCATGTCCGACGACGAGCAGGTCCGCGTCGTGGAGATCGCCGTCGGCGCCGCGGGGAAGCGGGCTCGGATCATCGCGGGAGCCGGAGGCAACGCGACGGCCAGGGTGATCGCCCTCGCCCGGCGGCACCAGCAGGCCGGAGCCGACGCGATCCTCTCGGTCGTCCCCTACTACAACAAGCCGACCCAGGAGGGGTTGTTCCAGCACTTCACCGCCGTCGCGGACGCCGTCGAGGTGCCGCTGGTGCTGTACAACGTCCCCGGCCGCACCAGCGCGAACATGAGCGCGGAGACGAGCCTGCGCCTCGCCGAGCACCCCAACGTGTGTGCCGTCAAGGAGGCGTCCGGCGACCTGGTCCAGGTGGCCGAGATCATCCGGGGCCGCCCCGAGGCCTTCTCGGTCCTCTCGGGAGAGGACAACCTGACCTGGCCCCTGATCGCCCTCGGGGGCGACGGCCTGATCTCCGTGGTCGCGAACGAGGTCCCCCGGGAGACGAGCGACATGGTCCGGGCGGGCCTGGCGGGGAACGCCGACGAGGCCCGGCGGCTCCACTACCGGCTGCTCCCTTTGATGAACGCGAACTTCTACGAGTCCAACCCGCAGCCCGTCAAGGCCGCCCTGGCGATGATGGGGAGGATCGAGGAGAACCTGAGGCTCCCCCTGGTGCGGTTGAGCGACTCCGTGCGGCCCCGGCTCCGCGCCCACCTGGTCGAGCTGGGCCTGGTCGAGGCCGGGCCGTGAGCGAGGAGCTGCGCGCCCTCCGGGAGGCCGTCGAGCGGCTCGCGGCGCTGCCGGCCGAGGCGCTCCCCGACGACGCGGAGGCCGTGTTCCTGCGCTTCCGGGACGCTCTCTCGGAGGGCCGCGTCCGGGCCGCCGAGCCGGGGGGAGACGGCTGGACCGTGAACGTCTGGGTCAAGCGGGGAATCCTGCTCGGGTTTCGACTCGGCACGATCGTGCCGTTCCCCGGGGAGGCGGCCCCGGAGTTCTTCGACAAGCACACCTACCCGGTGCGCCGGCTCGCCGTGGCGGACGGCGTGCGGGTCGTCCCGGGCGGCTCGGCGATCCGCTCCGGCGCCTACGTCGCCCGGGGCGTGGTGTGCATGCCGCCGATGTACATCAACGTCGGCGCCTACGTCGACGAGGGGACGATGGTGGACTCCCACGCGCTGGTGGGGTCGTGCGCCCAGGTGGGACGCCACGTCCACGTCTCCGCGGCGGCGCAGATCGGCGGCGTCCTGGAGCCGATCGGCGCGCGCCCCGTCATCGTCGAGGACGGCGCCCTGATCGGCGGCAACTGCGGCGTCTACGAGGGGACGCTCGTGGGCCGGGAGGCCGTCCTGGCGGCGGGAACCGTGCTCACGCGCTCCACGGCCGTCTACGATCTCGTGAACGGCGCGGTCCTGCGGGGCGACGCCGACCGCCCGCTGGCGATCCCGCCTCGTGCCGTGGTCGTCCCCGGCAGCCGCCCGGCCCGGGGGAGCTTTGCCAGCCGGGAGGGCGTGCACCTCTACACGCCCGTGATCGTCAAGTACCGCGACCCCGGAACGGACGCGGCCGTGGCGCTCGAGGACGCGCTGCGCTGATCACTCGCCGCGCCCGCGCGCCCGCCATACTGTGACAGAATCATCTCCTTGAAGGCCCCCGTGCTTCCGTTCCTCTGCCTGGCCCTGGTGTCGTGCTCCGACCCCGCCGGCGTCCAGCCGGAACCGGTCGGGGAGCCCTTCGTCCTCGCCCCCGGAGCGATCGCCTGGCTGGAGCAGCCGCAGCTGCTGGTCGGCTTCGTGGGCGTCTCGGCCGAGTCGCGCTGCCCGGAGGACGTGCAGTGCATCGTGGCCGGTGACGCTGCGCTGGAGCTCTGGGTTCGACGCCCGCCGTCGGAGCGGGTGTACTTCGAGCTGCACACGGACCCTTCGCTGGGCGATTCCGCCGACGCGGAGCGGTATCGGGTGCGGCTTCTCGACCTCGCTCCGCGTCCCCGAACGGACCGCGAGATCGCTCCCGACGACTACCGGGCGACGCTCGTCGTCGAGTAGCCGCTCCGGCAGTCCTCGGGCGTCCCGAGCGCCCCTTAGAATCGCCCGGGTATCCCGGGAGGAGTGATGAGCCGCCTGGCGGGGATCGGGGCCGTCGTCGCTTTGGCTCTGGTCCCGGCTGCGTCACCGCCGGTCGCGGCCGAGATCCTGGTGCTTCGCGACGGGAGTCGGCTCAGCGTCGACTCCTTCGAGGTCCAGGACGCGATCGTCGTCTTCCGTGTCGACCATGGCCCGCCCCGCTCCCTGCTGCTCTCCCTCGTGGATCTCGACGCGACGCGAAGGGCGAACGCTCCGGTCGAGCCGACACCCGAGCCGACACCCGAACCGACACCCGAACCGACGCCCGAACCGACGCCCGAACCGACGCCCGAACCGACGCCCGAACCGACGCCCGAACCGACGCCCGAACCGACGCCCGAACCGACGCCCGAACCGACGCCCGAACCGACGCCCGAAC
>Ga0299906_10001552_pt1 | contig 19720 bp, 17 predicted proteins | sample RVTome_14_FD_200259 | JGI IMG/M metagenome (GOLD analysis project Ga0299906, IMG submission 200259) | Soil microbial communities from uranium-contaminated site in the Upper Colorado River Basin, Wyoming, United States - RVT145D125 (version 2) ...
GGTCACCAGCGCGATGGAGCTGTCGCCGTGCAGCGCGTCGAGCAGCGCGAGATAGCTTTCGCCCGGCACGCAGAACAGGCGGTCGACGCCCTGCGCGCGCAGGCATTCCACCAAGCGGTCGGCACAGCGCGCCATGGGCTCTCCGCGGGGTTCCGCCGTCGGCGGCCGGCCTCCGTGCTTGTCAGCCCCGGCGCCTTGCACCTACTGTGTTCATCCGGCACGCATTTCTGCAAGTGTCGCGGCCTCCCGATAGAAGGAGGCAATGCCATCGAAGAAGCATAAGGGAGGATCACCATGAAGGGCATGACCCTGGCCGCCGTGCTGGCGGCAGGCACGATTTTCGCTACTGCGGCCTTCGCTGCAGAGATCACCCTTCCGGGTCAGGTTTCCTGGACCGCCTACGATACCGGCTCGGCCGGCTACAACCAGGCCGTCGCCGTCGGCTCCGCCTTGAAGAACGAGCTCGGCGTCGACCTGCGTGTGCTGCCCGGCAAGAACGACGTCGCGCGCACCGAGCCACTGCGGCAGGGCAAGGTCGATTTCTCCGCTACCGGCGTCGGCGGCTCCTTCATGGCGCAGGAAGGCGTCTTCGAGTTCGGCAACGCGCAGTGGGGCCCCCAGCGCGTGCGTGTTCTGATTGCCAACAACGGCGGCGAAATCAACCTCGCGGTCGGCGTGGCGGGGGACGCCGGCGTCAAGGAATACAGCGACCTGAAGGGCAAGCGCGTCGCCTGGGTGAAGGGCGCGCCGGCGCTGAACGTCAATACCGAGGCCTATCTCGCCTATGGCGGCCTCACCTGGGACGACGTCGAGATCGTCGAGTTCGGCGGCTTTGGCGACAGCTGGAAGGGGCTGATCAACGGCCAGGTTGACGCTGCCTTCGCCTCGACCAACTCCGGCATGGCCTACGAGGCCGAGGCGGGCCCGCGCGGCCTCTACTGGCCGCCGGTGCGTCACGACAATGCCGAGGGCATCGCCCGCATGCAGGCGATCGCACCCTTCTTCGCGCCGAACACGGCCACGGTCGGCGCGACCATCGACGGCAAGGGGTCCTACGAGGGGGCCGGCTACGCCTATCCCGTGCTGATCGCGATGGAAGGCAGCGACGCGGACCTCGTCTACAACATGACGAAGGCCATGGTTGAGCTCTTCCCGAAGTACCAGGGCACGGTGCCGGGAATCGATGGCTGGGCGCTGGACAAGCAGGACTACCAGTGGGTGGTGCCCTATCACGAGGGCGCCGTGCGCTACTTCAAGGAGATCGGCGTCTGGAACGACACGGCCCAGGCGCACAACGACATGCTGATCGCGCGGCAGGATGCCCTGGCGGCGGCCTGGACCGCGTTCGTCGCCCGCGGCATAGCCGAATCCGAATGGAACGCGGCGTGGGAGCAGGCGCGCCGCGAGGCGCTCGTGTCGGGCGGCTTCCAGGTCGTCTTCTAGCATCGCGTGGAGCGTGCGACGGGGCCGGGCGCTCCCCGGCTCCCTCGCCGCGCGGATCTGGGCATGGATGCGGCCGCGGCGGCCGAGGCTGCCAAGCTCGACGAGAGCGGGCGCGAGCGCACGCCGCAAGGCGCGGCGCGGCTGCTGTTCCTGGTGCTGACCCTGGCGGCGATCTCCGTCGCCATCCACCAGCTGTACAACCTCGCCTTCTTCGGCATCGTGCTGATCGAAGGCCGCTATCTCTATGTGCTGGCCGGTTGCTTCCTCAGCCTGACATTCCTCGGCTTCAAGTCTCGCAAGCGCGAGGGCGAAGCCGTGCCCTGGTGGGACTGGCTGCTGGCCGCCCTGTCGCTTGGCATCGCCGGCTACTTCGCCTGGACCGCGGAGACCAGCCTGGAGAACGGCTGGGAATATGCCGCGCCTGAGCCGGCGCGCTGGGCTTCGCTCGGACTCTACCTCTTGATTCTCGAGGCGACGCGGCGCGCCGGCGGCCTCGCGCTGTTCTGCTTCGTGCTGCTGTTCTCGCTCTATCCGACCTTCGCCGATGCCGTGCCCGGGCCGATTTCCGGTTTCGCGCAGCCCTTCTGGGACGTCGTGCCCTACCACATGATCTCGTCGGAGAGCTCCTTTGGCATTCCGATGAATGCCTTCGGCAACCTGGTGATCGGCTTCATCCTCTTCGGCGCGGTGCTGCAGCGCACTGGCGGCGGCCAGTTCTTCAACGACCTGGCGCTGGCGCTGGTCGGCGCCTTCCGCGGCGGTGCGGCGAAGGTGGCCGTGCTCGCCTCCGGGCTGATGGGCTCGATGTCGGGCTCGGTCATCTCCAACGTGCTGACCACCGGCGTGGTCTCCATCCCGGCGATGCGCAAGACCGGCTTCTCGGCACGCTACGCGGCGGCGACCGAGGCCTGTGCCTCGACCGGCGGCGTGCTCATGCCGCCGGTGATGGGAGCCACCGCCTTCGTCATGGCCTCGTTCCTGTCGCGTCCCTACGTGGAGATCGCCATCGCCGCCGCGATCCCCTCGCTGCTGTACTACTTCGGCCTCCTGGTGCAGGTCGACGCCTACGCCGCGCGGCGCGGTCTCAAGGGCGTCAGCCGCGCCGAACTGCCGCGCCTCTCGCAGGCCTTCCGCGACGGCTGGATGTACATCTTCGTCTTCGGCCTGCTGATGTTCCTCTTGCTGGCGCTGCGCATGGACACGCTCGCGCCCTTCTACGCCACCGCCCTGCTGCTGGTCATCAACCAGCTCCTGCCGGCGCACCGCTTCACCCTGAAGGGCGTCGCCGACATGATCGTCGGCGTTGGCCGCTCGCTCTGCGAGCTGGTGGCCGTGCTGCTGGGCGTCGGGCTTATCGTCGGCGCCTTCTCGGCGACCGGTCTCGCCGGCACGCTGGTCAACGATCTCATCTTCCTGGCCGGCGGGTCGACCATCGCACTCCTGGCGATGGGCGCGCTCACCGCTTTCATCTTCGGCATGGGGATGACGGTGACCGCCTGCTACATCTTTCTCGCCATTGTGCTGGCGCCGGCGCTGGAGCGCGCCGGGCTCGACATCTTGGCCGTGCACCTCTTCATCCTCTACTGGGGCATGGTCAGCTACATCACCCCGCCGGTTGCGCTCGGCGCCTTCGCCGCCGCCACGCTTGCGCGCACCAGCCCCATGCGGGTCGGCTTGGAGGCCATGCGGCTGGGCGGCGTCATCTACCTGGCGCCCTTCTACTTCGTGCTGAACCCGGCCCTGATCGGCGCGGGCTCGGCCTATGACGTCGTCGTCACCCTGCTGACCGCGCTCTTCGGCATCTGGCTCTTCGCTTCGGCCTTGCAGGGCTACGTCTGCTTCGTCGGCGGCCTGCCGGGCGGGGCGCTGGGGCTGCTGGTGCGGCTGTTGCTGCTGGCCGGCGGAATCATCTGTGCCGCGCCGGGCGGCGAATGGATCGGGCTGTCGCACCTGGCGCTCGCCGGCATCGGCCTGGCCATCGCGCTGCCGGGCCTGGTTGTGGCAAGACTGGCCGCGCGCCCGGGCAGGGCGAACCTTACCGCGGACTAAGGAGCACAGAATGGATCTGGGGCCGAGCGAGCGGGTGCAGCCGCTGATCGCCGCCGTGCAGCGGTTCCTGCTCGACGAGATCGTGCCGGCAGAGCCGGCCTGGGAGGCCGAGGTCGCAAAGGCCGGCACCGACGCCAGCGGCCGCTTCACCCTGACGCCGCGGCAGCTCGCCATGCTGGAGGACTTCAAGGGCAAGGCGCGCGCGCAGGGCCTGTGGAACTTCTGGCTGACCGACAGCACGCGCGGCGCGGGCCTCAGCACCGTCGAGTACGCCTACCTGGCGGAGGTCATGGGCTGGTCGCGGCTGGCGGCAGAGGTGTTCAACTGCTCGGCGCCCGACACCGGCAACATGGAGGTGCTGGAGCGCTTCGGCACCGAGGCGCAGAAGCGCCGGTGGCTCGACGACCTCCTGGAGGGGCGCACCCGCTCGGCCTACCTGATGACCGAGCCGCAGGTCGCCTCCTCGGATGCCACCAACATCGCGCTCGCCGCCCGGCGCGACGGCCCAGGCGAGGGTGGGGGCTGGGTGCTGAACGGCGAGAAGTGGTGGGCCTCGGGCGCCGGCGATCCGCGCTGCAAGCTCTTCATCGTCATGGCGCTGAGCGAGCCCGAGGCGCCCAAGCACCAGCGGCATTCGCAGTTCCTGGTGCCGGCCGATGCGCCTGGCATCGAGGTGCTGCGGCCGATGACGGTGTTCGGCCACGACGACGCACCGCACGGCCACATGCACGTCCGCTTCACCGGGGTGCGCGTGCCGGCCGACGCCATCGTGCTGGGACCGGGACGCGGCTTCGAGATCGCGCAGGGCCGGCTCGGCCCAGGCCGCATCCACCATGCCATGCGCGCGATCGGCCAGGCCGAGCGGGCGCTCGAGCTGCTCTGCCGCCGGGCGCTCGCGCGCACCGCCTTCGGCAAGCGCTTGGCCGAGCTCGGCGCCAACCACGACATCATCGCCGAGTGCCGCATGGAGATCGAGATGGCGCGCCTGCTCTGCCTGAAGGCGGCCTGGATGATGGACCACGCCAGCCCGCGCGAGGCGGCGCCCTGGATCAGCCAGATCAAGGTGGTGGCGCCGCGCGTCGCGCTGAAGGTGACCGACGAGGCGATCCAGATGCACGGCGGCATGGGCGTCTCGCAGGACACCCCGCTCGCCCGCATGTGGACGCAGCTGCGCACGCTGCGTCTGGCCGACGGTCCGGACGCCGTGCACCGCCGCCAGGTGGCGCGCGCCGAGCTGAGGCGCTACAGCAATGCGTGAAGCGTCTCGGTCGGTCCACTTCGCATTGCCGCCGCCGATGCCCAGGAAAGCTCTCGCCCCGGAAACGGAGAGAGGGTTGGGGTGAGGGGCTCGCTCCGCCCGCTCACCCTCGATGACCGCGCGGGCGGCGGCCGCTCCTCACCCCGACCCTCTCCTCGTTGCCGAGGCGAGGGAGGACTGCAATGCCTGTGCTAACAAGGCCAAGGAACTGTGACTCGCGTGGAGCGATCGCCTTGATCGCCCGCAGGAGAGGGAATGTCTGACGCTGTCACCACGCTCGACGTCGACGCGCTCGAACGCTATTTCGCCAAGGCCTTGCCATCGCTGGCCGGCCCGCTGAGCGCGGACAAGTTCGGCGGCGGGCAGTCGAACCCGACCTTCCTGCTCAGCTCCGGCAAGCGCCGCTGGGTGCTGCGCCGCCAGCCGCCGGGCAAGCTCCTGAAATCCGCGCACGCGGTCGACCGCGAGTTCCGGGTGATGCAGGCACTGGCGGAAACCGAGGTGCCGGTGCCCCGCGTGCTGCACCTCTGCGAGGATCCTGCGGTCATCGGCAGCCTGTTCTACGTGATGGACTTCGTCGAGGGCCGCATCTTCTGGCGCCCGGCGCTGCAGGAACTGCCGCGCGAGGAACGCGGGGCCATCTTCGACGCGATGAACCGGGCGCTGGCGGCGCTGCACGGCGTCGATCCCGCGGCGGTCGGGCTCGCCGACTTCGGCCGGCCCGGCAACTACTTCGCCCGCCAGCTCTCGCGCTGGAGCGAGCAGTACCGTCTCTCCGAGACCGAGAAGCGCCCGGACATGGACCGGCTGATCGCCTGGCTGGAGCAGACTCTGCCGGCGGACGACGGACGCGTCGCGATCGTCCATGGCGACTACCGCCTCGACAACATGATCTTCGCGCCGGACTCCCCGCGCATCCTGGCGATCATCGACTGGGAGCTCTCGACCCTGGGGCATCCCTTCGCCGATCTCGCCTATCAGTGCATGCAGTGGCGCCTGCCCGACGAAGGCGTGTTCCGCGGGCTGGGCGACCTCGACCGCCGCGCGCACGGCCTGCCGAGCGAGGAGGACTACGTCGCGGCCTACTGCCGGCGGCTGGGCGTGGGCGCGCTGCCGCACTGGACCTTCTATCTCGCCTTCAGCTACTTCCGCATGGCGGCGATCCTGCAGGGCGTGCTGAAGCGCGCGCTGGACGGCAACGCCTCCAACCCAGAGCGCGGCCTGAAGATGGGCGAGGCCGTGCCGCTGCTGGTGCGCATGGCGGTCGAGCTGGTGGACGAGAAAGGCTAAGTTGCGAGCTCCTTGGCCCATCCTTCGAGACGCGGTGCTGCGCACCGCTCCTCAGGATGAGGTTCTTGGTTTGTCTACAAACCCACCGACCTCATCCTGAGGAGGCCGCGCAGCGGCCGTCTCGAAGGATGGGCCACGCGCGCTGGCGTCAGCGCAGGCGCCTCAGCCGCGGGTCGAGCAGGTCGCGCAGGCCGTCGCCCAGCAGGTTGAGGCCGAGCACCGCGAGCACGATGGCGAGGCCGGGATAGATCGCGATGCCCGGCGCCACGTACATGTAGGTCAGCGCGTCGTTCAGCATGCGACCCCAGCTCGGCTGTGGCGGCTGCACGCCCAGCCCGAGGAAGGAGAGCGCCGCCTCGGCCAGGATGGCCACCGCGAACTGTATGGTCGCCTGCACGATCAGGAGCGAAGCGATGTTCGGCAGCACGTGGCGCCAGGTCACCGCCAGCGGCGAGCAGCCCAGCGCCAGCGCGGCGCGCACGTAGTCGCGCGCCCAGGCCTGGCGTGCCGCCGCGCGGGTCACCCGCGCGAAGACCGGTACGTTGAAGATGCCGATGGCGATGATGGCGTTGACCGCGCCGGGCCCGTAGATGGCGGTGATCAGCACGGCGGAGAGCACGGCCGGGAAGGCGAAGACCAGGTCGCTGATGCGCGAGAGCAGCTCGTCCAGCCAGCCACCGCGCGCGGCCGCCAGCGCGCCCAGCACGACTCCCAGGCTGAGGCCCAGGCCGACCGCTACCAGGCCCACGACGATGGAGCTGCGCGCGCCGACCATCAGGCGCGAGAGCACATCGCGGCCGTAGTGGTCGGTGCCCAGCCAATGCTCGGCGCTGGACCCCTGCAACTTGATCGGCATGTCCGGCACGATCGCGTCGTAGGGCGTCCAGAACAGCGAAACGACGGCGGTGGCGACGAGCAGGCCAGTCAGCAGCGCGCCCGCCAGGAAGGTGCGGCTGGCGGCCACGCGGCGCACCAGGCTGTGCGCGGCCTCAACCATGGTGGCCGGGACGGGGATCGATGGCGGCCTGCAGCAGGTCGACCGCCAGGTTGACCGCCACCACCATGGCGGTGATCAGGATGACCAGGTCCTTGATGATGATGAGGTCGCGGTTGGCGATGGCGCCGACCATCAGCTGCCCCAGACCGGGCAGGAAGAAGATGTTTTCGATGACGATCGTGCCGGCGATGAGGAAGGCCATCTGCAAGCCGATGATGGTGGTCACGGGGATCAGCGCATTGCGGAAGACGTGGCCCCATACGATGCGGCGTCGCGTGAGGCCCTTGGCCCAGGCTGTGCGCACGTAGTCCTCGCGCAGCGTGTCGAGCGCGGCCGAGCGCATGACCCGGGTGAGGATCGAGGCCTGGCTCAGGCCCAGGGCGAGCGCCGGCAGCAGCAGCGACTGCAGGGCGGCCAGCGGTTCGTCCCAGCCGGGAAAGCCGCCGGCGTTGAACCAGCCGAGCGTCACCGAGAACAGCAGCACCAGCAGGATGCCGAACCAGAACTCGGGAACGGCGATGCCAAGCTGGCTCGCGGCCATCACCGTCAGGTCGCCGCGCCGATTGTGGTGCGTGGCGGCGAACATGCCGAGCGGCAGGGCCACGGCGATGGCGATGGTCAGGGCCATGGCCGCGAGCGGCAGGGTGACCGGCAGCCGCTCGGCGATCAGGTTCGCCGCCGGCACGTGATAGGCATGGCTGATGCCGAAGTCGCCGACGAGCAGCCCGCCGATCCAGTCGAGGTAGCGTTCGACCGGCGGGCGGTCCAGGCCGTAGAGCTTGCGCAACACCTCGACGGTCTCGGGGCTGGCCTCGTAGCCCGCCATCACCTGCGCCGGATCGCCCGGCAGGATCTCCAGCACGACGAAGACGACCAGCGAGGCGGCGAAGAGCGTGACCGCAACCGAGAGCAGGCGGCGGATCAGGTGCTCGAGCATCGGGGAGACCCGCATCCACCGACCAATCCCCCCTCCCTACCCTGCCCCGCTTCGCGGGAGAGGGGCGCCGATGGCGCAGTCCGCGCGAACGGCTCTCTCTCCCGCGCAAAGCGCGGGGGAGAGTGGGAGAGGGGGGTTTTGTTGTTCGTCTTCAGGGCATCCCGGGGGCGCAGCTCATTCCACCCAGCTCATCTCGCTGAGCGGCGTCGCGGCGATCGGCGCGTTCTGCCAGTAGCCCTGCAACTTGACGTCGGCCACGGTGATCAGCGGCAGCTGGAAGAGGAAGCCGACCACGGCATCCTCGGCCAGGACGCGCTGCGCCTGCTGCAGCAGCTCGGTCCGCTTGGCCGGGTCGGTGGTGGCGGCAAGCTCGGCCATCACCGCGCGGAAGCGATCGGACTTGTAATTGAAGTAGTAGGTATCGCGCCCGTAGATGCCGATGTCGTTTGGCTCGGTGTGCGAGACGATGGTGAGCTGGTAGTTGGTGTTCTTGAACACCTCGTCCAGCCATTGCGCCCATTCGATCGGGATCAACTCCACGGTGATGCCGGCCTTGGCAAGCTGTGCGGCCAGGATCTCGCCGCCGCGGCGCGCGTAGGCCACCGGCGGCAGCTTGGCGGTCAGCGCCAGGCCGTTGCCGTAGCCCGCCTCGGTCAGCAGCGCCTTGGCCTTCGCCAGGTCGTAGGGGTAGGTGGCGGTCAGGTCGACGTAGGCCGGGTTGTGCGGCGCGAAGTGCGAGCCGATCGGCGTGCCGTAGCCGCTGTAGATGCCGTCCAGCAGCTCCTGCCGGTCGATCGCGTGCGCGATCGCCTGGCGGACCTTGATGTCCTTCAGCGCCTCGTCGGCGTTGTTCATCGACAAGAGCGTCTCGCCCTCGGTCGAGCCCACGCTGACCTTGAAGCGGCTGTCGCCCTCGAAGCGGGACAGCAGCTCGGCCGCCTGGAAGCCCGGGAAGTAGTCGATGTCGCCGGCCAGGAGCGCGTTCACCTGCGCCGAGGGATCGGCGATGACCCGGAAGGTCACCTGCTTGATTGCCACCTCCGCGCCCGGGGCTGCCTCGAGCTTGATGCTGTCGCCCTCGACGCGGTCGGCAAGCCGATAGGGGCCGGTGCCGACCGGGTCGGTCTTGTTGCCGTCGGCGCTTTCGGGCGCGACGATCACCGCGTCGCCCCAGCCCATGTTGTAGAGGAAGTCGCCCTGCGGCTGCTTCAGCGTCACCACCACGGTGATGGGGTCCTTGGCCTCGACCTTGTCGATCGCGGCGAAGAGCTGCTTCTGCGCGTTCTCCGAGGTCTCGGCGCGCGCCCGGTCCCAGGAGAAGACCACATCGCTTGCCTCGAAATCGCTGCCGTCGTGGAACTTGACGCCCTGCTTCAGGTGGAAGGTGTAGGTGAGGCCGTCGTCGGAGATCTCCCAGCCCTCCGCCAGCGAGGGCTGCACCGTCCCGCTGGCGTCGATGCGCGTGAGCCCCTGGAAGATGTTCTGGTAGACCACGGCATCGATGGCCTGCGCGGCCCCGGCGGTGGGATCGAGGTGCGGCGGCTCCAGGTTGATGCCGAGAGTGAGCGTGTCCTTCGCCGCGGCAGGTGCCGAGAGCGCGACGAGCGCGGTGATCGCCAGGGCCAGGATGCGCATGGTCTTGCCTCCGTCAGACGCTGCCGCCGTCGCGGCGGTGCGCGGAGTATAGCAATAGCGGCTCGGCTCGCCAGCGCGCCTCAACCGAAGCGCTGGCGCCAGCTCGGCGCCATGCCGGGCAGGCTCTCCGCCAGGTAGACGCCGCGCGCCACGGCGCGGCTGAGGCAGTCCGCCGCCAGCGCGCCGACCCGCTCCACCAGAACCGCTCGCTCGCCCGGCAGCCGCAGCCGGGCGGTGGAGAGGGCAAAGACGCTGTCGCCGTCGAAGGGCGTGTGCAGCGGGCGGATCGCGCGCGCGAGGCCATCCTGCGCCATGATCGCGACGCGCTGTACCTCGGCCTTGGTCAGGTCGAGATTGGTCGCCACCACCGCCAGCGTGGTGTTCTGGGCAAGCTGCGCCGTGCCGCGGTGCGGCGGCTCCAGCGGCACCCGCGCCGCCGGCGGCGGCAGGCCGCCGAACTCCGCCTCCTGCTCCAGCGGCCAGGCCCAGAACTGCGGCGCCTCGCCCATGGTGGTGCTGCCGCGCGCATTGACGGCGACCAGCGCGCCTACCTGCAGACCCTCCTGGTCGACGACGGAGGCGCTGCCGAGGCCGCCCTTTAGTGTGCCGGCCTTGGCGCCGTAGCCGGCACCGGCGGTGCCGAGCGCGAAGTCCGCGGCGGCGGCGGCGCAGGCGGCCTGTCCCAGCGCCTGGTAGGGCAGGCCCTTGGACCAGTCCTTCTCGCCGCCGTTCTCCAGGTCGTAGAGGATGGCGGCCGGCACGATCGGGATGACGCGGCTGCCGAGCCGGAAGCCGCGATTGCGCTCGGCCAGCCACAGCATGGCGCCGGTGGCGGCATCGAGCCCGTAGGCCGAGCCGCCGGACAGCACCACCGCGTCGACCGCGTCCATCATGGAAACCGGTGCCAGCAGCTCGGTCTCGCGCGTGCCGGGTGCGCCGCCGCGCACGTCGACCGCGGCCACCGCGCGCCCGTCCGGCAGTACCACGGTGACGCCGCTTCTCGCCCGCGGGTCGGCGGCGTTGCCGACGCTGAGCCCGTCGACATCGGTGATGAGATTGCGCGGTCCGGGCTGCAGGCTCATGGGATCAGTCGTCGATCACGCCCATCAGCCTGAGGCTGGCGGCGGCCATCACCTTGGCCGAGCCGACGAGGTCGGCCACCTCGACGTACTCGTCCGGCTGGTGCGCGAGGTCGAGGATGCCGGGACCGTAGGCGACGCAGTCCTTGAGGTGACCGATGCGCTGCACGTGCTTCTGGTCGTAGGTGCCGGGCGACACCACGTGGCGCGAGGCATGGCCGAAGACCCGCTCGATCTCGCGGTCGAGCGCTACGACCAGCGGGCTTTCCGCATCCGTCATGTTCGGCTCGAAGTGCAGGATCTCGCTCAAGCGGTACTGGAAGTCGTTGTGCTCGCGCCGGCAGTCCTCCAGCAGGTCGACGATCTCCTGCCGGACCGCCTCGGGCCGCTCCTCGATCAGGTAGCGGCGGTCGAGCACCAGGCGGCAGGAGTCGGCCACCACGGGCGAGGGCGCCGCGTTGCGGCTCTTGTCGCGCTCGACCTGGCCGCCGTGGATCGAATTGATGTTCAGGGTCGAGCGCCGCGAGCCCTCCGGGATCACCGGCATCGCCGTCCGGCGGCTCTCCAGCTTCGGATAGAGCTCCTTCTCCAGCTTCTCCAGGAAGCGGCTCATCGAACGGATGGCACTGATGCCGAGATAGGGCATCGACCCGTGCGCGATGCGGCCGAGCGTTTCCACCTCGCCCCACCAGACGCCGCGGTGGCCGAGACAGACGCAGTCCTTGTGCAGCGGCTCGGGAATGATGACGTAGTCGACCCGCGGCTTGGAGAAGTAGCCCAGCTTGGCGAGGTAGCCGACCCCCGCGAAGCCGCCCGATTCCTCGTCGACCGTGCCGGAGATCTCGAAGGCGCCGGGGAAGGCGATGCCTTCCGCCAGGATCGCCTCGACAGCGATCATCGAGGCGGCCATGCCGCCCTTCATGTCGCAGGTGCCGCGCCCGTAGATGCGGCCGTTCTTCAACACGCCGCCGAAGGGGTCGACCGTCCACCCCTCGCCCACCTCGACCACGTCGATGTGGCTGTTGAAGTGGACCGTGGGCCCCGGTGCCTTGCCCTCGATGCGCCCCAGCACGTTCAGCCGCGGGTAGGCGTCGCTGTCGCCGCGCTCCCCCTGGCCGCGCAGGTAGCTCACCTGATAGGCCCAGGCACCGAGCCGGCGGCCGACGAACGCCGCGCAGGCGGCATAGGCCTCGCCCGGCGGGTTCACCGTCGGTATGCGCACGAGATCCTGCGTCAGCTCGACGACGGCAGGGGCGAAGTCGTCGATGCGGCGAAACAGGCGTTCCAAGAGAGCGACATCGGTGCCTTCGTTGGGCATGGCAGGACTATGCCGCGCGACGGCGGCCTGCGCAAAGCGCTCCGCCTCTCACGTCACGGACTTCTCCATGGCGAAGGCGAGGTAGAACTGGTCGCCGGTCTGTTGGCTGTCGGTTAGGTTCAGATAGACCTCGCCGATGCCGTTCGGCAGCAATTCGCGAAAGAAGCGGAGGCCCTGGCCGAGGCGGCGGTCGGCACGATTGCGGCCCTCCTTCGGCGCGGCGTATCCGGTGACAAAGGTGCCGCCCGGCCGCAACACCCGATGCACCTCGCGGATCACGTCCTCGGGGCGATCGGTGTAGGAAAAGATGAAGCAGGCGTAGCAGAGATCGAAACTGTTGTCTGCGAACGGCAGGTCGTGCATGTCCGCCAGTTCGATGTTGGGGCTTAGCGAAATCAGGTCGATCGCGGTCATGCGCTTCGCCGGAAAGCCGTAGGCGCGCATCAGCAGCAACTCGCCTTCGTTGCGCGGGCCGATCACCAGCACGCGCCCCTCCGTGGCCTTCGGCAATGCCAGTCGCAGGATCGCGATCAGACGTTCCGTGCGGGTCCTGGTGATGCGCCAGCTTTGCTCCAAATTGTGCTTAACAGCGAAGGCCGCGGAGTCGACCGTCTTGGTCTTGACTTGGTGCACATCGTAGAGACGCGGACGATAGGCAAGTTTCCACCACACTCGGCGCAACGTGTACCAAAGGCCGAACACCGGCGGCGAAAGCAGGAGAGCCTGCCAAATGCGCGGACGGACATGGCTGCCTCGCCAAAACTTGGAACGGACGTGTTTGAATGCCCTCGACATGGTGACTCGTGGCCGAATGATTGCGGCTCTCAGCTAGCGCTTGCGGCCTCGAGGAGCAAGAGTAGAAGCAAGCCAGTAGACAATCAATAGTAGAGCAAGTCAGTCAGTTGACAATAGGGAGCACTATGGCAGCGACGGCAATGAGAATGAGCGAGGGAACGAGCACGCGGCGCAACCTGCCGTCGTGCGTCGCTTGGCGGGCTTCATCCGGCCGCGGCAGTTCGGTCGGCATGGGTCCTCCTTGTGTGGGGGCCGTGAGGAAAACACTCTGCCGTTGCATTGGTGCCCGTCTCTTTGTGCCCCGGGTCTCTTTGTGCCCCGGGTCTCTTTGTGCCCCGGGTGCCTGCCATTCCATCGGTAAATTATTCTACCCATGTGGTGTCGATTCTTTTCAATGTGGTGAAGGAAAATAAAGCATCGGGGCTTGGCATGTCCGATGGCGGTGCTATGCTCAGCCCTGCCTGAGGCAAGGTCCTTGGGCCTGTCCGGCAGTACGGTCGTCCTTGGCCCCCGCCGATTCCAAGGCGACATCCCTTGCCGGACCTTTAGAAAAGAGCTGCGCCCGGTCTTCGCCGAGCCGGGCGCAGCTCGTTTCTGGCGACCAGGAGGCCGCCATGGCCCGCGCGGCACCCGAAAAATTCATCAACTGGATCATAAGTTTAGCCGAAACCCCAGCGCTGCTTTTGGAAGTTTCGGAGGGTCGCCTGCTGGCCTGCTCCCCAGCGCTTGCCGATCTGGCGGCCGCGCGCGAGGGGGGGCCCGACCTCGCCGTCGTTGGGGAGGAGAGCAGCACCGCCCTGGCGCTGAGCCTGAACCGCGACGGCGAGACCCTGCGGGCTTGGCTGCGGGTGCCCCTCGATACCGAGGCGCCCGATGGTCAACTTTTGCTCCTCTTCCTGCTCAGCCCCGACCCGCAGCCGCTCGATCTGGCGACGCGGCTGCGCGCGGCCTACGCCGAGCGTGAGAGCCGCCACAGCATCAACCAGCCGCTGACCGCGATCACCTTCCTGGTCGAGAACCTGCTTTTCGCCTGCCTGGGGGGCGAAGCCGACGGCGCCTACCTCGACCGCAAGCAAGCGCAGATGCTGGGCGAGCTGCGGCGCCTCCGCGGGCTCCTTGAGCGGTACGAGGTTTTGCCGGGTTTGACGGCAAACTGAGTTGTCTTGCGGGTTATTCCGGCGCTTTAATCAACCAAGTAGCACCCAGAGCCGACGCCACTCACTTAAAAGGTTGTGCGACGCGGAGGGGCTTCCATACCATAGTAGTCGGAAGGGGCACCTCCTGTACGCACGCTCGAAGCGTAGGCAAGGCTTTAAGCAACGTCAGGTGGAAAAATGGGTATGCCAAATGAACCGCAGGTCGCCAGCCAGACCCTGAATGCTGTGCTGGTGGTCGAGGACGACCCGGTCACGCTGGAGAACTACTCGGAGCTCCTGCAGCGCTCGGGGATTGCTCATCGGACGTCAACTTCGGGATCGGAAGGATTGTCCATCCTGGACGATGATCCTTCGATCGACGTCATCGTCACCGACCTGATGTTGCCTGATATCGATGGCCTGGGCGTACTGAACGCCTTGCGGCCGCTGCTGGCCGGGCGTCCATGGATCCAGGCGATCGTGGTGACCGGTCATCCCTCCATGGAGACGGCGATCCAGGCCCTGCGCCTGGAAGCCGTGGACTTTCTTACCAAGCCGGTGGTGCCTTCCGATCTCATTGCCGCTGTGCAGCGGGCTCGCGCCCGTGCGTTCAGCATGCGCTTTCGCGACAGCAAGCTCAGCCGCTCCGCAACAGCCGGAAGACCATCGATGGACCACTCGCACGCCCTGAAATCCGCCACCGGCGACGGCGCGCCTGGCAGCGCCGATTCGCCAACCGGCGCTCCGCTCACGCCCGACCTCGTCCGACGGGTGATCAAGGCCCGAGCGCTGAGGTCGCGTATGTTCGACGCCAGCCTCTTCTCCGATCCCGCCTGGGACATGCTGCTCGACCTGATGCTGGCGCACCTGTCCGGCAAGCAGGTCTACGTCACCAGCCTCTGCATCGCCGCCGGCGTGCCGATCGCCACGGCCTTCCGCCGCATCGAGGATCTCGCGGCCAAGGGTTTGGTCACCAAGACGCGCGACTCCAAGGACACGCGCCGGGTCTTCGTCGAGCTGACCGAGGCCGGGCTGCAGAAAATGGCGAACTACTTCGGCGCGGTAGGTCTGCAGGCGGGCGCCGCCTGAGCGGTTAGCGCGGCGCGAGCGTCTGGCGCAGCGCTTCCGCCAGTTCGGCGCGCCGGTAGGGTTTGGAGAGGAACTGCGCCTGGCCCGAGAGGCGCTGCTGGGCCACCATCTGGTCCTGCGTGTATCCCGAGGTGAAGAGCACCCGCAGACGCGGATCGAGCTCGACTGCACGCGCGGCGAGCTCGCCGCCGCCGAGCCGGCCCGGCATCACCACGTCGGTGAACAGGAGATCGAAGCGCTCGCCGCTTTCCAGGATCGCCAGCGCCTCCGCCCCGCTGCAGGCCTCGCGCACCTCGTAGCCCAGCGCCCGGATGGTGGCGACGACGTGGCCCCGCACCAGCGGATCGTCCTCCACCGCCAGCACGCGGCCCTTGTCCCGCCGGGCCAGCGGGTCGGCGGGCGCCGGCGCATCGCCCGGCTGGCCGCGCTCGGGCGCGCGCGGCAGGTAGAGACGCAAGGTCGTGCCCAGGCCGGGTTCGCTCTCGAGGCTGACGTGGCCGCCCGACTGCTTGACGAAACCGTAGACCATCGACAGCCCAAGACCGCTTCCCTGACCGGCCTGCTTGGTGGTGAAGAAGGGCTCGATGGCCCGGCGCGCTACCTCCGGCGCCATGCCCTTGCCGGTGTCGGCTACGGTCAGCTGTACGAACTCGCCCGGCCGCAGATCGGCCGCAACGGCGAACGCCGGCTCGATGCGGCGGTTGGCGAGTTCCAGCACCAGGCGCCCGTTGTCCGCCATGGCCTCTCGCGCGTTGGCCACCAGGCTCAGCACCGCGCTTTCGAGCTGTGCCGGATCGATCAGCACCGGCCAGAGATCGGCCTCGCAGCGCTCGACGATCTCGATGGAGGCGGGGAGCGCCCGCCGGAGCGCGTCCTGCAGCCGGTGAAGACGCTCGCGCAGGTCGACTTTCTCGGGCGCCAGGGACTGCCGGCGCGCGAAGGCCAGCATGCGCTGCGTCAGCGTCGCGGCGCGTTCGGCGGTCCGCAGCGTCGCCTCCGCCGCCTCGCCCACCGCGCGCGGGTCCTGCGCTTGAGCCAGGATCGTCTCGGCGTGGCCGATGATGACAGTCAGGAGGTTGTTGAAATCGTGCGCCACGCCGCCGGTCAGTTCGCCGATCGAGCGAAGTTTCTGCGCCTCCAGCAGCGCCTGTGCCTGCGCGCGCTCGGCGGTGATGTCGCTCAGCACCACGAGCACCGGCCCGCCGGCCTCGCTGCCCAGCGGCAGCGCCTGGGCCCGGGCCCAGAAGCGGCTGCCATCGCGGCGCGGCAAGCGCTGCTCGACGGAGCCGCGTTTGCCTGAGGCGGCGCCGGTGAGGATCAGATCGAAACCGGAGGGACCGCGCCCATCGCGGAACAGCGTTCCCAGCGCGAGACCCGGCAGCTCCTCGGCGCGCCAGCCGCTGAGGCGGGCGAAGGCTGGGTTGGCGTAGAAGAGGGGCAGGGCGGGATCGGCACCGTTGCAGAGCGCGACGCCGTCATCCTGCAGCTCGAGAATGCGCAAGGCCAGGCTTGGCGGTGCGGACCCGGCAAGGCCGGCGGCCCCGCCTTCGGGGGACCTCCACAAAGCCGCCGCTTCGTCCGACACCATCGTTGGCCTCTGTTTCGCAGCAGCCATCAACCGCAAGTCAAACGAGTACCCCTTTATGCAGCTGGAATCCTCAGCAATTTGCCCCACTCTACAAAAGATTCAGTATTGGAACGCTGGCGGCGCCTGAGCGCGGAGGTTGAGTAGCCTGCCAAGTTGCTTTCCATCGACGCGAGGCCAGTGCTTCGCCGTTCTAGGTCGCTACCTGGCAACCCCGGGGGGTAACAACATTCCACATTCGGTAACGGAAAGATTTCATGGAAAGAATGATCGCCGATTCAATGGTCTAGTTCTTCGTGATGGATTGATTGCGCCCAACCGCCGTTGGGCGTCGCACCTGCCAGCGGTGCGGCGGACCGTCATGGAGGATAGGCCAATGACGCGCCACAGCCTGGGCTTCTGCACCCTTCTTGCGAGCATGACCTTGCTTGCCGGCTGTCTCGGGCAGCCGACCAAGCCCGGTCTCGCCACGATGAACTGCATCAACACCGTCATGGGCACCGACGCGCCGCTGCCGACCATCGTCCTGCTGAAGAACAGCGACTTCGCGGAGCGCTTCGGGGCCCAGCACAACGGCTACTTCGTTCGCTCCGGCAGCCAGCTTGCCGCAGCCGAGGACGGCACGGTGGTCCACCAGGCCGATGCCTCGAGGGGCACGGTCTACCTCTCCTCGCAGCGCGGTCCTTCGATCCTGGCGCACGAACTCGCGCACCACGCGCGCGCCCACGCCGGCGGCGGCATCGACGAGGCCGAGGCCGAGTGGGCCGCGCGCCGCTGCGGACCGAAGACCCGGATCGAGCCAACCTACTGAGCCCAGTCGGGGGCAGGGGCAGGGTCCTCGCCTTGCACGGCAATTCGTGAAAGCGCAATGTTCGAAATGCGTTAGCGATTCGGGCCGGATTCAGGCCCGCGGGCAAGACGGGGACCAGGGGGTAGCTGTGCAGGTAACCCATCCGGTCTGGCTTCGGCTGGCCGCCGCAACTCTGGCGCTCGCCCTTGCGGCCTGCGCGCCGCAGGGTGCGCCGGGCGAGCTCGCCGGCAGCCCGCTAGACTCCAAGATCGCGCTGGCGCAGCGGACCGAGGAGGGTGGCGACTACGTCACCTCTCTGAAGATCTATCAGGAGGTCCAAGCGGAGCAGCCGAACCTGTTCCCCGTGCTGCTGGGCCTGGGCAGGAGCTTCGCCGGGCTCGCCATGTACCAGCGCGCCGAGCAGAGCTTCCGCGCGGCGCTGAGCCAGGCGCCCGACAGCCTGGAAGGCCGCTACGGCCTGGGCAAGGCGCTCTACCGCCAGGATCGCCTGGAGGAGGCCGAGGCGGAGTTCCGCCAGGTGGTGGCCTTGCAGCCGAGCTACATCCCCGGCTATGCGGCGCTGGGCGCCACGCTGGACCGCCAGAGTCGCCATGACGAGGCGCAGGGCGTCTACGAGGCGGGCCTGACCTACGACCCCACCAACCTGGCGCTCTTGAACAATCTCGGGCTGTCGCTGGCGCTGGCCGGCCAGCACGACCGCGCCATTTCGCTGCTGAGCGAGCTGGTGAACGACCCCAGCGCCACGCCGCAGATCCGTCAGAACCTGGCGCTGGCCTATGGCCTGGCCGGCAACTTTGAGGCAGCGCGCGCGGTGGCGGCGATCGACCTGCCGCCCGAGGCGGTCGAGAGCAACGTCAACTTCTATCGTCTGGCGCTGGACTCGCTGCGCTAGTCGAGCCGGCGAGGCAGCCCGGCTTACTGCACCAGCGATACGGTATGGGTGCCGCCCACCGTGATGTCGCGCAGCGGCACGTCCTCGCAGCTTTGCAGCTGCGAAGGCGTGCCGTGCAGCCGGATGGTGCCGGCGACGAGTTGCGAGCAGCCGGCGAGAGCGCCGTTGCCGCCGACGTCGACGTAGCCCTGCGGCGAGTAGATCGCGCCGTCGAGATAGGAGTCGGCGGCGTTGATGTTGAGCTCCGCCGTCGCACCCAGGCCATAGAGCGCAACGCCGTTGATGCCCTCGCTGGTCGAGGTCGCCGTGGTCGGGGCGGTGATAGTGAAGCTCACGTTGTTGCCGCTGAGCTTGGTGTTGCCCGAGTAGGCGAGGGTGACGCCGTTGCCGGTGACGTTCACCTGGCCGTCCATCTTGATCCCGTTGGCGAAGTAGTACATGCCCGGCGACAGCGTCACGTTGCCGGAAAAGGTGATCTCGTTGTTGTAGATCCCCGGCTGAATCGTGGTGTCCTGGCACCTGTCGCTGGAGCAGGAGCGCGGGGTCAGGTTCGAGAAGCTGGTCGGCAGGTCGGCGTAGGGATCGGTTGCCGGCGTGGCTCCCGTGATCGGCTCCACGGTCAGGTTCAGCGTGCTGGGGTGAGCCGAGATGCCGCCTACGGTGACGATCGTGTAGGCCTCGATATAGGCCGAGGTGCCGTTGACCACGAATGCGTCGGCAGCGGTTGAGTTCGCCATCAGCGTACAGGTCGGCACCACGATGTCGACGTTGCCGTTGACCTCGATTCCGGTCTCGATCTGCTCGAGCGCCAGGACGCAGGCCTGGTAGCCGGGAATGTTGGTCAGGAGCGCGATCGCCTGCGCCACCACCTCGGAGGTGCTCATGCCGAAGACGGCGGCGGCAGTCAGCGGCACGTTGCGCCGGGCGATCACGCGCACGGCGTTGGCGCCGGGCGCGTTGGTCACCGTGAAGGTGCCGTTGTTCCAGAACCCGCTCTCCACCTCGGTGCTGATGACGACCTCGCCATAGGCGGTCGGTGGCATGTTCAGTTCGGCGATCTCGACCGCGCGCGTGCGCACGTTGGCCAGGGTCGGCAGCTCGTGGATCGCCGCGCGGGCCGCGGCATCGGCGGTGTTCTGCAGCATCGTCTTCTGCGCATAGAGATGCGAGCCGTCGATCGCGAAGGCGGCAAAGCCGAACATCGCGGTCAGCAGCACGGCGACGATGATCGCCGTACCGCCGCGTTCCTCGCGCCGCAGACGGCCGAACAGCCGCCGCCGCCCTTTCCCCCAACCCCGTTTCATCGCACGCTCCTCATTCGATCTGCGCCGCCACGCGCACGCTCATGGTCTCCCCGGTGAACAGCCCGATGAAGTCGCCGAAGGCGATCTCATCGAGGCTGAAGC
>Ga0299906_10001553_pt1 | contig 19714 bp, 14 predicted proteins | sample RVTome_14_FD_200259 | JGI IMG/M metagenome (GOLD analysis project Ga0299906, IMG submission 200259) | Soil microbial communities from uranium-contaminated site in the Upper Colorado River Basin, Wyoming, United States - RVT145D125 (version 2) ...
CGATCGACCGACAGGTACAGCCTGGGCAGGTTCATCTCCGGCAGAACCCGCTCATGTCCAGCGGCAAAGGCTAAACACTGGCGATGGATGAAGTCAATCTTGCGATAGAGCGTGTCCATGCTGGCCTGCGCAACCTCGCAGATTCTCCGGAACGGAACCTTATTGACCAGAAGGTTGAAGATGTCGGCGTTCCGATCGGCGAGCCTTTGCCTGGTCGTGGGAGTCCGATTGACGGAGAAAGTCTTTCTGCAGGCACGGCAGCGGTAGCGTTTCGCCCCGGCTGAAGTGGTTCCGTAGGACTGATAAGCTAGGCTTTCGGACACGCCAATCGCATGGTTGGGGCAAACATTGTCCGGGCAGGTGGGTTCCGGAGACCCGCCAAGATAACCTGACAGGCGATTCAGTTCCTCGTGGATTCCCTGGTTGCTCTTGAGCGGCAGGGATTCCCCGCAGACCTGGCAAACGAGCTTAATCCGCGTCGGGGTGTGATTGGATACGATATAGCAATCCCGCCTGGCATTCTGGCTGGCTGGTCCCCTGGGCTGCTTCTCCGTGCTGGCCGGAACGCCGAAATTAAGACAGGTGGGATTCTTGCAGAAATTCACCTGGAGGCCGTCAACGGCAACGGGTATGCGTGGTCCGGTTCGATGTTTTCCCAAAAGCAAATCCCCCTGGAGAAACAGTCTCCAAGGGGATTTTAGCTGAGGCGACGCAGATCGCCAACAGATTAACCGACCGGCTAGTGGCGATCCAGACGGGGTTTTGATGTTCAACATTTCGTGGGGTTTTTCATTGGGCGATGTTGTAAAGTCCGACAAGTCGTATCAGATTGCTCTATGAGAAATTTAGGCCTCTGCTTCCAGAATCCAACAACTCCTGCTATGAAAGAAAACCCGCCCAGGTCGCCAGGCGGGTTTCCATTTTCAAAAAGTGGTGAAAAAAAACCCCACAACTCTGGGAGGGCAGAGCCATGGGGCGAAATTCTTTTTAGGAGGTTTTGAAGAAGACTGTTTCAGGTCCGCCTGCCACAGCGAACCTTTTTTTATCTCAAGATTGTCTGCCACAACAACCCTTCGATGGTTTTTAATATATCTGGTTCTTTAAAAAAAACATACGTGGGGATTTGTAAAAAATGTGCCCCTCTTTCACGGATTTCAACTGTGCATATCCACAGCATGGTCTCTGAAATCCTGAAATATCAGAATGTCCAACTCAAAACCAGGCTGGCCAAATCCATGCACGGACGATATGAATATTGGGAAAGTTTATCTAAACTTGTCAACATGGGGACCGGGCCAAGGTAACCCGTTACAGGAAATATCATCACCCAGAGTCATGTACTTAGCGCTTGGCGATGATCCAGACTGCATGGACGATCCCGGGGATGTACCCTAACAGGGTCAATAGAATATTCAGCCAGAACGCCCCGCCGATTCCAACCTGAAGAAAAACACCAAGTGGAGGCAAAAGAATCGCAATCAGAATTCGCAGTAAATCCATTGTCAATCTCCCGGTTTATTAAGTGCCGCTGACAGCGAACCAGAGTGCGCGAACCAACAAAAAACTCAGCAAACCAATGAACATCACGAGCCCCATCAGCAATAGTCCGAGAGTCCACACGAACAGGCGGCTGGCAACAACCGTTTTGCGGGGCTTGTCGAGATAGTCGCCGAGAAGTTGCACGTTGCGCTGGTTGGCTTTCCAGACAATATCAAAGAAATCCCCCAGCACCGGAAGGGCGCCGACCACAGCGTCCAGTGCGATATTGAAGGCCATCTTCAGCAGGACAGACTTGGGGGCGCCCAAGCGGGCCGCTGCGGAAAGGATATAGCTCGAAAGCAGCGCCCCGATGGTATCGCCGACTCCCGGTAAGAGCCCGATCAAGGCATCGAGCCCAACGCTGGCATTGAGCCCAGGAATCGGAATGGAGTTGTCCAGATACCAGGCCAAGCGTTCCAGGCGATTTCTTGCCTTGTCCTTGTCATTGGTGACCATACCGTGGTTCCAGTCCAGCAGGTGAAAGGATATCTTAACTTTAACAAACAATCACCCGGCTTGTATGCGGCCACCAATCCCCTGTCGAAAGGCAATTCGACTTCTCTAACAAAGCGGGAATGTTCCCCACTGGTTTTCGGGGAGGGCATTTCACTGTCTGAAATATTGTGATTTGTTGGACATGCTGCGACTGGAGAGGGCCTTTGGAACACCATTCCATTCGCTTTCATTTGTTCGAACCCTGATCAGCCAACTCAAAGAGAAGGCGTTTGGCCTCTGCGAGCATGCGATCCTTATCCCCAAGAGGATAAGAACTCGGGTCTCCCACAGAGCGGCCGCGATAGACAATCTCCTGACGAAAGGTTCCTTTTGGCCCCGCAAGAATCAGCTGCAATCCCTCGATGATTTTTCCGCCAGCATCAGTGTTGACGCGTTCCTCCGACAGGATTTTTCTGGCTTCTTTCAAAAAACACCTTCCTACTGTTGAAGAGAAATGCGGGGTTGGTTTAGCTTTAACCATCAGCCTGTACCGAGGCTTCTGGCGATTTTACCGGTCATCGCGAACCCCCGGTCTGATTATCTGACCAACCTCCTGATTCAGTATGGGGCGACGTATTAGTAGGAAAAACCCTTCTTTTTGCGCGATGTTTTACCGAGAATAACGCCGACGAGGAGAACGCCGCCGCCTGCGAGAAACCATTTGACGGCGCCGGTGAAGAGCATGTTTTCATTCTCCTGCCGCAACTGGTCGACCTCAACCGAGAGTTGGTCGCTGCGGGCTTTCAGGCGGTCACGCTCGGCTGCCAGCTCCACCACATCGGCAGCTTTGGTCTGCAAATCGGCATATTCCGCTCTCACCTTGTCCAACTCCTTCTGCAGATCGGCGAAGGCGGCGTTCCCCCCGGCGCGGTTCTTGCGCGCATTCTCCAGTTCGGTCGTTAATTCCGCCTGCCGGGTTTCCAGCTGTTTCACCTGCTCCCGCAGCCGCTCCCGTTCTTTCTCCAGACGGGCGATGACGATCGGTTTCGGCGTCTCGGTGGTGAGAAACTGCTTCTGCACCCAACCCTCAGTGCCGTCCGAGGTGCGGACGAAGAGGTACCCAGCCGTCCCCTCCTGCAGGATTTCCACCGGCGTTCCGGCCTTGAGCATTTTCAGGATCTTATACTGGTCGCCTTCCCCTCTGCGCAAGGTGATGGTCAACTGGTCCGATACATATTGGGTAGCCGCTATCGCTCGGCCGGCGGGGAGGACGAAAAGGCCCAACAACAAAATCAGTATAACGTTTCGCATTCCTATCTCCTTGTCTGCCGCGGATGTATTGCTGGAAGGCCGGGTGTCCGATCGGCCAGTCCGTTTGGCACACTGAGGGGTGGGTAGAAAGGTTCCCGGGTGTGGTTGCAGTAGCCTTACTGCCGAAAGAATCCCGATCTGCGCTTGGCCGGGATGAACGGCATGCCCATGCGCGCGCCGGGCACTGAGGGCTGAGGAGCTGATTCTCCTGCCGGCGGGGAGCCGCCTGCCGAAGACCTCCACCCGACGGTCGGCCATCACGGTCAGGATGGTTCGCTTGGATGTCATGGCCGAGAAGGTTAACACAGCCCAGCCGTAAGGAGCAACCGCCGTCTGCCCTGCGAGTCGGTCCCGGGGCTTCGGCAGGGAACGCGGGGGAGCTCGTGAGCCGCGAGTTTACGGTGCTCGAACCGATCTCGTTTTGGGGCGTAAATGGGGTATTTCTTTAGAAGTTGAGCAGGGGCTTTCGCATCAGGTTCTTCGGCAAAAATCACGAGGCAACCGGCTGGGTCATGCAAAAAGAGCTCCCGCCGGCCGAGGAACGGGCATAGGAACGCTCGTACCGTTTTCGGGCACCCGCATTCTCGAAGGGTGAGAACATCATCCAGAGGTGCGAATGGTTCGGAACTCCTGTCAAACCTCGCCACAACGGTGTGAATGAAAAGAGGGTGGTCGTCATCGAGCGTACAGACGTCCATCACCACCATAAAGCCGACTAAGGCACCCCATTAAGCTGGGCGCCTTCTATATCCGATTTCTTGTTCTGCGTTATCTTGGGAGATATCATGCCTGCTCCGTCCCCAAGTCCTCTTACTCCTGCATTTCAAGAAATCCCACTGGTCATTGAGGAAATTGTCGTGACCGCTTATGAATAGCCGGGCAAAACAGCCGAGCCAGAAGGATAGGAATTTGCTTTCGGCAGGTTGGCTCCGTCGGCGCCCGAAATCGCCCCTCCCCTCGAACATGCAGCTATAAATTGGCTGCTTCCGGGGAGGACGCAAGGGCGAGAAGGATCGGCATCGGAAGGACTCTGGGCCAAGGGGGAAACGCGGCGCTAGCGTGGGGGGCGGCGGGCCTCGCGGAACCAGGGACGGTACTCCTCCATGCGCGCTCGCTGCTCGGCGGGCGACCGGCGGCGGCAGGTGCCGAAGTCCGGTGTGCCGGGGGCCGCGCCCCACCGTCGTTCCACGCAGTCGTTGGGGTTGTAGGCGATCTCTAACCCCGGCCGGCGCTCGTAGATCTCGGCCAGGCTAAGCCGCCAGGGGCTGCCGTCGCTGCGAGTATAGGTGACAAAGTGCTCCCGGATGCGTTGGGCATGGAGCCGCTCGATCCGTTCAGCGGCGGCCGCCGCGCTCTCGCTCCGCAGCACGTAGAGCTCCGGATGGCGGCGGATGCGCTCGGGCAGGTCGGCCAGCACCTTCAGGGCGATCAGAATGCGCATGTCCCGGGACGGGGTCGCGTAGTCCTCCCAGGGGCCGGTGGTCTCGAAGATGGCCGGGCCACGCGGCATGGGGACGACCGTTCCCGGGTGGGCCCGCATGTACTCCTCGCCGTTATCAACCGAGCGCACGCGGGTTTCGAGCTGCTCCATTAGCGCCTCGAGGGTGGTCGCGTAAGCCGCATCCGGGTCGAGCCCGCGCGGGTTGATGAGACGCTCCATGCGCGCGTAGAAGTCCGCGGGCGCAAGGTCCGCCTGTTCGGCCGACCAGGGCGGCAGGCCGGAGAGGTCAGTAAGGGCGTCGTTGGGTGGCTGGCGCCAGCCGCCCTTTGCGCCGCCGGCGACCGGGGCTCGGTAGGCCTTGAAGCCGGGGCCGGCGACCGGGGTTAGGGCAAAGAGGAAGTTCCCCTCCCAATAACGCTTGCGGGCGACCGAGTTGTCGGGCTGGGCGTCCACCGCAAGCAGGAGCCCGCTGCGGTTCGCCGTTTGGGGAACCCACTTGGCGATGATCAGGGTGTGGCCGTAGGGGTCGGCGAACACGGTGCCGGGCCACAGCGCCGAGCGCTCGAGCGGCACCGGATAGAAGTCGGTGGCGTCGTCGCGTAGCGCCGTACGTCCAACCCCGGAGGTGACCCGGTCCATGATCCTGTGGCTGGCCTGCCGGAAGGCGCCGGCGGAGGCGGCGGTGCGGGTGAAGGTGCGGTCGATCACCGGCGGGCCGCAGCGCGGCGGGCGGTTGGCGCTCCCCCGGTCGCAGGCGCGAAAGGCGACGGGGAGGCCGAGCTTCCAGGCGAAGTAGGCGCGCAGGAAATAGGAGAGGTCGGCGCAATCGGGCTCGGCGGGAACCTGCTGGTCCTCCCCCTTGCTCAGGTAGTCATGGAGGAAGTTGCGACCCCGGTCGCGCAGCACGGGCTCCAGGGACGGGAAGCTCAGGGACTGCTCGGGCGGGGCGTCGAAGAGGTGCTCGACCCAGGCCGCGTAGAGCGCCTGCGTCGCCAGGTCCCACTCCCCGCTGCCCCGATTGCCGGCGCCGCCCCCGACTTCTACCTCGGTGCAGGCCACCACCCGACCGGCGCGCTTCGCCTCGATGCGGTAGCTGCCGGGGGCTGGTCCGGGCAACTCCCCCCGCAGGCTCCAGGGCGGCCCGCCGCCCCGCACGGCGGGCAGTTCGCTCCGGCGGCCCGCGGGGTCAGTGATCAGCAGCTCCATCAGATCGCCGTCGGTCGCGACCGCCATGACCTCCAGCCGCTCGCCCGGCCGCGCTGTGAGGGGCGCCGTCCAGATGCGGACTTCATCCCCCTGCCTGCATGCGGAACTGGCCCAAGCCCCGTCGGCGATGGCCAATACGAGCGTCATCAGTAGGACGGCGAGCAGCAAGGGCGAGACGTTGCGCGCAGACATCGCAGCGGGACCTCCGTGGCTTTGGGTCATGTGAGGCTATCCATCCTGACCTCCAGGAAGCGGGAGATGTCCCGCCGAATCACCTGAATAGGTTTTACCAAATTAGCTGAACATTGCCAAAATGATTTTCTTCCCCCGGCTGTAATCCTCGCTGACGCAGGCTCCCTGCTCCACCCGTTTTCCGAAAAAACTAACAAAACTCCAAAGTCCGCATAACCGATCCGTAACATCTCTCGCTTAAGCTTCCCGTCAAGAATCGGCAGAAGCAGGCGGCGAAGCGAAGTTCGCCCGGCAGCCGATGGAGAATCTCGATGGTGAACGAACTTACGATGAGCGCGGAGGCGTCAGGCGGCAACGTGCGGCCGGCCGTGCTGGCGATGGGGAAAATCCTGATCGTCGAGGACGAAGTGGAGTTGGCCGAAGTGCTGGAGTACAACCTCCGGCGCAGCGGCTTCGACGTCCTCACCGCCCACGACGGCCTGAGCGCCTGCCGTCTGGTCGGCGCCGAGCGGCCCGACCTGATCCTGCTCGACCTGCTGCTGCCCGACCTCGACGGCTGGGAGATCTGCCGGCTGATCCGCGGGCACCACGATGCGGAGCTCGCCTCGACTCCGATCCTCATGATGACGGCTCTCGGTTCGCTCGATGACCGCCTGCGCGGGCTGGAGCTGGGGGCCGACGCCTACCTGGCCAAGCCCTATTCGGTCAAGGAGGTGGCCCTGCAGGCACGCAACCTGCTGGCCCGGCGCCGGGAACGGCAGGCGCTGGCGGACGGGATGGTGACGCTGCGGGCCGGCGCGGCACTGGAAAGCGATTTTCAGGAGATGCTTTTCCACGAGCTGCGCAACCAGCTCCTGATCATCGGCGGCTATTCCAGCCTGCTGGTCAAAGGGACATCCGCCCTGCCGCTGGACGAAGGTCTGCAGGCCATTCAGCGCAGCGCCCTGCACCTCGAGTCGCTCGCCGAAGGTTTTCTCCTCTGCCGTCGGCTCGAAGCCGGCGTCTTCGAACTTCCGCTGGAAAAAGTGGCGCTGGACGAACTGACGAACGAGACGATCGAACGCTGCCGGCCGCTGGCGGCGGCCAAGCGGATGGCGGTCCGCCTCTCGGTCACCGCCCCGCTGCCTCCGCGGTTCCTCAACCGCACCGCCGCCAGCCTCGTGATTTCCAGCCTGCTGGAGAATGCCATCAAGTACAGTGAAGCGGGGAAGGAGGTTATCCTCCGCCTGCACGACAACGTCGAGACGGGGGTGACCCTTGAAGTCGAAGACCATGGGCCGGGCATCCCGGCGGCAGAGATCGACCGTGTTTTCGATCGATTCTACCGCGGTGATAGTTCGGCCGGAAAGACTCGGGGGAGCGGCCTCGGCCTCTACATCTGCCGCACCCTGACCCGGGCCATGGGCGGCAGTGTCGAGGTGACGAGCGTGCCCGGCGAGGGGAGCTGCTTCATTGTCCGCTTCCCAGCCCTGCCGGCAGGGAGCAGGGTATGAGCCGCGCTGGCCGGCTGCCCGCCGGCGTCGACGGCGGCGGGCCGGCCAGCCCCCTTTCGATGCGCATCGCACTCGTTTCCGAAACCTGGTTTCCTCAGGTCAACGGCGTCTCCCGCTCCCTGGAAAAACTGGTCGAGTCCTTCGTCGGCTGCGGCGACACCGTCCGCCTGTTCATTCCCCGTTATCCGCAAAGCCATTTGCCGGACGGCGTAGCGGCCGTCGGTTTCCGCGCCGTCCCGCTCCCCTTTTATCCTGAGGTCCGCCTTCCCGTCGTAACCCCGGCAACCGTTGCCCGGGAGCTGGCCAGCTTCCGTCCCGACGTCGTCCACATCGCTACCGAAGGACCGCTCGGCTGGGCAGCGCTGCGGGCGAGCCGAAGGCTCGGGCTGCCGGTGGTCAGCTCCTATCACACCAGTTTCGCGCACTACCTGCGGCTCTACGGCGCCGGCTGGCTGGAGGGCACTGCCTGGCGCTACCTGCGCGGCTTCCACAACGCCACCGCCGCCACCTTCTGTCCGACCCCCTCGATCCGTGAACAACTGCGGGAGAAAGGGTTCGAGCGTGTGGAAATCTGGAGCCGCGGGGTGAATTGTGGGCACTTCCACCCGGGCAAACGCGACGGTGAATTGCGCCGGCAGCTCGGTGTTCCGGAGAATGCCGTCGTCCTCGCCTGCTGCGGTCGCCTGGCGGCGGAAAAGAACCTGGAAACGCTGTTGGCCGCCTTCAGCCGGCTTTCCCCCTCATTGCCGGTGAATCTGCTGCTGATCGGCGACGGTCCTCTGCGGCCGAAGCTCGAGGCGGCCGGGGACCCGCGGGTCATCTTCACCGGCTATCGGCGCGGGGAGGAGCTGGCCCGGCTCTACGCTTCCGCCGACCTGTTCGTCTTCCCGTCGCTGAGCGACACCTTCGGCAACGTATTGCTCGAAGCGATGGCTTCGGGGCTGCCGGCGGTCGCCTTCGACGTGCCGGGACCGCGCGACGTGGTCCGCCACGGCGAGACCGGCCTGCTGGCCGGGGAGGGCGGGGCCGAGGCCCTGGCCGCGGCCCTCGCCGGCCTGATCGCCGACCCCGTCCGCATGGCGGGGATGTCAGCGAATGCCCGCCGGCACGCGGCCAACCAGGACTGGGAAACGATCAATTCCGTAGTGCGCCGGCGCTACCTCGAAGTGGTCGGCGCTGCTACCAAACAGGCGACGCTGCCTTGGGCAGCCGCCGGGGAAGGAGAGTAATCATGTCCGTGATCGAAGCGTCCCTTCGGGGGAAGGGGTGGACCGCTTTCATCAGTCGCCACGTCACAACGCGGGAAGTCATGCTTATGCATCGTCTTTTCGACCTGCGCCGGTATGCCCCGCTGACCGCCCTGTGCCTGCTCGCCAGCCGCCTCGGCGACGGGCCGCTCTGGTGGGTAACCGGTGTGGTGCTGCTGGTCGTCGGCTCCGGCCCGACCCGTTGGGCCGTGCTCGGCGCGGCGCTGGCCATCGGCCTCTCCGTCACCCTGTTCATGGCGGTCAAGAACCTCATCGGCCGGCCGCGCCCTTACGAAACCTGGTGCGATCTGCCGTGTCTGCTGGCGCCGCCCGACCGCTTCTCCTTCCCTTCCGGCCACACCATGACCGCCTTTGCCGTCTGCGCCAACTACGCCGTGCTCGTTCCCGGCTCGGAGCTCTTCTTCTTTCCTGTTGCTCTCCTCATCGGCCTCTCCAGGGTCTTTCTCGGCTGCCACTATCCCACCGACGTGCTGGCCGGCGCCGCCCTCGGCAGCGGCATCGGTCTGGGGACGGCCCGGCTGCTGGCGGTTCTGGTCGGCTTCTAGTCAGCCCCACCCGGTTCACCGGTTGGGCAGCAACGCAGGCAGAATCAGGACGACAGGTTGATTGACATAGACTGGCTGGCCTAACCCCAGGGAAGTTCCCGCAGAAAGGAGGTGCGCGAGGGGTTCATCGGAAGCAGCGAAACAGGCCGATCTTGGTCAAGGGAGGCGCGGATTCCGATCAATGGGTGCCATGGTGAATTTCGCGTAATGCTGTTTGAACCGAAAAATGGAGGCAGTGATGAAGGGCATGAACAGAAGGGATTTTCTGAAGGTCAGCGGCACAGGTCTGGCAGGTTTGGCCATGGCCATCAATGTTCCACCATTCTTTAGCCCGAGAAGAGCCCTCGCTTCCAGCACCGCCTGGAAGTTCGGGGTCATGGCGGATACCCAGTGGCGGACGGGCAGCAATGCCGGGGGCGAGCCCGGCTCGTGCGCGGTTTCGATCATCAATGCGTTGAACCAGCAGTTCATTCATCACGATGTTCGGTTTGTCATCCAGGTCGGCGACCTGGCCGACAAGGAAGTCGTTGACGGCGTACGCACGATGCCCACGCGGGCCGGCGCCTCCCAGGCGCTCTACGATGCCGGCATTGGCTTCTTCCCCCTGCGCGGCAACCACGAGGCGAGCGCGACGGCAGCCACGGAGCTTCCCGTCCTGTTCCCGCAGACGCAGGGCAACGGTTCCAACGTCTACGGCGCCACCAACTTCAACAGCCCCTTCGACCAGCTGCGAGGGTTGAGCTACTCCTTCGACTACGAAAACGTCCGCTGCGTCCTGATCGACCAGTTCACCAGACCTGACGGCAGCAACTACAACGGCAGCACCAACAACAACGCCGTCGACCAGGTCTCCTGGGTCGACTCGCGGCTTTCCTCCCGGCCGTCGGACCACCATGCTTTCGTTTTTTCCCACAAGAACCTGATCGGCCAGAACCACAAGGATGTCCTCTTCGGTTCAAGTCTGGCTGCGAATGCAGGTCCCCGGGATGCCTTCATCGAGAGTCTCTACGACAACAACGTGCGCTACCAACTGGGTGGCCACGACCATATGCATCATCGCTCCAGAGTCTATAACGGAGCGGGCAATGCCTGGGCCAGCCAGATCATTTGCGCTTCCAACAGCTACAAGTTCTACATTCCGAGAGAGGGCGATGATGGCCGGGAGACGCCGCTCCAACAGGAGCTCTTCACCCTCGGCTACTACATCTTTACCGTCGACGGCCCGCGGGTGTACGTGGATTTCTACTCAGCGAGCCACGGTTCCGACTACGGGGACATCGATCTCATCACGGCTCCCGCCAGTTTTGCTTTCCATCCGCGGGAGTCCTTCGGCTACAGCCTCAACGGTCAGGAATTCCAGGTGGATCAAGGCGCGGATTACACCTGCGTGCAGGATACCTGCGAGGGCACGACGGCCAGGATTCTCGGCGGCAAGAACGGCAACACGGAAACCGACTACGTCGAGCGCAAGCTGGCAAAAATGGTGAATACCGGCTGGTCCGATCCTGCACAAGCGGATGCCGCCGCCAGCAAAGTCCTCAGTCTGTGGGGCATGGTCGACAACCTGAGCCTTTGGGATGATCCAAACCGCGGCCTCGACCTCGTAGGCCTTTTCCCCAATGCCGCTGAAAGCAAAGAGAGCGATATTTACACCCTCGCGCTGACCTACGATGACAGGCGGGTCAAGGGTCTGCACCTCGGCAACGGCGGTTTCCGCCTCGCCACCAGGGATGCCGAGGGCAAATGGGTCAACGCCGTGGAGAAGAATTTCGGCGGCGCCGAAAGGTTCATCAACGGCCCCTGGAATACCGGCTACGAGCTGGGCACGTACGGCGTCGACCCGTCCACCGGAACCGCCTGGGCGGTGGTCAATCATGAAGGGGATTTTGCCGTCGTCCGGCTTGACGACTGAGAGGATGCCTTTTGAATTGGCAGTATTGCCCGGATGGCGGACCTGGTCCGTCATCCGGGTTTTTTCAAGGGGAAGCTAATCGAAAAATAACTGTCTCCTCGACGCCGGCTAACCGGTGCCGGGCATTGTCACGGCCGCGAGCAATTTCCAATTTTAGATAACAGGTAAAACCATGGCGAATCTGCCACAGAACGATTCCCCCACCGTCGGCACCCTCATCACCTCCCGGGAGACCATCCTTCCCGCGACGCGGATTACCGAGGTCGCCGACCGTTTTTTCGCCGTGCGGGAGCTGGAGGCCCTGGCGCTGGTGGAAGACGGCCGCCCCTGCGGCCTGGCGACCCGCAGCAAAATCTTCTTCATCCTCTTCCGGCGCTTCGGCTTCGAACTCTACGGCCGCTATCCGATCACCGAGATCGCCGACCGGCAGCCCCTGACGGTGGCCGAGGATGAGCCCCTCGACCTCGTTCTCGACCGGGCGATGCGGCGGGACTTCGAGGACATCTACGACGAAATACTGGTGGTTAACGCAGAGGGAATGTTCAAGGGGCTGCTCTCTGTGAAGCGGCTGGTGGTTGAGCAGGGGAACGTCCTGGCGCAGAGCCTGGCGCAGCGGGAGATGGCGCTGGCCAAGGCGCGGGAGATGAAGAAAGTCACCGACCTCAAGTCCCAGTTCATCGCCCACGTCACCCACGAGCTGCGTTCACCGGTCAATGCCATCATCGGCCTCTCCGAGCTGATGAAGCTGGCCCTGGAGCGGGGGCAGGTCGAGCAGTCGCGGGAGAAGCTGGCGCTGCTCGCCTCGAGTGCCGTCAACCTGCGGGCGATCATCACCAACATCCTCGACCTCTCGAAAATGGAGGCGGGAAAGATGGAGGTCGTCGCCGAGACCTTCGACCTGGCGGCACTGCTGCGGGAGGTGGCCGAGACGACCCGCGTGCTGCTCGGCGACAAGCCGGTCGTCGTCGAGGTGGAGAGTGCCGAGGAGCCATTCCCGTTCGAGTCGGACCCGATCAAGGTGCGCCAGGTCCTGGTCAACCTGACCAGCAACGCCGCCAAGTTCACCGAGCAGGGGAGCATCCGGATGACGCTGGGGCGGAATGAGGATGGCATCCGCCTGGCGGTGAGCGACACCGGAGTCGGCATCCGCGAGGCGGACTTGGGAAAGCTCTTCACCGCCTTCAGCCAGCTCGAAGACGCCAAGACCCGGCGGCACGAGGGGACCGGGCTCGGCCTGACCATCACCCGCCAGATGGTGGGGCTGCTCGGCGGCCGCATCCAGGTCGACAGCACTTACGGCCGGGGGACGACCTTCGCGGTGCTCCTGCCTGCCGCCATTCCACAACACGAAAGGGTAGCCAATCAATGAGTAACAGCAAACGCCGCATCCTGGTGGTCGACGACGACCCGAAGCACCTGCAGACGACCCGCGAGATCCTCGAGCTCGAAGGGTACGAGGTGACGGTGCACGATACCCCCTTCCGCACCACCGAACTGGTCAACAAAACCAGGCCCGACCTCGTGTTGCTCGACGTCAACATGCCGGCCCTTTCCGGCGACCGCCTCTGCTCGCTCATCCGCAGCAACGGCAGCCGGCACGAGACGGCCATCCTCTTCTACAGCTCCAATGACGAGGAGACCCTGCGCGCCTCGGTGCAGAGCCACGGCGCCAACGGCTACGTCTGCAAGGGGGATATCCCCGGGCTGCGGCGAAAGGTGGCCCAGGTGCTGGCGGCCTGATCTGATTTCATTGTGACAGGAGGGTGCCATGGCCCGGATTCCCGATGAGGGTTCCGGGCAATTTTTATCTGTGGCAAGTTCCCCCTTTTGCGCATGAGCCGATTTTCGGCATCAATCGGCTCGGATTATGAGCCGTTTAGAGGGCTGAAATGGATCAATGGGACCTCACAAAACCGGAATTGACCTTGGTGTCCTTATCAAAATACGCATCAATGTAAAGTCGGGGTTGACTTTAAAGCATAATTTCAAGGGGCCGGTTGGGATGGGGCCGGGCAGGCGAGAGGATATCCGGCGATGGTAAGAGGGGAACACCATTAGAAAGTTTGACAGCTGCCGGACTATGCCGGTATTTGTGTGGGGTCTTTTGTTGCCGGGGGAGAAGGGGCCATGCCGGGGAAAGATTCAAGACAGCGTCCATGAGCCAGAGCCGCTCGGCCGGAGAAAATCCGGCTGGCGGCTTTTGCGTTTGAGCGGGGGCACATGTGGCGATCGGCGAATATAGAAGACTTGGATGAACAACTTGGCGACTTGGAACCCTGACCCTGATGTGATCTCTGGTTAGATCTCGATCTGCACCCCGAGCTCGATCACCCGGTTGGGCGGCAGGCCGAAGAACGCGGTGGCGGTGCGGGCGTTGCGCGACATGACCATGAAGAGCTTCTCTCGCCACAGAGCCATCCCCGGCTTCTCCGAGGGGATGAGGGTCTCGCGGCCGAGGAAGAAGGTCGTCTCCATCATGTTGAACTTCCAGCCGTCGAGCTCCACCCCGGCAAGGGCCTCGGGGATGTTCGGCTCCTCCATGAAGCCGTAGCGCAGCACCAGATGGTACATCCCCTCCCCGACTGCTTCAAGGGTAACGCGCCGCGGGGTGGGGACGTGCGGGATCTCCTCGGTCACCACCGAAAGGATGACGAGCCGCTGGTGCAGCACCTTATTGTGCTTGAGGTTGTGCAGCAGGGCCGAGGGGATGACCCGCAGGTTGCCGGACATGAAGACGGCGGTGCCGGGGACGCGCTGGGGGGGCGAGACCTGGATGCCGGCGAGAAAGTCCTCCAGGGGCAAGGCGCCGGCCTTCATTTGGGCAGCCAGAATGCGACGACCCCTCTTCCAGGTCGACATCAGGGTGAAGACCACCGCCGCCACGGTCAGGGGGAACCAGCCGCCGTGGGCGATCTTGGCGATATTGGCGCCGAAATAGGCGAGGTCGAAGAGCAGGAATCCGCCGCACAGCAGCACTGCAAGCGGCAGGCTCCAGCGCCAGCGATCTCGGATGACGAAGAAGAAGAGGCAGGTGGTGACGACCATGGTCGTGGTGACGGCGATGCCGTAGGCGGCCGCCAGGTTGCTGGAGGAACGAAAACCGACCACCAGGCCGATGCAGCAGACCATTAGCAGCCAGTTGATCGCCGGCAGGTAGATCTGCCCCCGCTCCCGGGCCGAGGTGTGCTCGATATCGAGGCGCGGGCTGTAACCGAGCTGCACCGCCTGCATGGAGAGGGAGAAGGCGCCGGAGATGACCGCCTGCGAGGCGATCACCGTGGCGGCCGTGGACAGTACGACCAGGGGGATGAGCGCCCAGGATGGGGCCATCAGGTAGAAGGGGTTCTGCGCCGTCTCCGGCCGGGCGAGGAGCAGCGCCCCCTGGCCGAAGTAGTTGAGAAGCAGCGCCGGCAGCACCATGACGAACCATGCGAGGCGGATCGGCCGCGTCCCGAAGTGTCCCATGTCGGCGTAGAGCGCCTCCCCCCCGGTGACCACCAGGAAGACTGCGCCAAGGACGAGGAAGCCGGCCCAGCCGTTGCGCAGGAAGAACTCCAGGGCGTAGTGAGGGCTGACCGCCAACAGGACCACCGGGTGCTGAACGATCTGAGAGATACCGAGCAGGGCCAGCACCACGAACCAGACCAGGGTGACCGGCCCGAAGATGACCCCGACTCCGGCCGTCCCCCGGTGCTGGCAGAGGAAGAGGGCGACCAGGATGACGACGGTGAGAGGTATGACATAAGGGGAAAACACGGGAGTGATGATCTCCAAACCCTCGACCGCGGAGAGTACCGAGATCGCCGGAGTGATCATGCCGTCGCCGTAGAGGAGCGCCGCCCCGAACAGTCCCATCAGAATCAGCAGCAGCCGTCCGCCCCGGGCTTCGGCACGTGCAGGCGAGACCAGGGCGGTCAGGGCCAGGATTCCACCCTCTCCCTGGTTGTCTGCTTTCAGAATGAAGACAAGGTACTTGAGCGAGATCACCAATATCAGCGACCAGAAGATGAGCGAGAGGACGCCAAGGATGTTTTCGGGGGTGGGCGCAACCGCATGCGGGCCGTAGAAGCACTCCCGGATGGCATAGAGGGGGCTGGTGCCGATGTCGCCGTAGACCACACCCAATGCAGCCAGGGAGAGGACGAGCAGATAGCGGCCCTGCGGCTTGGCCGGAAGATGTGGTTGGGTGTCGCTCATGCGCTGCCTTGGCATCGGCCATTCGAATGGGCGGCCATATTAGGGGACTCCGCAAACCGATTCACTTTACCACGGAACCGACGCCGGTCCCTGCCGCAAGGTTCAAGCGAGCAGCTTCTCAACTTGCCCGAGCGCCTCGGGCCGGCACACGACGAACAGCTCATCTCCCGGTCGAAGGACGGTGGCTCCGGATGGAATGAACACCTCATCGCCCCGGATAACCGCTCCGATAAGTGCGCCCTCCGGGAAGCGGAGATCCTTGAGCGTTTTTTCGACGAGGTCGGGCCGGGCGGGCTGATCGGGAACCCTCAACTCGATCACCTCCGCGTCGTGCTCCCCCAGCAGCAGGGTCGACTTGACCTTGCCCCGGCGGACGTACCGCAGGATGGCGTCGGTCATCGCCCGCTTCGGGCTGATGATGGCATCTATGCCCAGTTGGCTGGCAAGGTGCGCGTACGCCGGCTTGTCGCAACGAGCGATGACCTTGCGCGCCCCGAGTGACTTGGCGAAAATCCCTATCAGCACTGACTTCTCAGGGTCTTCCAGCAGCACTACCAAGGCATCGATCTGCCCCTCCTCGAGGCGGCTCCGGAGGAACTCCGGATCGGAGCCGTCACCGTGGAGGACCAGGGAGCGCGGCAGCAACCCGGCCACGAGCTCGGCCCGCTCCTGGTCCTTTTCGATGATCGTCGGCGTGAGTTTCTGCCTTTCGAGCTCCCGCGCCAGGGCCAGGCCGGTGTTGCCGCAGCCCACGATCAGCGTCCGCTGCACGTGGTACCAGGGTTGCCCCGAAAGAATGGTCAGTTCTGTCAAATTCCCAGGGGTCGTCAGGATGAACGCCCGCTCGTCGGCCTGGAGACGATCGGCGCCGGTCGGAATGCGGACCCCCTCGCGCCCCTGTACCGCGACCACCAGAGAATCCTTCGGCAGGTCGCTCCGCAGCGCGGCAAGCGTCTCGTGCACCAGGGGAGAGTCGGGTCCGAGAACCATGCCGACCAGCACCAGCTTGCCGCCGGCCAGCTCGCGCATCTCGCCACTGCCGGCGTAGTGAAGAACGCCCATTGTCGCGTTGGTGATGGCCTCCTCCGGGCTGATCAGTGCGTCGAGGCCGAGGTCCTCGGCGCTGAGCGCCAGGCCGCCGGCGAGATGATGCGATTGCCGAACGCGGGCGACGGCGCGGAGTTGCTTGCCGCCGTACTTGCGAGCGGTCATGCAGGCGATGAGGTTCACCTCGTCGATGGCGGTGACGGCCAGCAGGAGATCCGCCCCTTCGACCCCGGCACGTTGCAGCACCGTCGGGCTGACGCCGCTGCCGTGCACGACCAGAGCGTTCAGGGAAACATCCAGCCGGCGCGCCAGACGCTCATCGACCTCGACGACGGCAACATCATGCCCCTCCTCGACGAGGATCCGTGCCAAATAGCTGCCGACTTCTCCGGCTCCGACGATCATGACGTACATATCAGCGCCTCCGTGTCCACGAAAACAACGCCAGGAGCAGGACGATCACCGGGAAAATTTCCAGTCGACCCACCCACATCTGAATGATGAACAAGAGTTCGATGGTGACAGGCATGCCCGGATCGGTGATGCCTGAGGAGAGCCCCACGGTACTTTGCGCCGAGACCGACTCGAAGATCGCGTCGGCGAGGGTGAAGTCGGGGCCCATCTGGTGGGCGACGATGATCGTCGAGGCGCCCAGGATGAGGAGATAGAGGAGAGAGAAGACCGCAGCATCCCCCACCTCGCGCTGCATCGCTTCGGAGGGCAGGCTCCGTTCGCCGACCCGGAACGGGACCACCGCCTCAGCGGGCAGGAACACCTTGCGAGTCCGCCACCCCACGGCGCGCAGGAGAATGTACGCGCGAATGAGCTTGATCCCGCCGACCGTCGCCCCCGCCGCCCCGCCGGTGAGCATCGCTCCCCAGGCGAGCAGCAGCACCGCCGAGTCGCTCCAGGCGCCGATGTTGGAGGTCTGCCATCCGGTGGTGGAGACGGCGCTGATGAGCTGGAAGAGGCCTTCGCGAAGGGGATCGGCGACGGCCGGGGTGCCGCCGAGCAACAGCACCAAAAGCGGTATGGTGACGGCGAACAGCAGGATCATCGAGCGGAACTGCACGTCGCGCCAGAACACGCGCAGATCCCGCTCGCGCAGGAAGGCGTAGTAGAGCGGGATGGAGATCGCGCCGAGGACCATCGGCGGAATATGGACGAGGTCCATCGCGTAGGAGCGGTACCCGGCGATGCTGTCGTCGAGGGTGCTGAACCCTCCGGTCGACTGGCCCGCCATGGCGTGGTTGATGGCGTCGAAAAGGCTCGGCCCCCATCCATACTCGGGAAGGATGATCAGGGTCGCAACGAACAGGTAGAAGGCGACGGCAGCCGTGACAGAGCTGTAGACTTTCCATATCGCCCGCGCCGTGCCGAGAATGCTCGGCCGGAGTTTCATTCCGGTGGTTTCGGACTGATACAGCTCCAGCTCACCGACGGCGCGCGGGCGAGGGATGATCGCCAGCGAAAGGACGATGACGCCGGCGCCGCCGATCCATTGGGCCAGCGAACGGTAGAAAAGCAGTCCGTGCCCGATCGACGGCTCGTGCACGGCCATGGTGAGGCCGGTGGTCGTGTAGGCGCTCATGCTCTCGAACACTGCATGCAGCGGGTTTCGAAAGTAGATCAGGCTCGATGTGTAGCTCTCGCCGGCCGGAACGAGCGCCTGAGCGACCTCGGGCGGCGTCAAGTAGGCTGCGAACAGGAACGGAAGTGCTCCGAATATCGCGCTCATCAGCCACCCCGCGCCGGCGATGACCATCGCGTGCCGGCGCTTCGGGTCTCCTGCCTCGCGGCAGGTTCGATAAGCCAACGTGCCGCATATCGCCGTCACGCCGGCCGCGGCCAGGAAGCTCAGCGCGCTGTAAACCTCGCCATAGAGCAGGGAAACCAGAAGCGAGGCGAGCATGCCGGTGCTCAGCAAAACCTGTAGTGCCCCGACGTCACGCAGGACGATCCGGAAGCCCGCCCATTGGCGATCATCAGGTGTGGACATGGGCTCGAAACGGGACATGGCGATAGGAGTCCTTTCAGACCTCAACGATCAAGGCGCGCCAAATCGCAGCCCGTCTTCCCCTGCTCTCTCAACCCAAATCCACATGGCCATGCCCCTTCTCGACCAGGCGCCGCAGATTTTTCTGTGCTGGTGCGTAAGAAGGGTCGAGGTCGAGGGCGGCCCGGTAATATTTCTGCGCCTGCAGTGGCTCTCCCCTGGCTTCGCTGCTGGCTCCCAGCAGGTTGAAAGCCTCCGGCCGGGTAGAATCGATGGAAGTGGCCCGGCGGGCATGCTCCATTGCTCCATGAATCTGGCGCTCAGCCACGCAGCGTCGGGAGAGTTCGATGCAGGCGTCATAGCTCTGCTCATCGTTTCCGACTTGGTTCTTCTTTTCGGCCATTTCGGTTGTTTCCTTTTCCCCGGGCGACCTCAGCGAACGTCGGGCGGCAGGTTCTTCCACCAGCGATTTAGGGCTGAGATCATCTTTCGCCCTGGCGTTGACTTTTTGTTTTTGAAGTGAACTCCGCCCCGGAGAGCACCAGGCCCGATTTCAGCGCCATCAGGTTGACCTTATGTCCCAGGGATTTGAATTTCTCCGGCACGGATGCGGGATTCACCTCCATGGACAGGAGCAGGTCCTTTATCAGGAGAAACACCTCTGTCGATTCGCGCAATAGAGTGGGGCCATCACTTTCCCCGATCTGCTGCATCAGCCTGGCAGCACGGTCAAGCTTCCTTTCCGCCAGCTGGTGCCTGTCCAGGGCATAAAGGCGGCCAGCATCGTAAACGAGCTGCCGTACCTCCGTAATGGGAATGTCATAGAGCACCAGAACCGCAGCCGCTTCGGCCGCACGCTGCAACGAGACCCGGGCATCATCGGTCCGCCCCTCAGCAAGGTCCTGCTGTGCCTGCTGTTGGGATTCGCGGATTCTTCGAGCGGTTTCTTCGAGGTAGGAGAACCCGGTCTCCTCCAGATCCGGAACCCAGGGAGTTGTCTTCTCCGACCGGCAACCCGGAAGTCCAGGCAGGGCGCTGAGGGTTACGGCAACCACTATGGAGAGGAGAAACCGGCGGTATCCTTGAGGACGGTTTTTGGAGGTGGGGTTTTGCGGCTGGCGCATGATCTGCG
>Ga0299906_10001554_pt1 | contig 19706 bp, 17 predicted proteins | sample RVTome_14_FD_200259 | JGI IMG/M metagenome (GOLD analysis project Ga0299906, IMG submission 200259) | Soil microbial communities from uranium-contaminated site in the Upper Colorado River Basin, Wyoming, United States - RVT145D125 (version 2) ...
ACGACCTTGCCTTCGACGCCTGGCGCGAGGAGTCGGGCGTGCCGTTCCTCACCCGGCGCGACCTCGACCCCTGGTACGACCGGGTCGCCGAGCGCATCAGCATCCGGACGGTTCCCGAGGTCTACCGGAACGGCAACGCCGAGGTCTTCCGGCGCGGCTTCGAGTACAACGGCTACCGCTGCGCGCCGCTCGAGCGCGCCCAGCGCGACTGCCGCTTCCAGGACGGTAACTGCTGCATCGAGTGCCTGATGGGCTGCCGGATCGACAGCAAGCAGAGCACGCCGGTGACGGTGCTGAAGCGCGCCCTCGAGGGCGGGCTCGAGCTGGTGCCCGAGTTCGAGGCGACGCGCGTCCTGGTCGAGCGCGACCAGGCCACCGTGCAGGGGACGGACGCGAGCGGCGCGCGCGCCTCGTACAGCGGGCGCATCCTGGTCCTGGCGGCGGGCGCGATCGGGAACACGCGGCTGCTGCTCGCCTCGCCGGTGGCGGCGCGCCTGCCCGCGCTCGGCGAGCGCTTCTACACCCACCCGCAGTACATGACCCTCGGCGTCTACGACGAGCCCATCGACGCGCACCGCGGCCCGCTCCAGTCCTACAAGTCGGACGACCCCACCTTCCGCCGCGGCGGCTTCAAGCTCGAGAACGTCTTCGCGCCGCCGGTGGCGATCGCCATGCTGGTGCCGGGCCTCGGCGCCGCGCACCAGCGCCGCATGCGCGACGTCACGCACCTCGCCTGCATCGAGGTCGCCGTCCGCGACACCAACCCCGGCCGCATCCGCCTCGGCCGCCAGGGGACGGCGATCGTCGACAAGACCCTGAACGACGAGGACCGGCGCCGGCGCGCGCGCGGCTTGCAGGCCATCCGCAACATCTTCCACGCCACCGGGGCGCGCGAGATCATCGAGGGCAACATCGCGATCGGCCTGCACCTGATGGGCGGCTGCAACGTGGGCACCGACCCGGCGCGCTCGGTGACGTCGCCGGCCTTTCACCTCCACGGCCTCCCGAACGTCTACGCCGGCGACTCGAGCATCTTTCCGAACGCCCCCGGCATCAACCCGTCGTACACCATCATGGCGCTCTCGCTGATGGCGGCCGACCGCATCGTCCGCGACGTGCGGGCGTGAGCGCGCGCCTGCTCACGCCCGGCCAGATGGCCGGCCTCGCCAAGGTGGGCGACGTCCTGATCCCGGGCGACGGCGACTTCCCGTCGTTCTCGGCCTCGGCCTGCGCCCGCGAGGCCGACCGCATGCTCGCCCACATGAACCAGGCCGACCGCGACGGCGTGCGCCTCCTCCTCGGCGTCTTCCGCTTCCTCCCGCGCGTCGTCCTGCGGGCGATCATGGCGGCGACCGACGCGCACGCGCGGGTCCCCGAGCCGCTGGCGCGCCTGCTCCGGATGGTGAGCCTCGGCGTCAAGGGCGTCGTCATGACGCTCTACTACTCGGACGTCGGCGCCGGGCCGTCCGTCCACGCGCTGATCGGCTGGGACGCGCGCATCGTCGAGCGGCCCGGGGAGGGCGGCGTCGGCGCCGGCGCCGAGCCGGTGGTGGAGATCCGGCCCGGCCCCGAGGTGTCGCGCGGGACGTCGCCCGCCGCGCGGGCGGTCGAGCGCGCGCGGACGGGGGCGCGCTCGCTCCGCCGGCTCACGCTCGCCGAGCGCGCGGCCTACGTGGCGCGTCTCCGCGACGTGGTGCTCCGCCGCCGCGAGGCGATCATCGACCACGTCCAGACCGACACCGGGAAGTCGCGCTCGGACGCGCTCATCTCCGAGATCTTCGGCGCCCTCGACGCGCTCGCCTGGCTCGAGCGCCACGGCGTCAAGGCGCTCGGCGACGCCAAGGCCCACACCCCGATCGCGCTCCTCGGGAAGAAGTCGCGCATCTGGTACGAGCCGCTCGGCACCATCTTGGTGATCGCGCCCTGGAACTACCCCTTCTACCAGGCGGTGGTGCCGCTCGCGTGCGCCTTCCTCGCCGGCAACACGGTGGTGCACAAGCCCTCGGAGTGGACGCCGCTCGAGGGGCTGATCGAAAGCCTCCTTGCCGAGGCCGAGCTCGCGCCCAACTGGGTGCAGGTCGTCTACGGCGACGGCAAGGTCGGCGCCGCGCTGATCGACCAGCGTCCCGACAAGATCTTCTTCACCGGCAGCACCCGCACCGGCCGGAAGATCCTCGCCCAGGCCGCGGGCCACCTGATCCCGGTCGAGCTCGAGCTCGGCGGCAAGGACCCGATGATCGTCTTCGACGACGTCGACGTCCGCCGCGCCGCCGCCGGCGCGGCCTGGGGCGCCCTCACCACCGCCGGCCAGTCCTGCACCTCGGTCGAGCGCCTCTACGTGCAGGCGTCGATCTACGAGCCCTTCAAGCAGGCGCTCGTCCGCGAGGTCGAGCGCCTGAAGCAGGAGATCGACACCGACGGCGACGCCGACCTCGGCGCCATGACCACCGACTTCCAGGTGCGGATCGTCGCCGAGCACGTCGCCGACGCCAAGGCGAAGGGCGCGACGTTCCTCACCGGCGGCGACTGGAACGGGATCTCGAAGCTGGTGCCGCCGATGGTCGTCGACGGCGTCACCGACGACATGCTGCTCGCCTACGAGGAGACCTTCGGGCCGGTGATCCCGCTGATGCGGTTCGAGACCGAGGACGAGGCCGTCCGCCGCGCCAACGACTCCGAGTACGGCCTGACGGCGAGCGTCTGGAGTCGCGACCTGAAGCGCGCCGAGCGCGTGGCGCGGGCGCTCGCCTGCGGCGGGGTGTCGATCAACAACGTCATGGCGACCGAGGCCAACCCGGCGCTGCCCTTCGGTGGCGTCAAGCAGAGCGGCTTCGGGCGCTACAAGGGCGCGCACGGGCTGCACGCCTTCTGCAACGTCAAGTCGGTCCTGATCGACAAGGACTCGGCCAAGATCGAGGCCAACTGGTACCCCTACACGCGCGAGAAGTACCGCCTGTTCTCCGACTTGACCGTCAACCTGTTCTCGCGCGGGGTGGGCGCCTTCGTGCGCTTCGCGCGCGCCGGCATGCGGCTCGAGCGCTACTCGAGCCGGGCGAGCCGCGATGGCCGCGGCTGAGCGCTGGAGCTGGGAGCGTCTGCGGGAGCTGGTGCGCGGCGAGCCGCTGCCGTGCATGATCGTCGACCTCGACGCCTACGACGCCAACGTCCGGCGCCTGGCCGGGATCGCCGCGGCGCACGGCAAGTACCTCCGGCCGGCGTCGAAGTCGGTGCGCGTGCCGGCGCTCCTGCGCCGCGCGTTCGAGGTCGGCGGGCGGACCTTCCGCGGCGTGCTCTGCTACGCCGTCGGGGAGGCGGCGCTGCTCGAGTCCGAGGGCTTCGACAATCTCGTGATCGCCTACCCGACGGTGCAGCCGAGCGACCTCGAGCTCGCCTGGGAGATGACCCAGCGCGGTACCAACGTCACGCTCATGCTCGACGCCCCCGCGCACGTGGCGCGGCTCGCGGACTTCTGGCGCGAGCACCCGGCGGACGCCGGCGCGCGGCCGCTCCGGGTGTGCATCGACCTCGATCTGTCCTACCGGCCGGTCGGCCAGCACCTCGGCGTGCAGCGCTCGCCGGTCCGCACCCGCGCGGACTTCGAGACGGTGCTCGACGCCGTGCTCGCGCGCGCCGAGGTGCGGCTCGCCGGCGTCATGGGCTACGAGGCGCAGATCGCCGGCCTCGGCGACGAGAACCCGTTCGCGCCGCTCATGAACCCCGCCAAGAAGCTCATGAAGGGTCTCTCGGTGCGCGACGTCGCCGCCAAGCGGCGCGCCGTCGCCGAGCTGCTCGAGCGCCGTCGCGTCACGCTCGAGCTCTTCAACGGCGGCGGCACGGGCTCGATCCGGACGACCAGCGAGGAGCCGTGGGTGACCGAGGTGACGGCGGGCTCGGGCTTCCTCCAGTCGCACCTCTTCGACTACTACGCCGCCAACGAGAACGAGCCGGCGTTCTGCTTCGCCCTTCAGGTCACGCGCTCCTCGCAGCCGGACCACGTCACCTGCCAGAGCGGCGGCTTCATCGCGAGCGGGCCGACCGACGCCGACAAGGCGCCGGTGCCGTTCCTGCCGCCCGGCCTGAAGCCGACCAAGGGCGAGGGCTGCGGCGAGGTGCAGACGCCCCTGGTCGTGCCGCCGGCCCTCCAGGGCACGCTCGCCCCCGGCGACCCGGTCTTCTTCCGTCCCGCCAAGGCCGGCGAGATCGCCGAGCGCTTCAACGAGTACCTGCTGGTCCAGGGCGATCGCGTGGTCGGCCGTGCGAAGACGTATCGCGGCCTAGGCCATTGTTTCTACTAGGGATGGGGGCGCTCCGCCCGGGCGCTTGCGGGCGCGAGCGGGCGGCTTTTGTGAGGTAGGCGGGCGCCGCCGCCGCCGCTTAGAATCCCGTTCGTGAGCGGGGGTCGGGTCAGCGACAGGGCCGGCGGATGGCAGCGTCACGCGCTGGTGGCGGTGCTCGTGCTGGTGGCGCTCTCGCCGGCGCTCGCCGGCGACCGCTTCTCGGTCGAGGTCTCGCTGGCGCGGAACGACCTCCTCAGCGAGCGCCTCGACTTGCAACGCCAGCTCAAGGACCTCGACGAGGAGATCCGCCAGGCCGAGAAGCCGGTGACCGTGAGCGGCACCGTCTACCGTGCCCAAGCCGTGCACGGCATCCGCGCCAGCCACGTCGAGCGCCTGCGGCAGCAGCGCCAGCGGCTCCTCGGCCGCGTCGACGTCGTCGACAACCGCTTCGCGCGCTTGACCGACCGGGTCGTCGCCCACTACGGCAAGCGCCCGATCTGGTGGAACGACCTGAAGTAACCTAGGGGTCGGAGCGGCCGCCGAAGCGGGTCTCGCTGTTGCGCGTGACGCCGCCGCTGCTGAACGACGCCTCCCAGCAGTGGCCGTTGGCGGCCTGGAGCTGTACCAGCGTCGGCAGCCCGAACGGCATGTCGGCCGGCGGCAGGTTGACGCCCCGGCCCTTCACGATCACGCGCGTGCGGCCCTCGTCGCCGCGATAGAGCCGGACCTTGGTGATGCCGTCGTTGCGCCCCTGGCCGTCGCGATAGCGGAAGCCGCGGTCGCCGATCGCGTTCCAGCACTTGCGCGCGCCGCACTGGCCGCCCGGCGGGATGGCGGCCTCGTACACCACCGTGTCGTCGGCGCCGTAGATGCAGAAGTCGTACTCGTCGGTGGTGGTCGGCGAGCCGTAGTACGCGGTCTGGGTAGCCTCGCCGCGGAACAGCTTCCAGACCAGCGTCTGCTTGTCGGGGCGGACGCCGCTCCGCAGGATCAGCCGCGACTTGCCGGGAACGGTGCTGTGGCGGCAGCCGTCGAGCGGCGCGGGCGCGCACGCGGCGCCGGCGAGGACGGGCACGACCAGAAGCGCCGCCGCGGCGACGGTCGCCAGCACGAGTCGCGCGCGGTCGGTGGTCGGTCGGGAACGGTGGGCGTCCATGGGGTGATCCTCCTGTCGGGAGCGTGCTCCAGCGCTGGTTGACACGGTGCAGGACCCATCCGGCTCCGGAAGTCTTCGTGGCACGGCCGGTGCGTCCACCGCGGAATGGGAGGGATATAGCGAAAGGGCCCCGGGAGGAGCAAGAGGGCGGTCGACATCGCCCCGGGGCCGGGATGCCGGGAGCCTGGCTGGCCGTCCGCGGTCTCCTCGGCCCCCGGCCTCCTACGAGTAGCCGTGCGGCCGGCGCGGACGATGCCCGCCGACTCAGGCCCGTGGTAGGGTCGCCGCATGAGCGCCGCGCGCCGACCCGCGAGATACGACGATCTCCTGAAGGTCCCCGACACCAAGGTCGCCGAGATCATCGACGGTGAGCTGATCGTCTCCCCGCGCCCGGCTTTCCCGCATGCGCGCGCGTCGTCGATGATCGGCGCCGACCTCATCGCGGCCTTCGACGGCCCGCCGGGCCCTTCGAGCGCCCCGGGGGGCTGGTGGTTCCTCTCCGAGCCCGAGCTGCACTTCGGCGACGACGTGATCGTGCCCGACCAGGCCGGCTGGCGGCGCGCACGCGTGCCGCACCTCCCGAACGTCGCCGCGTACACCGAGCCGCCCGACTGGGCCTGCGAGGTGGTCTCGCCCACGACCGGCCGGATCGACCGCGGCCGGAAGATGCGCATCTACGCCCGCGAGGGCGTCGGCCATTTCTGGATCGTCGATCCCCTCCTGCGCACGATCGAGGTCTATCGCTTGGAGGAGGGCCGCTGGGTCGTCGCGGGCGTCCACGCCGGCGAGGAGCCGACGCGCATCGAGCCCTTCGAAGAGATCGAGCTCGACGTCGGCCGCTGGTGGCTCGAGGGCTCGTAGGTGGGACCCTTCGAGGGTGTCGGGGATCGCGCAGCAGGAGCGCGAGCTTCTCGCCAAAGCGCTTCTGAACGTCCGCGGGAGCTTTCAGGAAGCTCGCAACGAAAGGATCAGTGAGAACGACGCGCACGTGCCCGTTGCTTGAGGGCACGCATCGCGGCGCCTGCTGTCTTGAAGGGACCGAGGACCCGCCCCTCCTTCACCGCCCGTTCCGCTGCCTCAAACCGCTTCTCGAGATCGACCTTGTCCACTACCACCTTCGGGCGCAGGAAGATGCCGCCTTTCTGAGGCGTCGCTTCGACGAAGTCACCAACCTTGAGACCGACGGCCTTGCGGGTCGCCTCGGGGATGGTGATTTGGAACTTGGGCTTTACTCGGGTGAGTGCCATAGTCGGATTGTGCAACTGTCCTACTGCGAGCGTCAAGCCAATCCGAGGTGTCAGTACGACGTTCTCGCCGGCAGCCGCTTCGTCGCCAGTGGCGAGGGGAGTACGTGGGAAGTGCATTGGTGGCGTCAGTGGTGGAAACGAGCGGTCAAGCGCGCGACGAGGAAGTGGGCAGGGACGGAATTGAACCGCCGACACGGAGATTTTCAGTCTCCTGCTCTACCGACTGAGCTACCTGCCCGCGCGACCTGGTCGACCGTGGAGAGGCGCGGAGCCTAACATCGGCCCCCTACCTTTTCAATTCGGCGACCTTGCGCTCGACGAACTCGATGACCTTGGCCTCGAGGCAGACGCCGTCGAGGCGGTCGATCTCCTGGACGCCGGTCGGGCTGGTGACGTTGACCTCGGTCAGGTAGTCGCCGATCACGTCGAGGCCGACGAAGTGCAGGCCGTCGGCGCGCAGGCGCGGGCCGACGCGCTCGCAGATGCGGTGCTCGCGCTCGCCGAGGACGACCTTCCGCACCGTGCCGCCGACGTGGATGTTGCTGCGGTGCTCGTCGTCGCGCGGCACGCGGGCGACGGCGCCGAGCGGCTCGCCGTCGAGGAGGATGATGCGCTCGTCGCCGAGGTCGCGCACGGCCTTGATGTAGGCCTGCGCCATCACGAGCTTCCGGCCGTTGTCGGTGACGGTCTCGAGGATGGCGTTCAGGTTGCGGTCGCCGGTGTGGACGTGGAAGATCCCGAGCCCGCCGAAGCCGTGCGGCGGCTTCAGGATCATCTCGCCGCCGAGGCTCAGCATGAACTCCTTGAGCGCCCCCATGTGGCGCGTGACCAGCGTCCGCGGGATGCAGTCGGGGAAGTTGAGCGCGTAGAGCTTCTCGTTGGCGTCCCTGAGGCCCTGCGGCCGGTTCATGACGAAGACGCCGCGCGCCTCGACCAGCGACAGCAGGTGCGTGGCGTAGAGGTAGTCGTCGTCGAAGGGCGGGTCGGTGCGCATCAGGACGGCGTCGAGATCAGCCAGGGAGACGAGCTCGGTCTCGTGGTAGGCGTAGTGTGACGCGTCGGCGTCGGTCGGACGCCGGAGCGCGACCCCGCGCGCGACCGCGCGCACGTCGGCGCCGTCGGTGAAGAGGTCGCGGTGCTCGATCGCGAGCACGGTGTGGCCGCGCCGCTCGGCCTCGAGCATGAGGACGAAGGTGGTGTCCTTGTCGGGGAGAAAGCGCTCGACGGGGTCGGCGATGACGCCGATGCGGAGGGCGGCCACGGTCACGCCTCCTCGGGGCTCAGGCGCACGACGCAGGTCCCGGCCAGGTAGTCGTGCCAGGCGCGCTTGCGCGGGGTGAGGGCGGCGAAGAGGAAGCCCAGGCCGAAGAGGAAGGACGAGACCACGTAGCCGAGGGTGCGGACCAGGCTCCGTGCCAGGCCGATCTCGCGGAGGTCGCTCGAGCGCACGCGGATGCCGACGGCGGCCTTGCCGATGGTGCGGCCGTCGCCGCCGTGGAGGATCGTGAAGTAGACGATCGCCATGGTGCTGAAGGCCGGCGAGAGCAGCGCGACCAGGCTCTCGTCGAAGAGCGGCGGGGCGGGCTCGCCGAGCGCCAGCATCCCGGCCTGCAGGCCGGCCAGACCGGCGAGCACGAGCGGCCCGGTGAAGATGGCGAGGACGACGACGTCGATCGCGAGCGCCACGGTGCGCACCCAGAAGCCGGCGTAATGTACCGCCGGCGCGGGGGGCGCGACCGGCCGGGTGCGCGGAAACGGCGGCAGCTCGGGCGCGGCGGCCTCCCACCGGAGGTCGTCCTCGGACGCGATGGGTTGCCGCTCCTCCACCGGCGGCATGCTATGCCTCGCCCCGGGCGCAGACAAGGCGACGGGCGCGGCGGGTCGCGCCGTGTGAGGTCGGGTCGATGCCCCCGGACTCGAGCTGCATCACGACGGCACGCGCGCGTCGCGGCGGTCTCTGCCCGCGACGACGTCCGCGCCGAGCCGATCACCTGCCGCCGAGATCGCCCCAGCGCGCCTGTACGAGGGTGACGGCGACGAGCGCCGCGGTCTCGGTGCGGAGGATGCGCGGTCCGAGGTGCACGGCGCGGAAGCCGTGCGCGCGCGCGTCGCTCACCTCGTCGTGGCTGAGCCCGCCCTCGGACCCGACGACGATCGCCGCGGTCGCGGGGGCCGACACGCCGTCGAGGACGCCGGCGACCGGCTCGGTGTCGGGGCCTTCGTAGAAGAGGAGACGGAGCGCCGCGCCGGCGCCGGCGGCGACGACCTCGGGGAAGGTCACCGGCTCGCGCACCTCGGGCACCGCGGTGCGCGCCGACTGCTTGGCGGCGGCGAGCGCGATCCGCCGCCAGCGCTCCGCCTTGCCGCCGGCGGCGGGCATGCCGGCGGCCGAGAAGGCCGACACGAACGGGACGATGGCCCGCACCCCGAGCTCGGTCGCCTTCTCGACGACGAGATCCATCTTGCGGCCCTTGGGGATGCCCTGGAAGAGCGTGATGGCGAGCGCCGACTCGCGCTCCGGCCGCGTGGTCGCGGTGATGCGCACCGCCGCGACGCGCGGCGAGAGCGAGACGATGACGCCCGCGTGCTCGCGGCCCTCGTCGTCGAAGAGCGTCACGCGGTCGCCCTCGCGCAGGCGCAGGACGCGCTGCAGGTGGCGGAACTCGCCGCCCTCGAGGCGCGCCTGGGCGTCCTGGATCTCGCGGCTGGGGACGAAGAAGCGCGGCACGTCAGCCCCGGACGCGGCGCCGCGGCGCGCGCCGGACGGGCGCCGCCGGATCCGGGCGGCGCGCGAAGACGCTCGTCACCCACGCGCCCCGGCGCCGGGCGCGGACGAGCCGCCAGCGCGCCGCCGCGTACGCGCGCCGGAGCCGGCCCTGCTGCGCGCGCAGCACGCCCGAGGTGACGAGGTGGCCGCCGGGTGCGACCCGGCGCGCCAGGACCGGCTCGAGCGCGACCAGCGCGTCGACGTAGACGTTGGCGACGATCAGGGGATAGCGCCGGCCCGGGCGCGCCGGGCGGGCGCCGCGGCGGACGCGCGGCCGCGGCGCCGCCGCGAGCGGCGTGGCGGTGATCCGGACGCGCCCCGCGAGGCGGTTCCGCCGCACGTTCGCGCGCGCCGCCGCGACCGCCTGCGGATCGGTGTCGATGGCGTCGACCATGCGCACGCCGCGGCGCGCGAGCGCGATCGCGAGCACGCCGGTGCCGGTGCCGAGGTCGAGCGCCCGTGCGGGCGGGGCGGCGGTCAAGGTCTCGATGGCCTCCAGGCAGCCGAGGGTGGTGGCGTGCTGGCCGGTGCCGAACGCCATCCCGGGGTGGATGACGACGCGGCGGCGCCCGGGATGCGGCGCGCGATCCCAGGGCGGGACCACGACCAGCGTGCGGCCGGCGCGGACCGGCTGGAAGTGCGCGCGCCAGTCCATCTCCCACAGGCGCGCGTCGAGATCGAGCCAGGTGACGCGCAGGCGCGCGCGCCGCGCGCCCGGCGCGCCGCCGGGCACCGCCGCCAGCCGGTTCAGCGCGGCGTGCACGGCGAGCCGCGCGCGCACCGGGTCGCCGGCCGGAAAGAAGCCGCGCACGGTCTCGTAGACGCGCCGGCGCGCGCCGCGCGCGAGCTCGTGGACGCCGGTGATCACGCCCGCGGAGCCGGCGTCGATCAGGAGCGCGCCCAGGCGCTCGGCGTCGGCAACGGGTACGCGGATCGCGACCTCCGACCAGCGGGGCGCCTCCGCCGATTGCTTCCGCGCTGCGGCCTCCGTACGCATCCTCCTTCCGATCCCCGTCGCGGTCCCGCCGGGCCACGTCGGCGGCGGCCGGGGCCGGCCTGGAGCCTATTCCACAAAGCGGCTGCCGAGGCGAGGTGCGTGCGCCCGGCGGCGCGGCGCGCTCGCCTCCGCCGTGGAATCGCGGTACGAGCGCAGCGGCATGGCGACCTGGGGACGGGCGCAGGGACGGCTGATCCGGATCGCGCACCGGGGCGCCTCGGGGACGTGTCCCGAGAACACGCTCCGGGCCTTCGCGGCCGCGCTCGACCTCGGCGTCGACGCCGTCGAGCTCGACTGCCAGCTCACCGCCGACGGCGCGCTCGCCGTCATCCACGACGAGACCCTCGACCGCACCACCGACGGCCTCGGGCCGGTCGGGGCGAGGCCGTGGGCCGAGATCGCGCGCCTCGACGCCGGCCTCTGGAAGGGCGAGCGCCATCGCGGCGAGCGCGTGCCGCGCCTCGCCGACGTCCTCGACCTGGTCGCCGGGCGCGCGCTCGTGAACGTCGAGATCAAGAGCCGGCGCGACGTGGGACGGATCGAGACGCCGCTCGCCGAGCTGGTGCGCGCGGCGGGCGCCGCCGAGTGGGTGGTGTTCTCGTCCTTTCACCACCGCGCGGTGCAGGCGGTGCGGGCCGGTGCGCCATGGGCGCGGCTCGCGATCCTCCGCAACGCGCGCCCAGCGGCGGGCGCGCTCGCGCTCGCCGCCGAGGTCGCGGCGGGCTGCATCGCGCCGCGCCACACGCTCGTCGACGCCGCGCTGGTGGCGGCGGCGCACGCCCGCGATCTCGGCGTCTGGGTGTGGACCGTGAACGAGCCCGCCGACGTGCGCCGCCTGCAGGCGCTCGGCGTCGACGCGATCTTCAGCGACTACCCGGAGCGCTTCGGCGCGCTCGCGCCGCCCGCGTGAGCACCGCCGGCCGCGGCCCGACGATCGCCAGCGTGTACGCGTCGAGCGTGAGGTATTTCCGCGCCGCCGCCCGGACCGTCTCCGGGGTGACGGCGGCGATCGCCTTCCGGTAGCGCGCACCGCCGTCCAGGCCGAGCCCGTAGAGCTCGTTGAAGACCAGATCGTCACTCTGGGCGGCGTTGGTCTGGAGGGCGATGTCGTAGCTGCCGAGGACGTAGCGGCGCGCGTCCTCGAGCTCGGCCGCCGGCACCGGCTCGTCGCGCAGGCGGGTGAGCTCGGCGAGGATGCCGACGACGGCGCGCTCGACGGCGTCGGGCGCGCACGCGAAGTAGACGCCGAAGACGCCGGGCTCGACGCCCTCGGAGGCGAAGGCCGACACCGAGTAGGCGAGACCCTGGCGATCGCGGAGCTCGAGAAAGAGCCGGCCGCCCTGCCGCGAGAGCACGGCCTCGGCCATCCTGAGGGCGGCGCGGTCGGGGTCGCCGATGCGGCCGCCGCGCGTCCCGAGGACGAAGTGCGTCTGCTGGCGATCGAGGTAGCGCACCGCGCGCTGGATGCCGTGCGGGCGGCGGGCGGGACGCGGGTAGGGAAGCGGCGCCACGCGCGGCACGTCGGCGAGCCCGGCCGCGAGCCGCTCGAGCAGCCACCCGGGGTCGACGTCGCCGACGGCGGCGACGACCAGCCGCTCGGGCGCCAGCAGGCGGCGGTGGTAGGCGAGCAGGCGGGCGCGTCCCAGACGCCGGATCGCCGCGCGCGTGCCGATGACCGGGAGCCCGTAGGGATGCGCGGGGAAATGGGTCTCGTAGAAGAGCTCGATGGTGCGCTGCGCCGGGTCGTCGTCGCGCTGCGCGATCTGCACCAGCAGCTCGCGCCGGCGCTTCTCGACCTCGTCGGATGGCAGCGTCGGCGTCCGCAGGACCTCGAGGAGCAGCTCGGTGCCCTCCTCGACGTGCTGCGACAGGAACTGGCCGCGGATGCCGAAGGTGTTCCGCCCCGAGAAGCCGTCGAGGTAGCCGGCGAGGCCCTCGATCGCGCGCCCGAGCATCGCCCGCGAGTGGTACGCGGTGCCGCGCGTCACCATGCCGGCGAGGAAGTTGTTGATGCCGGCGTACGCCGGGCGCTCGAGGAGCAGGCCGCCGAGCGTGACCGCCCGCACCGACAGCAGCGGCGCCCCGGGGTGGACCTTGACGATCAGGCGGACGCCGTTCGGGAGCGTACGGGTCTGGAGGGCGGGCGCGGGGTGGGCGCCGGCGCGCGCCGACGCCGGCGCGCGGGCGGCGCGGGTCGCGCCGGCCTTGCCGGTCGCGCGCGCGGGCGCGCCGTTGCGCCGGCCGTTGCCGAGCCCCTCCGGCAGGAGCCGGGCCGCGTCCGGGCCGGCCAGCACGCCGACGAGGCGGGACTGGTCGAGGTAGGTCGTCGCCACCCGCCGCACGTCCTCGCGCCTCGCGGTGGCGAGCCCGGCGAGGTAGCGCCGCTCGTAGTCGGCGTCCTGGAAGACGCACCGGGAGTAGCCGAGCAGGCGCGCCCGGCCCTGGACGGTCTCCTTCCGGTACACGAACTCGCTCTCGAGGTTGCCGCGGGCGCGCGCCAGCTCGGCGGGGGTGACGAGCTCGTCGCGCACGCGCGCCACGTGCGCCAGCAGCTCGCCCGCGGCGGCACCGATCTTCCGCCGCTCGAGGGAGGCGAGGAAGACGAACAGGCCGGGGTCGGGTGGCGTGTAGGCGAACGCCGATACCGAGTTGGCGAGCTCCTTCTCGGCCTCGAGCGCGTGCACCAGCCGGGTGCTCTCGCCGCCCGCCAGGATGTAGGCGAGCAGGTCGAGTGGCACGACGTCGGCGTCGGCGGCGCCGGGGATCGGAAACCCGAGGAGCAGGTGGTGCTCCTGGACCGGCATGTCGATCGCCGCCAGCCGCGGGCGCGTGGGGAGGGGCTCGCGCGGCCGACGCCGCGGCGGCAGCCGGCCCGACCGCCAGCTGCCGAAGGCGCGCTCGACCGCCGCCCGCGCGCCCGCGCCGTCGACGTCGCCGACGATCACCAGCACGACGTTGTTCGGCAGGTACCAGCGGCGGAAGAAGTCGAGCACGCGCGGGCGGTCGAGCGCCGCGATGGTCTTCCGCCAGCCGATGACGGGACGTCCGTAGGGATGTTGCCGGAAGGCCTGACGGAAAAGTTCCGTATACCCGCGCGAGACCGGCATGTCCTCCGAGCGCTTCCACTCCTCGAGAACGACCAGGAGCTCGCGCGCCAGCTCGGCGGCGTCGAAGGTGGAGTTGCGGAGCGCGTCGGCGAGGATGTCGAGGCCGGTCGCGAAGTGCCGCGCGGCGAGCACCAGGTGATAGACGGTGTGGTCGGGCGTGGTGAAGGCGTTGATGTGGCCGCCCGATGACTCGACCTCGGCGGCGATCTGTCCGACGCCGCGGCTCGCCGTCCCCTTGAAGAGCATGTGCTCGTGGACGTGCGCGACACCGGCCTCGCGGTCGTGCTCGTCGGCGCCGCCGACCTTCACCCAGGCCTGCAGCGCAACGACCGGCGCGAAGTGATCCTCGTGTACGATCACCTCGAGCCCGTTGGCGAGCGTGAAGCAGCTCGCGGGACGCGCCGCCGCCGACGATTTTCTTGACTCCATCAGAGATTGCTCTTAAAGTCCTCGGTCATCCCGCGCAAACGCGACCGGGAACCATGCGCATCACAAGAGCGGCACGACGACCACTCCATGTTTCACCGGAGGGGGGTGAACTATTGCATGGCCGGGGTTAGGGTCAAGGACAACGAGCCGATCGAGAGTGCCATCCGGCGCTTCAAGAAGCAGTGCGAGAAGGCCGGAATCCTTGCCGAGCTACGCAAGCGAGAGCACTACGAGAAGCCGAGCGTCAAGCGAAAGAAGAAGGCACTGGCGGCGAAGAAGCGCGCGCTCCGACGCGCGAGTCGCTCGCAGCACAGTGGTTGAGGGCGGTTGAGCGGGACGCGCGCGCCCGGGGGCGGGCCGCGCGTCCCGCGTGTCACGGCGCGCCGCGCCGTGATCTGGTGAAGGCAATCGAGGCGGGGCGGGGTGGTGCGGAGGTAACTACTTCTCGACGGGCGGGCGTACCACGGTGAATCGGATCGACGTGATCTTGGCGATCGTTCTGATCCTCTTCGCGCTGCGCGGATTCTGGCGGGGCTTCTCCCGCGAGTTCTTCGGCTTCATCGGACTGATCGGTGGCGTGGCGGTGGCGGCGGCGACGTACGCCGCCGCCGAGGCATACGTGCCCGCCTCCGTGCCCGATCGCGTCCGGCCCATCCTCGCGTTCGCCGGCGTCTTCTTCGCCGTCGACCTCGCCGCCAACCTGATCGGCGGCGTCCTGCACCGGCTGTTCGGCGTCCTCTTCCTCTCGCCGGTGAACCGCCTGGCGGGCGCGGCCTTCGGGATCGCCAAGGGCGCCGCCATGGCGGCGATCGCCCTCCTCCTCGTGCGCGCCTACACGCCGTCCCCCGGCCTGGTGACGGAGCTCGAGGCCTCGGCGCTCGCCGGCCCGCTCCTCGGACTCGCCGACGAGGTCGAGGAGAGCGCCAAGCCGACCGCCGAGCGCTACCGGCTCGAGCTGCCGCCCGAGGTCATCGAGCAGTCGGGCCCGCGCGCCGACGGGCAGGAGGGCTGAGCGTGCGCGGCCTGATTCCCGAGGATGTGCTCGCAGAGATCCGCGACCGCGCCAGCATCGTCGAGGTGATCTCGGGGCACGTCAGCCTGCGCAAGGTCGGCCGCAACCACGTCGGGCTCTGTCCCTTCCACGCCGAGAAGACGCCCTCGTTCAACGTCAACGAGGACCGCGCCATCTTCCACTGCTTCGGGTGCGGCGTCGGCGGCAACGTCTTCACCTTCCTCACCCGCATCGAGGGGCTGCCGTTCCCGGAGATCGTCGAGCGCCTCGCCGAGCGCTACGGCGTCGCGCTGCCCGCGCGCGCCGACGATCCGGCGAGCCGCGAGCGCGACGATCTCGCGGCGCTGAACGACAAGGCGGCGCGCTTCTTCCAGCGCCACCTCTGGGAGACCGCGGAGGCCGAGCCGGTGCGGCGCTACCTCCACGAGCGCGGCATCGGCCGCGCCGTCGCCGATCGGTTCGCGCTCGGCTACGCGCCGGCCGGCGGCGAGGTGCTGGTGCGGCGGCTCGGCCAAGCCGGAAAGCCGCTGACGCAGGCGGTGCGGCTCGGCCTGGTCGCCGCGCGCCGGAGCGGCGGCGGGCACTACGACCGCTTTCGCGGCCGCCTGATGTTTCCGATCACCAACACCACCGGCCGGGTCGTCGGCTTCGGGAGCCGCACCGTGCCGGGCATCGCGAGCGGCCGCGGCGACGCCCCGAAGTACGTCAACTCGCCCGAGACGCCGCTCTATCACAAGGGCGCGCACCTCTACGGCCTGGCGCAGGCGCGCACCGCCATCCGCGACGGCGGGCGCGCCCTCGTCGTCGAGGGCTACTTCGACGTGCTGGCGCTGGTCGAGGCCGGGGTCGAGCACGTGGTCGCCTCGCTCGGCACCGCCCTCACGCTCGACCAGCTCCGGCTGCTCAAGCGCTTCACGCAGGAGATCGTCGTCTTCTTCGACGGCGACGCCGCCGGACAGCAGGCGGCCGAGAAGAGCCTGCCGACCTTCATCGAGGCCGGGCTCTGGGGCCACGGCGCGTTCCTCCCGGCCGGCGACGATCCCGACACCTTCGTCCGCCGCGAGGGCGCCGACGCGGTGCGCGCGCTCCTCGAGCGCGCCACCAGCCTGTTCGACTTCTACCTCGACCGCGCCGTCGGCGCGCGCAGCTCGGTTCCCGAGCGCGCCCGCGTGGCGGCGCACGTCGCCGAGCTGGTGCGCAAGATCGACGATCCCTTCGCCTACGACATCACCGTGCGCCAGGCGGCCGAGCGCCTCGGCGTCACCGAGGACCTCCTGCGCCGCGGCCGCACCGCGGGCGCCGCGCGCGCGCCCGCGCCGGTGGCGACCGGCGCGCCCGGTCCCGAGGAGCTCCTGGTCACGCTGATGCTCGGCGACCCGGAGGTGGCCCGGCGCGTCGAGCGCGAGGGCGGCCTCGCGCTCTTCGCGGGTGACGCCTGGCACGCGCTCGGCGAGCGCATCGCGGAGCGGGTCGCGCGCGGCGAGCGCGTCGATCCGGCCACCATCCTCTCCGACCTCGACGAGCGTCTCGCCGCCCGCATCACCGGACGGCTCCTCGACGACGCGGCGCCCGACGAGGAGACGACGGTGCGCATCGTCACCGACTGCCTGGCGAAGCTCCGGCGCGACGCGAGCAAGCGCAAGCGCCGGGCCCTGATACCCGAGATCCGCGCGCTCGACGCGCGCGACGACCGTGCGCGCGTGGCCGAGCGCCAGCGCGAGCACCTCGAGTCGCACCCCGAGAGGCGTACCGATGCCGATCACTGAGCACCGCGAGCCGCAGAAGGTGGCCCCCGTCGAGCGCGACGTCCAGGCGCTCCTCCTGCGCGGCAAGCAGCGCGGCTTCCTCACCGTCGCCGAGGTCCAGCAGGTGCTCCCGTCCGACACCATGTCGGCGGAGGACATCGACGCGGTGATGAGCCTGCTCGGCGAGAACGCCATCGAGGTCGTAGCGGAGCCGGATGGGTACGCCGAGCCCGAGGGCGGCGGCGACCCGCCGGTCGAGGCGGTCGAGGCGGACGAGAAGGAATCGGAGGGACCCACCGCCGATCCGGTGCGCCGCTACTTCCGCGAGATGGCCGGCATCCCGCTCTTGAGCCGCGAGGGCGAGGTGGAGCTGGCCTGCCGCATCGAGGACGCCACCCGGCAGGTGCGCGACGAGGCGTTCGCGTCGGACCTGGCGCTCTCCTACGTGCTCGACCTCGCGAGCCGTCTGCCGGCCGGCGCCGCCGCGCTCCGCGACCTGCTCGGCGAGCCGGACGACGAGCCTGGGGTCGCGGTGCCGCCCGAGGAGCGGGTGGAACGCTTTCGCGCGCAGGTCGCGCGCATCCGCCGTCTGGCGCGCACGAGCGCCGCCGCGATCTCGCCGGGGCGGCGCGGCGGCCGGCGCCGCCGCCGCATCGAGGCCATGACCGCGCTCGGCCTCGGCCGCCGGCACTTCGCGGCCATCGTCGGCTCGATCCGCTCGGCCGCGGTCGCCGCCGCGCGCTGCCAGCGCGTGCTGCGGGGGTACGAGGAGCGCTACGGCCTGGCGGTCGCGATCCTGGCCCGGCGGCTCGAGGAGTACACGGCCGAACGCGGCCACCTGCCGCGGGCGGTCGCGCGCGAGGCCGAGCGCACGCTCGGGCGCGCGCGCGTCCCGCTGGCCGACGCCGCCACGCTCGGCGCCGAGCTGCAGGTGGTCCTCGGCGAGCTCCAGGGCATCGAGCGCTCGGCCGGGGTGCCCGCCGAGGATCTCGCGCGCGTCGTCGCCTGCATCCGCGACGGCGAGCGGCGCGCGGAGCACGCCAAGACGCAGCTCATCGAGGCCAACCTGCGCCTGGTCGTGAGCGTCGCCAAGCGCTACATGCAGCGCGGCCTGCCGTTCCTCGACCTGATCCAGGAGGGCAACATCGGCCTCATGCGGGCGGTCGAGAAGTTCGACCATCGGCGCGGCTACCGGTTCTCCACCTACGCGACGTGGTGGATCCGCCAGGCGATCAGCCGCGCGGTCGCCGACCAGGCGCGCACCATCCGCGTGCCGGTCCACATGATCGAGGCCAGCAACCGCGTCGTCCACGCCGCCCGCGTCCTGGTGCAGGAGACCGGCCGCGAGCCGACGGACGCCGAGCTCGCGTCCCGCGTCGGGCTCCCGGTCGAGAAGGTCCGGCGCGTGATCGGTATCGTCCAGGACCCGATCTCCCTCGAGACGCCGGTCGGCGAGGGCGGCGACGGCTCGCTCGGCGACCTGGTCGCCGACGGCCGCGCCGTCGCGCCGCCCGAGGCCGTCGCCTCGACGCATCTCCGCGCGCAGACCCGGCGCGTCCTCTCGACGCTCTCGCCGCGCGAGCAGCAGGTATTGCGCATGCGCTTTGGCATCGGCGAGCGCCAGGACCACACCCTCGAGGAGGTCGGGCAATCGCTCGCGGTGACGCGCGAGCGCGTCCGGCAGATCGAGTCGACGGCGCTCCGCAAGCTCCGCCATCCCTCGCGCCGCAAGCACCTCAGCGACTTCACCGAGCGCTGACGGGCCGCGGGCGGCGCGCGTGCCGGCCGCTTTTGACGGCCTTTCTACGCTGAGATATGCAGAGCGCGTGCCGGCGTCCCGCGACCGGGCCCATAGCTCAGCTGGTTAGAGCGACCGGCTCATAACCGGTTGGTCCCAGGTTCGAGTCCTGGTGGGCCCACTCTTCGGGAGCAAGAGGAGACCACTTGGGAAATCAGATCGAGCTGCTGATAGACCTTCAGGTCATCGATCGGCAGCTCCGCGAGCGCACCGAGGCCATCACCGCCCTCCAGGGCCGCATCCAAGAGATCGAGAACCGGCTCGCCGCCGAGCGCGCGACGCTCGACGCGTGCAAGGCGGAGCGGGCGCAAGCCGATGCCCGCCGGCGCGAGATCGAGGCCTTCCTCGCCGACGAGGAGAGCAAGATGAAGGACCGCCGGATGCGGCTCAACCGGATCCGCAACGAGAAGGAGGCCGCCGCCATCCGGCGCGAGATCGAGGTCGCCAAGGAGGAGACCGGACGGGTGGAGGAGGAGCTGATGGGCGACGCCGGGATCTACAACGTCCTCAAGGTCCTCACCGAGCGCGAGCAGGAGCTGCAGGGCGCGTTCGACGCCCTCGAGGCCGAGCGCGCCGCCGAGCAGGCCCGGGTCGACGCCGAGGTCGAGCGCCTCTCGACCGGCCTCGACGATGCGCGCGCCCGGCGCGAGGGCGTCGCCGGCACCCTCGAGGGCGCGCTCCGCAAGCGCTACGAGGCCATCTTCGAGCGCCGCCGTGGTCTCGCCGTCGTCGAGGTCCGCGGCGGCTGCTGCGAAGGCTGCCACATGAGCATCGCGCCGCAGCTCGTCAACCTGATCCACCGCAACGAGCACGTCATCACCTGCCCGAGCTGCCAGCGCATTCTCTACCAGCGCAACGAGCCCGCCTCCGAGGACGCCGACGGTTGATCGCCGGCGCGAACGGGTGCACAAGGAGGGTGGACCGGGTCGGATGATCGCCTGCACGAGGCTCCTCGGCAGGAGGAAAGTCCGGACTCCGCAGGGCAGGGTGGCCGTTAACGACGGCTCGTCGCGAGGCGAGGAAAGTGCACCAGAAAGTAGACGGCCGGCGGCGCGTCCGCCGGCAAAGGCGAACCGGTGAGGTAAGAGCTCACCAGATCCCGGGGCGACCCGGGATGCTTGGCAAACCCCACCCGGAGCAAGACCAAGTAAGAGGGTTCGGCTGCCCGCCG
>Ga0299906_10001555_pt1 | contig 19700 bp, 20 predicted proteins | sample RVTome_14_FD_200259 | JGI IMG/M metagenome (GOLD analysis project Ga0299906, IMG submission 200259) | Soil microbial communities from uranium-contaminated site in the Upper Colorado River Basin, Wyoming, United States - RVT145D125 (version 2) ...
CCGGGCAGGTGATCTGCGGCGCGTTGTGGTCGATCACCGCTGCTGCGGCACGACGCTCCGCGACGCCGGCGTGCCGATCCCAGTCATCCCGCAACACCCGGGCCGTGCGTTCCACATCACGGCTTGCGACCGCAAGCCAGAGCCGTGGGCCTCAACCGCCGCCGGAGCCGGGCGGTCGCATGATGCGCCCTTCGATCCCCGCCTCTTCCAAGACCGCGCGCAGCCTCTGGAGCCGCCGCACGTCACCCTGGATGACGACCTTCATGTCCTGATGCGTAGCAGAAGAAGGTACCACGCTTCACCCTCCCATCGCTGGTCCAGGAGCTACCCGTATCGGCCATGGCGCGTCCTCTCATGAATCGGTGGAGGGCGTACCATGGATGGCCTCGGTACACTGGCACCACATGCCGATCGTCACGAACGCATGGAGTACTCCACACCGTTTTTATCTGCGCCCTGCTGCGCACCGAAGAGGAGGGCCATGCGAGGCGCATTCTTGGTGTTGACGTTGATCGCGCTGTTGGTCGCGATCTTCCTGGTGATGAAGGACTTGGCTCCGGAGGACGGAGCGGTCGGCTCCGGCTCGCGCATGGCGACCGTGGAGCGCGCGCGAGACACGGCGGAGAAGGCCACTCGGCAGCTCCAGCAAATCCAGCAGCGGGTGGATCAGGCGACGCGCGAGTGAGGGCATCGGGCCTGGGTGGATGCCGGCTCCGGCCCGTGGGTTCGGATGTCACGAGTCGTCGTTGCTGGGGCGTTCGGTGGCGTGGAGTAGGAAGCGGGATTTATCGAAGCTGGGCCACGAGCGCCGCTGGCCCTCCCCGGCTCACTCCCTCCTCAGCCGGTGATCGCATGCACCAGCCATAGGCTGAGGCCGGGGAAGTAGGTGATCAACCCGAGGCCGAGGAGCATGAGGAGGAGAAAGGGAACGGCAGACCAGTAAAGGGTGAGCACCGGCTTCTCGAAGCGCGAGCAGGCAATGAACAGGTTGATCCCCACCGGCGGCGTGCAGTAACCGATCTCCAGGTTGGTGAGGAAGATGATCCCGAGGTGGACCGGGTCGACGCCGAAGCTGGTGGCGATGGGCAGAATGAGCGGCACCACCACCATGATGGCGGAGAAGATATCCATCATCGCCCCGACCACCAGCAGGAAGAGGTTGAGCCACAGGAGGAAGACGACCTTCGAGTGGATGAAGCCGCGCATCAACTCGAGGAGGTGCATGGGCACCTGTTCGTCGATGAGGTAGTTCGTCAACCCCAGGGCGCAGCCGAGGATGATGAGGATCGAGCCGACCAACACCATCCCCTCACGGATCAGCCGCGGGACGTCGCTGAACAGGCGCAGATCGCGGTAGATCACCAGCTCGACGAATAACACGTAGGCCGCCACCAGGGCGGCGGCCTCGGAGGCGGTGGTGAGGCCGGTATAGATGCCGCCGAGGATGATCAGCGGCAGGGGCAGGTCCCACGCCGCGGCGATGGCGGCGCGTACCAGCTCCACGGCGGAGAACCGACAGCGTGGCACGTGGTAGGCGTGGCTGCGACCTATGGCGTACAGCGATAGGATCACGATCAGCATCAGCCCCGGCACGATCCCGGCGAGGAAGAGCTGGTCGATGGAGGTCTGGGCGACGATGCCGTACAGGATGATGGGCAGGCTTGGTGGGAAGAGGAGACCCAGGGAGCCGGAGCTGGTGAGCAAGCCGAGGGAAAAGCGCTCGTGGTATCCTTCCTTGCGCAGCAGAGGGTAGAGAAGGCAGCCGATCGCCAGGATGGTCACCCCCGAGGCGCCGGTGAAGGCGGTGAAGAAGGCGCACGAGGCCAGCGCCACGACGGCCAGGCCGCCCGGCATCCAGCCCAGGGCCGCGTTGAACACCCGCAACAGGCGCACCGGTGCCTGGGACGCTGCGAGCACCACCCCAGCGAGGGTGAACAGCGGGATGGTGATGAGGGTGGAGGACGAGGTCAGGCGGTAGGTCTCGACGATCACCGCAGCCGGGTCGATCCCGGCGGCGTAGAAGGCGAGCAGCGCACCGCCGCCGATCACCACGAACAGCGGCAGGCCGAAGAAGGCCGCCACGACTAGCGCGACCGCCGCCGCGGTGATCATCGGGTGTAGTCCTTACCTGCCTCGTCGCGCCAGGCCTCTGCCCACGCCTTCACTAGAAAATGAAACGCGAGAAGACAGAACGCGGCGGGCAGGATGGTCTGGAGAATCCATGTCGGGATGCCCAGGGCGACAGTTGCCTCACCCTCCAGATCGAGCATCATGAAGGTCCATGCGGCGCGGGCGAGGAGCAGACAGGCGGCGGCGGAGACGGCATGAAAGAACGCCGCCACCCACCGCCGGACGGGTTGCGGCAGCAGGCGGGCGCCGATGTCGATGCGGATGTGGCGATCCTCGTGCGCCGCCAGCGCCGCGCCAAGGAAGCCAACCCACAGAACCGCGTGGCGCAGCAGAGTGTCGGCCGCCGGGATGCTGGAGGAAAAGGCGTTGCGCAGGGCGATCTGGGCGACCGCGAGCACGACCATCGCCGTGACCAAGGTGGTGACCGCCCATCCCTCCACCCGGGCGAGGGCCGCGTCGATGCGCTCCAGCCAGGTCAGCACATCCTCTCCCACTAGCCCGCATTTCTCACCAGGAGTCGTCGCAAGCCCGTGCAAATGGCCGTAGATCCTGGCTGGCCCGCGGTAGGAGCCGAATCCCTTCGGCGACCCAGGCCCGCGCAGGGCCTGTTGCGCGGATCGCCGTTGAAACCGGCTCCTACCCCTGGTGAGGACTCGGACGAGGACCCGGCCAGGAGATGCGGGCAGTTGCGCGGGTGCAGCAGATTCATGGTGAGAAATGCGGGCTAGCCACCTGAGCCGGCATGTTCGGCGCGGTACTCCCGGAGCGAGCCCGACACCTCATCCACCAGATCCTGGGTGAAGAGGCTACCCACCAGGCGGGCGATGGCACGGTGCTGGATGGTATCGACCTCCTGCTGATCGAGGCTGTTGCGATCGAAAGTGACCGCGATCCCCCGTTCCTTCATCACCTCCATCGACTTCTGGTTATCCACACGGGTGCGCTCCACGAGGGTACGACAGTGGCGTTTGAGGACCTCCTCCAGCAGCGTCTTCAGGTCAGCCGGGAGGCGATCGAAGAACTGGCGCGAGACGACCACCCCGGCGATGCCGTTGGCCATCGGCACCTCGGACATGTAACTCACCTTGGATGCCCACTGCAGGGCGATGGCGCCGAGGGGTGAGGCGTAGACCGTGTCGATCAGGTTGGTGGAGAGCGAGGTGAGGACCTCGGTGATGGAGAGCGGCACCGGGTGGATCTCGGAGGCAGCGAAAAAGGCCTCCGCCAGGGGGTCCCCCTCCCACATCCAGATCTTGCTTTGGCGCAGCTCATCGAGGGAGTGAATCGGGTGCTTGGAGAAGAACTGGATGAAACCGACCTCCATCCAGCCGAGGAGCTTGAAACCGTTGCGGTCGAACCCCTCTGCAAAGCGCGGCATCAGGTCGCGGCTGACGTAGTCGACCTCATCGTAGTTATGGAAGAAGAATGGCACCTCCATCACCCGCACCGACGGGCAGATCTCGCCCAGACCGACGCCGGTGAACGCCGCACCATGGAGCTGGCCGATCTTGATCTTGCGCAGCACGTCCTTCTCGTCGCCGGCCACGCCACCGGGGTACATGCGAAAGATCAAGCGTCCTTCGCTCCGTTCTTGGATCTCGTCCGCCGCCGCCTGTAGGCCGTTCTGCCAGGTGGAGCCTTCCGGAGCGAGGGAGGCGAACTTGAGCACGAAGGTCCGTGCCGCGTGCGCCGGCGGCGCCAAAAGCAGGGCCGCCACGAGGGCGAACAGCATCCACAGATGGACACAGATGGACACAGATGCAGCCTTGCGTCTGCTTCCCCGCAATACAGCAACCCCTCTCCGAAATCTGTGTTTATCTGTATGCATCTGCGGTTCCAAAATCCGTGCGACTTAGCGAGGACCGCCGCCCGATCGCGTTGTGCGTTGCGTTGGGTCGTCAATCAAACCACTCGTCAACCCGACTCAAGAGCTCGGCGGCACGCTCCTTGGCCACCGTGTTGGCCAGGCGCATCTCCGGCAGCAGGTCGTCCGGGGCGTGCAGGATCAGGCCGAGCTGCTCTTCAAACAAGGCACGGTCCATGGTCTGGCGGGCGTAGTACTGGGCATAGTAGAGGCGTGCCATGAGGAACTTGCCCTCGGTCAGGGCGATCGCTCGCTGGAAGTGCTCCCGCGCCTCATCGGGCCGGCCGCCGAGCATCGGCGAGCGACCGCCGTAGAAGATGCCGAGGAAAACGTGCGGTGCCGCGTAGTAATAGGTCTCGTCCAGGGCCAGCAATCGCCGCCACAGGGCCTCGACCCGCGGCAGATCGGCGATCGCCGCGGGGTCGGTGCGCGACAGGTCGACCCACTTGCCCCAACACGCGGCAGTCCACAGCAGCAACTCCTTGCTCCCCTGCCCGATACGCTGCACGGACGCCGCAAAGTCGGCGTCACTGCCGTCTAAGGCCGCCGCGAACGTGCGGTCCTGGGCCAGGGCGGCCACACCGATCTCCTTGCCGCGACGGTACAGAGCGGCGGCGCGGGCAGAATCCTCACCCTCGACAAATGCCAGGGCATAGCCGGCGAAACCCTGCGCGGTAAAAGCGGCGAGGTAGCGGTTATGTGGGTCGGCCCGCAGCAGCCCTTCTGCGAGCTTGAGGTTGGCGCCAGCGGCGGTGCGAGCGATCTCGAGGTCGGGCTCGGCATTCATCACCGCCACCGCGTCCGGCAAGATCAGCGCGGTGGTCCGCACCACCGTTTGCTTCGGCGTACACCCTGCGGCCAGCAGGGCGAGGAGGGCGAGCACGGCGGGGCGACGGCAGGACATGAGGGGCGCGGGCAGTGGCGGGGAGTGCCGCACGTATACCACGCATTCCGTCGGGATTTATACCGACCTGCTGCCGCACCCTATGCCCCCCTCCGATGCAGCGCACCCTCCTCCGGGGTTTGTACGAGCCCGCGTTACGAGTGGTGTCCCGGGGGGAGAAAGACCACGTCCACGGCGCCATCACCGCGGTCCTCGACCTCCATCAATCCCATGCGCGCCATGTATTTGGTGAACGAGTAGAGCACCGCTTCCACCTGTTCGGCGTCCACCCCGGTTTCGTCGACGATCCATTCGAGGAGCATCGCTCCATCCAGCTCTGCATCCATACCGCCTCCCACGCCTCGCTGAGGTTGAACTTGCCCCCTCATCGGCACCGGCGCAGCGCGGATGATCAGGCGCCGAGACAGCGCCGCGCGCTCTCGGCGTGCGATCATGTCACCCTTACAATGCACGGCATTCAGGGGGCTCACCCTCTGGTACTGGCTCGGGTGAGGCCAGACGGGGGCGCACTTGCGTCGCAACGTCGGGACTGGTAAGCAGAGGTTCCTATCGTTACAGGTCAGTAAATGAAGGCCTATCAGATCCCACTACTCCTGGCCTTGCTGGCCACTGCCTGCGGTCCAATCACACCGCCGGCGACCACCGTGACCGGCGAAAACCGACCGGAGTACGTCGGGGACCAGCTCTGCCAGGACTGCCACTTCTCCGAGTACAAGCAGTGGCGTCAGACGGCCCATGCCCGGGCATTCGCAGATCTTCCGCCTAATCAGCGCGAATCCGGAGAGTGCCTCGTCTGTCACACCACCGGCTACACCCTCCGTGGCAAGACCTCCCGCAAGCTGGTGAACGTCCAGTGTGAGGCGTGTCACGGTCCGGGTGAGCTCTACGTACAGGCAATGACCCGCGAGCGGACCCACTCCACCCGCACCCAGCAGCTCAATGTGTCACTCGGCCTCGACCTGCCCTCCGCCCACACCTGCCAGCCGTGCCACGGCGGTCCGTGCCCCGTCGCCCAGCAGGGCCCGTTCGATTACGCGGCCGCGCGGGCGAGGATCGATCACACCGGCTATCTGGAAGAGCGTTACCCGGAGAAGTTCTGGGGGCAGTGAGCGGCCCGCCGCCCCGGTCCCGAAACGGCTTCCGATCTCAGTCGCCGAGGGCGGCCAGGCGCTGGCGCGCCAGCTGATTGGTCGGATCGCTCTCCAGGGTCTTGCGGTAGTTGACCTTGGCCTTGTGGATCTCGCCGAGCCTCTCCCAGCACAGCCCGCGCCACGCTCGCGCGTCGGCGACGAACGGCGGGTTCTGCTCGATCACTTCCCAGAGCTCGCCGAGCGCCTCGTCATAGGCCCCGAGGCGGGCCAGCACCTTGCCGTAGTTGAACCTCGCCTCGACGTGCCTGGAATCCCGCCGTAACACTTCGAGAAAATCGTCACGCGCCGCGGCCCAATCCCCCTGCTGGGCATGCAGCTTGCCGAGCTGGTAGTAGACCACGACGTACTCGGGCGATAACGCCAGGATGCGGCTGTAGTACTGGGTGGCCGTTGCGGGATCTCGAGCGGCCGCCTCCTCCGCCACGCGTAACAGGATCTGCACATAGGCCGCCTTGCGCAGCCGGACGGTATCCGGCGAGATTTCCCACGCGGTTTCGAACTCCGCCATGGCCTCCTGTCGGCGTCCATCGCTGACGAGGGCTTCGGCCCGCGCCAGGTGTTTTAGGGTCTGCTTCTGGTGATCGTCCAGCGATTTACCTTGCAGCTCATCCAAGGCCACGACTTGCAGATCGTCGTGCCTCATCAGCACGGCACCGATCGATGCGATCGCGATGATGCCGAGCATGCCGGCGATCCAGGGTGACCAGCGTTGCCACCAGCCGTTCGGTTGATGGCGGCGAGTGAGCTCCATCAAGCGGCGCATCTCGACCGGATCGAGCAACACCTTCTTCAAGGCCGCGACGAGCTGCTTGCCCGACTCGTAACGCTTGTTGCGGTGCCTTGCCAGCGCCTTACTCAGCACCTTGCGACATGCCTGGGGAAGCAGGGGATTGATCCGCACCGGGTCCACCATGTCGCCATTCATGATCTTGCAGATCAGGGTGGCTACCTCCTCCGACTGGAACGGTTTCTCACCGGTCAACATGCGAAAGGCGATCACCCCGAGGGCGTAGAGATCCGTACGGCCGTCCAGCTCCTCGCCACTGAGCTGCTCCGGCGACATGTAGCTCGGCGTCCCTAGGGTGGTGCCGGTCTGGGTGAGCTCCGTGGTGGAGAAGCGGGCGATGCCGAAGTCGGTGATCTTTACCTGTCCGTTAGCCCGGATCAGGATGTTGGCCGGTTTGATGTCCCGGTGGATGACCCCCTCCTCGTGGGCGGCGTCGATGCCCGCAGCGACCTGGGCCAACAGGTCCAGGGTCTCATCGAAACGCGGCACGGGGTTTTCCCGGAGGTACTCCTCGAGGGTCTGCCCTTCGACGTACTCCATGGCAAAGAACGTGACCCCGTTCTCCTCGCCGACATCGTAGATGGTGGCGATATTGGCGTGGGAGAGGCGCCCGGCAGTCTGCGCCTCCAGGGTAAACCGCTGCAGGAGCGTCTTGTGGTCCAGGCCATGGGCCACCGCGTCCAACTGGATCGTCTTGATCGCGACGTCGCGATCAATCTTCGGATCGCGGCCGCGATACACCACGCCCATCTGACCGCGGCCAAGCTCCTCGACGATCTTGTAGCGACCCAGGGTCGCGTCGGTGGCGAGCGACCCTCGGCTAGCGGTTGAATTGGATTCTGCCCAGGAGGGGAACATCGGGTTGGCGGTTTTTTGCTATATCGGCCCCGTCCCGTGCTTCCCTGAACCCAATAGGGTGGGGTCGCGGACCCTGGTTTCATCCCGGGGACTGGCCGGCGGGGGTGCCGGTGAGCCGCTTCGCCTACGGGCCCCACGGTCTCCGCCGGAGATCAAACCTATCCCTGGCGCTTGAAGCGGCGCTCGATCTCCCCGAGGGGGATGCGAATCAGGGTCGGCCGGCCATGCTCGCAGGTAAACGGTAGGGGAGAATCTCGCAGGTCCGAGAGGAGGGCACGGATCTCCTCGGCGGTCAGTCGATGGTGCGCCTTGATCGCCGAGCGACACGCCATGGTGAACAGGAGCTGGTCATTGATCCGCGCGGTCTCCGCCGCCGAGTCCAGCTCGGCCATCTCCGCCAGGGCGCGCTCGAAGTAGCCGACCAGGTCGACACCCGCCATGATCGCGGGCAGCGCACGCACGGTAAAGGTGCGCTCCCCGAAGGGGTCGACGTCGATTCCCACGGCGCGGAAGCGATGGATCTCCTCCTCTAGCAGCACGGCTTGGGCCGTAGGGAGCTCCACCGTCTCGGGGAAGAGCAACCCCTGGATCTGGCGCGCCCCTCGCGTATGCTCCTCCTGTAAGCGATGGTAGAGGATCCGTTCGTGGGCGGCGTGCTGGTCGACCAGCACCAGCCCCTCGGCGTCCTCGGCCAGGATGTAGGTGTCGCGAAGCTGGCCGATGGGTGTCAGGCCCCCGCCGAACAGGTCCGTGAACGGTCCGGGATCGGCCGAGGCGGTGGGCCCCGCCGTCTGCCCGATCGCCTGATCTGGCGCGCTGCCGGCCCCGTTCTGCCCCATCTCCCGCCACGCCTCCAGAGTCGGCCGGTAGTCCCGGTGCGGCTCGCGGCTCCAGGGCGGTCCGCCGCGCGGGGAGGCGAAGGACAGGGCGGCGCGCACCGGCCCTGGGGCTGGGTCTACAAGGGCTTCCACCCTGCCCCACCCCTGCAGGCAATCGCGCAGCACGCTGCGTGTGAGGGCGTGGATGCGGCCCGGGTCCCGAAACCGGACCTCCGCCTTCGCCGGGTGGACGTTGACGTCCACGCCTGCGGGCGGCAGATCGACGAACAGCACGACGAACGGCTGGCGGTGACGCATCACCAGGGTTTCATGGGCCTGGTTCACCGCGTGGCGCAGGAGTCGGTCGGTCACCGGCCGGCCGTTGACGAACAACAGGCTCGCCGCGCTGCGGGGGATCTCCCGTCCGGGTAGGGTCAGAAGCCCGCGCAGGGTGATGCCGTCGATCTCCTCGTGGAACTCCAGCAAGTCCCCGAGAAACGTGTCCCCCTTGATGGCAAAGAGGCGCTGCTTCAGGGTCTGATCACCCGCGAGGTCCAGGAGCCGCCGCTTGCCGTGGGTGAGAGAGAGGCGCAGGTCCGGGCGGGCCAGGGCCAGGCGGGTGAGCTGCTCGACCACGTGGTGGAGTTCGGTGCGCTCGGTCTTCAGGAACTTGCGCCGCGCCGGAACAGCCGTGAACAGGTCGCGCACCTCCACCGCGGTACCGCGGGCGCGACCATGGGGCTCCACCGCGAGCGGCCGGTTGGGAGCGATGTGGGCGAGACCGCCCTCCCCCGTCGCCGGCTGAGTCGCCAGGGTCACCTCCGCCACCGCCGCGATCGAGGGCAATGCCTCGCCACGGAAGCCGAGGGTATGAAGCGACTGGAGACCGTCGAGGTTGACGAGCTTGGAGGTGCCGTGCCGGGCGAAGGCGAGGTGGATCTCGTCGCGCGGAATGCCGCTGCCATTGTCCACCACCCGGATGAGGCCACATCCGCCCTCCGCGAGATCGACGTCGATGCGGCTGGCACCGGCGTCGATCGCATTCTCCACCAGCTCCTTCACCACCGATGCCGGCCGTTCCACCACCTCGCCGGCGGCGATCTGGTTGATCACGACGTCGTCGAGGATACGGATCGGCATTTTTTCGGGGCGGGGGGTGAGGATTGGGGGGAGAGGGGAAGGTTGGTCCGATGGGTTGGGGGCGCCGGGTAACCGTGGGTTCATATGCCGCACCGACTCACCTCTGCAGCAATGGGTGGCCGCCGCAGGCGGCTACCGCTCCACCATCCCTCATCCCCCACCTCCCACCCCTGCTTTTCCCAGGCACAGCAGATATCGATGCACGACGTCCTTCAGGTCCCTGCGCTCCACGACCTGGTCGATCATGCCGTGCTCCTGCAGGAACTCGGCGCGCTGGAAGCCCTCGGGGAGCTCGGCACGAATGGTTTGCTGGATCACCCGCGGCCCGGCGAATCCGATCAGGGCCCGCGGCTCTGCGAGGTGGACGTCGCCGAGCATGGCGAAGCTCGCCGTCACCCCGCCGAAGGTCGGGTCCGTGAGGATGGAGACGAAGGGCAATCCCGCCTCGCCGAGTCGCGCTACGGCGGCGCTGGTCTTGGCCATCTGCATGAGAGAGAAGATCGACTCTTGCATGCGTGCGCCACCCGAGGTGGAGACGCAGATGAAGGGGATGCGTCGTTCCAGCGCCTCCTCGATGGTACGGGTGATCTTCTCTCCCACCACCGTGCCCATGCTGCCGGCCAGGAAGCCGAAATCGAGGACGGCGATCGCCACCGGCAGCCCGAGGATCTCACCCAGGCCGCAGAGTACCGCTTCCCGACGGCCGCTCGCCTGCTCGGCCTTGCGCAGGCGCTCGGTGTACTTCTGGGTGTCCTTGAAGCGCAGGGGGTCGTTGGAGCGCAGGCCTGGGTAGAGCTCTTCGAAGGAGCCGTCGTCGATCAGCAGGGCGATTCGTTCCCCCGCACCGATGCGGAAGTGGTACTGGCACTTCGGGCAGACCATCAGATTGCGAACGATCTCCTTGCGGTAGAGGATCTCCTTGCAGTTGGCGCACTTCAGCCACAGATCGGCCGAGGTCTTCCCACCGCTGTCCATGGCGTCGCCGTTGCGCCTCTTGATCTTGCGTCGCACGAACCAGGCCATCGTAGCTCTCAGCGATGCGCCGTCAGCTTTTCCGGGTACGGCCGCGAACGCCGGTGGCGAGGGATGCGACGAACGCCGCGACTCGCTCCGCCAGGTCTGGGACCGCCCGGTGCTGTTCGATCACGCACACCAGGGCCGAGCCGACGATCGCGCCGTCGGCCACGCGGGTCACCTGGGCCACGTGGTCGGGCGTGGAGACGCCGAAGCCCACCGCCAGCGGTAACGTGGTAAAGGTGCGGATGTGGCCGAGCTTCTCCGCCAGGTCGGTGGCGAGATTGGCGCGGGCACCGGTGATCCCGGTGAGGGAGACGTAGTAGAGGAAGCCCCGGCATCCGGCGCACGCCAACTGGATGCGATCGTCGGTACTCGTCGGGGCCAGGAGCAGCACCGGGTCGATCCCCGCCGCGTCACATGCGGCGTAGAAGTCACGCCCCTCGTCCGGGGGCAGGTCGGGCACGATGAGGCCGTCGATCCCCACTTCCTTGGCGGTCGCCAGGTAGCGCTCCGGGCCACGTTGCAGAATCGGGTTGAAGTAGGTCATGAGGACCAGAGGGATCTCGGTCTCCCGGCGCAGGCCGGCGGCGATGGCGAAGACCTGGTCGAGGGTGGTGCCAGCGGCCAGGGCCCGCTGGCTGGACTGTTGGATCGCCGGTCCATCCGCCAGGGGGTCGGAGTAAGGAAAACCGAGCTCGATGAGGTCCGCGCCCCCGCGCACCACCGCCCGCAGGATCTCGGGGGAGGCGGCCGGGCTCGGGTCACCTACGGTGACGAACGGCATCAGGGCGCCGCATCGTTCCTCCCGCAGGCGCGCGAAGGTGGTGGCGATGCGGCGGGTCATTGGCCCATCCCCGGTACGAGCCCCATCTCCGCCACCTGGTTGACGTCCTTGTCGCCGCGGCCGGAGAGGTTGAGCACCACCACGGCCCCCTCGGGCAGCCCGGGGACCAGCTTGCGCAGGGCGGCGATGGCGTGGGCCGACTCCAGGGCCGGGATGATGCCCTCGGTCCGCGCCAGGAGCTGAAACCCCTCCAGGGCCTCGCGATCGGTGATCGACAGGTATTCCGCGCGGCCGGTCTCGTAGTAGTGGGCGTGCTCCGGGCCGATCCCCGGGTAGTCGAGGCCGGCCGAGATCGAGTGGGCCGGCGTGACCTGACCGTCGGAATCCTGCAGAAGGTAGCTCATCGAGCCGTGCAGGACGCCGCGCGAGCCGCCGGTGAGGGTGGCGGCGTGCTTGCCCGTGTCGAGGCCGAGGCCCGCCGCCTCCACCCCGACCATGCGCACCGACGCCTCACCGGCGAAGGGGTGGAAGAGGCCGATGGCATTGCTCCCGCCACCGACACAGGCGACCAGGAGGTCGGGGGACCGACCCTCCGCGGCCAGGATCTGCTCGCGGGTCTCCTCGCCGATCACCCGCTGGAAGTCGCGCACCATCGCGGGATACGGGTGTGGGCCGACCACGGAACCAATAATATAGTGCGTGGTCTCCACGTGGGTAACCCAATCGCGGATCGCCTCGTTGCAGGCATCCTTCAGGGTGCAGGTACCGCTGGTCACCGGCACCACAGTGACCCCGAGGAGGCGCATGCGGAACACGTTGAGGCGCTGGCGCGCGATGTCCTCCGTGCCCATGAAGACCTCGCAGCGCATCCCGAACAGGGCGCACACCGTAGCCACCGCCACCCCGTGCTGGCCGGCACCGGTCTCGGCGATGATCCGCTCCTTGCCCATCTGCCGTGCCAGCAGGATCTGCCCGAGGGCGTTGTTGATCTTGTGGGCGCCGGTGTGGTTGAGGTCCTCGCGCTTGAGATAAATCCGCGTGCGGCCGCCGAGCTCGCGCGACAATCGCTCCGCCAGGAAGAGCGCCGTGGGACGGCCCACGTAGTCCTTCAAATAACCATTAAATTCATCAGCAAACTCCTTGACAAACTGGCCACCGACGCGGATCCGATGATATGCCTCGGTGAGCTCGATGAGCGCGGGCATCAGGGTCTCCGGGACGTACCGGCCGCCGAAGATCCCGAAGTGACCGCCCGCGTCGGGCTCGAGGTGGAAGGTCGCGTCAGGCACGACTCGTCTCCTTCGGGTGCGTCCGCCAGGCGGCCTCCCGGTCCGCGTCGTGCACGGCCCGGACGAAGGCGCGGACCAGTCCCGGGTCCTTCACCCTGGGGCTCTTCTCCACCCCCGAGGAGCAGTCTACCCCGTACGGTCGGCAGATCGCGATCGCATCCCGCACGTTGTCCGGGGTGAGCCCGCCGGCGAGGATGAGCCGAGCGGAGGTCGCGAACCCCCCCAGCCACGTCCAGTCGAAGGCGGTGCCCGTGCCTCCGGCCTCCCCGGCGCGGAAGCCGTCGAGGAGCACCGCGTTGACCTGGAAGCGGGCGACCTCGTCCAGGCTCTTGCGCTCCGCGACGCGCACGGCCTTCACCACGCGGCACGAGAACTGGCTGATGTAGTTCTGGGACTCCCGGCCGTGAAACTGGAGGCAGTCGAGGCCCACCTGACGGCGGATCGAGTCGACCCGCGCCCCGGACTCGTCGACGAACAGGCCTACGACCGTCACGAAGGGCGGGAGCTGGCGGACGATGGCCGCCGCGTTGTCGGGTGTGATGTAGCGCGGGCTCTTGCGGTAGAAGACGAAACCGAGGGCGTCGGCGCCGGCCGCCGCCACCATCAGGGCATCCTCCATGCTGGTGATGCCGCAGATCTTCACCCGGGTGACCATCCGGGCAGCTTACCGGCGGCTGGTCGCCGCGGGAAAGAGCTGGGCGAGCTTGGCCGCAATGTCCGGCGCCGCCATCAACGCGGAGCCGATCAGCAGGGCGTCGAGGCCGAGGGCGGCCATCGACTCCACCTGGTCGCGACTCGCCAAACCGCTCTCCCCCACCACCACCGCGCCGGCGGGCAGGCGCTCTCGCAGCCCTCCGGCGAGGAGACGCGCGCTGGTGTCCATCGTGACGCGCATGGTCTTGAGGTCGCGGTGGTTGATCCCCACCACCGGGCACGCCGCCACCTTGTCCAGCGACCCCCCCCCGTGGATCTCCACCAGGACCTCCATGCCGAGCGCGTGGGCGAGGTCGTGCAACTCCGAAAGCTCCGTACTCTCCAGGGCCTCGGCGATGAGCAGCACGGCGTCCGCGCCGTGGGCGCGCGCCTCGTAGACCTGGTAGGGATCGAGGAGAAAATCCTTGCGCAGCACCGGCAGCGGCACCGCCTGCCGAACCTGTTGGAGGTGCGCGAGATCGCCCTTGAAGAACGGCTCGTCCGTGAGTACCGAGATGGCCGCTGCCCCGCCGGCGTGGTAGAGCCGGGCGACGTCGGCGGGCCGGGCGCCCGGTCGGATGGCGCCGCGGCTCGGCGAGTGGCGTTTGAACTCGGCGATGAAGCGGATCGCCGCGCCGGTTGGCCGGCGTAGCGCCGCGGCGAAGGGCCGGCAGGGGGGTAGATCCCGGCAGCGGGCGCGGTACTCCGTCAGCGGAGTACGGGCCGCGCACTTGGCGACCCAGGCACGTTTGGCGGTGAGGATCTCGTCGAGGGTGGTCATAAGTGGGGGGATAGGGATTGGGGGATGAGGGGGAGAAATTATGGGTCGACACGAATTCAATATCTCGCATTCATCAATAGGGCCGCCCCCTGGGGCGGCATCGTTCCCCCCACCCCCAACCCTCACCCCCAATCCCTAGCGGTTGGTGAACTCCACCAGCCGCTCCAGGACCGTCGCCGCCCGGCCGCTGTCGATCGACTCGGTGGCCTGACCGATCCCCTCCTTGATGTCGCCCGCCTGCTCGCCGGCCACCAGGGCCAGCGCCGCATTGAGGAGGACCACATCGCGGTGGGGACCGTGCTCCCCGGTGAGGACCTCCCGCAGGATGGCCGCATTCTCCGTCGGCTCACCGCCCTTCAAGTCCTCCGGCCGGTAGCGCGGCAGCCCGACCGCCTCCGGGGTGATGACCCCCGGGGAGACGCGGCCGCCGACGACCTCCGCGAAGTAGGTACGGTCGGTGAGGGTCGCCTCGTCGATGCCGTCCCCACCATGGACCACGAAGGCGTGGCGACAACCGAGATGGGAGAGGACCCGTCCCACCGGCTCGACCCAGGTCCCATCGAACACCCCAATCACCTGGAACGGGACCCGGGCCGGATTCGTGAGGGGGCCGAGGAGATTGAAGATCGTACGGGTGCGCAGCTCGGCCCGCACCGGCGCGGCGTGTCTCATCGCCGTGTGGAGGAGCGGCGCGAACAGAAAGCCGAGCCCCACCTCCCGCACACAGGCGGCCATCCGCTCGGGCGTGAGTTCGAGGTTGACCCCCAGTGCCTGGAGGACGTCCGCCGAGCCGCACTTGGAGGAGACCCCCTTGTTGCCGTGCTTGGCCACCGGCAGGCCGGCGCCGGCCACGACGAAGGCGGCAGTGGTGGAGATGTTGAAGGTGTGGCTGCGGTCACCGCCCGTGCCGCACGTGTCCACCGCCGCCAGGCCGTCGAGATCGACCGTGAGGGCGTGGCGCCGCATCGCCCGGGCGGCACCGGTGATCTCGTCGACGTTCTCTCCCTTGGTGCGCAGGGCCACCAGCAGGGCGGCGATCTGCACCGGCGACAGCGAGCCGGCCATCACCTCCAGGAAGACCGCCTCCGCCTCGGCGGCTGTGAGGTCTCTACGCTGGAGCAATCTCGGAAGGACTTCCTCAAACATCTTAATTTTATTGGAAAAGTCTACCTGTGAATTCTAGGAACGGCGTGCACCGATCCTCGGCAGAAGAAACACCTTACACTAGGCGACGGTTGCGGGGCCAACGGCGAGAAAGTTGCGCAGCAGGTCCTTGCCGACGCGGGTAAGAATCGACTCGGGATGGAACTGGACGCCCTCGATGGCCCGCTCCCGGTGGCGTAGGCCCATGATCTCCCCGTCCTCGGTATGGGCCGTGACCTCGAGCACCTCCGGCAGGCTCGCCCTCTCCACCGCCAGGGAGTGGTAGCGAGTCGCCTCGAAGGGGTTGGGCAGACCGCGGAAGACCCCCCGGCCGTCGTGGTAGATCAGCGACGTCTTGCCGTGCATGAGGCTGGCGGCGCGTACCACCTTGCCACCGAACGCCTGGCCGATCGCCTGGTGGCCGAGGCAAACCCCGAGGAGCGGGATCTCGCCACCGAGCTCGCGCACCACCTGAACCGAGATCCCCGCCTCGTTTGGCGTGCACGGCCCCGGCGAGATCACGATGTGGCGCGGCCCCAGATCACGAATCTCCGCCACGGTGATGCGGTCGTTGCGGTAGACCTCGACGTCCTCCCCGAGCTCCCCCAGGTATTGCACGAGGTTGTAGGTGAACGAGTCGTAGTTGTCGATGACCAGGAGCATGGAGGACAGTAGACAGTAGGTAGTAGACAGTAGACAGGGGGTGGCGAGTTAAACCCTGTCTACCGTCTACTATCCACCCTTTCCGCCCACCGACTCCCCGACCCAGGCCAGATAGGCGGCCAGGCCGCCGCTCGTGGCGAGGACCAGCCCTTCGGGGACGTCGTATGGGTGGCGCTCCGCCAGCGCCTTCAGGCAAGCCTCCCCACGAGCGGCGGTCGTCTTGATGAGTAACAGCCACTCCGCGGCGGACTCCACCGTCCCCTGCCAGCGGTAGACGGACTGCACGCCGGGGATGACGTTGACACAGGCGGCGAGCCGGTCCTCCACCAGGCCCGTGGCAAGCGTCCGCGCCGCCGCCGCCGAATCGACGGTGGTGACGATCAGCCGCACGTCACGCATCGATCGAACGCCCTCCGGCCAGGCGCTGGCGGATCCGCCGTGCGCGTGCCGCGAGCGGCTCCGCCGCCTCCGGCCGTCCGGTTTCGCTCAGGACCCGGGCGTATCCCTCCAGGCACTCCGCCAGGTCGCTGGTGTCCCCCTCCTCGCGCTCCTCGCGGATCTTGAGCTGCCGTTGATACAGGGGCTCTGCGGCCGTGAAGTTGTTGTTCAGGCAGAGCACCGATGCCAACAGAGAGAGGTTGAGCAGATAGCGTTCATCCTCCACCGCGAAGATCGACTTGGCCTCTTCGAGGGCCGCGCGATACCCCTTCTCGGCGCCGGCAAAGTCCCCGAGCAAGTACCGCTCGGTGCCCGTATCCATGAATTGGGACCACTCCTGCATCGCTTTGCCTCCACGCCGCGGTCAACGAAAGGCCGCAGTTTGGCTCCGGGAGCGGCAGTTTACCAGAAGCTCCACTCGCCGGTGCGCAGGACGTAGAGACCCAGTCCGAGGTTGGTCACACCATGGGCAAGGACACAGGTGAAGAGGTCGCGGCGCCACACCAGCAGGCCACCATAGGCGACACCGGCGGCAATCCCGACCAGCCAGCGATCGTGCTCGAAGCCAAAGGCGACCGCCACCACGGCGAAGGAGAAGGTGGAAAAGGCACCGAGGGCGACGGACTTGAAGTCCGTATCGATGAGGTAACGCATCAAGAAGCTGCGCCAGAAGAGCTCTTCCATAACCGGTACCACGACGGCGGCGCCGAACACTCGCACGGCGATCACCGCCCAGGTAAGGATCGTTCCGAGACCGAAGGCATAGGGGTCGAACCCCGCTCCATCTCCAATGCGCAGAGGCTCCAGCGTCTCCTCGGGAGCCACCCACACCACCAGCACGATCACCCCGACGCTCACCCCGATGGTCCAGTCGCCCACGGTCCTGCTCCAACCCAGCTCGACGTAGTGGCCACGGAAACCCCAGAGCATCGCCCCGACCACCACGGTCTTGGCCAGATACCAGAGGTGGGCTGTTCCCGGCCATTGTGCGCCACCAAAGGTGAAGGCGATGAACGTCGCGAACGGTGCGACGTAGGGGAACCACGGCGCCCGCAAGATGCGCTGCAACGAGTCCATCTCCTCTCCTCTTGTTGTCCGAAAGCGGCGACCGATTCCCCAACAAGAGTGGACTTTTCATCAATACGACGGCCGTCGCAACGCCCCCCTAACCCCCATCGGCGGCCCGACCGATTCCTTCATGACGGGCAGTGGTGCCCGCGAGAAGCGAGCGCGGCCGAATGATGTTTCTACGAATCTCGGTATTTGTACTCCTGGTCTGTGCCACCGTCACACGCGGGGCCGACGCCGCCGGTCGTAGCCGAGGCCCCCAGTGGGTCCCCGGAGAGCTGATCATCGGCATGAAGGAGGGGGTTACCGCCGCGAGCGTCGGTCATGCACGGCCTCCCGGCACCACCGTCGTCGCAACCCTACCTCACATCCAGCTACGGCTGGTACGGGTACCGGTCGACCGCCTGGCCGAGGCCGAGCTGGAACTCGCCGCGGATCCCGCGGTCGCATTCGTGGAGCGCAATCACCTCCTGCCGCCGGCCGAGATGCCGAACGACCCGGTGACCTCGTATCACGCCGCCCTCGTCGGTCTGCCCGCGGCGTGGGACACGACTCGCGGCAACCCGAATCTGGTGATTGCGATCCTCGACTCCGGCATCGATGGAACCCACCCGGATCTCGCGGACAAGCTGGTGCCCGGATACAACTTCTGGGATGACAACGACGACACCCACGACGTCTTCGGTCACGGCACCGAGGTGGCCGGCATCGCCGCGGCCATCACCGACAACGGCACCGGTGTGGCGGGCGCTGCCTGGAACTGTGGCCTCATGCCGCTGCGCGTGACGAATCGGGATGGCTTCGCCAGCCTCTTCGCCGTCCTCGCGGCCCTCACCTGGGCGATGGACAACGGGGCCAAGATCGTCAACCTGAGCTTCGAGGGCATCCACTCCTCCCCGGCCCTGAATAGCGGCCTCGCGTACGTCCGCAACCAGGGTGGGATTACCATCGCCGCGGGGGGAAACGGCGGTACCCTCGATTCCTCGCCGGACCACCCCGACGTGGTCTCGGTCGCCGCCACCAACGCCGGCGACGAGCGACCCTCATGGGCGAGCTTCGGTCCATACATCGATTTGGCGGCGCCCGGTGTCTCCCTGAAGACCACGAAGAACGGCGGCGGCACCGTGACCGCGTCCGGCACCTCCTTTGCGAGCCCGCTGGTGGCCGGCATCGCGGCCCTGGTGTGGTCGGTCGATCCGGAACTAAGCCCGGCGGAGGTGGAGGCGCTCCTGAAGGAGAGCGCGGTCGACCTCGGTGATCCGGGCCGCGACGACCGCTTCGGCGCAGGCCGCGTGGACGCGGCCGCAGCGGTCGCGGCCGCCCTTGCCGGAGCCGGGCCACCAGCGGATACCGTGCCACCGACCGTCGAAGTCGCCACGCCGGCACCGGGTGACGTCGTCACCGGCAAGACCACCGTGGCTGCGAACGCGGCCGATGCGAGTGGCATCGCGCAGGTCGAGTTCTACGTCGATGGTGTGCGCGTCGCCACCGATCTCGCGCCGCCGTACCAGTACCTGTGGGACACGGCATCGATCGCCAACGGCAGTCACACCCTGGCCGCCGCGGCCGTCGACACCGCCGGCAACCAGTCCGCCAACCGCCCTTTCGCCGTCACCGTCGACAACCCCTTGCCGCCGTCCCTCACCGCCCTCTCGGCCGCCACGGCACACCCCAAGACCCGCCTCACCCTGTTCGGCAGCGGCTTCGATGCGACGACCATTCAGGTGACCATCGGCGACAAGTACGCACCCATCGTTGCCGTCTCTCCCACCGCGGTCACGGTCAAGGTGCCGCGCCTACCCAAGTACACCGACGTGGCGGTGGTGGCTGCGAATGGCGCCGCCCAGAGTGCGCCTCTGGCGCTGGAGATCCGCTGATCGTCCCGCCGGGGCGATCGTCGCCAGTCCGACGCTACTCCTTCTGTGACTGCTCGGTGACGGTCTTCCCGTAGTCGAGCACCGCCGGGCGTTCGGCACGCGGCCGCGTCTCTTTGAGGAGGTCCTCCGTGGCCGAGGTTCGAATGCGCACGTTGCTCCCATCCCCGGTCACGCTGGCGACGGCGCGATCGACGGAGCGGGATAGGACCACCCCAGGCAGCAAGTCCTCCGCGACGTCGACGATCAGGCCTTCCGTGATGAGGATACGGTCGGCAGTCTCTTGGACTAGCTGGCC
>Ga0299906_10001556_pt1 | contig 19698 bp, 16 predicted proteins | sample RVTome_14_FD_200259 | JGI IMG/M metagenome (GOLD analysis project Ga0299906, IMG submission 200259) | Soil microbial communities from uranium-contaminated site in the Upper Colorado River Basin, Wyoming, United States - RVT145D125 (version 2) ...
GCCGTGTCGCCCGCAAGGGCCACCGACAACACTCCTGCGGCTATGCTGGCCCCATCTGCCCTTGGCGCTTGGTACGATCATGCATGCCTGAACCTGCTGTGAACCACGTAATTCTTGAGCAGGCCCTTAGTCCCGACCCCCGGATCCTCCCTATGCTGGGAGAGATCAACCTTGCGCAGTGGAGGTGCTTAGCAGAACTTATCGACAACTCTGTCGACGGGTTCCTGTCGGTCCTCCGAGCCGGTGGTAGGATCGAAAACACGGAGGTTTTCATAGATGTACCTACCACTGAAGACGCGAGCTCCCGGGTGAAGGTGTCGGACAACGGTCCCGGCATGACGCCGGATCGGCTTGAGAAAGCGGTTCGAGCTGGCTGGAGTGGGAACAACCCGATCGAAAGCCTAGGCATGTTCGGAATGGGCTTCAATATCTCGACGGCCCGGCTCGGCACGGTCACGACTGTGTGGACAAGCCAGACTGGCGAGTCGGAAGAGCACGGCCTCCGCATCGACTTCCAAGAATTGCGAGCGCAAGGACACTTCAGGACCCCTCGGCTCACGCGGCCCAAGTCTGATCCATCCACAAGCGGAACCTCGATCGTTGTGGAACGGCTCAAGCCCGAACAACGCGCATGGTTCGCCAAACCCGGCAATCGGACCCGAGCAAAAAAGGAGCTCGCGCGCGCCTACTCCACCATGCTAAGGGAGAACGGCGTCCCCATTAGCTTCAAGCTAATCTTCCAAGGGAGCCACGTGCGCCCGATCGAGCACTGCGTATGGAACGAGGATCGATCGGTCGAGACACCGCGAAGTGGAACGGTTTTCGCGGTCCAAAGGATTGACCGAAAATTGCCTGACCGCCCGTTTTGCACCAACTGCTGGCAGTGGCTCACCGTGAGCGACATGGTGTGTCCGGCATGCAGGGTCGCCGACAACGTCGTGCAGAGAAAGAGGCACGTCCACGGGTGGATCGGTATTCAGCGCTTCCTGAGCGCGACGAACTATGGAATCGACTTGATTCGCAACGGCCGGAAGATCGAGATTGGCAGCCGAGATCTCTTCATCTGGCGTGACCCCAACAGCGAAACAGAGGAAATCGAATACCCAATCGACGACCCTCGCCAGCGCGGCCGCTTCGTCGGGGAGATTCATCTGGATCACTGCCGTGTCACTTACATGAAAGACCGTTTCGATAGAACGGACCCGGCGTGGGACGAGATGGTAATAATCGCCCGAGGTGAGGGACCCCTTCAGCCCCAGAAGGCGGCCAATCTGGGTTACAGTGGAAACCAAAGCTCGCTGTTCAAGCTCTACCAGGCCTTTCGCCGCAGCTCCCCGCCAAATGCGAGAGTCGCAGGCGGCTGGAAGAATGTGCTCGCCGTCAAGGACAACGACCGTGCCGAGGAGATGGTCAAGAAATTCCATGAAAGCATGCCGGAGTACGCGACCGATCAGAGATGGTGGGATCTGGTTGAGGAGGAGGACAACAGACTTCTGACGCTCGGCGGCGGCGGAGCCTCGGATACCGGGACCGCCGCAGCAGGCATACCTGGCTTTAGTGGTGGAGGATCGGGAACTGACAAAGGTGCTGAAGCAGCAACCGCGCCGCCTCCGCCGCCGCGAACTCCGATCGCATCACTGACCCGCGAATATCTCCACGACGATACCGGCCTTCGCTTCGATGTCGTCGCTTTCGCGGTCCAGCCGAATGACCCGGGGCTCGGCGGTGTGGATAGGCCGTGGGCATCGCGGAAGCTGCCGCAGGGCGATACCGAGGTGCTTCTAAGCATCGACCACCCCATCTTCAGGTCGGCGACCATGACTGATCTGGACGCACTGCTGTGTGAGCTTGCTTTTAAGGCCGCCGATTTCACTCGAGGTCAAGCTGGAGCTCTTCCATTCTCGCGGATCTTGGCGGATTTCCGTGACCGATACGCTGGTTCCCGGAGACTGGACCCGGTTTCGATGTCAACTAGCGCCGAAATGCTGTTCCGCGCTATTGCCCGCGCGTGGCCAGAAGATATCGACGCGGATGACGCGGGCGAACTCTTCAATGGTCTGCCAACGGACGCCCAGGAGACAGTCCACCACAAGATGGCGGCGCGCGCGGTGCCGAATCCACTACAAGTTATCTCCAGCGGACGATTCCTTGAATACGCCCCACCAAAGATAGTAGTCGATTTCGTGCTCGCGCATCCCGACCTGTTCTTCGACGGCAATTGCTGGGAAGACTCCTATTCAGGCCTCGACTACCTCCACCCTTCCGCGACGGAAGAGGCACGCAACCGCCTATTGCAGTACTACGAAGCCTTATTGCTTGACGCGTTGTGGTTGTCTGAGATGGACCCCGACGACATGAGTATTGTCCCACGTGAACGGCTTCTCCGAGCGATGTTGGCGATCGACCTGCTTGCCCCCACTGAGCCCAGCGACGATGCTTGAACCTGGGTTTCTAGACCGGCAGAGGCTCATGCACGGGCCCTGGCGCGCATTCGAGCGAGACACGGCTCGCTTGATGTTGGCCAACGGTTTCGAGGAGGTCCGTCTTGTCGGTGGATCCGGGGACTGTGGCGCAGACGTCCTCGGTGTAAAGGACGCTAAGCGTTGGGTCTTCCAATGCAAGCACACCGCTAGGAGCGCACCTTCCAAGAGAGCCATTAGCCAGGTTGTTGAGGCTGCCAACGCTTACGGCGCCGAGCGAATGGTAGTAGCCGTTTCGCGTGTCCCTGGCACGAGCTTCTACGAGGAGATCAAGCGATTCCAGCGTCAAGGATTAAACGTGGAAGTCGCGACTCCTCAGATCCTGCTCGATCTCATGCAAAACTCCCCTGAGTACCCGCCCGCTAAGCGCCAGCTTTGGGACTACCAACGTGAGGCGACGAACTTGCTGAGAGAAGCACTGACAGACATAGGGAAGGGCCAATTGGTGCTTGCGACGGGTTTGGGAAAAACTGTGGTCCTAGCCGAAGTCGTATCCGAGTTGTTTCGTGATGAGCTGATCCGACACGGGCGCGTTCTTGTACTCGCCCACACCAAAGATCTTGTCGAGCAACTCCATCGCGCGTTCTGGTACCAACTTCCAAAGTGGGTCCGGACTGAGCACTTTGCGGGCGGTGAAAGGCCAAAATTGTGGGACGGAATCATCTTCGCTACAGTGCAATCTGTAGCCCCAAATCTCGCCGAAATTCCGCCAATCGGCCTCTTGATTGTTGACGAAGCCCACCATGTGGGCGCGGCGATATTTCAGCAAGTATTTGACGCGCTGAAGCCCCCTATGGTTGCGGGAGCGACGGCGACGCCGTGGCGCGGCGACGGGTTTGATATAGACAGCATCCTCGGGCCACCGGTCGTTCAGTATGGGATAGCTGACGGTCTGAAGCGCGGTTTCTTGTCGGAGGTGGACTACCAGATGTGCGCTGACAACCTCGATTGGAAGTTCATTCAGGAAGCATCGGCTCATAAGTACTCACTGTCGCAGCTTAATCGAAGACTAATAATCCCCACACGGGACGAGAAAGCGGTGAGGATTATCCGAGAGGTCTTCAACAGGGATTCCCGCCGCGCCGGCGTCATCTTTTGTCCGTCGATCGTTCATGCGAGAACGATCGCAGGAATGCTGCGCCTCTATGATTTCCGCGCAGAGGTAATCTCAGGGGAGTTGCAACCTCGTGACCGAGAGTTGCTAATGGCGCGCTTTCGCGCTGGCGACCTCGACATGATCACGAGCGTCGATCTCTTCAACGAAGGCGTAGATGTACCGGATGTGGACCTTATCGTCTTCATGCGCGCCACTCACAGCAGGAGAATCTTCGTTCAACAGCTCGGCCGCGGCCTACGTGCCAGGCCTCACAAGGACAAGGTTGTTGTTTTGGATTTTGTAACGGACCTTCGGCGCATCGCCGAAGTGGTCGAACTCGACAAGGCGGCGCGGGAGGGTCCTGTCGAACGACTTGGGCTCGGGAAACGCCTTATAGAATTTAGCAATTCCTCGGCTGGGGACTTTTTGCGAGAGTGGATGCTCGACCAAGCATCGCTTTTCTTGCGAGAGGGCGATCCGACACTCGAGCTACCGAGATTTGAATTCCCCGAGCCGAAACCGCCCGGTGGTATCCAATGAGAATTCCGGATTCGGTTAGAGCTGGTCTTCGGAGTAAGCTCTGGGCACTGGCGGATCAGATCGATTGGTCACGGCTGAGCTGGCACGAAAAGGCTAAACAATATGAGGTTTGGACGCGCGATCCGGACGTGGGGGGACTTCTCTCCAACTACATGGACCAGCGCCAGATTCGGGTCTATATCAAGGATACGATTATTAAAGGATACATTCGGTCGCGACTGGAAGATCCTCTGCCGGTGATGCGAGTCCTGGGACTTATAGAGAACGACGCGGAGGATGCAGAGATTCTAATGGCGGCCGAAGACTACGAGCGCCCTCACGGACGACGCCTGGCCGACGGCAAGGTCATCGTCTGGAGCAAAGCCAAGGACTGGAAGGCTGTTTTAATGGTAACTCACGAACGTGCCTTCATGGTCAAGGGAGCTGTTCCGTACGCAGCGGTGCTATTCGCGGCTGGCGGACGGTTCTCAGAGGAGCGTTTCCGTAGGATGGTGCAAGACGCGGCCACTAGGCTAGGCATCGAGAGGGTGGTATGGCTCGCGTAGCTACGGGGCTTGATCCACTGACTGCTGAGGAACGGTCCGCCCGCATGTCAAAAGTGAAAGCCCGAGGCAACCGAAGCACGGAAAGGGCCGTCTTTGGAGTCCTCATCGAACATGGAATCGATGGCTGGACGCAACACTGCAAGGACATTGTAGGTCGGCCCGATTTCTTCTTCGAGAGACTGCCTCTCGCGCTCTTTGTCGATGGCTGCTTCTGGCACGGGTGCCCTGTATGCGACCGTAATATACCCAGAAACCGGGTTGGGTTTTGGAGGAAAAAGATCGAAGAGAACCGTCGTCGAGATCGCAAGGTCACGCGGGAGCTTAGGCAGGCTGGCGTCCATGTCGTGCGGATTTGGGAGCACCAGATCCGTGATGGGTCGTGGGTTCCACCTTTCCGGCGAATTCTCAGTCGTCTAGGCTACAATTGGCGGTTGGCACTAGCCAGGGGTTGTGGAGTGAGCCCGCAAGCGCTGTCCGGCAACTCACCTGGCACCCTTGCTGGAGAGGACCCCTCCGATAGCGTGGCAACCTCTTAGGGCCCGGTTCCGCGACCCGGGTCGCCACCGCCATGGGGCTGGCGCACTGTGCGCTCGGAGCAGGAAATTCCGACCTCTTCGCCCGGGCCGCCGGGACGGATTACTACAGCGAGTCGTCGGTCGGCGAGTTTCTCCTGGGAGCAGAGTAGCCGCACGCCTGATAGAATTCGTGCGGACACGGCAGTTTACGAACGGAGAACCGACTCATGCAACATCTGAGGCGCGACGTTGGATTCGGCATTCGGCTTCTTGCGAGGAAACCCGGCTTCACCGCCGCGGCGGTGCTTTCGCTGGTACTGGGGATCGGTCTCAACGCCGCGGTCTTTACCCTTTGGGACACGTTGTTCCTGCGGCCCTTGCCAGTGAAGGACCTGGGGTCGCTGGCCGCAGTCGACGTGGTGTGGCGCCAGGATTCTGGGGAGTATGTCGCCGGACCTCCCGGCCATTCCTTCTCGAACTTCCTCGATCTCAAGCAGCGCAACCATTCCTTCGTGGATCTCGCGCTCTATCAGTGGCATCCGATGAGCTTCTCGGGTGGGAGCGAGCCCGTGCGGGCCACCGGCATGTTCGTGACCGCCAACTACTTCCCCCTGCTCGGCATCGGACCGGCCCGCGGGCGTTTTTTCACCCCCGAGGAGGACGCGACGCCCGGCGCCCATCCCGTGGTGGTGCTGAGCCACGGCTGCTGGTCGCGTCTGTTCGGCGCCGATCCCGAGGCGGTGGGCCGGACGGTGAGGATCAACGGCGAGACCTTCACCGTCGTGGGCATCGGACCGCGGGGGTTCCGCGGGACCGAAATTACGGTCAGCGCCGATTTCTGGCTGCCGATCACGATGTATCCGAAGGTGGGAGCCTATGCCAAGTGGTTCGACGTCCGCGGCGTGGGGATCTTCCAGGCCATCGGCCGCCTGAGAACCGGCGTGTCGCCAGCGCAGGCCGGGAAGGATCTGATGCGCCCAGCAACTGGAGGAGACCTTCGGCAAGTACAACGAGGGACTGGGCGCGCAGGTGAAGCCGCTGCTCGAGGGCACGTTTCGTCCCGGCGAACGGGATCGCCATCTCGGCTACGGCAGGACCCTCGGCGTCGCCGTCGGTCTGATCCTGCTGATCACGTGCATCAATGTGGTCCACCTGCTGCTGGCGCGGGGCCTGGAGCGCCGTCGCGAGGTGGCCTTGCGGCAGTCCCTGGGGGCCGACCGCCGCCGGCTGGCGGCGCAGCTCTTCACCGAGAACCTCCTGCTATTCTTGCTGGGCGGAGCTCTCAGCCTGCCGGCCGCTCAGGCCTGCCTGGGAATCATATGGCGATTCCGGCCACCGGATTTCGCGGCCGACGCTCTCGACGTCGGGCTCGACTTCCGCGTCTTCGCCTCGACGCTGCTCACCGCCCTGGTGGCCGGGTCAATCTTCGGGCTGCTGCCGGCGCTCGCCGCTTCCCGTACCGACCTGGCGGCCGCCTTGAGCGCACGGGCCTCGGGGCCGTCCGGCGCCAGAGGCTGGCGCCGGACGTGGAGCCCGCGGCGCCTGTTGGCGATGACCCAGGTGGCACTGGCTCTGATGGCCTTGGTCTTTGCCGGCCTCTTTGGCCGCTCATTGTCCAACGCGTACGACGTCGATCTGGGATTCGACGCCGATTCCCTTCTGGCGATCTCCCTGGCGCCTGGCGAGCAGGGTCATGACGAGCCGCAGGCCCGAGAGCTCTTTCGCCAGATCCTGGAGCGCACCAGGTCCCTGCCCGGCGTGGCCGCCGCCGCCTTTTCAGAGAACCGCCTGCTGCGCGGCGGCATCTTGCAGCAGCCGGTCTTTCTCGAGGGGCAAACCGAGGCTCTCCAGGTCGGAGGTCGACAGGCGCACCGCACCAACGCCGTGACGTCGGAGTTCTTCGCCACCGCCGGCATCCCGCTGGTGAAGGGGCGCGACTTCGACGAGAGCATGCGCGCCGACACCCGACCCGTAGCGATCGTCAACGAGACCATGGCCCGGATCGCCTGGCCGGGCGAACACCCGATCGGCAAGCGCTTTCGCTTCAATCTGCCCACCGAGCCGCTGGTCGAGGTGGTCGGGGTGGCGCGCGACGCCAAGTATCGGAACGTCCACGAGCCGGAGCAGTTTTTCTTTTACTTGCCGTATACGCAGCGCTTCGCGCCCGCCATGACCCTCCACGTCCGCACCGAGGGGGATCCGGCCTCATTGCTCGGGACCCTGCGCCAGGAGATCGGCGCCCTGGCCCCTGAGCTGCCCCTGGCAGACGCCCGACCCCTCGCCGAGTTCGTCGCCGAGGATCTCTGGTTCGAGCGCGCCTCGGCCGCGCTGCTGAGCGTTTTCGGCGTCCTGGCGGCGGCTCTCGCGGCTCTCGGGGTCTACGGCGTCCTGAGCCAGTCGGTGAGCCACCGCCGCCCGGAGCTCGGAATTCGCATCACCCTCGGCGCTCGACACCGGGACGTCCGGTGGTCGGTGCTCCTCGATGGCGTGAAGGTCATCGCGGGCGGGGTGGTGATCGGGCTGGCGCTGGCGGCCGCCGCGCTCAGGCTGAGCTCGACGGTTTCCAGCCAGCTCCATGACGTCAGTGTCATCGATCCGGTGATCTATACCGCGGCCTCCTTGCTGCTCGCGGCGGTGGCGCTGGTGGGCTGCTGGATTCCGGTTCGCCGAGCGCTGGCGGTCGATCCTGCGGCGTGCCTGCGCAGCGAATAACCCGGGCGCTGTCAATTGAAGGATGAAAATTTCGACGATGGATGCTCCGGATCGCATCGCCGAGGACTACGTCAAACTGGCGCTGGCAGTCGATCGGCACCTGTCGGGCTATGCCGATGCCTACTATGGGCCCAGAGATTGGAAAGACGACATCGGCGAAGTGTCTGCGAACGCAAGTCACGGAGAGTCTATCTCACGAAGCTCGCCCAACGTCAATCGTGGACGCGGGTTTCCAGGTAGGGCGGGCGCGGCCCACCGAGGCGGTTTGGCCGACCCCTCAGACCGCGGCGTTGCCGCGGATGGTCGGCTGCACCCACCCTACCCAGAGCTCACTCCGCGGATGCGATCGCCTCAGCCAGCCCTCTGAGACGCCCCAGGTACGCGACCAGCTCCCGCACCTCCTCGACGCTGAGCTCGACGTTCCAGCACCGGCGCCAGTAGTACCAGCCGAAAATCCCCGCAGGGATCGCGCCGGCGACGCGACGCAGCTCGCGCGTCTGTTTGCGGAAGCCGCTCGGCGTGGTGCCGCACCAGCTCTGGAAAAGGCGGCTGAACGAGCTCAGGTCCACGTAGCCTACGAGCATCACCACGTCGGCGACTTGCACCATGGTGTCGCGCAGCAGACGCGCCGCGACCAGCAGGCGCATCTCCTGGATGAAGACCCAGAGCGTGAGGCCCATCGCCGCCTTGAACTCGCTCGCCAGCCAGTTGTTGCCGCTCGCGCCCAGGCTGCGCAACAGGTCGCTCGCGGTGTAACCCGGCTCCACCAGGTGGGCCCGGATCTCCGCCAGGACGGATCGCACGGACCGCGAGACCCGCTCCTCCGTCCCGACGATGGCGGCGAGCGTGGGCTCGAGCGCCTGCTGCAGGAATCTCTCCAAATCGATCATCACGCTCTCCTCCTCAATTGACCCGGGGCGGCTCGTCCGCGAAGGCCTCCGGGTACGCATCACGGATCCACCGGAGCACCCCCTCGATCCTTTCCGGGGTCGACAGTCCGAGCAGCATCATGCGCCACTCCCTGAGGGACAGGGGGAATTCGCCGCTCTCCGTGGGCTTCTCCGGCACCCCGGTGGAACGTATCGGGGCGGGCGGACGGTGCCGCTCGCGCAGCTTCATCGGGGCAAGTCCCGTGCGGTACTTGAACCATCGGCTGAAGGCCTCCGGATCGGCGAAGCCGAGGCCGGCGGCGACGTCGATGACCGGGACGCCGGTAGCGCAGACCAGAGCGCGCGACGCGTCCAGGAGCAGGCTGTCGTAGTAGCCCTTGGGCGAGACGCCGAAGGCGAAACGGAACTCCCGCTGTACGGCCGGATCCGCGCCGATCTCGGCGGCGTCGAAGCCGCGGGCGAAGAGGCGCCGGGACAACGTCTCGAGCTGCGGACGGAGCTCGGGCACGGTTCTCATGTCGTTTTCGATGCGGCTTCGTGCCTGGGCCTTGGCGGCGGCCAGGGCGTCATCGGTTTTCGTCGTCATGTGCGGGTCCTCCTTTGGGGAATTTCTTCGCTGCGATTGACGTTGAGCGCGGCAGGCGTCAGCCTCGCCGCGAGGGTGTCGACGGCCGTCGAAGTGGACGGTCGGCACGCGGTCGGCGCGCGGGAATGCCGGCATTACCGCGTCTGACGCCGGCCGGTTTTGACGCCACGCATCGCGACCGGCGTCTCCGCTCGTTCTTCTCCGGCTCCCGACCCATCCCGCGAACGAAGACGATCGGTTCGCGGCGAACGTCGCGCGACCGTGTTCGCGGACCGTTCTTGCCGGCAAACCCACTCCCCCCGCGTATGAAGCGCGGTCGGCCACGACGGCTCGACTTCGGCGTCGTTTCGCGGGGCTCGAGAATCGTCGCGGCGGCGTGGGCGGCGGACAACGTCCTGTTGCTCCGCCCCACTCCTCTTCACACGCCGCTGAAGAGCGCATGCACCGCCCGCTCCCCATCGTCCGCGAATCGAGCGCGGTTCTTTCCTTCCTCTTCGCTTCATTCATGGTTGAGGCCCTTTTCCGCCTTCGTCTTAAAGAACCCTCACCCCCGGCCCCTCTCCCAGGGGGAGAGGGGAGAAGGATTCTCGGATTCGAGCCCCCTCTCCCCCTGGGAGAGGGGGTTGGGGGGTGAGGGTTCCCCGGTTGAGGGGTGAGAGTGGCCCCACGGACGGGGTCCGTGGGGCCGGGTGGATGGGGATCGGCTCAGCTTGGCGCCGAGCCGGGCTTCTCGGACCGACGGGGCGACGGCTCGCGGAGCAGGGGCATCAGATCGCTCCGGCCGGCGAACCGGCAAATCCCGTCGAGCAGGTCCACGGTGGCGCGGTGCGCGACGCCGAAGCGCTTCATCGCCTCGTTCTTGGCGGCCCGCGTCACCCGCGCCTTGCACTGTTCGTGCGCGGCGAGGTCGACGGCGCGGCGAAGTCGCCGCGCCGCCGGCACCAGGACCTCGACCGCCTTGGCCCGCGACGCTTGCTCTGAAGCGAAGCGGGCGGCGGGTAGATCGAAGCCCTCGTCAAAGAGCCGCCTCAGGATGCGGCCTACCTGCCGCAGCAACGTGAGCGGCTCCGGGCGCAGACGCCGCGGGAACCCCGCCTCCTCCGTCTTCTCCTTGCCGAAGTTGGCACGGAAGAGGTTGCGCAGGTCGATGAGCCGAGTCCGCAGGTCCGCGGCGGCCTCGTTGCGCTCGTCGCGGTGGTGCGCGTCGCCGGCGAGCTCGTCGAGATGACGCTCTTCAGCGTCGAGCAGCTCGGCGAAGCTCTGGCGCAGCCGCCGGAAGAATCCGTCGAGCCACGCCGCCGGGTCAAACGCTGGCTCGCCTTGCTCGAGACCGGGCCGAATGGCTTGCCCGAAAGCGTCGAGGAGCGTCTGGCGATGGACGTTGACGAACGCGGCCACGCGGGCGTACTTGCGCTCGCAGTCGGCGACCATCTTCGAGAGTTTGGGAATGGCCATGCTTATCACCTCCTTTCTTCTCAGGTGGGACGGTTCGTGTCTGGGCGTCTCGGACCATCCGGGGCGCCCGCCTTCAACGGCAACACCGTACGCCCGCCCGCGAGGACCGATTGTGCGAATCCGTAGGGAAAAAATTGTCAGGTGGTGAATACACCGTGGAGAGGCCGCCGGTCTGAATGGACGTACGTATCCCATCGTGCCTCCATGGGGGCAGCGTTCTCGGCGCCGGGACCTGGACGGTCGAAGCCCGCCGGGGGGGCGTGCCGCGACTGCCGTGCCGTTCGCCGTTTTCTGAGCCGTCCGCCGGGAGTTTCGGATTCTGCGTATCCGGCGCCCACGTCGACGGCCAGGTGCCAAGGGAGTGTTCCCCAGGCAGAGAAAGAGTGCGAGAACATGAACCGAATGTCAAGGGCTATCTTTGACTTTTTTCACCCAAGATTTGGCGGGCTCAGACCTGGGCAGGCGCACTGATCCCCAGCCCAACGTAAAGGAAGGCAAAAAAAAATGAATCGGGATGGGCGGCTTACTTGAAAACCACGCGCGCTCCTTCCGGATCCATGGTATTGTCGTCCGGCTTGAGGGTTGGCATGTCTATTGTTCCTGGTCGCTGGGGCCGTCGCCCTGATCGGAGGGCTCGCCGTCCTGATCGCCGGCCTCGTCGTCGGGTACGACAAGGGCGATCGCAGGCAGCAAACCGTCCAGGGCTTGTGAGGTCCGCGTCCACTTGTGGAGCCAGTCGGTGCCGGCCTGGCTCGACGAGATGAGCACCCGGCCGGCGGGGTAGCCCCGGATCCTGGTCAGGTGGACGCCGGAGGGCCGCTGCTTGCGGCACGCGTCGGCGGCCCGCGAGCTGCGGCACACGCACCACAGGAATTCCGGCAGCGTCGCCGGGGCCTCGGCGGCGAGCTGCCGCGCCAGCTCCGCGAGCTCGGCGACCGACGGCGGCCGGGGAAGGGAGGGACGGGTCATATCACTCTACTATCGGCAGGATCCGGATTCCGAACCGTCTCTCCAGGTGAGCCCGCTCTGCGGATTCTCTCATCTGTGCCTCACTCCTCTCCCTTGGCGTCGGCTTCCGGACTTCGATCGGCTTTCCTCCGTCGCCGCCGCCGGACGGGTTTCTTCGTGACGGGCTCGCGACGCATGAAACAAGCTCTCCTCCTGGACGATTCAAGCGCTCTCAACGTCCGAGTCGTCCGACTCGGTTCTCCATTGCTCTACATTCGCTATCGCTCTCACTCGACCGTCCTCGCTTGCTATTCTGTAGGAAAAGGCGCCGTGCCAGGAAGGACCCTACCGCTCCCCGACCACACGAAGGGGAGCTGTGGAACCCGGCACGGCGCCTGGAGTCGGAAAAAGGAGGCATCGCCCCTGGCGGATAGGGCGATGCCTGGAGAGGGGTCCCAGGGATAGGGCGTAGAAGCGCTCTCAGTCATTTCGCGTCCCCGGCTCCGAGGAGCATTCGGGCGCGTTTCTCGAAGTCGACCATCGCGCGCTCTAGAAGGCCGAGACTCTTCTTGTTCGCAGTGACCCGTTTCGACAGCACGTCGAGAAGCCCGATGAGCTCCGCGTCCGCCCTGGCGTAAGGCCCTATGTCGGCCGTCAGAGACTCGACGGACCCCACCAGCTCGTCGCCTCTGGCCTTGACAGCTTTCATTTCCGCTGACGCCGCCTCCAGGCGCAATGTGATGAGGTTGCGTGCGGACGTCTGGTCGAGAAGCCTTTCCTCCACCAGGGCAAACGCCGCATCGAGCAGCAAGAGCTGCGAATTCCACGGGGCGAGGAGCGGCGCTTCGGCGGCGCCCTCGGCGCCGGCAAGTGCCGTCGAGAGATTGCGGAGCTCACCAAGGTATCCGTCGATTGCCGCCCACAGCTTCTCGAGCGCCGTCGCGCGCGGCTCATGCTCACCGATCCGCTCCCTGAGCTCACGGACGCGCCGGGTAAGCTCATCTACTTCGTGGTCGCCATGCTTCGTCATCTTCACGCCTCCGTCCCGTCTTCGAGCGAGCGAGCGAGATCGGTGAGCGCGACGACGCGCTGGAGCTCGGCGCCCGAGAGAGACTCCACGCCCCTGAGGACGATCACCGCCACCGCCTCGAGGAGGCACGCCGCGCCAGGCACGCCGAGGCGCCATGCGCGGCGGGACTGCCGCTTCACCCCGTCCACAAGCCCGCGACGCGACCGACCGCCCCCCGGAGAAGCGCCCTCGTCCTCGCCGATCGCCAGCAGGATCTCCACGGCCTCGACGGCAAGGTCGGTGTCGGTGAGCTGGTCCGGATTGCCGGCGAGCTGGCGGCGCCGCCTTTCGAGCAGCTCCGCGAGCTCGGCCATGCCCACCTCGGCGCCGACGACGATGGCGCCCGTCAAGTGGAAGGCCCAGCGCGGAATCCCCAGCCTCGCGCACAAGCGACGAAGCAGCGGCCCGGACGGCTCGAGCCAGCCCGCGGCCACGGATGCGACCGTTCCGGGGTCTAGCCTGAGGTCCTCGTCGAGCTGTTCGGGCCGGCGGCCCGATTCCCGGAGGAAGTGCCGCAACGCGGCGATGACCTCGACGTCGCTGCCGAGGGGAAAACCGCCAAGGCCGAGTGGTTGCGTTTGCAGCTTCAATGTCCTCTACTCCGGGAAACTCCCGCGGCGACCCTTCGCCGCGGGCGCTGAGACCAAGAGGAAGGCGCCGCGCCAGGCTGGGTAATGGAGATGGGGTCGTGTCCGGTCGAGTGCCTGGCGCGGCGCCATTCGTGTATCCGGTAGCTGTCGAACGCCTCGCCGCCCTCCGGCGTCGAGACGGGATCGGAAAAAGGCGCCACCGCCGCTTCGAGGGGCGGTGGATCGCTTCAAGCCGGGCCGGCGCCGGTGGGGCCGGCCTGGCGGGGGAGAAGGGCGCCGTGGCACGCCGGGGGGAAGAGGGACCGTACCGTTCCTCTTGGCGTGGACGGCGCCCACCGGGGCGCATCCGGGCCGCGGCGGCTCGGCGCAGGATCGCGCTCGAGCAGGGCCGGGGCCGGGATATGAACCGCCGCGCCGGTTCAGGAGCGTCAGGGGGTCAAAGCCCTGACCAATCGACGGCCCGGCGCGGCGGGCTCTTGCCGGCTGTGAGACGATGCCTCCACACAGACGCCGCCGGCTCAGGGGGAGCGGGCGGCCGACGACGGGCAGCCCCTTGGCTTTCCGCCCGATGAATGCCGAGATTCGCCTCATGCCGGGGTGTCTCTCATGCTCAACTGTCGGCGCGAAGAGCGCCTCCAAGGGCTCCCGTTGGCCGACAGGCGGATTATGCAAAGAGGAAATGGGCAACAAAACGGCACCTCGCCGGATAGCAACAAAACGGCACTCGCGTTCTGAGGCACTTGACGCCGGTCCCACGCAAGCCTCTCCCACCCCCTCGTCATATTGACCCCGCAGAAATCGACTCGACGCCAGTTGGCGGCTCAGGCATCGCCCACGGAGCAACAAAACGGCATTCGCCCACGGAGCAACAAAACGGCACTCGTCGCCCGCAAGCAGAAGCGAGGCGCCGCAATCCCGCGGCATCGCGAATGGGCGTAAAGGAGGCAGAAGATGCACGTAGCAACCAACGTCAAGGCCGGATTCGGTGGCGTCTTCATTCCTAGCGGCTGAGCCCAGCTTCGCTGGAGTCGGCAGGCGTAAAAGGAGGCCAACCATCGGGGTGTTGGGGGAGGGGGGGTTGCCCTCTCCGCGGGAATGTCCTAGGATCCAGGTGCTCGCTGGTGAGCCTACGTCTCTAGGAGGAGCCGTGTCGTCAGAGGACCTCAGACGTCGTGCTGTGGAGCTTCGGCGCGAAGGCGTGCGAGCGAAGGAGATCTCCACAGTCCTGGGTTCGGGCCACACGCCCTGGGTCATCCGGAAGTGGCTGAGGGATGCCAGGGTTCCCCCCACACGAAGCCGCGTCCTCGAGCTTGCGCCTCGAAAAGACGCCTCCGAGATAGCGGAGTCCCTGAAGGTCTCGCCGCGGCGGGTATACTCGGTACTCCGGGATGCGGACTTCTCGGAGCACGAGCGCAAGACAACGGCGCAGAATGTCGATTTGTTTCTCTCAGCCCCGAGAGAGCACATGAGGGCAAAGTTTACCCAATCCAGGTCGTTTGGCTGGGCGTTGCTCAAGAGATGTTCGCAAGAAGTCGACAGGGCTCCTGTTGCCGGTCTCGGAATGATTGAAATCGCAATAGAGCTACTGGACCGCATCAGAAACACGCGCCGATCAGAATCGAACAAGCGACAAGCTCTGTGTCTGTACCTGCTAAGTCGTGGGCTGGAGGCGCACGCATACATGGTAACAGATCGGCACATGATCGCGCAAGGAAAGCTGCAAGCCGCTCTCAAGGCCTCTGCCGGCTGTATTTCGTGCCAAGCCGATCAACTTCGACGGCTTGGTGTGTTTTTTGGATCGTTAAAACGCTGGGCCGATGCCTACTCTTCGTTGAACGGCGCAACGGAAAGGTATCACTACCTTGGCAACGCCGGGCACGATCTCCTGGGGAACGGAATCGCCAATTGCCTGTTGCTGAAGTGCAATTTGGATTTACTTACGGTAAGCCCGGAGGCGGGAGCCGTCGAAGCGAGAAGAGGACTGAAGGTCTTGACCGGTAGAGAGTCGCCGGTGTTGTTCGCGAGTCTGATACTCGCCCTGGCCAGGTGTCTCCAACCGTCGAAGGACCCGAGAGACGTCCAGGAGTCACAGGAGCTTCTCGACTGGTGTTTCGAGAACTTCAAGTTCGCCGGCGTGTGTTCCGTCGCGAGAGCTCTGCTCTACTGGCTCAGAGGCAATCTCGCGTCCGTGATGGGCCGCATGGATGACGCTGTCGAAGATCTCACGCTCGCGCTCGACGATGCCAGGGCGCTCCAATTAGACCAAGATGCGGCGGGCATTCTGGCCGACCTCGGAGCACTGAATCCGGAGCCGCGAGAAGTCAGGAGCTACATTGAAGACTTTTGTGAATGGAATGACGCCGGCGACTTGATCGTGCCATCGTGGCTCTCGAATCTGGACGCCGAGATTCGAGCCGTCTATGACATCGCACTGAGGTCAAGGAATCGGATCGACGCTTCTACATTCGTTGCTCTGCGTGAGGCCGCAGGGGGCGAAAGCCGCATGCCGGCCTTCATCATCCCTGGCCAGGCCAACTCTTCGCTTCCGAGCTGGCGCTAGCTCCACTTCGCCCCCTCGCCGGAGGCGCCGAAGTCGAAAGACGACGATGACCCGATGAAGACTACAGCGTGTGGGAATTCAAGGCGCGTGTCGATGGTCGGCGCACGCCAGGAGATCGAGTCGCGTCGGCGGCAGCTCGCGGAGGCCTGTCGGACAAACCCCGACTTGACACTTCCGCCGCCCTGGCTTAGCCTGGAGGAGTGTTTCCAAACAAGCCGGCATCGCCGTCTGTCAGACCTCTCAAGCGTGGTGGCGGGACCGGCGCTAACGATGAGCCAGCAGGCTCGGAGGTATGAAGAAGATGCGATGGAATCCCTTACACGGATGGACGAAGCTGGGCTTCGTGGTGCTGCTTTTGGGCGTAGCGGCCAACAGCTACGGGCAGGCCGAAGACCAAGGAACCGCCACCGCTGGTCCGAAGAGCCTCTACCTCGACGACTTGGGCTACCACGTCAAGGGGGCGGACATTCCCCGATATCACCTTGTCAGGAGCTTTCTCCTCGGAGCATATGGTGAGATCTGGCGGGTCGACCACGCATCCAGCCCGAGCGCGGATGCGTTCTATGAGCAATTCCTCGCTGAGATTGGTGTACAGCGGGGCTCGCCAGCCGAGGCTTTAATGCGCCGTGCAGCCGAGCGCTACAAGGAGTGGGCTTACGGCCCCGGTGGACCTGTCGTCGAGAAGACCGAAGGGACCACGGAGCGAAGAGATGGCAGCGAAGTCTCCGGAGAGGAGGTTTTCATCTTCGGTAGAGGCGAGCATGGTCCGAAGCCCGACCAAAAGGATACCGCTACGCTGCAGGCCGAAGCGCAGGCTTTCAACGTGGAGCAGGCGGAAAGGCTAGCTGATATCTACTATGATTTTCTGGTCAATCTGACAGAGAGCGGCGTTTCAGCGGTCGAGCGGTATTTATACAACAAAATTGCAGCGAAAAGCTCGCTCGTCTCCGACGAACCTCTCGATCACCCTCGGCCATACGAGCGGGCATTTGAGGCGCGTCTGAAGGCGAGAGCGAGCGGTCAACTCCACTCAAAGAGCAAAGACTAGGAGGAGGGTCGAACATGAAGCCACGAATCGTCACCATTCTTGTTGTGTCCACACTCTTCTCTTGTCTCGCGGCTAGCGCTGGCATCGAAGTCATGGTCACGGCTTCTACATCCGGATGGCCGCATCTGCAAAACTACACCGCGGACGTGACATTCCAGAGCCGCGTGACTGTCACCAACGACCTTCCCGCATATTACTTTGGCATCGTCACGTGGTATATCGATCATGCTTTAGACGATTGCTTCTGGGTGAATGACACGAGAAACAGGTCCTTTTGTTGTGCTTATTATGGCAATGAGGCGATTGGCTTCATTGAGCGAAGAAATGTCCCGTGTCCACTCAGTGCCCACTGCGAGGCGTTCGCATATGCCGGAGGCGCCAGTGACTTCGATCGTTCTAATTGCATTATCCCCTGCTACGAACCTCCCGACGTCAACCTTGATCCGAACAGTCCGATCATCCTCAGCATGAGTGATCGGAGAATCGAGCTCACCGACCTCGCGGGAGGCGTCCGCTTCGACCTCAACAGGGATGGCTCACCAGAACAGATCTCATGGATCGCGCCAAGTGCGGCCGACGATGCATTCCTGGTGCTTGACCGCAACGGAAACAACGTCATAGACGATGGCGGCGAACTTTTCGGCGACGCGAGCCCGCAACCCCCCGGCGGCGTCCCCAACGGCTTTCGCGCGCTCGCCGTGTTCGACGAGTTGGCCAACGGTGGCAACGGCGATGGCCACATTTCGGCGGCGGATACGGTCTTCTCCTCCCTGCGCCTGTGGTACGACTGGAATCACGACGGGGTGTCACAGGGGAGCGAAATGCGAACGCTCGCCAGCGAAGGCGTCGCGCGACTCTCTTTGGCGTACAGAGAGACATCGCGCCGCGACAAGCACGGGAACGAATTCAAGTTTCAAGGCAAGGCGATTCTCGTCAACGGGAGGAACGTTCCGATCTGGGACGTTTACTTCCTTCGGTAAGAGCAGGAGCCCCCACGCGACGAAGGGGGGAGCCGCACCGGGGCGCCTCCCCCCGTTTCGATCTATCGCATCGAGATCGAGTTGTTTGGGAGCTTTGGCAAGGTACCGGGCGGCGAATTAGCGGGATCCAGTGACCAATGGTCCGATGAAGACCTACAGCGTGTAGGAATTCAAGGCGCGTGTCGATGGTCGGCGCACGCCAGCGCATGAGGGTAAGGCAATGAAAAGACGAATGGTGTGCCTACTGGTCCTGGTCTGCGCCCTGGCGTCCAGCCTGATACGGGGCCAGGGACTGCAAGTCGAAAAGCCGAAGCCGCCGCCAGATGCTGAGAAACGTGAAATGTTCACGATCGCCGGAGGCGACAGCACGCCCACGCCACTCTATTTCACGGTTGGGCGATTCTATCGTTTCGCCTACGATGCGTTTCGCCAGGGCGAAGAGGCGTTCTACTGGAGCATCCTGAAAAAGCTCAACATCCTGCCGGGCACGCCTGCCGCCCTGGCCCTCGAGGACGCCCTGGTTCGTGCGCAGCCGGCGATGAGCTCGATGCTCCCGTTTGAGCCCGGGACTACGGACGAGGTCTGGCAGATGAAGCAGCGAAGAGCTCTGATGATCGAGGCTCGCCAGTTGGCCGCGATCTATAAGTCGATGATCATAGCCTTGAAAGACGCCGGCGTCGAGCCATCGTTCGTTCGTGAGTACCTGGAGACTGAGATCGCACCTTTCGGCCTCCTTGTGGCGACCGAACCGGATGCCCTCTCACCCGGTTCGGATCTCTTCGACGTGTGCGAGGAGTTCGAGAGACTGATCGCTGTCGATGAAACACCCTAGCGAAATGAGCCTCACGCAGAGCGGCGGCCATGAAAAAAGGCCGGACGCCTGATCCGCGGGTTCAGGCGTCCGGCCGGGTAGGACCTCCTTTCCAGTCAGACGTTGTCGCTTCGGAAGTGGAGCCCGCGCGTCGGCTCCGTGCCTCCGGTGCTCAGGCCTCGCTTTGCCCTACTCTTCGAGGGCGGCGACGGCCGCATCGACGAGCGCGGCGAGCTCGTACACCGCGTTCGTGATCTGGTCGCTGTCCGTGGGCTTGGCCTTGATCGTGAGGGTGGAATCCACCAGGCAGAGCCGCGCCGCCGCGCCGTCCACTTCGCCGGCGATCTCTTCGACGTAGATGCCGAAGAGGGCCGCTTGTGAGAACGATTCGAACTCGTAGCTCTTGGTCAGGCCCGGACCGCTGACCGTCCACGGCGTTTCGGTCTCCACCGGCGCCGTGATCTGGATGCGATCGGGTTTCACGTTTCTTACCTCCTTTCAGGTTTCTGGTTTCGTTTCCGCTCGCGAGCGAAACGAATTGTGGAGGTGAAGAAACAGAACTATTGTGCGAATCCGTAGGGAAAAAATTGTCAGGTGGTGAATACACCTGATCCCCCAGGGGGCGTCACGGCGTCCTCCGGGAGGGATCGAGGGATTCTCGCGGGTCGCGCTTCAGCTCGCCGGCGAGTGGGCGGCGGCGGGGCTTCGCGGGCGTCGTCACGACGAGATATCCTGACGCGGCACGAGATGCTCGAATCCATCCCTCATCGGCGTTTGAATCGGGTGCAGTTGATTTCAATGCAGACTATACAGCCAGGGAGAGGGTCCAGTGTAGAAACGACCCCGAAGGACGACCGGATATAGCCCCGGGTT
>Ga0299906_10001557_pt1 | contig 19689 bp, 13 predicted proteins | sample RVTome_14_FD_200259 | JGI IMG/M metagenome (GOLD analysis project Ga0299906, IMG submission 200259) | Soil microbial communities from uranium-contaminated site in the Upper Colorado River Basin, Wyoming, United States - RVT145D125 (version 2) ...
GCGACCATCGCCAGGCACCGAGGGGGATGCATGAGCCGATCGAAACGCTCGAGGCGCTTGCGACAAACGATCACGCCTCTCGCCCTCGCGGCCCTGTGTTCCGTTCCCGCGCAGGCGCAGCAGATCCGCGGCCGCGTGCTCGACTCGTCGAACGGGATGCCGGTTCCGCTCACCGGCGTATGGCTGCTCGACGGTGAGCGCGAGCACGTGGACCTCGCCATGGCCGACTCCCTCGGCCGCTACTTCCTGACCGTTCCGGACTCGGGGGAGTACTTCATCGTCGCCGAGCGCTTCGGCTACTTCGAGACCGAGTCGCCGCTGCTCGGCATCTCCGGGACCCGCGACTACGATCTGGACCTCGAGCTACGGCCCGAGCCGATCCGCGTCGAGGGCGTCGACGTGGCGGTCCGCAACGAACAGGTCTCCCGATGGGTCCAGGGCGAGCTGGGGTTGCTCGTGCCTCCGGAGGCCCTGTTCGGCTATCGCGTTCTGCAGGGCTCGCGACTCGCGGAGGCGAAAGCGCGGGCGAGGTTCGACCCGACCGAGACGCTCCGGTGGCTCTACATTCCGGTCTCCCACGGCCGGTGCGTCTCGATCAACGCGACTCCACGGGCCGAGCGCATTGCGAGCTGGATGGTCGGGCCGCGGAACGATGCCTTCGGCGACGGGGCGTCCACGGGCACCGTGTCGCGTGAAGAGGTCGCCCGGGCCATGAGCGCCGACTCCGACGAATGCTCCGGCGGCAGCCTCTGGGTGAACGACCGGCGCGTGCCCAACGAGCACCTCGACCGGGTCGACCTGTCGACCATCGCCGTCATGGTGACGCTGCCTGGCATGGTCCGCATGTACACGTACGACTTCGGCTGGGCGTTTCGCTGACGAGGCGGGCCAGGCCGTCCCACAGGCAACCATCAGGAGCTTGTACCCCCGACCCTACAGAATTACATTGCTCAACACCATAATGTAGGATTGCTGCCGGACCGGAGCGCACCATGGCCGATCGTGCCTTCCTCGGGGAATTCGAGCATCTCGTGCTCGCCACCGCACTGCGCCTCGAGCGCGCTTACGGCGCGGAGCTCGTGCGGGATCTCGACGAGCGGACCGGCCGACAAGTTCAGGGCGGCGCGCTCTACGTCACGCTCGACCGGCTCGAGGCCAAGGGATACCTGGTCTCCACCATGGGGGATCCGGATCCCCGCCGGGGCGGCCGTCCGAAGCGCTTCATCGAGGTGACGCCGGAGGGCGTCCGGGCGCTGGCGGAGCACCGACAGGCGCTGCTCCGGGTGTGGGAGGGGCTCGAGGGAGCACTCGACACGGGGGGCGCATGAGTCCCGAGCCCGCCGCGCATCCACCCCAGATCCTGCGCCGGATTCTAGGCTGGGTTCTCCCCGCCGGCCCATCCCGCGAAGGCCTGCTCGGCGACCTCGACGAGCTGCACGCCGAGCGAGCGGAGAGGGGCCCGATCTCTGCAGACCTGTGGTACGCGCGACAGGTGATCTCGGCCGGCGTGCACTACACGGCGCGGTGGGTTGGGCGGGGCGGCCGCATGAATCAAGCGATGCCCGACGGTGGGTCGGGACCGGCGAGCTCGTGGACGGGGCTCGCATCCGACTTCGCCCTCGCCGCTCGCACGCTCCTGCGCACCCCTTCGTTCACCGCCGCCGCGGTCGGCACGCTCGCGCTCGGGATCGGCGCGAACGCGGCGATCTTCGGTCTGGTGGACGAGGTCCTCCTGCGCCCGCCTCCGTACGAGCGGCCGGACGAGCTGGTGCTGGTCTGGGCTACCCTCGGGCCGACGGGAGACGCCATGGCGGTGCCGGCCCCTGACGCCGCAGTCGTCGAGGAGCGCTCAACGGCCTTGGAGGGGCTCGCCTTCATGGGACGGTCAACCGACGCCACGCTCGCGCGCATGGACGACGAGACGCCGGAGCACGTGCGCATGGCGGGCGTTACGTCGGACTTCTTCGAGGTGCTGGGCGTGAGCGTCGCGCGCGGCCGGGGCTTCCTCTACGAGGAGGAGGCGGCCGCGTCCCCGGCCTCCGGGGGCGGTCCCGATGGCCTCGCCGCAACCGGCCCGCCCGCCGTCCTCATCACGGATGCCGCCTGGCGGCGCGTCTTCATGGCGGATCCGTCCCTGCCGGGGCGCACCGTCCGGCTGAACTCACGTCCCGTCGTGGTGCTCGGCGTCCTCCCGCCTGACTTCCGTATGATGCTGCCGCCGTGGTCGGGGATCGACGCGGAGGTGGATGTCTGGATGCCGTTGCGGATTCCGCTCGCGCAGGTTGCGCGCGGCGACGGTCGGCTCGTTGACCAGGACACCGACAACACCGGCGCCGTCGTGGGGAGGCTGGCGCCGTGGGCGTCGCTCGAGCACGCGCAGGAGGAGCTCGACGTCGTCTCGGCCGATCTGCGGGCGGAGGCTCCGGGCTACGCCGCCAAGGGTTACCACCTCTCGGTCCGTCCGCTCCACGAGGACGTGACGGCGCACGCGCGCGGGCTCCTGCTGGCGCTGCTGGCGGGCGCCGTGGGCGTGCTCGTGGTCGCGTCGCTGAGCGTCTCCGCGCTCCTGCTGGCCCGCGGTCTCTCCCGCGAGCGGGAGCTCGCCGTGCGCGCCGCGCTCGGAGCGAGTCGCTGGCTCCTAGCGCGTCACCTGCTCGCGGAAGTCATCCTCGTCCTCGTGGCTGGCGGCGCGCTCGCGCTAGTGGTCGCCGCCGAAGGCGGCCGGGCGCTTTCGGCGCTCGTGCCCGAGGGCCTCGCGCCATCCGGAGGCGCCGCGCCGATCGGCCGGCGGCTCCTCTTCGCCCTGGCGGCCACCGCGGTCATGGCTCCGCTGTTCGGGCTCATCGCCTTGCTGCAGGGCCGCCTCCTCGTCGGGAGCGGACGCGCCGGGGCCCTGCTCACGCGGGGGCGGTTCCGCCGCGGCCGCGCACGCGAGGCGCTGGTCGTCGCGGAAGTGGCGGTCTCTCTGGTCCTCGTGGCCGCGGCCGGGCTCCTCGTGCGCGCTGCGCACGCGCTCTCCGAGGTGCAGCCGGGCTTCCGCGCCGAGGGGGCGCTCGGCTTCGACGTCTCCGTACGCGTGGACGGCGCTTACACGGGACCGGCAGAGCGCGCGCGGCTCGTGCGGTCCCTGGAGGAGGCCGTCGGGGCCGTCCCAGGAGTCGGGACCGTCGGTCTCACGAACGCCCTCCCCCTCTCGGGCCGGCGGTGGATGCTGCCGTGGGGGCTTCCGGGGCAGCCGCCTGCCGAGTGGGGAGCCGCCGGGCGCGCCGACTTCCGCATGGTGACGTCCCCGTACTTCGAGGCCGCGGGGACCCGTCTCCTCGAGGGGCGGACGTTCACGTCGGATGAGGACCTCGACGAGCGGCAACGCGTCGTGATCGTCGACGAGGTCCTCGCGCGCAGGATCGCGGGGGGCGGCGCGACGGCGGTGGGCGCTCAGGTCGGCATCCCGCTCGACGGCCGGCCGGTGGAGGCGCGCGTGGTCGGCGTCGTCGAGGACGTCCGAAACGACGACCTCGCGACTCCCGGCCGGGGGACCATCTACGTGCCGTACCGGCAGGAGGCCTCGCGCGATGTCTCCTTCGTCGTGCGCACCGAAGGGGATCCCGCTTCGCTGGCGCCGGCCGTGCGGAGCGCCGTCCTCGCGGTGGAGCCGAGGCTAGCCGTCTACCGGATGCGCACGCTGAATGACTTCGTCCGTGCGGAGCTGGCTCCGACGCTCTTCGGCGTTGCGATGCTCTCGGCTTACGCGCTCCTCGCGCTGCTAGCCGCCGCGCTCGGCCTCTACGGCGTCGTCGCCTGGGACGTCGGTCGTCGCACCCGCGACCTCGGCGTGCGCATGGCGGTGGGGGCCACCGCCGCGGAGATCCGTCGCTCGGTGCTGGCCAACGGGCTGGCACTCGCCGTGCTCGGCGTCCTCTGCGGCGGCGCGCTCGCCCTGCTCGCAATCGGCGGCCTCCGTCGGCTCGTCTACGGCGTGCCGCTCACCGACCCGCTCACCTGGGCCGCCGCGGTGACCGTGATCGTGGCGGTCACGCTGCTGGCGTGCTGGGTCCCGGCGGCGCGCGCCGCGGACCTGAACCCGGTGGAGGCGCTCAGGTCGGATTGAGACGTGCCATTCACCACCTTACAAGGAGGTAGCCATGCGCCAGCATCGACTCGCGAGCGGCCTCATCACCCTGAACCTGCTCGTGTTGGCCCTGGTCGCAGCACGGGCCGCACCGGACGGCGCGGCTGACGACGTGTTACGGGGGCGCGCGCTCGAGCTGGTGGACGAGCGTGGGCAGGTTCGAGCAAGGCTCGACGTGGAGGAGTCGGGCGAAGTCGTCTTTCGGCTGATCGATCAGAACGGAACGATCCGGGTCAAGTTCGGCGCCGCCGAGCACGGCTCGTCGCTCCTGCTCATCGACGAGGCGACGGAGCCAGCCGTCCACATCGTCGCGAGGCGTGCACCGACGCGGGGCCGACCGAACACGACCAGCATCACCCTGCGCGGCGCCGACGCAGAGCCGCGCGTCATCAGGCCATGAGGCGGCCGTATGCCCATTTCAGCATTCGCGGAGGTCGCGTGAACGTGCCGCTGATCGTCGCCGTGCTGACGTCGCTGCCGCTCCACGCGTTGCCCCTCGCCGCGCAGGCGCGGCCGGACCTGAGCGGCATCTGGCGGCTCCTGCCCGAAGAGAGCCGGATGATCGGAGGCGGCGGCCCGCCGTCGGACGGATATCAGCTCACGTGGCTCGTGGACCACCGCGATCCGGAGATCTCCGTCGTCGTCAACGTCCGAAACGGCGACGACACCGTGGAGTTCGCGTTCCGCTGCACGACGGACGGGCGCGAGTGCGTGAACGAGCTGCCGCTTCTCCAGGAGGTGCGGCGCATGTCTGCCACCTGGGACGGCGAGGACCTCGTCATGAACCAGCAGGTGAGCAGCCAGGGCGGCGGGTTCGAGGCGCTGGACCGGGTGTCCCTGACGGATTCGGGCCAGCGCCTCGTGTTCGAGCGGACCGTCACGAACGACGCCGGGGAGCGACCGGTCCGGCAGGTGTTCCGGCTGTTGGGGCCGCATCCATCGCAGCGCGCCGCGCCGGATCCCCTTCCGACGGTCGAGCTGCCGCCCGACCTCGACCGCGTGCTCCGCGACTACGAGCGGCACTGGCGGGCGGGCGACGCCGAGGCCCTCGTCTCGCTCTTCACAGGAGATGGATTCGTGGCCAGGCACGGCGGTTGGATCCGCGGGCGCGACGCGCTGAGGGAAGGGCTCGAGGGCACGTCCAGCGACCTGCGGCTGCGGGCCGTCGAGTACGCCGTCGATGGAAGCGTGGGATACATGATCGGCGCCTACGGTTACGGGGACCAACCGGGCATCCCCGACCGTGGGATGTTCATCCTGGCGCTCCGTCGGGCCGAGGACGGCCGCTGGCTGATCGCGGCTGATCTGGACGGGGCGGTCCGGCCGTGAGGCGGCGCTCCTCGTGATTCAAGCTGTACCGCTACCGGGCTCCCGAGCCCGGCTGTGAATGGGCCCGAGAGTGAGGTTTTAGTCTTGCCCCGTCGTCCAGACCAAAACCATCTTACCTCAACATTTGAGGGTAGTCTGAGAGTCGAGGTGGAGTTGGGGATCGTGCACGTCCATTCGCCGGACGCCTTCGAGGTTGAATTCGTCGCCGGCAGGGGGGAGGGACCTGGGGCGCTCCTCCGAACGCATCACTGCGCGCGTAAGGACTCCGCTGGCCGTACGCCGCTCGCGCGGCGAGCCGGGATCCAGCACGCTGCCAGCGCAACCGCCGACAAGATCCCGACGACCGCCACGTACGTCCCCGGAATGGGGAGGGCACCTTTCGGGGCAGATTCCTGGGGGGGTCGCGGGCTGTGCTCACGCGCGTGAGCAGACCCAAGAAGTTGTCGAAAATCGCCCTAACCAGTGCTCCGGCGTGCACCGCCGCGACAGTCGTCGAAAACGAAAGGAGCGGTCCCACATCTGGGATCGATGCCTTCGTCCTGGTTGATCCCGACCGGTGATGACGAGTTTGGGAGTCCCGAGGGTGGGTTGGGCCGATTCCTTCGGGACAGGCTGGGGCGGGTCACGGCGTTGGTGTTGGGCGACGACCAACTTCAGCGCGTCCAGTGAAGCACGGCCTCGCCCGAAGGGCGGCGGACACGCCACTCCGCGCTGCGTGGCGCGTCGGGACCGCCGGAACGTCATCCGAACGCGTCCCATAACCTGACGGCTTGCCAAACAATATCGCGTGACGTAGTATCGGCGCGCGATATTGTTTCTTCAGGAGAGGCCGTTGCCATGACCAACTCTTCTCTGCCACCGGCGGAGTTCCGGGTCCTACTCGCTCTAGTCGATGGCGCGAAGCACGGTCATGGAATCCGGGTCGACGTCAGGGAGAGGACGGCGGGCCGGGTGGACATGGGGCCGGGCACGCTGTACGGCGCCATCAAGCGATTGGTGCGCCGGGGCTGGATCACCGAGGTGGAGCCGCCACGCGAAGAGTCTGGAGATGGTCGACGCCGCTTCTATCAGTTGACCGCCGAGGGGAAAGCCGCGGCGCAGGCAGAGGTTGAGCGCCTGAGGGAGCTCCTGACGATCGCCGAGGCCAAGGATCTGAGACCGGCTCGAGGAGCAAAGGCTTGATCCGCCTCTATGCGTGGGCGCTGCGGCTGTTGCCCAGGGCATTTCGGGAGCAGTTCGGCGACTCCTTGCTGGACGAGGCCTCGGCCTGTCTTTCCGACGCCCCCAGCGGATGGCCCCGCGTAAGAGTCGGCATGATGCTCGTCACGGACCTGCTCAAGAGCTACGTGCGGGAATGGGGTGAGGTCCTGGGTGCGCCGGAATTCAACAGGGGAAAGGGGGAAGGTATGCCGTGGACCGACAGGATTGCTCAGAACCTGCGTTTCGCCGTCCGATCCTTTGTAAGAAGCCCTACGTTCTCGTGGGCCGCGGTTCTCCTGATCGCGCTCGGCGTCGGGACGGTCACCGCGGTCTTCGCCGTCGTGGACCACGTCCTCCTTCGACCCCTCCCCTACCCGGAGCAGCATCGGCTCCTCTACATGACCAACGCGTCGCACAATGGCCCGACGGTGAGAGGGCTGGATGACATTGCCGCGTTCGACGGCTGGACGGCCGGATACGCACAGGACGCGAACATGCTGCGCGAGAACGGGGAACCGACGCGGGTTCGTTCCGTGGTTGTCACGCCCTCGTTCTTCACGGTCTTCGGCGCGAGGCCCCTCGTGGGGCGAGTCCTCGACGAGGGCGATTACGCGGTTCTCTCGGTGGCGGTGGTCACACATGCAGCGTGGGAAACGATGTGGGGCTCCGACCCCGAGTTGATCGGATCGACCATCACCGTGGATTCGGAGCCCGTGACCGTCGTGGGCGTGCTGCCGGAGGACTTCACGCTCCCTGAGCTTATGGTGGGGCGCGACGCGCAGCTCTTCCGACCCATCGACTGGGGTGATCCCGACCACCAGAATCCGGGCACGCGCGTCTTCAGGGCCGTGGCTCGGCTCGCCCCGGACGTGGAGTTGTCGGTCGCACAGGCGCAAGTCGACGGGCTGGCTGAGGACCTGATGCAAGCCTCCCTGCTCACCTTCACCAGAGAGACGCCCTCGTGGCCGCTCGTGCCACTCGGAGACTTCACGGCGCGGAGCGCGCGAAACGGGCTTCTTCTCCTCTTGGCGTCCGTGAGCCTGCTTCTCGTCATCGCTTGTGCCAACGTGGCTCTCCTCTTCATGACGCGTGGGATGGCCCGGACCAAGGAGATGTCGGTTCGTCGCGCACTCGGTGCCGGCCGACGTACCCTGGCGGGTCAGCTGATCACCGAGAGCGTGGTCATGGGTGCGACTGCCGGCGTGCTGGCGGCGGTGCTGGCCAGTATCACATTGGCGGGTTTCGCGCGTTGGATCGGCGACCTGCCCCGCGGAGCGGCGATCACCTTCGACCTTCGAGTCTTCGCGTTCGCGCTCGTACTCGCCGTCGCGACTGCCGTAGCGTTTGGGCTCCTTCCCGCGCTTCTTGCGTCGGGGGGCAACGTAGGCTCGCGCCTTCATCAGTCGAGTCGGTCGAGCACGGAGAGTCGTGTGCTCAGGTGGGTGCGGAGCGGGCTGGTGATTGGAGAGGTTGCGACCTCGCTGGTGCTTGTATCCCTCACAGGCTTGCTCCTCCGAAGCTTCCTGGAGCTGACGGCGCAGGATCCAGGCGTGCTCCCCGAGCAGGTGTGGATGATCCCCGTGCGCCCCGCCGGATCCGAGGATCTCCCTGACTACAGTGCCCGAATGGGTCGGGTCGCGGACGTACTGAGGGTAGTTACCGGTGTCGAATCAGTCAGCTGGGGGAGTGAGATGCCGTTCGAGTCCCTCGGCTGCTGCCACGCCAGCGGCGTCCTTCGCGTCGAAGGATCCGAGGAAGACATCCTGGAAGATGGACGCAATCTCCCCCGGCACTACGTGACCGCGTCGTTTTTCGAGACGCTGGGCGTAGGACTGGTGGCCGGGTCTGTGTGGGATCCTGTGGATGCCACCATAGATCCGCATCCGGTCGTCGTGAGCGAGCTGCTGGCCATCGAAGCCTACGGAAGCGCAGGCGCGGCGGTAGGCCGTACGCTGCAGCACCGGGGCAGAGAATTCCAGACGGTCCGGATCATCGGTGTGGCGCGGCCCACGCTCCACTACGGTCTGGAGGCCATCCACGACGTTGCCTTCTACTTACCGATCGAGACCCTCGGGCCGTACGACGCCGCCACCTTCGCCCTGAAGCTGTCGGGTTCCTCCGATGCGGCCTTTCATGCGAGGGTTCGCGAAGCGATATGGTCCGTCGAGCCGAGTCTACCCGTTCCGAGCATCGAGCCGCTGACCGCGTGGATCGATGATTCTCTGGGGACCAGGCGACTCGCATCCGATCTCGCCGCGGCATTCAGCGTCGTGGCCCTCATCCTTGCTGCAGCAGGTCTCTACAGCACGCTTCTCTATGCGGTCAATCAACGGCGCCGTGAGTTGGGCATCCGCATGGCGCTGGGTGCCGGGTCCGGTCGACTTCAGGCCGACGTAGTCCTTTGGGGGCTCCGGCTCGGCATCGCGGGCGTATGCATCGGCGTTCCGGCGGCGCTCTATCTCGGACGATTCCTACGCAGTTGGCTGTGGGGCGTCTCACCGACCGATCCGATGACGTTCGTGGTAGGCTGCGTTGTCCTCTTGAGCGCTGCCGCAGTCGCATCTTGGTTGCCATCCTACCGAGCGGCTCGCACGGATCCGTTGGAGGTCCTGAGAGCTGAGTGAGACGGAGGCGTTCGTGTGGTCCAGCGATTGCCCTTGGGTCCGAACCCGTGCGAGCTCGGGTGGGATCGCTGGTGACGGAGGCTGCTGCGTGCCTCTCAGGCAGCCCCCGCACGGCGTCGAATCTCCTCGATATGCCGCTCCATCTCGGCGTATGCGTCCGTCCGTGCTCCGGCCGCGATCAACTCGTCGATCACGCGAGCGTGCTCCTTCGTCCGAGCCGGGTCGCCGTGAAACGCGAACCAGATCGCCTGACCCAGGACCGTACCGCCATACATGTTCTTCGTCTCGAGCGGGGCGCCCCGGCGGATGAGTAGATCGATGGTCCGCAGGTTCGCACCACCTGTGGCGGCGTGCAGAGCGGTCCAGCCTGTGGCGGCGGCGACGTCTACGCCACGGTCGAGCAGGAAGCGAACGATATCGTGGCCGTCGCTCGTTCCGGCAGCGGCGATCAGCGCCTTTCCCAGATCGCGCTCGCTCGCGTCCTCGGCGAGTTGAACGACCAGGTCCAATCGACCGATTCCGGCGGCAGCGGTGATGCCGGGAATGCGGGCGCCGCGCTCTGCGAGAGCACGCGCTGCTTCGGGACAGTCATTGGCCAGAGCGTCCCTGACGAAGCTCTGCCCGGATCGTACACCATCGATCGCGGCGCCACGCTCGAGCAGCAAGTCGATGAGCGGTATCTGCACGCCCGCGCGCCGAGGAGGGGTACTGGTCGCGACAAGCCCCAGGGTAGTCGAGTCGCCACCGTACGCCTCGCTGGTCGCATCCACTTCGGCGCCAGAGTCGAGAAGCAACCGCGCGACGGCTATCGCGTTCGGCGGCGTGACCTGGCGGTAGTCCTCGACTCCGTTCGCGGAGATGTAGTGCAGCAAAGGTGCGCGATGAGCGCGGGTCGAGCGCTCGTGCACGATGCTCGGGTCGACCCTCACCAGCGTTTGCAGCGTTTCGATGTCGCCGGCGATGATCGCGTCGGCCGCATCCTCGAACCGAGCGACACGAGGATCCTGCCGCTCGAGCGTCTCGATGTGCTGGAGAAGCTTGGGCCAGCTCTCGAAGTAGTGGATCCGGGCCACGACCAACTGGGCGTCAGCGAGACGGAATGGTCGTTCCGTCGCGTGTGCGACGTCGAGGCCCTTGAACCGCGGGTGGTGAGACCGGATTACATCGATTGCCCGGCGTTCACCAGCCTGGAAGGCCTTCACGAGGTCCTTCGCCTGCTTTCGGGACTGCTCGAGGCTGATGCGCGGCGAAAACGAATCGAGAGACATGACGACCCCCTTTCATGATGCCTGGAGTCCGCCCCCGGTCAGGCTGAAAGAAAGGATCGCGTTGTCTGAACCTGCTGTGGGTGGGCACGGCCCTTCCCGCGGACTGGAGGCGCCCCTCGCGCACGCCGCACGATACTGACCGCGCGCGCTGGGCCGCAAGCAGATCGCGAGCTTCTCGACAGGACGTCGCTCCCACCGCTCGCCGATTCACCGCGAGATACGGTGTGCCTCCATCGTCCAATAATCCCTCGTCCAGGTCGCGCCGCGATCGAATGTGGCATCTGCCCGCCACAGGAACCTGTCCGACTGAATGGCGAAATAACGGAAACGCACGAGCATTGGCCCATACCATTCGGTCAGCAATCGGCTGTCGCCATCGGTCCACATGAGCCCCGGCAGCCAGGCGCCGACATTGGTATTGACACCCTGCATCTCCCAGAGCCTGCGCTCCGGGTTGTAGGCGCGATAGGTCCAGGTACCGGCATCCCAGGTCGACATCGGGTCGTCCGGGCGCCAGTGATCTTCCAGCAGCACACCCTTGCCGCCGGTCTGCTTCTTCGTGAAAACCCAATGCCCCGAAAATGCAGGAGTGAATGAGCCATCGCGTTGCCGCGCCTGAAACGTGAAGCGCCACGTGCCTACGAGGAAATCATAGTCTGCCGGCCCGCTGGTCCCGGTGAGCGTGTCGGCCACCGGGAAGTTCGCACCCATCGTATCAGGCATCTGGATCGCGCGCGGCACTGACGCCTGGTCCTGGGCGAGAGCGGGTGCGGCAATAGCGATCGACATGAGTACGGCGATGCATGGGCGTCGCATTGGATATTCCTCGCGAAAGAGGTGGCTTCAGCGGCTCGCCGGCAATGGACCGATCCATCCCCGACGATGAGGATGGAGCCGTCGGCTGCGGTCTACAATGACGGATCAGCGGGCGGTCGCCCCGACGCAGCCGACGGTCAGTCCGGGCGCTGCGATGCGAATTGCTGGATGGCCTTCCCCACCAGAGCGCGGCGCCGTCTGCTGACAGGCACGGACGTACCGTCTCGGAGGACAACGGCCGACTCTCCACTCGCGCGTCTGAAGGCGCGGACGGATTCGAGGCTCACGATGGCCGAGCGATGGACGCGCAGGAAACGGTGACGATCGAGCCGCCGTTCGAGAGAATCGAGGGATTCGCGCAGGAGATGACGCCTGCCATGGGCGTGGATGGCGGCGTAGTAGCCATCGGCCTCGATCCAGGTCACGTCGGCAACGTCCAACACGATGGTGCCATGGGAAGCCGGTATGGCCAAACGCTCAGGTGGGCTGGCCGACAGTCCGGTGACGCTATTCGTACCTCGACCGCGACTCGCGGCGGCCGCGGCCAGCAAGTCCGCCATCCGTTCGTTGTGGGCCGCGTGACGCGCCCATCCTTCAGCGGTGCTCTGATAGCGGTAGTCCTTGATCGTCAGGTCGGCGCCGTGATCGATGAGAAATCTCACCGCGTCCTCGTTCCCATGGATGGCGCATTCATGAAGGATGCTCGCCGGCTCGTGCGTGCTCCAGTTGGTATTGATGTCGGCGCCGCGCTCCAGCAGGAACGACGCTACCTCGAAGTGACGATTCACAACCGCCCAGGCGAGCGCGACGTCCAGAACCTGCTGCGTGGTCACCGGTCCCCAACCCAGGTCGGCGCGCTTCGGATCGTTGGCAGGATGGTGGTGCGCCGACGATCCCAGGACGGCTTGGCCGGCTGCGTTGAACCAACCCTCCACTCTGGCGGCATTGCCGGTGCCCGCTGCATGCGGCAGGTCGTCGGGCAGCGGCCAGATGCGCGTCAGCGTGGGAACGAGGTGCGCATGTCCGTACCCGAGCGCAAAGACGAGCGCCGACGCCGGCGGTGGAGTGGCCATCTCGAGCAGCGCCGGATCAGACTCGAGCAGCGCCGTGATGAACGGTTCCCGATTGTCCCAGCTGGCCCGCTCGATCATCGCGATTTGCACATGCACGAACGCTGGTTGGACCACCCATGGTTCGTCCTCTAGCCAACGGCGGAACGCGGGCAGATCACTGCCGCCGAGCGCGCTCGTCAGCTGCCGAATCACGAAGGCCTCCCACGGCGTTGTCGCGGGTCCCTCGGCAGGCCCGCCGCTCCACACGCTGGCCGGATGCTGGATCAGGAACTCGACGAATGCCTGCCGATCCCGCCAGCGATCGATGCGACGACCAAGATCCGAATTGAGCGCGACCGAGCGCTCGAGGAGGCGCGACGCAACGCCGGTGTGCTTGAACCGGCACGCGTTCATCAGCGCGCGACCGACTACAGTTCGCTCATCAGGTCCTTCTGTGTCGTCGCGCTCCCGCGATTGGTCGAGCCGGACCCGAACGGCATCTTCGTCGCCAAGCGCGGCGAGAACGGGAAGGGTCAGCGGCAGCGCGTTCTTCCGCGCGAACAGGCGCAGCATACCTGCTCCGCCCGTGCAGATCACGTGCTCCCACGTCGACCGCTCGACGGTCGCGCCAGCGTCAATCAGCATCTCGGCAGCAACCGGCCGAGTGTAGATGTGCTCGCGCTCCGGGTCCGAGGTATCGAGTGCGTAAGACGTGGTGTCGGTGAGCAGCGTCTGGCCACTCTCACTGCGCCACGAGACCAGCGCCGGGTATTCAGCCAACAGGGCTCGCAGCCGCTCGTAATCCTCGTTGTGAATCGTGACCCTGGCCCGTGATGCAGCCCACTCGAGCGAGCGGCCCGAGCGTTTCTGCACTTCCGCCGTCAGATTGGTCCAGCCGGCAAATCCGTATTCGCGCGCGATGACGAGTTGCGCATCCCGGTTCGAAAGCGGGGGCTCCGCCCGCGGCAAATGCGCATGAACGCGAGCGATGGCTTCGCCGTTTCCGGCGGCGGCGTCGCGTGCGAGCTTCTTCGCTTGCTTGCGAAGAGAGTCGAGCGACGGGTGTACGGGCAGATCCCTAGCAGCAGACATGGCGCCTCCTTTCACGTAACGCCTGTGCCCGCTGCGCAATCAGGCTGAAAGAAGGTGCACCGCACCGCGTTTCAGACCACAACAGGTGGGAATACTTCCCTTGCCGCGGGTGGGAGGCGCCCTGTCAGGCGCACTGGAGGGGAGTATCGAGGGGACGGGAACGCATGTCAAACTGCGCGTCCGGCGTGAGGCCGCGTCAGGGGACGTGGACGGGTTGCGAAACACGGCGATCGTGACCGAGTCCTTGTGGACGTCGAGGCCGACCGAGAACGTGGACGTGGACATGGGCTGGTCTCCTGAGCGGTGCGGCTCAAAGCCGTACGCGCCTATGGCACTCCGGCGCCAAATCGGGGTGCCAATCCGCGAACTCTGCAGCAAGCCAGCCCATCCATTGTGATTGGACCGCACGAACCCAACGGAGTGCGTTTACGATGCCCCTAGCGCTGATGGTTGCTGCGGTCATGAGTGGTGCCACTTCCTTGCCGGAACTCGCTGCTTCAGTGGACAGCCTTCCTGTGAGCCGCACTGCGGTGGTGGTAGGCGTGTCGCTCCAGTACCTCGATTGGGGTGGTGCGGGCGAGGCGCTGGTCTTCCTTCCCCCCGCCTGCGAGACCCCGCACATCTATGGCGATATCGCACCGGCCCTTGCATCGGCCTTCCGAGTTGTCGGCCTCACGACCCGGGGGTGTGGTCTCTCGAGCCGGGCGGAAGCCTATGACCTCGATAGCCAGCTGCGCGAGCTCGAAGGCTTCCTGGACCTGCTGGGAGTCGATCGGGCCACAATAGCTGGCTTCTCCGTGAGTGCAGGAAAAGCCGTCCGGTTCGCCAGGCTGTTCCCGTCGCGGGTCACGCGCCTCGTACTGTTCGACCCGGTGTACTCCTACGTTGCGCCTGGTCTCGAGGAGCAAATGGCCGCCGCGATCACCGCGTTGGTAGGCGGCGATGGCGGGGCCTCTCCTGAGCTCTTCCGGCGGCACCACGAGGCGTGGGAGCTGGGGTCCTGGTCTTCGGCGCTGGATCGGAATCTCCAGGAGTCCTTCTTCGCGAGGCCTGACGGATCTCTGGAATCCAGGGCAGATGAACGCTGGTGGCCGGCGTTCCGTGCGGACATGATGGCGGGCAGGTATTTCGAAACCCACACGAACCACCCGACACTCGCGCTTTTTGCCATCAACCTGGAGCGGGAGCGTCTCAAGCAGCTCGACGAGGCGACTCGGGTCACCCTGGCCCCGTTGATCGAAGACACCGAATCCACGCGCCGCGAGCAGATTGAAGATTTCCGAGAGAGCGGCCGTGACATCCGTATCGTCGAGATGCCCAATACAGCCCACTACTGCTTTGTCCACCGGCCCGAGGAAGTGCTCGAACACTTGTGGGCCTTTCTCAGTGCTGGCAGAGCCCGCTGAATTGCGGGCGGGGTGGGTGAAGCGCGCCCCATTGGCCAGCCCCTAGTCGAGGGTGGCCAGAGCCAGTCTCCATCGGTTCGCTTTCTAGCGGTCTCGCATCCCCCCGGCAAGCTCCCATGCCGCGATCTCGGCTCCCATCGACCGCCAACAAAGATAGTGGCGGCTCCATTCATCGGGCGCAGTAGCATATCCCGGACACGGACTTGCCCGAAAGAAACGGCGCTGGCTACTGTTCCAGTGCGTTGCAGGACGCACCCCGTCCGCGGAAAGGGCCGAGCCCCCTGTCGCAGGTGTGTCGGAATCAGACCGATCTTCTTTCAGCCCGAGCCAGCGGACGACGGGCACTTCGAAAGGAGATCTCATGCCCACCTCTCGGTTTCCTGCCCGCCCGTCTCTTGAGCAGCTCCGCAAGCAGGCCAAGGAGCGTCTAGCAGCCCTTCGGGCGAGCGATCCCACGGCCAAGCTCGCCGACGCCCAGTACGCACTCGCTCGCGAGTACGGGCTCGAGAGCTGGCCGAAATTGGTTCGTCACGTCGAGTCCGTGCGCTCCTCCGCTCGCCTGGAGCAATTCGAGCGGCTGGCCGCGGACATCCTTGTCGGCTGGGGCGGCGATGTGCCTGCCCTCGAGCGGCTTATCGCGCACTACGGCCTCGGCTACGCCCCGGATCAGTTCCTGGTGCGCCTCCGGAGCCGCGTGGACGAAGCACGAGGCGGGGCCGAAGCAGGGCCTTCCCTCGCAGACGCGCAGCGTCTCGTCGCTCACGAGTATGGGTTCGAGAGCTGGTCCGCTCTCGCCGAAGGGCTCGCGCAAGCGCCCGTCGTCGCTCCCGATCCGTGCCTCGGGCGCAGCAGGACGCCCCCTTTCTATCGGATCGACTCCGAACGGCGTTCGATCGAGCTGCAGGGGCCGCTCACCGACGGCGACTGGGACACGATCGGCGCCGTCATGGAGGAGCGCGGACTCACCGGCATCAGGACGGCCGCGTTGACGGATGCAGGCATGGACCGCCTGTCACGGCTCGACTTCGTGACTTCCCTGAACGTCCGCGGGCCCACGCTGAGCGACGAGGGACTGCTGCACGTCGCCCGGATGCCGCAGCTCGAGGAGCTCGTCCTCGCCGGCGACCTGACCGATCGCGGATTCACGGTGCTGCGCCATCTCTCGAAGCTCCGGCGGTTCAACATAGAGTGGATGAAGACGGTTTCTGATGCGGGCATCGCGAACCTCGGCCATTGCGACGGTCTCGAGCACGTGAGCCTGATGGGAACGCACACCGGCGACGGCGCCATCGCCGCGCTGCGGGGCAAGCCCCATCTCCGACACCTCAAGACCGGCCGCCAGGTCACCGACGCCGGTCTCACGCTCCTTCAGGATTTCCCCGTCTTCAGGACGTGGCGTGGGGGTCGGGACATTGAATTGGACCTGATGACGTTCACGCCCGAGGCGAACAACCTGCTGATTGACGGGCCGTTCACCGACGAGGGTATTGCGAAGCTGGTGGGCCTCGACGGCCTGTTCGGCCTCGGCTTCTTCTGGCATTCCCACGCGTTCACCGGGGCCGGTCTGGCAGCCGTCACGCGTCTTCCAAACCTCGGCTTCCTCGGGTGTCAGGGAGAGCGCTGCGACGACCTGGCAATGCGCAACATCGCGGCGATCCCGAAGCTGCGCATGCTGATGGCGCAGGGAACCGTGGCGACGGACGACGGCTTCGTCGGCCTCAGCCATTCGCCGACGCTCGAGTACCTGTGGGGGCGGGATTGCCCCAACCTGACCGGCCGCGGCTTCGCCGCGCTGGCCGAGATGCCCGAGCTCCGCGGCCTGGGGGTGAGCTGCAAACGGGTGGACGACCGGTCGCTGGCGGCGCTGCCCGACTTTCCGGCTCTCCGTCAGCTCATGCCGATGGACGTAACGGACGCGGGTTTCCGGCACGTGGGACAATGCACGGGGCTAGAGGACCTGTGGTGCATGTACTGCCGCGATACGAGTGACGAGGCCACTCAGCACCTCTCAGGGCTCGCCCTCAAAACGTACTACGCGGGGAAAACGAGGATCACCGACCGGAGCTGCGAGATCTTGGCGCGAATGTCGTCTCTCGAATTGATCGAGTTCTGGGAGTGCGCAGGGATCACGGACGCGGGGCTCGCGGCCCTGTCGAAGCTGCCGCGCCTCAAGCAGTTCACGATCACCGGCTCCTCCAAGGTTACAGCCAGTGGGACGTCCGTCTTTCCCTCGCGGGTTCGCGTCGAGTATTCGAGCTGAAGCGCTCGTGTGACCACGGCCAAGCCGGGTTCGAACCCGACGCGGCGCAGCGGGCGGACTCGTATGCCCTATCGCTCCCCCGGCACGATCACTGGATCGGTCTTCGCGGCTCGCCGCGCTGGGACGGCCGCCGCTGTCCGGTCGTCCATCATCGCGTTTGACGCGCTGCTGCCCGTCTCATTCCACTCGTAGCGCCTCGACGGGATCGATCCTGGAGGCGCGCAAGGCCGGTCCGAGCGCGGAAAGGACGCATGCGACCCCCGTCAGCGCGGCGGCGGCCGAAAGTGTGAGCGGATCGTACGGCTCCACGCCCCAGAGATACCCCTCGATGCCGCGCTGAACGAGCAGCACCAGCACGATCCCCCCTCCGGTACCCACCCCCGCCAAGACGGCTGCTTGAACAAGGACGAGGCGCATGAGCCCGCTCCTTGCCGCGCCGAGCGCGGATCGAACGCCCAACTCCCGGCGCCTTGCCGCGACCGCACGCGCCGTGACGCCGTACACGCCTACCAGCGACAGCAAAACCGCCAGCGAGGAGAACACGACGATCAGCCGCGCGCGGAAGCGTTGCGAGGTGATCTGTTCCGCCGCGAGCTCCGAAAGCGGGTTGGCGAAGTTGACGACCACCGAGGGATCGACCTCGCGGATGCGCGCGCGGACGGCGGGCGCGAGCTCCGCCGGATCGTCCTCGGCGCGAATCACGATCGACCCCCCCAGAAATCCAGTCTGTCGACGTGGCAGATAGTACGCGAGGACCGACCCGACCTGCACGTCCTCGTCGCGCACGTCCGCAGCGACACCGACGACGCTCGCCGGCACCTCGGAGTGGGCCAAGCCTATCAGCTTCCCTATGGGCGACTCCGCGGGCCATGCGGCGCGCGCGAGGCTCTCCGAGATCACCACCTTGGGTTCCGCGGACGGGCGGTCCTCGGCCTCGGAGAAGACGCGACCCTCGACGAGTCGCATGCCCATGACGGCGAAGTAGTCGTGGGATACGAAGCGGCGTTCGGCGACGAGCTCGGGACCATCGTATCCCTCGGGGCGCACGGGGTTGCTGCCGCGGTCGCCGGTGAGCGGGAGGTTGGACGTGATCGCCACTCCGCGGACGCCAGGTAGGGCGCGTATCCCCTCCACCAGCGGGTCGTAGAATCGCTCCAAGGCTGCGGCGCGGGCGTCGACATCGCGCATGTCCACACCGGTGAAGAGGCGCGCCGACGGGGCGGTGACCCGAAGTGCGAGCGTCTCGGTCGCGGCGAAGCCGAGATCGACGTTGTTCAGTGCGTGGAGCGTCCGCCCGAGCAGACCGGCACCCACGAGCAGCACGGTCGCGAGCGCTAGCTCGAGCGCGACGAGTGTCTGCTGCGCGCGGCCGTAGCCGGCGGCCCTGCCGCGAGCGGCGGAGCCGAGCCCGAGAGTTCGGCCGCGGCCCACGACCCGCAGCGCCGGCAGGAGGCCGAATACCAGCGCCGACGCGAGCGCGAGCCCAATGGCGAAGGCGAGTGCCCGCCCGTCCACCGAGGCGGCAGCCATGCGTGGAACCCCTTCGGGCGCGAGCAAGACGACGGCGCGTGTCCCACCGGACGCCAGCAGCACCCCGAGACCGGCAGAGACGAGCCCCAGCAGGACGCTTTCGGCCACGAGCTGGCGCACGAGCGCGCCACGCTCCGCCCCCAGGGCCGTGCGGACCATGAGCTCCCGCTCGCGCTCGAGCCCGGCGCTCACCATCAGGGCGGCCACGTTGCCACACGCCACGGCGAGGAGGAGGAGTGCGCCTAGCGCGAGGAGCCCGAGCTGAGCTCGCACGCCGCGCGCCTCGTCCTCCTTGCGCGGCAACACGTGAACGCCGTGCGCCCCGTCGTGTTCGGCCGGGAGCGAGGCGATGAGTGCCGCCGAAAGGCGCTCGGCCGCTCCCTCGAGCGTCATTCCGGTCGCGAGCCGTGCGATCGCCGTGAGCTGATGATCGCTCCACTCCTCGTCCGCACCCCAGAGCGTCCACACCTCGACCGGATATCCGGGCAGGGACGCCTCCTCGGGGACCACGCCGACGACGGTCCGGGGCGTCTCCTCGAAGTGGATCGTGCTTCCCACCGCCGCCGGGTCGGACCCGAAGCGTCGACGCCAGAACCCCTCGGTGATGAGGACGCCGTCGTCCGGTACCTCCGCTCCCCAGAAGAGTCGGCCGGCGAGGGGCGCCACGCGGAGTACGCGCTCGAACAGGTCGGGCGTCGTGCCGCCCACGCGCACGAGCTCGGGTTCGCCGCCGGCGACCCTCGTGATCACGCCGCCGGACCCGCCCCGCAGCAGTGCAATACCGTCCAGAACGCCCGCCGCACTCTCGCGAAGCGCGCGGAACTCGGGATACGACAGCAACCCTCGCTCGGCGCGCTCACCCAGCGTCAGATGTCCCTCGAGGTGCGGATTCGTCACGTAAACCGAAACGATCTCGTCCGGGTCCGGAAACGGCAGATCCCGAAGGAGCACGGCATCCAGCACGGAGAACATGGTCGTGCTCG
>Ga0299906_10001558_pt1 | contig 19688 bp, 17 predicted proteins | sample RVTome_14_FD_200259 | JGI IMG/M metagenome (GOLD analysis project Ga0299906, IMG submission 200259) | Soil microbial communities from uranium-contaminated site in the Upper Colorado River Basin, Wyoming, United States - RVT145D125 (version 2) ...
GACCGTGTGGACGACGACTCAGCTCACGAGCCTCTCAGGCGTTCAGACAACCCCGAGCATCTCCCCGGACGGCGAGTTCTTCGTCTACGCAGATGACGCTGGCGGCAACTTCGATATCTGGTGGCGGCGGGTCGACGGCGGCAACGCCTTGAACCTGACGCCCAACTCGCCCGCGGATGACTTCCAACCCGCATTCTCTCCCGACGGTGCCCGCATCGCCTTTCGCTCGAATCGCGAGCTCGGCGGGATCTTTCTCATGGGAGCTACCGGCGAGAACCTCCGCCCCGTCGCCGACTTCGGCTACAACCCCGCCTGGTCACCGGACGGCAGCGAGATCGCGTTCTCGACCGGCCACGTCCTCGATCCGCTCAACCTTACCGGCGGCGGCGAGCTCTGGGTCGTGGAGGTGGAATCCGGCGCCACGCGGCTTCTCGGCGACGGCTATCAGCCGCACTGGTCGCCCAACGGTCACCGGATCGCCTACTTCTTCACCGAGGGCGGGCAGAGGGACATCTGGACGATCGCCGCCGAGGGCGGCGAGCCAGCGCGGGTCACGAGCCAGGCGAGCCTCGACTGGAACCCCGTTTGGTCGCCCGACGGGCGCTGGCTGTACTTCTCGAGCGACCGCGGCGGCCAGCGCAACCTCTGGCGAGTGGCCCTCGACGAGCGAACCGGGTCCGTGCAGAGAGAGCCGGAACCGATCAGCACCTCCGAGACCCAACAGGGGTTCCTGAGCCTCTCCGAAGACGGCCGGCGGCTCGTCTACTCATCGACCGCGCGGCGCACGAACCTGCACCGGATCGCGTTCGATCCGGAAACGAAACGCGTGGTCGGCGAATCGCAGCCACTCACCAGCGGGACGCGACAACTGCAATGGTTCGACCTGTCGCCGGACGGGGAGACGATCGTGTACACGTTGCTGGCCGGCGGCGTCGAGGATCTCTACCGCATGCGCACCGACGGCAGCGAGGTGAATCGCCTGACCGACGATGCGCATCGGGATCGCAGACCCCGGTGGTCCCCCGACGGTGCTCGCATCCTTTTCTACTCGAACCGCAGCGGCGCCTACGAGGCGTGGACCATCGACGCCACCGGCCGCGACGCGAGGCAGGTTACGTACAGGCAGGGGAACCCGGGAGCCGTCTGGGATCCCTTCTGGAGTCCCGACGGGCGTATCGCGTTTTCCGGGCCGGGAAGCACCACGATGATCGTCGAGGCGGACATTCCGTGGGCGGAGCAGACGCCCGTCGAGGTGCCGCCGTTCGATGACGAGCGCAACTTCCGTGGAAACGCATGGAGTCCCGACGGCGACTGGCTGGCGGGAATGGCCCGCGGCATCATCGTCTATTCGTTGGAGACGGGCGAGTTCACGAGCTTGACGGATTCCGGCGGCTGGCCCATCTGGATGGGCGACAGCCGGCATGTGCTCTTCAGGGACACGGCCACCCAAACGATCCACATCGTCGACTCCCGCACCGGCGAGGCCCACCAGCTCCTTTCGGTAGCACCCGACGGCTTGGGCTCGTCGCTTGCGGTCTCGCCCGATCAACGGTGGATCTATTTCACCCACTCGAGCGCGGACAACGACATCTACTTGCTGACCGCGGGGCGGTAGGTCGTGTAACGAGCGCAGCGGGCGTCGTCCGCGTCGCGCGATGATCGCATCATCGGGGGACGAGGCACCCCAGGGGCTCGGGGCGCTGCGCGGGCATGTGGATGTGCTCAGGGATGTGGGCGACGGTGGCGTGCTCGGTGATGAAGGCGATGATCTTCATCTCGTTGCCGCAAAAGGGACAGAACATGGGATCGACCTCCTCGACATTGATGGCTCACGAGTCAGAACAGGAACACCGCCATCTCTGCTGTCAGGACGCCCTGTAAGAGGGGGGGGGTCAGGGGGCCGGGCCGATGACGGCGGTCGCTGCGGTGATCCGCCACCAGGCCACCAGGGCCGCCGCCGACAGCGCCAGGCAGGCGGCGAGCGCGGCGGCGGCGATGACGGTGAGGCGCTGCTCGAGGATCAGCAGGTAGAGGTGCTCGGGCGCCACCGCCTTCACCAGGTAAGGCAGGAGGCTGGCGGCGAGCGCCATGGCCAGCAGTTGCCGGGTCAGCGGCCGGCGCTCGGGATCGGCGTTGCCGAGCAGGAGGTAGAGCGCCAGCGGCGCCAGCAGCTCGAACCAGGCGCGGTTGAGGTCGGTCACCAGCGGCAGCGGGAGGGCGAGGACCAGCACCGCCGCCACCGCCAGCGGCGTGTCCAGCCCGCGCCGCCCGCCGGAAGCGCAGGCGTGGAGGACCACCAGGCAAAGGCCGCCCCAGGCGACGAAGAGCTGCAGCGGTAGCCAGGCGGTCAGGTGTCCCTCCAGCAGCGCCCGCGCGGCGCCGGTATCGAGCGAGCCCTGCGCGTAGGGAGCCAGCCAGGCGGTGGGCTGGGCGACGATCCTCACGAGCAGGTGGATCCCGGCGAACAGTGCCGCCGCGACCGCCGCCTTGGCGAAGGTGTCGCGGCGCCGCGGGAACGCCGCCAGCACCAGCAGCAGCAGCGCCGGAAGCAGGCTCTCTTTGACCAATGCCGCCAGGGGCAGCAGCGCGAAGAACAGCGCCTCGCGGCCGCGCAGCGCCAGGGCGACGAAGCCGAGCTGCACGGCCAGCACGACGGCATCGAGGCGGCCCGGGTTGGCGGCGGAGAACAGGACCTGGTAGTTGAGCAGCAGCAGCAGCGCGAAGCCGTAGCCGGCGACCGGGTCGCGCGGCAGCCGCGCCGCCAGCAGCAAGGCGGCGAACAGGGCCAGCCCGCAGACGACCGCGAAGCCGAGCGTCGTTCGCCCGGCGAACAGCGTCCCGACCAGCAGCGGCACCGCCGGCCGGTACACGAACGGGGCGCGCCCGCTCAGCTCCCCGGCCTCGGCGATGGCGGCGTAGTCGGCGCCGTCGCCGGCGATGCGGATCCCCGTCGACGAGAAGAACTGGGCGCGTCCGAAGGCGAGGGCCACCAACAGCAGCGCCAGGCCGATCGCGTAGCGGCGGGCGGTCGCCGATCCGGCGATCGCGTGCTCGGACAGGTAGCTCATCAGCGGCGCGCTTCCGCGTCGGGGAAGGGCAGGTACAGTCGCTCGTACTCCTTGAGGGCGAAGGAATCGCTCATCCCGGCGATGTGGTCGGCGATCAGGCGCAGGAACGGCGGCTGGCCCTGGTAGCGGGTGGCCACCTCGGCGGCGACCAGGTTGCCGGGCAGGTCGCGCAGGTAGGTACCCCCGGTGATCGAGCGGTAGCGCAGCAGCGCGTAGTCCTCGAGCTGCAGCGGGTCGCGGTAGTAGGCGGCGAACAGGCCGCGAATGAAGGTGCGGGCGCGGGCGTCCAGGCGGCTGACGGCGAACGAGCGGTACACCTGGGTCGAGACAAAGGATTCCAGCTCGGCGGCGAGGGCGGCCACGTGGGGCGACAGGCTGACGGTGCCGTCCGGGTAGGCGCCGGCGTCTCCGCCGCCGGCGCCCAGGTTGGCGGCCGAGTGGACGATCGTGTCGGAGACCAGCAGGTGGATCATGCCGCGGATCAAGGTGTTCTGTCGCTCGAAGCGCCCGCTTCCGGTCCGGTACGCGTCGCCGAGCTTGTGGGCCACCGCGGCGCCGATCTCCAGCCGCTCGGCGGCGTGCAGGTGCACCTGGCCGGCACGGATGCCGTCCTCGAGGTCGTGGGTGAGGCGGGCGAGCCTGTCGGAGAGCTTCACCACCTGTCCCTCGAGCAGCGCCGGCTCGCCGGCCGCCAGCCCCTCGGCGACCCAGTCCGGATACTCGACGCCGGCCTCCAGGACGCCGCACTTCCAGATCCCCTCGCGCACCGGGTCGGTGAGGTTGATGCCGGGGTGGTCGTAGCGCTGCTCGAGGCGGTCGGCCACCCGCAGGCTCTGGTAGTTGGGGCGGAAGCCGCCAGTGGCGGCGAGCGTTGCCGGCTCGATGCCCTCGACCGGCTCCTCGCCGGCCAGCAGCGCCGCCAGCGTCTCCTCGCCGGCGGCGCCGAACGGCGGCTGGCCGAGGTCGTGGCCGAGGGCGATCGCCTCGACCAGGTCCTCGTTGAGCCCCAGGGCGCGGGCGATCGTGCGACTGATCTGAGCGACCTCGAGCGTGTGGGTCAGGCGGGTGCGGTGGTGGTCCCCTTCGTAGGGGACGTAGACCTGGGTCTTGTGCTTGAGGCGGCGGAACGCCAGCGAGTGGAGGATGCGGTCGCGGTCGCGCTGGAAGGCGGTCCGGTAGGCGAGCGAGCGGCCGCGGTCGCGCACCAGGTAGCGGCGGGTCGCGGCGGCGCTGCGCCGCGCGTACGGCGCCAGCGCGGCCTCTTCCGCCGCCTCGAGCGCCGCAGTGTCTCTGCCGGTGAAGGACTTGGGCATACGGGTGGGCCGTGGGAACGTTGATCGGGATGAGCCTCTCGACGAACGCAACGGATACTACCGCCTCGCTGGGCCCGGTCTTACCGCCGCCCGGACGCTGGCTCCCGGCGGCCCTCGGCGGCGTCGCGATGGCCGCCGTGCTGGCTTCCGGATGCGCCGGCGCGAGCTCCCCGCCCGAGACCGCACCCGAGGTCGCTGCGCTGGCGCGGCAGGACCCCCAGGCCTTCTACGAAGACGTCCGCCGGCAGTGGGAGGGCCTGCAGGGGCTCGGGGGCTCCTACCAGGTGCGCGCCAGCCGCGGCATCAGCAACCGCACGCTCGACACCCAGATCTACCTGCTGCGCGACGCCTTCGTCACCATCGAGGTGCTCGCGCCGGGCACGGCGACTGCCGAGGGCTACCTGACCGCCGGCCGCGCCGAGGTCGGCTTCTGGATCTCGGAGGAGAACCGCCTGTACCGAGGCGGCCTGGAGCCGGGAGCTTTCGGCCGGGCCCTCGGGCTGGAGCTCGAGCCAGCCGACATCGTCGCCGTGCTGATGGGTTACGGGGTGCCCGGGGGCGGCGGCGAGCCTCCGGCAGCCTCGTGGGACGAGTCACGGCAGCGGATCCGCGTCGACCGCGGCCGCCTCAGCGCCTGGCTGCACCCACAAACCCGCCGCTTCGAGCGGGTCGTGGCCGACGGCGGCTCCGGTCCGATCGAGGTGATCTACGAGGCCTGGGCCGAGGCGCCGGCGCCGGTTCCCCTGCGCCTGACGATCGCCCTCGCCGCGGAGGGCCTCACCCTCCGGCTGCGGCTGGCGGAGCGCTGGCACGCCGATCCCGCCGGCCTCAAGCCGTCGTTCTTCGACGTCCTCGAAGTCTCCGGCGCCGTCGAGACACCGCTCGAGCAGCTTGCGGTTGGCGGCGGGTTGCTGCGCCGCGGGCTGGAGCGCGCTCCTCATCGCCCTTCCGCCGCCGGCGCGACGATCGGCGATGAGACCTACGTGACGGGCCATTGACGAGGCGGACGGGGCCGCGGTGATCCGGGTACGCGCGCACGCGAAGCTCAACCTGGCGCTGCGGGTGGGGCCGCGGCGGGCCGACGGCTTCCACCCGCTGGCAACGGTGTTTCAAACCATCAGCCTCGCCGACCGCTTGTACGCGGGGCGGGCAGAGGGACCGCCGCCGGCCCTGGGAGGGGTGGAGGGCCTGCTGCGGCTCACGGTTGCCGGCGCGACGCTGCCGCAAGACAACACCGTCACCCGCGCCGTGACGCTGCTGGCGGAGGCGGTGCGGCGGCGTGGCACGGCGCCGGCGCCTCTGTGGATTCACCTGGTCAAGCGCATACCGGCGGGCTCCGGCCTCGGCGGTGGCAGCAGCGACTCGGCGGCGGCGCTGGCAGCCTGCGCGCGGCTCTGGGAGATCGATCGAGACGGGCTGCGGGCGAGCGGCGAGCTGCAGCGGATCGCCGCCGCGGTGGGCTCCGACGTGCCGTTCTTCCTCAGCGGAGGCACGGCGCTGGGGACCGGCCGCGGCGATCGGATCGAGCCGCTGGAGCCGCTGCGGCGGACCTGGTTCGCCGTCGCCGCGCCCCCGATCGAGGTGGCCAGCGCCTCCGCCTACGCCGAGCTCGACCGGCTGCGGGCGTCGGGGCCGCCGGGCGTCGCGCCGGAACCCCCTCCGTACCGCCCCGTCCTGGAGCCCGCCTGGATGGGCAACGACCTGGCCGCCGCCGTCTGCGCGCGGCATCCAGGCGTCGAGCACGTCCGCCAGGCGCTGCTCGCCGAGGGCGCCCGCCTCGCCCAGATGACTGGCAGCGGCGCGGCGTCGTTCGGGGTCTTCGCCTGCCGCCGCGACGCGGCCCGCGCGGCGCAAGCGCTGCGGGCCGCCGGCTACTGGGCCGGGGCGTTCGTCTCGATCGATGGCGAAGCGCATCTGCGAACCGCGGCCGCCGCGCCGGGCGGATGAAGGCTCCGGAGCCTCGAAGCGGGCGGCCGGGCGTACGTCAGATTTGTGAGATGAGGTCACCGGGCGAGGGCCTGGGGCACGCGCGGCGGCGGCTCGCCGGGCAGTTTGATGCCCGCCGCGGGACGCGGCTATAATAGGGCCCTTCGTCATCGACGCACGTCCTGCGGCCGACGCACTTTCAAGCTGGCATCGTTTTTCTTGGGGCGTCGCCAAATTGGCAAGGCACGGGACTTTGGATCCCGCATTTGCAGGTTCGAGTCCTGCCGCCCCAGCTTCGTCTGTGTCCTGAGATAGAAAGCAACCGACCCCCCGCCTCCGCATGCCTTCCGCTGATCGCGCTCTCAAGATTTTTGCGGGCAACGCCAACCCCGGGCTCGCCTCGGCCATCGCCGAGCGGCTCGGGCACCCGCTCGGCAACATCGAGCTGACGCAGTTCTCCGACGGCGAGGTGCGCTGCCAGCTGCAGGAGAACGTCCGCGGCAACGACGTGTTCGTGATCCAGCCGACCTGCTGCCCGGTGAACCGCAGCATCATGGAGCTCTTGATCATGATGGACGCCGCCAGGCGCTCGTCGGCGGCGCGGATCACGGCGGTGATCCCGTACTTCGGCTACGCCCGCCAGGACAAGAAGGACGAGCCCCGGGTGCCGATCACCGCCAAGCTCATCGCCGACCTGGTGGTCGGCGCCGGCGCCGACCGCGTCCTGGCGATGGACCTGCACGCCGGCCAGATCCAGGGTTTCTTCAACATCCCCGTCGACCACCTGTTCGCCGCTCCGGTCGCGGTCCGCTACATCGAGTCGATCGGCCTCGACGACCTGGTGATGGTGGCGCCCGACGCCGGCGCCGTGGAGCGCGCCCGCGCCATCGCCAAGCGGCTGCACGCCGGCCTGGCGATCATCGACAAGCGGCGGCCACGGGCCAACAAGGCGGTGGCGATGAACGTCATCGGTGAGGTCGAGGGCTGCAACGCCGTCCTCTACGACGACATGGTCGATACCGGCGGCACCTTGACGGAGGGCGCCCAGGCGTTGATCGACAAAGGGGCGAAGTCCGTATACGCCTTCGCGACCCACGCGGTGTTGTCGGGGCCGGCCGTGAGCCGCATCGACGGCGGCCCCTTCGAGAAGGTGATCGTCACCGACACGATCCCCTTGCGCGAAGAAGCAGCGAAGTGTTCCAAGCTCCTGGTCTTGTCGGTCGCCGGCCTGCTGGGCGAGGCGATCCGCAACATCCACGAGGAGACGAGCGTCTCCTCGTTGTTCATCTGATTCCGAAAGAGCCCGAAAGAGACAAAGCCATGGCTGAGATCGTCATCGAAGCAGCGCTGCGGGAGGCTGGCTCCAGCAACGAGGCCCGGCGCATGCGCCGCGACCGCAAGTTGCCGGCAGTCGTCTACGGCGGCGACAAGGAGTCGAACCCCATCACCCTCAACCCGCGCGAGATCGTCTCGATCCTCAAGTCGGAGTCGGGTCAGAACACCGTCTTTCAGCTCAAGCTGGGCGGCGGCGTCTCCGAGACCGTCATGATCTTCGACGTCCAGATCGACCCGATCACCCACAGCCTGGTGCACGCCGACCTGGTGCGCATCGCGATGGACGTGGAGCTCGAGGTCGAGATCCCGATCGAGCTCATCGGCGAGCCGATCGGCGTCACCTTGCACGGCGGCGTCCTCGACCACTCGTTGCGCGAGCTGACGGTCACCTGCCTGCCCGGCAACATCCCCGAGCAGATCGAGGTCGACGTCAGCGAGCTCGACCTGCACGACTCGATCAGGGTCGCCGACCTGCCGATCCCGGACAACGTCAAGGTCAAGACCGATCCCGACCGTTCCGTCGCTTCCGTTGTGGCGGCGGTTACCGAGGCCGATCTGGAGGTCGACCTCACCGTCGAGGGCGAGGAGATCGAGGGCGAGGTGCCGGCGGAAGAGCCCGAGGTCGAAGGCGAGGAGCCCGAGGAAGGGGCCGAGAAGAAAGAGGAGCCCACGGAGTAACGGGTGCGTGCGCTTGCCGGCCTCGGCAACCCGGGCGACCGCTACGCCGAGCACCGTCACAACGCCGGCTGGATGCTGCTCTCGGTCCTCGAAAGGCGGCATCCGAAGGTCGAGAGCAGGGAGCTGCAGCGGGTGAGCCTGTCGCGCATCCGGATGAAGGGGAGGCGGGCGGACGGCGGCCCCGCCGAGCTCTGGTTGATGCGCTCGAAGACGTACATGAACGAGAGCGGGTTGGCGGTGGCGAAAGGCTGCGACGAGCTGGGGCTGACGCCCGGGCAGATCGTCGTCGCCTTCGACGACGTCGACCTGCCGCTCGGCAAGATCCGGCTGCGCGCCGCCGGCGGCTCCGGCGGTCAGAAGGGGATGCAATCGGTGATCGACGCCCTTGGCAGCGAGCAGATCCCCCGCCTGCGGCTGGGGATTCGCGGCGAGCGGGTGCCGGAGGACACGGCCGAGTACGTGCTGCACCGTTTTGAGCGGAGCGAACGCGATATCGCGGCGGAGATGATCGAAGAGGCAGCCGACGCCGTCGAGACGGTCCTTCGATCGGGCCTGACCGCGGCGATGAACCGATTCAACTGAACGAGCGGGGTGCTCGAGCAGCCGGCCGGCTGGTGCCGCGACCGTAGGTCCAAGGTCTGCGGCGCCGAGCCGGCGGACTTACCGGAGGAGTTCGATCGAATGGATACGCAGACCTTGATTCTGGCGGCGCCGATCCTCGGGGCCGCCGGTCTCGCCATCGCGCTGACGATCCTGTTCTACGTCAAGCGAATGCCCGTGGCGAGCCCCGCCATGGACGAGCTCGCCGGGCAGATCCATCGGGGCGCGATGGTCTTTCTGCGCCGCGAGTACAGCTTGCTGCTGATCTTCGTGGCCGTGGTGGCCGGCTTGCTCGCCGCGTTCGTGAATCCGCTGACGGCGGTCGCCTTCGTAACCGGCGCGGCGTCGTCGATGGCCGCCGGCTTCGCGGGCATGACCGCCGCCACCAAGGCCAACGTGCGAACCACCAGCGCCGCCGCCAGCAAGGGCCAGGATGCGGCGCTCATGGTGGCGTTCCTGGGCGGCTCGGTGATGGGCCTGTCGGTCGCCAGCCTCGGCCTGCTCGGCGTCGGCATCTGGTTCTACTTGTACGGCAGCCCCGAGACGGCGTCGGTGATCAACGGCTTCGCGATGGGGGCCTCGTCGATCGCCCTGTTCGCTCGCGTCGGCGGCGGCATCTACACCAAGGCCGCCGACGTCGGCGCCGACCTGGTCGGCAAGGTCGAGGCCGGGATCCCCGAGGACGACCCGCGCAACCCCGGCGTGATCGCCGACAACGTCGGCGACAACGTCGGCGACGTCGCCGGCATGGGCGCCGACATCTTCGAGTCCTACGTCGGCTCGATGGTGGCGACGATCGCCATCGGCGCCACCGTCTCCGGCGCCGGCCTCGCCGCCTTGCTCGCCGACCCGGGCATGGCCGAGACCACCGCCAAGTCGTTGCTCATGGGCTTGCCGCTGGTGATGGCGATGATCGGGCTGCTCGCCTCGCTGGTCGGCATCGCCTCGATGTACGTGTTCAAGAACACCAACCCGGCGGGGGCGCTGCGCTGGTCGGCGCTGTTCGCGGCGATCCTGTTTCTCGTCGGTGCCTACGCATACATCGGCGCCACCGGCATCAACAACGCCGTCTGGCAGGCGGTCGTGGCGGGCACCGTCGCCGGCCTGGCGATCGGCTGGATCACCGAGTACTACACCGCCGGCAAGCCGATCCGCGACATCGCCGCGGTGTCCGAGACCGGCGCCGCCACCAACATCATCCAGGGGCTGGCGGTCGGCCTGCAGTCGTGCGCGGCGCCGGTGTTGATGATCTGTGCCGCGATCTGGGCGGCCGACGGCGCCGCCGGCCTCTACGGCATCGGCATCGCCGCCGTCGGCATGCTGGCGACGGTCGGCATCACGATGAGCGTCGACGCCTACGGTCCGATCGCCGACAACGCCGGCGGCATCTCGGAGATGTCGGGGCTCGGCCCCGAGGTCCGCGCGATCACCGATAGCCTCGACGCGGTCGGCAACACGACCGCCGCCATCGGCAAGGGCTTCGCGATCGGCTCGGCGGCGCTCACCGCCCTGGCCCTGTTCTCGGCCTACACGCTGGCGGTCAACGAGCAGTTGCGCGCCGCCGGCGACGAGGCGCTGACCATCATCCTCACCGACCCCCTGGTGGTCATCGGCCTGTTGATCGGCGGCATCATCCCGACGCTCGCCGGCGGCATGACGATGACCGCGGTGGGGCGCGCCGCCTCCAAGCTGGTCGAGGAGATCCGCCGCCAGTTCCGCGAGATCCCCGGGATCATGGAGGGGACCGGCAAGCCCGATCCGGGGCGCTGCGTCGAGATTGCCACCAAGGCCGCCCTCAAGGAGATGGTTGCCCCGGGCCTGCTCGCGGTGATCGCCCCGGTGGCCGTCGGCTTCGGCCTCGGCCCGGCGGCGCTCGGCGGCATGCTCGCCGGGGCCACCGTGGTCGGCGTGCTGCTGGCCCTGATGATGGCCAACGGCGGCGGCGCCTGGGACAACGCCAAGAAGTACATCGAGGCGGGCCACCACGGCGGCAAGGGCTCGGCGGCCCACAAGGCCGCGGTCGTCGGCGACACGGTCGGCGACCCGTTCAAGGACACTTCTGGCCCGTCCATGAACATCCTGATAAAGTTGATGTCTGTCGTATCGCTGGTCATCGCCCCGTTGATCGTGTAGGGGCGAGCTGCGCAGTTCCCGTCTCTGGCGGTCGCCGTAGCCGTTCCGCAGGCGAGCTCCCGGGACCGGCCACATTTTTCGACACATCTCGCAACTCCTCGCCCTGGCTGACCAGGGCCTGAGACCGAGAGGAGATTCATGCCGAACCTCTACGAAACACTTCTGATCGTCACCCCCGAGGCCGACGACGAGGGGGTCAACGCCGTCATCGGCGACCTCCGCGCCGCCCTCGAAGCCAACGACGGCAAGGTGCTGCAGTCGGGCGTCTGGCAGCGGCGCCAGCTCGCCTACCAGGTGAAGGGCAAGCGCGAGGGCATCTACGTCCTGGTCTACGCCGAGGGCGGCATCAACCTGCCGGCCGTCGTCAAGCACCGCCTGCGGCTCGACGAGGCGGTCCTCCGCCACCTGGTCGTCCGCGTCGAGGACCAGCAGGAGATCGACGTTCGCGAGCAGATCGCCGCCGCCGACGATCCCACCGGCAACATCCAGGCGCAGCGCACCGCCGCCGAGCGCCGCGCCGCCAAGGCCGCCGAGGCTGCGGCGGTGTCGGCCGCCGAGCTGGAGGCCACGGGGCAGGAAACGCAGGAATCGAAGGAAGCGCAGGAATCGGGCGAGGCCCCGCAGGCGCAGGAGCCTGGTGAAGGGGCCCGCGCCCCGGAGACCGCCCCCGCGGCGGCGGCAGCCGCCGGCGTTGCCGATCGGGACGTCGAGGACGAAGACGACGACGACGATCGTGACGAATACGGCGACGAAGACGAAGACGACGAAGACGACGAAGACGAAGACGACGAAGACGACGACGACGAAGACGAAGACGACGAAGACAGGGAGATCTGACGATGGGAGACAACTTCAGTCGTGGCGGCCCCCGGCGCCGCCGCAGCAAGCAGCTCAAGGACGACATCCCCTACATCGACTACAAGGACATCGAGCTGCTCGAGAACTTCATCTTGGATCGCGGAAAGATCCAGCCCCGACGCACCAACGGCAACAGCGCCCACATCCAGCGGATGCTCACCCGCGCCATCAAGCGGGCCCGCGAGATCGCGCTGTTGCCCTACACCACCGGGTAGGGCCATGAAGCTGATCCTGCGCGAGACCGTCGAGAACCTCGGCGAGCCCGGCGACCTGGTCGACGTCGCCCGCGGCTTCGGCCGCAACTATCTGCTACCCAAGGGCCTGGCGGTGGTGGCGACCTCCGCCAACGAGCGTCTGATCGAGACGCTGAAGGCCCAGCGCGTCGAGCGCGAAGAGGCCGCCAAGGCCGCCGCGGAGGCGTTCGCCGAGAGCCTCAGCGGGGTCTCCGTGAACGTCAAGCGCAAGGTCTCCGAGGGGGACCAGCTGTACGGCTCGGTGACCGCGGCCGACGTCGCTGCGGCCCTCGCCGAAGAAGGCTTCGAGATCGGCAAGGACCAGGTGCGCCTCGAGCACGCCATCAAGTCGCTGGGCGTCTACGCGGTGCCCCTGCACCTGCCCTATGGCGTCGAGACTTCGATCAAGCTTTGGGTGGTCAAGGACGAGAGCGAATAGGCCGAAAGGCCGTTCCGAGCCTGGGGACCGACGTCGGTGATGTCACCCGCCCGCCGTCCGCTCGCTCCCCGGAGTGGCTTGCCCCGGCGGCAGGCGACGTTTCGGCGGGTGCCGACGCGGGCGTTGACGAGCGGAATGCCGCTGCTAGGCTGGGCCATGCCTGAAGAGCAGACGACCAAGGGCAGGACGCTGCCGCACAACCTCGACGCCGAGCGCTCGGTGCTCGGCGCCATCCTGCTCGACAACCAGGCCATCAATCCGGCCGCCGAAACGCTGACCCCTGACGACTTCTACGGGGAGGCCCACCGCCTCATCTTCGAGGCGATGGTGGCGCTGTCCGAGGACAACTCGCCGATCGACCCGGTGACGCTGGCCGAGCAGCTGCGGCGCGGCGATCACATCGAGCGCGCCGGCGGCGACCAGTACCTCTCGTCGCTGGTCGACGGCCTGCCGCGGGCCCTGAACGTCGGCCAGTACGCCCGCATCGTCAAGGACAAGTCGTCGCTGCGCAACCTGATCTCGTCGGCGAACGCCATCATCAACTCGGCGCTCACCGGCGAGGATGCCACCGACGAGATCATCGACCAGGCCGAGCGCAAGATCTTCGAGATCGCCGAGGACAAGGTCAAGCGCGGCTTCCTGTCGATTCGCGATCTCGCCGGCGAGACCATGCGCCAGCTCGAGGATCTCCACGAGCGGAGCGAGTTCATCACCGGCGTGCCGACCGGCTTCAAGCGCCTCGACACGCTGACCGCCGGGCTGCAGGCCGGCGACCTGATCATCATCGCCGGGCGGCCCTCGATGGGAAAGACGGCGCTGGCCCTCAACATCGCCCAGCACGTCGCCATGCGCCACGGCGGCTCGGTCGGCGTCTTCTCGCTCGAGATGTCGACCCAGCAGCTCATCCGCCGCCTGATGTCGGCCGAGGCCCACGTCGACAACCACAAGATGGCCACCGGCTTTCTCTCCGACAAGGACTACGGCGAGCTGCTCAACGCCCTCGAGTACCTGGCCGCCGCCAAGATCTTCGTCGACGACACCGCCAACCCCTCGCTCCTCGAGATGCGCTCGAAGGCGCGCCGCCTGAAGGCCGAGCACGGCCTCGACTTGCTGATCGTCGACTACCTGCAGCTGATGAGCCTCGGCAAGTTCGAGAACCGCAACCTCGAGATCGGCGCCATCTCGCGCGCCCTCAAGGGCCTCGCCAAGGAGCTCCAGGTGCCGGTGATCGCCCTCTCCCAGCTCTCCCGCGCCCCCGAGTCCCGCTCCGAGCACCGGCCCCAGCTCTCCGACCTTCGTGAATGCGTTACCGGCGACACGCTGGTCCAGCTCGCCGACGGCCGGCGCGTTCCGATCGGCCGCCTCGAAGGGCAGACTCCGCGAGTTTGGGCGATGTCGGAAGAAAGGAACTTGGGTCCCGCCGGCTGCGACAAGATTTGGAAGGTCGGCCGGCGAGCCATCGTGGCGCTGCGCACGCTGAGCGGGCGCTGTCTGCGCGCGACGCTGCAGCACCGGATGTATGCGGACGATGGCTGGTTGCAGGTCTCCGAGCTGAGCTGTGGCGACCGAATCGCCACGCAGCGCCGGATTCCTGAGCCGGATTCGAGCGCCGGCCCGCCGCTGCGAGGCGCCGAGACGGCCAACGACCTGTTCTGGGACCGCATCGTCTCCATCGAGCCGGCGGGCGAGGAAGACGTGTACGACCTCACGGTTCCGGGGCCGGCGTCGTGGGTGGGCAACTCGCTCATCCAACACAACTCCGGGAACCTGGAGCAGGATGCGGACGTGGTTGGCTTCATCTATCGCGAAGAGGTCTACAACCCCGACCCGACCGTCCAGGGCATCGCCGAGCTGATCATCGCCAAGCAGCGCAACGGACCGGTGGGCAAAGTACCGCTGGTCTTCCTCAAGCAGTTCACCGCCTTCAAGGACCGCGAGGACCGCGACGAGGGTGAGCCCTGGGGCTGATCGCCTGAGGGTCGCTCGCCTGGCGCGCCCGGCGGTGCGAGCCGCGAGCCCGTATTAGCGGCCCCGGGCCGGATGGTGTTTATTGGAGACATGGGCACCTCCGGGGGTGGGCATCCGTCCGATTTGCGGCCGACGTTCGTGCGCATCGACCTCGGGGCGCTGGCCCGCAACTTCGCCCGTATCCGCGACCTGGTGGCGCCACGACGGGTGTGGTGCGTGGTCAAGGCCGATGCCTACGGGCACGGGGCGGTCGAGGTGGCCCGGCGGTTGGCGGCGGCGGGCGCCGGGGCGTTCGCGGTGGCGACCGTCGATGAGGGCATCGAGCTGCGCGAGGCCGGCATCGAGGGCGAGATCCTGCTGATGGGGGGCATCGAGCCGCTGGCCTTCGACGGCGGGGGCGCGGCGCCCGGGGTTGAAGCGAACGGTCCCGGTGGCGACGGCGGGAGCGGCGCCCGGGCTGGCGACCTGGGCGGCGGCTGGAGCGGCGCCCGCGCTGGCGAGCTGGGCGGCGACCGGACCCGGACCCGCGACGCGGCCGCCGCCGTGGCCCACTACCGTCTCTCGGTCGCGGTCTGGGGCCCGCAGGCCGCCGTCGAGCTGGGGGCGGCGGCGCGGCGGGCGGAGACGGGGCCGGTGGACCTCCATCTGAAGGCCGACACCGGGATGGGTCGTCTCGGCGTCCGGGTCGATGACTCCTGCGATGCGGCCGTCGAGCTGGCCCGAAAGGTCGCCGCCACCGAGGGCGTCCGCCTCGCCGGGCTGTTTTCGAACCTGGCGGCCGCCGACGCCCCTCCGGGAGCGCCCGGCGCCGCCCACACCGCGGAGCAGGTCGGTCGCTTCGGGCGCCTCTGCGCAACGCTCGACGAGGCGGGATTGCTGCCGGAGCACCGGCACCTTGCCAACAGCGCCGCGATCCAGCAGCACGCCGACTCCTGGGCGGTGGACTGGTGCAACGGCGTGCGGCCCGGCTTGGCGCTCTATGGGGCGTCGCTGGTCGCCGGCGGGGGAGCCGCGACTGCGGGAGCCGCCGGCGAAGCGAGCCGTGGCGCATCGAAGGTTGGCAGCGGTACGGATGGTGGCGGCAAGCCGGTTGATGGCGGTGGCTCGCGGGCCGGCCCCCACGGGGGAACTGGCGCCGGTGACGTCCGCTCCGCGACGAACGCCCGGAAAGGGGATCGGGCACTCCCCGCGTCGCCCACCTGGCCGCGGCTCGAGCCGGTGATGTCGTGGCACAGCGCCGTGGCGGCGGTCCGCGAGGTGCCGGCCGGATGGCCGCTGGGCTACGGGGCCGGCCGCCGTGCCGAGCGCGCCGGCACGATCGGAGTGGTGCCCGTGGGGTACCATGATGGGCTGCCGCGCGCCCTCGGCGACCGCGCCGAAGTCCTCGTCGCCGGCCGCCGCGCCAAGGTCGTGGGAGCGATCAGCATGGACCTCACACTCGTCGACATCAGCGGCATTCCCGGCGCCCGCGTCGGGGCCCCGGTGGTGATCTTCGGCCGCAGCGCCGCCCCCGGCGGCGGGGCCATCGCCGTCGAGGAGGTGGCCGGCTGGGCGGGCTCGATCGCCCACGAGGTCCTCTGCCGCGTCAGCAAGCGGGTGCCGCGGCGGTTCGTGGAAACGGTGTCGTGACCGCGCTGATCGAAGGCCTCGGCCGCTTCGTCATCGTCGTCTTCGAAGACGCAGGGCGCACCTGGATCCTCTTCATGAAGAGCGTCGTGACGCTACGCCGCCCGCCCTATTACATCCGCGCGTGCTTCGAGCAGATGCTCGAGGTCGGCGTCCGCTCGTTGCCGATCGTGGTGGTCACCGCGATCTTCAGCGGCAGCGTCTTCGCGCTGCAGACCTGGCAGGGATTCGAGCGCTACGGGACGACCAGCTTCGTCGGCCCGGTGGTGGCGCTGGCGATCACCCGCGAGCTGGTTCCGGTGCTCGCCTCGTTGATGGTCTCCGGCCGCGCCGGCTCGGCGATGGCCGCCGAGATCGGAACGATGGTGGTCACCGAGCAGGTCGACGCGCTGCGCACGATGGCGGTCGATCCTATCGAGTACCTGGTGGTGCCGCGGCTGATCGCCACCGCGTTCATGCTCCCCGTGCTGGTCATGATCGGCGACCTGCTTGGCCTCTGGGGAGGGTCGCTGGTGGTCGTCAACCTCTACCAGTCGAGCCCGATCACCTACTGGGAGGGCGCCTGGAACATCCTCACCTACGACGACGTCACCAGCGGGCTGATCAAGTCGGCGGTGTTCGGCCTGCTGATCGCCCTGTTCGGCTGCCAGACCGGCTTCCACACCCGTGGCGGCGCCCAGGGCGTCGGCCGCGCCACCACCCGCGCCGTGGTCAGCGGTAGCATGGCGATCCTGATCTCCAACTTCTTCCTGACCAAGCTGTTGCTCCGCTAATGGCAGAGCCCCCGGATTTCATCCGCGTCGAGGGCCTCTACAAGGCGTTTGGTAAAGTCGAGGTGCTGAAGGGGGCCGATCTGGCGGTCGCCAAGGGCGAGTCGATGGTCGTTATCGGCGGCAGCGGCACGGGCAAGAGCGTCCTGGTCAAGCACATCATCGGCCTGCTGCACCCCGACGCCGGCACCGTCAGCGTCGACGGCCGCCAGGTGGGCAGCCTCAAGCGGACCGAGCTCAGCGACCTGCGGCGTCGCATGGGCATGTTGTTCCAGTACGCGGCCCTGTTCGATTCGATGACGGTGGGCGAGAACGTCGCCTTCGCGCTGCGGCGCCACACCAAGATGAGCGAGGCGGAGGTGAGGGAACGAGTGGCGGAGGTGCTCGGCATGGTCGGCCTTTCCGGGGCCCAGGAGAAGTGGCCGGCGGAGCTGTCGGGCGGCATGAAGAAGCGCGCCGGGCTGGCGCGGGCGATCGCGCTGGGGCCGGAGATCATGCTCTACGACGAGCCGACGACCGGCCTCGACCCGATCCTCGCCGATCAGATCAACGAGCTCATCCTCGACTTCCGCGAGCGCCTCAACGTGACCTCGGTGGCGATCACCCACGACATGATCTCGGCCTACAAGATCGCCGACCGGATCGCCATGCTGCACGACGGTCGCATCGAGGAGGTCGGCACCCCTGAACAGATCCAGAACAGCGACAACCCGGTCATCCAGCAGTTCATCCACGGCCGGGCGGAGGGGCCGATCACGGCCCAGTAGCTACATATCCCCGGGAGCAAACCATGAGCACGGAACTCAAAGTTGGCGCGGTGGTCCTGGTCGCCCTGATCGTGGCGGCGGTGTTCGTCTTGAGAATGGAGGACCGGACCCTCTTCGGCGTCGCCGACCAGACCTATACGGTCCGCGTCGCCTTCGACAGCATCGCCGGCCTCGCCCCCGACTCGCCGGTGCGCCTGGCCGGGGTGCGGGTCGGGCGGGTCGACCGCATCGGGCTGACGCCGGCCGGCCAGGCGGAGGCGATCCTGCGGATCGACAGCGGCGTCGTGCTGCGCGCCGACGCCACCGCCTCGGTGGCTTCGCTCGGCCTGCTGGGCGAGAAGTACCTGGAGCTGACGGCGGGGACGCCGGCGGCGCCGGCGGTGGGCGACGGCGGCTCGATCCAGGCCGGCCCGGCGGTGTCGGTCGATCAGATGGTCGCGGTCATGAACGGCATCGCCGCCGACGTGCAGGAGACCACGCAGGCGCTCAGCAACGTCTTCGGCAGCGAGGCCGGCGAGACCCGCATGCAGGCGATCCTCGACAACACCGAGCTGCTGACCCGCGACCTCGGCGACATCGCCCGCGCCAATCGAGCGGCGATCGACGCCAGCACCGCCAACATCGAGCAGCTGACCGCGGCGATGGCGGAGTCGCTGCCGCGAATGATCGACGAGTATCGGGCGCTGGCCAGCAACGCTTCCAACCTGATCGACGACAACGACGCCAACCTCGAGGGCGCCATCGAAGAGGTCCGGGCGCTGGTGCTCAGCCTCGACCGCTCGGCGGCGACGCTCGAGGAGATCATGCAGAAGGTCAACAGCGGCGACGGCAGCGCGGCGCAGTTGATCAACACCTCGGACACCATCGACAAGGCCAACGCGGCGCTCGACACCATCGACGACTCGCTGGCCGCCTTCGACCGTTTCTTCGACCGGGTCGGCCAGACCCAGTTCAGCTTCCGGCTGCGCTCCGAGTGGTACGCCGCCGACGAGGCTACCAAGAACTACTTCGGCATCCGCTTCGGGCTGGGGGCGCGCAACGATCGCGCCTTCATCGTCGAGATGATCGACGACAACATCGGCCTGCCGATCTCCCGCACGGTCATCACCGAGAGGCTCAACGGGGCGGGGGAGGTGATCGACGTCAACATCGAGCGGATGCTGTCGCGCGACGACAGCTTCAAGTTCTCCGCCCTCGGGGCGATGCGCGTCAACGACTGGCAGCTGCGGGGCGGGCTGATGGAGAGCCAGGCCGGCATCGGCATCGACTACTTCAGGGCGTCCGACAGGCTGCGCTTCAGCGTCGACGGCTGGGACTTCGGGCGCGACCCGGACCCGCACCTCAAGTTCTCGGCGAGCTTCGACGTCTGGGACCGGCTGTATCTCACCGCCGGTGGCGACGACCTGCTGTCGAGCGACTTCCGCCAGCTCTTCGTCGGCGCCGGATTCAGGTTCCGTTGATGGCCGGCGGGCGGTGGTGAGCCGCGGCGCGCCGGTCGTCATCTTCGGCGGCGCCGGGCAGGTGGGGCAGGCGCTGCTGCGCCGGCGGGGATCGCGATCGGCGGTGACGCTGGGCCGGGCGCAGGCCGATCTGACCGACGAGGGCAGCGTCGATGCGGCCCTCGACGAGCACCGGCCGGCGGCGGCGATCAACGCCGCGGTGTTCCAGCCCGTCGACCTTTGCGAGCGCGAGGTCGGGCGGGCTTTCGCCGTCAACGCCGCCGCCGCCGGGCTGCTGGCGGCGCGCTGCGCGGCGCGCCGCATCCAGCTGCTGCACCTGTCGACCGATTACGTCTTCGACGGCGCCCAGCGGTCGCCGTACGGCGAGGAAGACTGCCCGCGGCCGCTAAACGTCTACGCGGCCTCGAAGCTGGCCGGCGAGCACCTGGTGCTGGCCGCCGACCCGCGCCACACCGTGGTGCGAACGTCGTCGGTCTACGGGCAGCAGCCCGGGGGCGGCGGTACCGCCCCGTTC
>Ga0299906_10001559_pt1 | contig 19687 bp, 16 predicted proteins | sample RVTome_14_FD_200259 | JGI IMG/M metagenome (GOLD analysis project Ga0299906, IMG submission 200259) | Soil microbial communities from uranium-contaminated site in the Upper Colorado River Basin, Wyoming, United States - RVT145D125 (version 2) ...
GCGGGTGATCGCGGCGAACTTGTCGGGGTTCAGCGTGTCGAGCGAGACGTTGATGCGCCTGACGCCTGCCGCAGCCAGCGCCTCGGCGTGCCGGGCAAGCTGCGTGCCGTTGGTGGTGAGCGTCAGCTCGTCCAGCTGGCCGCTCTCGAGGTGCCGGCCGAGGCTCCTGATCAGGCCGAGGATGTTGCCGCGCACCAGGGGCTCGCCGCCGGTCAGGCGCAGCTTGCGCACGCCCAGCCGCACGAAAACCGAAGCCAGGCGATCGAGCTCCTCCAGGCTCAGCACCTCCCGCTTCGGCAGAAAGGTCATGTCCTCCGCCATGCAGTAGACGCAGCGCAGGTCGCAGCGGTCCGTCACCGACACCCGGAGATAGGTGATGGCGCGGCGGAAGGGGTCGATCAGCGGGGCGGGTGCGTCGAGCAAAGGAGGTCCTGGCCGGCTGGTGGCGTTATATCCAGCCGAATATATTGCCTTTCCGGCCCGAAGCTCAAGCCTCGGGTCGGCGGACCAGCAGAATGGCCTCGTTCTTGCTGTGCAGGCGGTGGCGGAAGCCGACCAGGGTCTCGTGCGCCACGGCCAGGTGATAGGCGTTGGCGTGCACCAGCGTCTCGGGGCCGGTGGCAATGGCGACGTGGCCCGGCGAGAACACCAGGTCGCCGCGCTCGAAGGGCCGGCCGAGCGCCACCTGCGGCCCCACGGCCTCGTCGCCGCGCTGCATGTAGGTGTCCCTCGGGCAGCGGATGCCGGCCAGCGTCAGGCTGCGCTGCACCAGCGCCGAGCAGTCCAGGCCCAACGCCGATCGTCCGCCCCAGAGGTAGGGCACCTGCAGGAAGCGTTCCGCGGTCGACACCCAGTCGTGGTGCAGGGCGCCGAAGGGCTCGGCGTGGGGGGCGTAGACGAAGCCCTCATCCGCCAGCTCGAGAAAGCGGTCGTGCTCGTCCTTGACCAGCAGCGGGGCGCCCAGCGTCAACTGGTCCAAGGGCGGCGACTTGATGTCGGCGGCGCTGAAGCGGAAGGTGCGCAGTGCCGCGACCTGGTGGGTGGGCGCCGCCTTGCCCGGCACCAGGCCGGCCGTCTCGAGATAGCCGACATAGCCGTCGGCGAGATTCTGCACCCAGGCCCAGCCGTCGCTCCGCGTCTCGAAGACCAGCACCTGCTCGCCGAAGATCAGCTCGCTGTCGAGCGCCGCCGTCGGCCCGGACTCGCGGCGCAGGGCAACCGAGCCGCGCACGACGCGGGCCGGGCTGCCGGCGACGAAGCGCTCGGCCTCGACCTGGCCCTTCAGGCGCAGGTCGGCGAGGTCGGGGCGGTAGGCGTTGAGGCGGGGATCGAGGGTCATGGCGTGGGCATCCTCGGCGAGGCCGGTCTGCACGGCGGCGGCGGCGCCGGCCAGCGCCAAGGTACGAATGAAGTCGCGTCGCCGCATCGTTCCCGCCCCGCCGGCCTCCGGGAGCCGCAGCCTATCAGCGCGCCGGGCGGTGTCGCCAGGGGACGCAAGCTGGCGTTCGCCGCCCCGGCGGTCCCGGAGTGGTTCGAGGGCCAGGCCGGCAACGAGCGCGCGCTCCGGCCCTGCCGCAGCATCGGCTTGGTGCCCGAGGGACTGTGCCGCCGGCTGCCCGGCGGGGCGAGGACGAGGTGGACGCAATCCCGATGGCCCTCTTGGCGCCGGACATGCTAGGCGGCTGTGAACCGGGAGGAGAGAGATGGAAAAGGACACGATCGACAACGCCTTCACCGCGACCGACCTGAAGTCGCACAAGCCGGAGCCGACCTGGTCCGGCGCGCGCTCCTTTTTCCGGCGCAAGTACAGCAAGGACCTGAGCGGGGTGGACGTGGCGGTGCTGGGCGTGCCCTTCGACACCGCCACGACCAACCGGCCCGGCGCGCGCTTCGGGCCGGCCGGCATCCGCGACGCCTCCTGCATGATCGCCTGGGGCCTGCCCTGGCCCTGGGGCTTCAATCCGGTGGAGCAGCTCGCGGTCGTCGACTACGGCGACGTGCTCTTCGACTTCAGCCATCCCGAGAGCGTCCCTGCGGCGATCGCCGCGCAGGCGCAGGCGATCGTCGAGCAGGGCGTGGCGCTGCTCTCGCTGGGCGGCGACCACTTCGTTTCCTACCCGCTGCTGCAGGCGGTGCACGCGGTGCACGGTCCGGTCTCGCTGGTGCACTTCGACGCCCACTCGGACACCTGGGGCGAAGGCGACGCGCAGGGCATCAACCACGGCACGATGTTCTATCACGCGTCGCGCAACGGCTGGGTGGTGCCGGAGCGCTCGGTGCAGATCGGTCTCAGGACGCACAACGACAAGACGCACGGCTTCAACATCCTGGACGCCGCCTGGGTGCATCGCCACGGACCGGACGCGGTGATCGCCGAAGTGCAGCGCATCGTCGGCAACCGCAAGGCCTACCTCACCTTCGACATCGACTGCCTGGACCCGGCTTTCGCGCCCGGCACCGGCACGCCGGTCGCCGGCGGGCTCTCCAGCTACCAGGCGCTCGCCGTCCTGCGCGGGCTGACCGGCATGAACTTCATCGCCATGGACGTGGTGGAGGTGGCGCCGCCCTACGACCACGCCGGCATCACCGCGCTCGCCGGCGCCACGCTGGCCATCGAGTTTCTCGCGATCCTGGCGCTGCAGAAGGGTGCGGGGACGCGAGGCGAGCGCAATCCCTATCCGGCGGCTGCGCGCTAGAGCTTCAACGACTGGCCTGCCGCCAAGAGTGGTAGCATCGGGGCGCAAATTCTACTTGTTCTTCTCCTGCTCTGTGCTACCTTTCCTAGTGTAGGAATCGGGCAGGCTTGATCCCTGCGCTGACGGCGGCGGTCTTGGCCGCCGGCGCCGTTCGGTGATGCTCGCTTGGATCCCGGCAGGACCGGTCTAGGCGACGAGAGCAACGCGAGGCTGAAAGATGCGCGGCAGGGCTTCAGCTCTTTGTGGCGCCGCACTGGCGCTGGTGGCTCTCCTGCTCTGGACCCGCCCGCCGCTGGCCGAAGGCGTCTCGACCGACGACTATATTGTGCGCAGCGGCGATTGGGCGGGCGGCGGCTTTACCGACGCGTCAGGACACTTCTCGACCTGCTTCGTGATCGGGCCGACCACCGCAGGCGACGATGTAAGCTTCACGCTGTTCCACGATGGCACCCTTCTGCTGGCCTTGGATGCGGATCTCTGGCCGGGAGAGCGCGACAGCGGCCTCGAGTTTCGCGTGATCGTCGAGGGTGCCTCGCAGCGAACCTTCTCGGAGCGCATCGAAGACCTCCTTGCGTTCGAAATCGCGCGCGACCGGGAGTTCTATGCCGCCTTGAAGGAGGCCAGCGGCGTCACCCTGGTCGCCGAGGCGAAGCTGCTGCACCTGCCGTTCGACGGTCACGCCAGGATCGCGCTGGCGGGGTTGGAGGATTGCCTGCAACACTTCACCGGAATCGATCTGACCGCAGCTCCGAAGCCCGCCACGGCGGATTCCTTCTCCAGTCCACCGACGGACGGCGCTGCCACGGAGGCGCGCGAGACCGGCTATCAGATCGACGTCGGACCTTGGACCGGCGCCGGCTATGCGGACCACAACGGTTTCTCCTCCTGCGGCATCGCACGGAAGATCGACTCGGTGGCCATCGTCATCGGGCTTACGCGGGATCGCACGCTCACCATCCTGCTGGCCGCCAATGCCTGGAAACGAAGCATCGTAGGCGGTCAGCACAATCTGGTGATGCGCGTGGACAGCACCGCGGAACGATGGGTCAGCGCAACGGGCATCGACGGCAATTTGATCGCGAAGCTGGGCCCGGATGCCGGTTTCCTGGAAGCGCTCAAGCGCGGCAATCGCCTCGTGATCGAGGGCGCTCCGCAGGAGATCAGCTTCAAGCTGAAACCCGATGCGAAGGAGGCGCTGAGCGCGCTGGAACATTGCTACATGCAGCACACCGGGCTCGACCTCGTTGGCAATCCGGTCAGTGGCAACATGCAGCCGCCCACAATCGCTGCCGACGAGAGCAAGGCCTCTGCCGCTGCGCCACCGGCCGCCCCGACCACGAAGGCAGCTTCGCCGCCACCGCTATCGCCCTCCACCCCGACTGAGACTTCTGGGAATGGCGCAGACGCACTGGCAGATCTAATCCTCAATGCGATTTCGAGTGCGGGCTATCCCAGCCCCGAGCTCCGAACCAATGACGGTGGCTATTCATGGTCGAGTACCAAGACAGGAATCATCGGCACGTTCCTGGTGAACGACCCCTCAAATTTCTCCGAGGCCTACATCGAGAAGATGGAGCTTCTTGGTCAGGGGTGCGGGCCCACCTTGCGCCTTAGCTTTGACACTGTTTTGACGACCCGCACGGGACGTGAAGTCTATGGCGCAACCCTGCAATGTCCCGGAGAGAGCTACGAAATCCATCAGGCAACCCTGGTTGATGCTAGCGTGGCTCTCTTGTTCTTCCATGTCAGCTCGGATGCTGAAGCGTCGTTCGCAGCGCGGATCAACAAGAACCTTCGGACCTATCTGGTGAACAACTGGTGAGGCGCTGACTGACCGTCTAGACGCTTCTGCTTTCCGTCGTGAGCCCGGCAGATCAAAAGCAAACCTGCGCGAGCGCAGCAGCACTAGGGGCAGGTTCTGGCTACGTACCTTCCGTCCTGGCGAAGCCCGGCACTTGGAAGCGCTTGCGGTAGGTGCCGGGCGTGAGCCCGATGGCCAGGGAGAGGCGGCGGCCTCTCCGGCCGGCCCTAGGAGGCCGGCAGCTCTGCCCCGCCGGTCTCGATCAGCGGCAGGCCCGCGGCCTTCACGCACTCCTGCGCCTGCAGAGGATGGATCGGCCTGGCCTGGCCGCGCCGGGCCAGGGCCAGCGCCACCAGGAGGTGCGGCGTCCAGCGCTGCCCGGCCACCTCGGCGTGCAGGCGGGTCACGCCGGGCGTCAGGCCCAGCCGCGCGTAAAGCGCCGCTTCCGGCACGCCCAGCGAGGCGCGCGCCGCGTCGACGATTTCCTGTCGGGTCAATAGGAGATGCAAGGGAGTGCTCCCGCCGGCCTGCTGGTGCAAAAGCACGGCGGCTGCCGAAAGGTTCCAACCGATCGGCCCGGGAGCAGTTCGGCCCGAGCCGCCGGCGTCACATCGCGCCGTCGCTGTTGAAGATGTCGGCGGCGGCCTTCCAGTCGCCGTCGACTTTCTTCCAGACCACGACGTACTTCCCATGATCGGTCACCTTGCCGGCGTCGCCGGTGAAGGACAGGTCATAGGTGCCGATGTCGTAAGCCACATCGCCGGCCTCGGCGATGGTGATGCTGGTCGGCGTGAACACGAGCTGGAAGTCCTTCAACTGGTAGAACCCGTTCCACACCGCGGCGACTGCCTCGTGGCCCTGCGCGGCGGGCGAACCCGGCGGCATGATCATGCCGTCGGCGGCATAGAACTCCGCTGTCGCCCCGGCATCCTTCGCGGCGACCGCCGCGAGCCACGCGCCGATCAGGGTGCGGATGCGCGCCTCGTCGGCCTTGCTGTCCGCTACCGCCGGCTGGCCGGCCAGCACGAGCAGCGTCAGCACCAAAGCTAGTCTCAGCATGGCAGTTCTCCCGTCGACTGGCGCCCGAAGCGCCGTCGGCATTCTGTCACGGCGCCGGGACCTCCGGGGCTTTATCTCCGTTGCCGCGCCATGCCACGAACCCTACAAGGGAATTGGCGTTATGCCGGCACTGGTGCAGCCCGCCCGGAGAGAGCCTTGGTCAGCGAAGCCCCCCAGAGCGAAGCGGTTGCAGCGCGTCCCCCCGTCGTGGGCGTGGTGCTGGCGGGCGGCCGCGCGCAGCGCATGGGCGGCGGCGACAAGTGCCTGCTGACGCTGGCCGGCCGGCCGATCCTGGCGCACATCGTCGAGCGCCTGCGCCCGCAGGTCCGCCGCATCGTGCTGAACGCCAACGGCGAGCTGGCGCGCTTCGCCGCCTTCGGCCTGCCGGTGATCGGCGATGCGGTCGAGGGCTTCGCCGGCCCGCTGGCGGGCGTGCTGGCCGGCCTGGAGTGGGCCGCGGTCAAGGCGCCCGACTGCCCCTGGGTGGTCAGCATCCCCGGCGACGGCCCGTTCCTGCCGCGCGACCTGGTGGCGCGCCTGCTGTCCGAGGCCGAGGCCGGCGCCGAGATCGTCTCGGTCTCCACCGCCGGCAACCCCAACCCGGTGATCGCGCTCTGGCCGGTATCGCTGGCGCCCGCCCTGCGCCTGGCGCTGGTCGAGGAGGGCCTGGGCAAGGTCGACAGCTTCGCGCAGCGCTATCGCCTGGCGCTGGTCGACTGGCCGGACCGGCCGGTCGATCCTTTCTTCAACGCCAACAACGCAGAAGAACTCGCCGAGGCCGAGCGCCTGCTGCCGCTGGCGCCCTAAAGCGCGAAATGCTTGTGGCCCATCCTTCGACACGCGGTGCTGCGCACCGCTCCTCAGGATGAGGTCAGTGAGTTTGTAGACAAAGGGAAACCTCATCCTGAGGAGCCCTGCGCAGCAGGGCGTCTCGAAGGATAGGCCAGAGGCTGGCGGCCACGGGCTACGCCTGGCCCACCTTCCACGGCAGGCGGATGCGGGCGATCACCGGCAGGTGGTCGGAGGCTTGGCGCGCCTCGTGCACCTTGACCGCGTCGAAGTCCTCGAGCGCGATCTCGCTGGAGAGGTAGATGCGGTCGTAGCGCAACCGGGGCAGGCGGGTGTGGAAGGAGGCCGGCGCCGCCAGGCGCGGCAGGCGCGTCTGCAGGTCCTCGAGCGCGGTGCCCTCGGCACGCCACTCGTTGGTGTCGCCCATCATGATTGTCGCGACCTCGGGCGTGGCATCGAGCATCGGCAGCAGCCGGCTCACCTGGTCGCGCCGCTCCCAGGGATCGAGCCCCAGGTGCATGTTGATGACGCGCAGCGGCTTGCCCTCGACCTCGAAGGTTGCCTCCAGTGCGGCGCGCGGGATGCGGTAGGGCAGGCGCAGGTCGTGCTCGCTCTTCTGCAGCAGCGGCAGCCGGCTCAGGATCGCGTTGCCGTAGTGCGCGCGGTCGTGCTTCTTGGTCAGCGCCTCGTGCACCTGGTAGCCGGTCTCGCGCGCCAGGTAGTCGAACTGGTCGAAGCCGACCTGGCCACGGTGGTGCCAGCCGAGCTCCTGGATGGCGACGATGTCGGCGTTCACCCGCTTCAGGAAGCGCGCCACGCGCGCCGGGTCGAAGCGGCGGTCGGTGCCGATGCAGGAGTGCACGTTCCAGGTGAGCAGGGTGAGGCGGGGATGATCCGGCATCGCGGGCCCTAGAGCAGCGGTGCGACCAGACGCATGGCGCCTTCCGTGACACGGGTTGCCAGCGTCGGCTCGGCGGTGCGCGGCTGGCTCTTTTCCAGGAGCAGCTCGATCCAGCGGCGCGAGACGTCGATGTCGGCGCGGCTGTAGCAGAGCGTGGCCAGCTCGAAGTTGAGGAACAGCGAGCGCCAGTCGATGTTGGCCGAGCCGTGCAGCGCCAGGCGATCGTCCATCACCAGGAGCTTGCCGTGCATCATGTAAGGCAGCAGGTGGATCTTGCCGCCCGCGCGCTGCAGATCCCTGAGATAGGGGGCACGCGCCAGGTCCGGCAGGCGGTGGTTGGAGCGTTTGGGCATGACGATGCGCACATCGACGCCGCGCAGCGCCGCGAAGCAGAGCGCCTCGTTCAGCGAGTCGTTCGGCACGAAGTAGGGCGTGGCGATCCACAGCCGCTCGCGCGCCTCGAAGGCGATCGCCACCAGCGCGGCATAGAGCGGGTCGTGCTCGACATCCGGCCCCGAGGGCACGGTCTGCACGATGCCCTCGTCGCCGTTGAACAGCGCCGGCACCGGCGGCGGTGGCGGCGGCGGCTCCTCGTCGGTCGCGAAGCTCCAGTCCATGTTGTAGAGCTCGACCAGCGTCTGCACCGTCGGCCCCTCCAGGAGGAAGGCCAGGTCGGCCCAGCAGCCTTCCGCCTCGTCGCCCATGTACTCGTCGCCGATGTTCATGCCGCCGCCCCAGGCGCGCTTGCCGTCCGCCACGGCCAGCTTGCGGTGGTTGCGCAGGTTGGTGCGCGAGCGGAAAGGCCACCAGTTGGTCGGCATGAAGGCCACGATCTCGCCGCCCGCCTCGCGCAGCGGATGGAAAAGGTGGCCGCTGGTGGCAAGCGAGCCGATGGAATCGTAGAGCACGCGGACCTTCACGCCAGCCGCGGCCTTGCGCGCCAGGCGCTCGATGATGGCGTGCCCGGTGCGGTCGCTCTTGAACACGTAGGTGACCAGGTCGATGGACTGCTCGGCGCTGTCGATCAGCGCCTCCAGCCCGCGGCGGCTGGCGCCGCCGTCCGGCAGGAGGGTGAAGACGTTGCCGCAGGTGGCTCCGGGTACGCCCAGGCCGCGCAGCAGCCGGTCGATGTTGCCGGTGTAGCTCACGTCGACCACCGTGCTGCGGCGCAGGTGGATGCGGCGCTTGCGGCGCATCACCTTGCGCACCTTGCGGCCGCCGAAGACGGCATAGAGCGGCACGCCGGCGAAGGGCATCAGCACGATCAGCAACAGCCAGGCGCTGGTGCCGGCCGGGCTGTAGCGCGTGGTCAGGATCTGCAGGATCGACCAGCCCCAGATCAGGATCCCCGACATGACTGCCAGGTACCAGATCCAAGTGTTTTCCCAGGTCATCGGGTGACTCCAGCCGGGGGACGGGCCGGCACGCGTGCCATGCCGCATTCAGCTTACCAGCGGCAAGGGGCAGTGGGTGAGGGAGAGGATCCCGCAGGCACGGCAACGCAGTGGGTCGCCCTCAAGTTCGCTGGGTGACCGCGGCCTCGGCCCGGCCGAGGCGGCCGCGGAAGCGGCGCGCCATCCTGCGGTCGAGCGGCCGGCCGGTGAAGGCGAGGAAGTAGGGCTCGAGCTTGGCCAGCCGTTCGGCCGCGCTCTCGCCGAGGTCGAGCAGAAAGTAGCCGACCTGGGTGAAGTAGAGGATGTCGCCGCGCACCCGGGCCTCCCGCGGCGGATAGCCGGCGTCGAGGAAGATCTGCTCGATGTGCCGGCGCCGCCGCTCGTCGGCGGCGCGTTGCACCCGGCGCACCTTGGGCGACTTGGCCGCCCAGGCCCGGATCGCGTTGTCGAAGCGCGGATAGAAGGGGTGGTGCTCGACCCAGAGCGCGAAGAGGCCGAGGATGCGGTTCTGCAGGGGATCGCGTGCCGTACCCAGCGCGGCGATCAACTGGTCGGTGTTGGTCCTTTCCCAGCGAGCGAGGATCTCGTCGAGCAGTTCGCCGCGGTCGCGGAAGTGCCAGTAGAACGAGCCGCGGCTGGTGCCGAGCGCCTTGCCCAGACGCTGCACCTTGACCTGGTCCACGCCCTCCTCGATCAGCAGGCGGACCGCCGCGCCGAGCCAGTCCTCGCGCGAGAGGAAGGCCGGCGGCGTCTTGCGTCCGGCTCTGCGTGCGGGGCGTGCCATGCCGCGAGTATGCGGACCGGCGGGCGGCCGGTCCAGACACCTGTGTCTTGACAGGACGGGGCCGGGGCGGGAGAGTCCAGACAGTACTGTCTGGAGTTGGCGATGCAGCCTGGCAAGACCCCGCCGCGGGCGCGGCCGACGACCGCCATCGCCCTCCTGCCGCAGGACGACCGCGGCAACGGCTGGCTCAACGTCCTGCCGCCACGCCAGCCGAAGCCGGCGCTCCGCGGCGAGCATCGCGCCGACTGGCTGGTGCTGGGCGCGGGTTTCGCCGGCCTCGCCGCGGCGCGCCGCCTGGGGGAGCTGCGCCCGGACGAAAGCGTCCTGCTGCTCGAGGCGCAGGCGGCGGGCGAAGGCACCTCCGGCCGCAACTCCGGCTTCGCCATCGACATCCCGCACAATGTCGGCTCGCATCTGACCGAGCTCGCGCTGGCCGAGCGGCATCTGCGCCTGGCGCGGGCCGGCATCGCCTGCCTCGAGCAGAGCGTGCGGGCGGCGGGCATTGCCTGCCAGTGGAGCCGGCGCGGCAAGTACCACGCGGCGGTGAAGCCGCGCGGCGCGAAGGCTGTGCTGGAGCCGTTGCGCGCGATGCTGGCGGGGCTGGGCGAGCCCTACCGCTGGCTGGACCGCGACGCCTGCCGCCGGGAGCTGGGCACCGGCTATTTCGAGGCGGCGGTGCATACGCCGGGCACGGTGCTGTTGAACCCGGCCGCGCTCTGCCGCGGCCTGGCCGACAGCCTGCCGGCCAACGTCGCGCTCTGCGAGCGCTCGCCGGTGGTGGAGTTCGAACTGGCGAACGGTGTGCGCGTGCGCACGCCCGAGGGCAGCGCCTATGCGCCGAAGGCGATCCTCGCCACCAACGCCTATGCCGGCGAGTTCGGCGTCTTCCGCGGACGGCTGCTGGGCTTCGCCGCGATGGCGAGCCTGACGCGGCCGCTGACCGCCGAGGAACGACGGGCGCTGGGCGGCCTTGGCGACTGGGGCGTGACGCCGGCCAATGCCTATGCCGGCACGACGCTGCGCTGCACGCAGGACCACCGCATCCTGATCCGGCAGCGCATCGACTACCGGCCGGGACTGCGCATGTCCGCCGAGGAGCAGCGGCAGGTGCGCGACGGCGGCCACCTGCGCTCGCTGCGCGCCCGCTTCCCGATGCTGCCCGATCTCTCCTTCGAGCACAGCTGGACCGGCTTTGTCTGCCTCTCGGGCAACCGCGCGCCGGGTTTCGGCCAGGTGGCGGGCAATCTCTGGGCCGCGGTCTGCCAGAACGCGATCGGCGTGGCCAAGGGCACCACGGCCGGCATGCTGGCTGCCGAACTGGCGTTGGGCCAGGATGACCCGCTGATCGGCGACATGCTGGCGCTGGGTCAGCCAAGCCGGCTGCCGCCCCCGCCGATCCGCGACTGGGGTGTCAGGCTGCGCGCCTGGCGCGAGCTCCGGCGCAACCGTGACGAGGTCTGAGATGACGCAGGAGGCCAGGGTCCGCCCGCAGCGCGGCGGCCGCGCCGGCCGCAGCGAGCGCAAGGTGGCGGTGCGCCAGATGCCCTGGCGGCTGGTGGAGAATCCCTTCCGACCGATCGAGGTCTACTCGGCCGAGCAGATCGAGGCGATCCACCAGGCCTCGTTCAGCGTGCTGCGCGACCAGGGCATGCGGTTCCTCTCCGCCGAGGCGCGCGACATCATGCGCCGCGCCGGTTGCCGCGTGGACGAGGACCACCGCGTCTACTTCGATCCGTCTCTCGTCATGGAGCAGATCGCCAAGGCGCCCTCGACCTGCACGCTGCACGCGCTGAACCCGGCGCGCAGCCTGCCGATCGGCGGCCGCGTGCAGAACTTCGCCACGGTCGGCGGTCCGCCCAACGTCACCGACATCGAGCGCGGCAAGCGGCCCGGCAACTGGGCCGACTACATCGACCTGGTGAAGCTGGCGCAGAGCCTGAACATCGTGCACCTGCACGCCGGCTACGCACCCGAGCCGATCGACGTCGAGGTGGCGGTGCGTCACCTCAAGTGCACCGAGGCGATGCTGAGCTTCTCCGACAAGGCGATCTTCGCCTTCGCGCACTCTGAGGAGCGGGTGCACGACGCCTATGAGATGGTGCGCCTGGCGCACGGCCTGGACGATGCCGCGATGCAGGCCGCGCCGCGCTTCTACGCCATCATCAACACCAACTCGCCCCTGCAGCTCGATCCGCGCATGGCGGCCGGCACGCTGGCGGTGGCGCGGCGCCGCCAGCTCCTGGTGGTGACGCCCTTCACGCTGGCTGGCGCCATGGCGCCGGTGACCCTGCCGGGGGCGCTGGTGCTGCAGAACGCCGAGGCGCTGGCCGTCCTGACCCTGGCGCAGCTGGCGAGCCCCGGCTGCCCGGTGGTCTACGGCGGCTTCACCTCCAACGTCGACATGCGCTCGGGCGCGCCGGCCTTCGGCACGCCGGAGTACATCAAGGCCGCGCTGGCCGGCGGGCAGCTCGCCCGGCGCTACAACCTGCCCTACCGGTCATCGAACACGAACGCATCGAACGCCCCGGATGCGCAGTCGACCTACGAGGGCGCGATGTCGATCTGGGGCGCGGTCATGGGCGGCGTGAACATCATGGCGCACGGCCTGGGCTGGCTGGAGGGCGGGCTGACCGCGTCCTACGAGAAGTACATCATCGACGCCGAGATGCTGCAGACCATGGCCGCCTTCCTCACGCCCGAGGTGGTCGACGCCGAGACCCTGGCGCTGGATGCCATCCGCGAGGTCGGGCCGGGCGGGCACTTCTTCGGCGCGCAGCACACGCTCAGGCACTACGAGACCGCGTTCTACAGCCCGCTGCTCTCCGACTGGCGCAACTTCGAGCAGTGGACGGCGGCGGGCGCGCTGGACGCGACGCAACGCGCGCGCGGGATCTGGCGGCAGCTGTTGGCCGATTACGAACCGCCGCAGCTCGATGCCGGCTGCCAGGAGGCGATGCGCGACTACGCGGCGCGGCGGGCAGCGGATGGCGGGGCGCCATTCCGCGACTAGTGGCGCATGTTGCTAAGACTGGCGGTTGCCCGAGTTGATATTCTTCCTCGGCAGTGCCTAGCATGGCTGCGGGAACTCAATCTGCGGGCGACCGCAGCGGGGAGGGGCATTCATGGTGAGCGGCGGGCCTCGGCGCTGGCCTTCGGGTTTCTGGTTGGGCGCGGCGTTGGTCGCTGCCCTGGCGGCCTGCTCGTCGCCGGAACGCTTGCCGTCGGTGCCCGCCGCCGACACGACCCGGGCGCAGCCGCTGGGCATTCCCTATGCGCGGTTCTATCCGGGCACGCAGGCCGACCAGATGATCGAAGTCGGTACGCAGGCTGCGATGCGCCGCTTGGTGGCCCAGGGATTGATGGAGCCGGGCGGACCTCCGCCGAAAACACTCCCGCCGGTGGACTTCCTCGCCGTCTCCGGCGGCGGCGACGACGGCGCCTTCGGTGCCGGCCTCATCGTCGGCTGGACCGAGCACGGCGATCGCCCCGACTTCCAGATCGTCACCGGGGTCAGCACCGGCGCGCTGATCGCACCCTACGCCTACCTCGGACCGGACTACGACGCGCAGCTGCGTGAGGTCTACACCACGATCTCGCCTGACAAGATTTTCGTGGAGCGTGGACTGCTCGGCATCTACTACAAGGATTCGATTGCCGACACCACGCCGCTCTGGGAAATGATCTCGGCGCACGTGGACGAACAGATGCTGGCCGATATTGCCCGCGCCTACGAGGGCGGCCGCCTGCTGCTGATCGGGACGACTAATCTCGACGCGCAGCGGCCGGTCATCTGGAACATCGGCGCCATTGCCGCCAGCGGCCATCCCGATGCCCTCGACCTCGTGCGCAAGATCCTGCGCGCTTCCTCCGCAGTGCCCGGTGTGTTCCAACCGGTGCTGATCGACGTCGAGATCGATGGCCAAAAGTATCAGGAGTTGCACGTCGACGGCGGCGCCATCGCGCAGATGTTCGTCTATCCGCCGAACATCGATCTGCGCCAGCAGATACACCGCGAGCGCGCCGCCTATCTGATCCGCAACGCGCGCCAGGACGCGAAGTGGGCTGAGGTCGAGCCGCGCACGCTCTCCATCGCCGGCCGGGCCATCTCGACGATGATCCACGCCAGCGGCACCAACGACATCCTGCGCATCTACTTCATCATGCAGCGCGACGGCGTGGACTATAACCTTGCCTACATCGGCAGCGACTTCTCCGCTCCACACGTGGCCGACTTCGACACGCCCTACATGGTTGCGCTCTTTGACTACGGCTACCAGCAGGGGCGCGCGGGCTACGACTGGAAGAAGTCGCCGCCAGGGCTGGCGGCGGCCGGCAACTAAGAGCGTTGTGCTCCTTGGCTCATCCTTCGAGACGGCCGCTGCGCGGCCTCCTCAGGATGAGGTCCGTGGGTTGGTAGACCAGCGAAAGACCTCATCCTGAGGAGCCCTGCGAAGCAGGGCGTCTCGAAGGATGGGCCACAAGTTCCGCGCTAGCTAGCGTCGCTTCAGGAAGCCCTCGAGTCCCTTGGCCATCGCGATCAGCCGCGGGTCGCTCGGCGGGCGGGGGTTCCAGGGCGTGCGGTTGGCGTCGAGCAGGCGGGCGCCCTCCGCCGTCACGGTGAAGTCGAACTTGCCGTAGTCGACCTTGAGCTCGGCGCGCCGCGCGCGGATCTCTTCCGGCACGCGGTTGTGCACGGGATCCTGCCGCACCTGGCGTTCGTACTTCACCACGGGATCGGCGCCGTAGTAGGTCAGCACCACGCCGCTGTCGCCCAGGAACTGCCACTGGTTGATGGTGTAGAGCAGGCCCTGGCGCTGCTCGAGGAAGCGCTCCACCACCAGCTCCGGCCGCCGCCAGACCCAGGCCGGGACGACGGACTTGCGCGGGAAGCAGAGATATTCGTCGTCCTTCAGGCGGCCGGTCCAGCGTGGCGGCAGGCAGCGCTCGATCGCATCCGCCCAGCGGGCCCGGCGCCCGCCCATCGCGACGCGCAGCACGCGCTCCGGCCTGCCGCCGGAATTCCGGTCGGTCTTCACCATCACCGGACCGTCGTAGGCATCGTCGCGGCTGACCAGGCTCCGGCTCACGACGCGCTTGGAGATGTCGCGCACCTGGCCGTTGATGCAGACCGGATAGCGCGCGGCCAGCGCCATGTACGCGTCCGGCACCACGGTGAGGTCGACGTGCAGCACGGCGACATCGGCATCGGGCGGGTTCCGCAAGCCCTGCTGGACGACGATCTCCCAGCCCGCCGGCGCCCAGAAGTGCCGCGCCAGCCGGTTGATGAGGCAGTTCTCATCCAGGCCCTGGTACAGGTGCACGATGATGACGAGCCGCCGCCGCACGGAAACTATCGGTGAAAACCAACCTCTCCCGTCGGGAGAGGTCGGCGCACGCAGTGCGCCGGGTGAGGGGAAGCACCGCGACCGGGTACGCCGAAGGGACTGCTGCGAAATTCAAGCGAACCGTCATCCCGGAAACCGCGCAGCCGTTGTCCGGGATCCATGGTTCCGCGCGCACGGAGCGGTGGACCCCGGCTCTCCGCTTCGCTTCGGCCGGGATGACAGTCTTTGCTTTGAAGCATTCGCAGAGGTCTTCCTCGGGAGAGGCAGCCTATTCCGCGAGCTGCTTCCTGACCCATTCCTGGAAGTCCTTCACCGAATATTCCGGCGGCAGCAGCACGCCCTCCTCGAAGGGCAGCGCGGCAAGGCCCTGCTGGTTGATCTCGCAGACCCGGCCGTCCTCGGCGATCACCCTGCGCGCGAAGCTGACGATCTTCTCCAGGTCGAAGCCGGGCAGCGCCAGCGTCGCCGGGTCGAACAGCCATTCGGCCTGCAGCTCGGTCTGCGCGGGCCCGAGCGGCCGGATGCGCACGATGCGCACGTAGTCGGGGTGGCCCACCATGTAGGCGGTCGGCAGCAGCTGCATGAAGGTCATGCCGCGGCGGCGCTCCGCCTCGTTGAGGCCGGCAAAGCCGGGGCCCTGCACCTGGCCGTCGGCTGACCAGGTGCCGGCGTCGGCGCGCACGCCGCCGCGGTAGCGGGGATCGGCTTCCGCGCGATGCTCCTGCCACTTGGGATCGTCCTGCGCGCCCATGATGCCGCGGCCGTAGATCGGCACCAGCTTCACCAGCGAGGGATGCACGCCGGGGCAGTGCAGGCACTCGTTGAAGTTCTCCCAGAAGATCTTCCAGTTGCTGGCAATGGTGTAGGTCTCGCGCCGGCCGACGACGAGGTTCTCCAGCGGCCAGTTGGCGAGCGCCGCCTCGCCGCCGTCGAACATCGCCTCGAAGGGCGGCGGGCTCTCCGCCAGCGACAGGAAGAGCGAGCCGCGCCAGTGCTTCAGCGCGACGGGGAAGAGGCCATACTGCGTCTTGTCGACGCCGCCGTCGTCCAGCACGTTCGGCGTGCGGAACAGCTGGCCGTCCAGCTTGTAGACCCAGGCGTGGTAGGGGCAGGTCAGCGCCAGCGCCTTCAGTTGGCCTTCCGGCTCCAGCACGATGCGCGAACCGCGGTGCCGGCAGGTGTTGTGGAAGGCGCGGATCTCGCCTGCGCGGTCCTTCACCAGGAGCACGTTCTGGTCGCCGATCTCGACCGTGCGGAAGGCGCCGGGGCCGGGCAGCTGATCGGCGCGCCCGACATAGAGCCACTGCCGGTACCAGATGTGCTTCAGCTCGCGCGCGTGCTGGCCGGGATCGATGTACCAGCGCTTCGGCAGGCTGGCCGCGGGCCGGTCCAGGCCGGTGTAGCCGTCGGGATGCGCCGCAACGCGCGATCGGTAGCTCATGGTCCTAATCTAGCCTCTCTCGACCGAACGCCAATAGCGCGCTCAGGCCGGCACCTTGCTGCCCAGCCAGTCGACCGCCGCCTGCAGGCCGCCCGCCCCGTGCGGGATGCCCAGCGCCTGCAGCGCCACCTCCACCACGCCCAGCGTGCCCAGCACCATCGGTGCGTTGACGTGCCCCATGTGCGCGATGCGGAAGGCCTTGCCGGAGAGCTTGTGGATGCCGACGCCGAGCGTCAGGCCGCAGCGCTGCTGGCAGTAGTCCTGCAGCGGCTGCGGGCTCATGCCGTCCGGCAGCAGCACGGTGGTGACCGAGTTGCTGCGCTCCCTGGGCTCGGCGATGTTGAACTGCAGCGTCTGGCCCTCCGACCAGCGGCCGACCGCGCGCCTGACCGCTTCGGCCAGGAGGGCGTGACGATGCCAGGCCGCCGCCAGCCCCTCGGCGAAGATCATCTGCAGCGCCTGGTCCAGCGCATAGAGCAGGTGCTCCGGCGGCGTGCCGCAGTACTTCATGTAGTGCTCATCGCCGCTGCGGAAGGTCCAGTCCCAGTAGGGCGTGCGCAGCTCTGCCTTTTGGTGCGCCTGCCAGGCGCGCTCGCCCGCGGCGACGAAGCTGAGGCCCGGCGGCGTCATCAGTCCCTTCTGCGAGCCGGTCAGCGCGATGTCGACGCCCCATTTGTCCATGTGGAAGGGCATGGTGCCGAGCGAGGCGATGGCGTCGACCATCAGCAGGGCCGGGTGGCCGGCCTCGTCGATCGCCCGGCGCAGGGCCGGGATGTCGTTGACCACGCTGGATGCGGTATCGACCTGCACCACCATGATCGCCTTGATCCGCTTGTCGCGGTCCGCCTTGAGCCGCTCGGCCAGCGCGGCCGGATCGACCGCGGCGCGGTAGCTGCCGGGCACCACCTCGACATCGAGGCCGAGCTTCCTTGCCGCCTCGCCCCAGACCACGGCGAAGCAGCCGCTTTCCAGCACCAGGACCCGGTCGCCGCGCGAGAGCACGTTGGTCAGCGCCGACTCCCAGCTGCCGTGGCCGTTGGCGGCATAGATGAAGCAGCGTCCCTTGGTATCGAAGAGCCGCGCCAGCTCCGCCATGACCCGGTCGGTCAGCGCCAGCAGCGGGCCGGCATAGATGTCCACCGCCGGCTGCTGCATCGCCTGCAGCACGGCATCGGGCACGTTGGTCGGGCCCGGGACGGCAAGGAACTGGCGGCCGGCGGCGACGGTCATGGGGCAAAGTCCTGAAACGATGGGACGCCTTGCCTAGACCCTGGGGGCTGCTGCGGCAAGCGCGCCGCTGGCGGGGCGGGGTTGACGTAAACACGCCCCGCTATCGCAGGGCGCGGGAGCGGAAGCACCGCCAGCGGGGCCAGGCGTCCCCTCCCCCGCGCTGTCGCGCGGGAGAGGGGCGCCTCTGTCGAGGCCGGCGCGGAAAGCCCTCTCTCCCGCGCGAAGCGCGGGGGAGAGTGGGAGAGGGGGTTTACTGGTCGGTTCCAGCTAGAATTCCAGATGCGCGAAGAGAAGATATGTGAATCCGATAGCCGCGCTTGCGGGGAGAGGGACAGGGTGAGGGGCTTTTGGTTCGTCGAATCGCGGGGGCAACCGAGTCAACCAGCGTCGTCGTCGACCGCCTCGCTCCAGGCCGGATCGCTGTGCGAGTCCCAGTAGCGCTGGTGCAGGTCGAGCGTGATCGGCCCGGGCCTGCCGCTTCCGACCGCAACGCCGTCCACCCGGACGATCGGCATGACGCCGCCGGCCGTGCTGGTGGCAAAGACCTCGTCGGCCTGGCGGACCTCCTCGGCGCTGACCGTCCGCTCCTCCGCCCGTCGTCCGGCGGCTCTCGCCAGCTCGATGATGCTGCGGCGCGTGATGCCTTCGAACATGCCGGCGGCCGGCGTCGCCAGGGCGCCATCTTTCACGATGAAGATGTTGAAGCCCGGCCCTTCCACGACGTTGCCCTTGCCGTCCGTCAGCACCGCCGTTTCGTCGGCCTTGTCGAAGGCGTCGAACAGCCCCCTGGTGAAATCGAGCCAGTGGAAGTTCTTCGCCGTGGGATCGACGGAATCCGGATGGATGCGTGGCACCGGGCTGATCCGGAGCGACAGGCCGGTCTTCTGCTTTTCCGGGTCGGCGATCCAGACGAAGGGAATGGCGAAGGCATAGAAGGCGTTCCGTGCCAGGCGCGGATCGCGCGAGCCGGCTGCGAAGCGCCCGCGCGTGCAGATCATCTCGACATAGGCGTCCCGCAAGCCGCTCAGGCGCACGCACTCTCGCAGCACCTGGCGCAGTTCGGCCCGCGATGCCGGCAGCGTCATCCGGACCTTGGCCATGCTGCTCTCGAAGCGCTCGATGTGCTCGTTCAGCCGGAAGAAGCGCCCCTTCCAGAGGTGCACCACGTCGTAGGTCGCATCCGAGCGCGTGAACCCCAGGTCCAGGATGGGAATGCCCGCTTCGTCGATCGGGACGTAGCGCCCGCCGACATAGGCAACGCCCTTGCTGAAATCGGGTTTGACGCTGTGCATTGCCTGCGCCGCCTCCACGGGGTCAGTTGGGAGCACGTTCTTTGGCCAGCCGCTGCACCGCGCTAGGGCGCGGCCTCGCCGATCTTCTCGGCCACCAGCTTCTGCAGGCGCCAGAGGTAGGGGTCGTGGATGCCGAGCGCCTCGAGGTGCTCCACCGTGTTCAGCAGGTACTCGCAGCAAGGCCCGCGCGCGCCGCAGGCGGCGGCGATCATCGCCGCCTTCTCCGCTTCGCTGAGGCCCGGCAGGTAGTTGCGTGAGCTGCGGTCGATCACCCAGGTGATCGCGGCCACGCGCTCCCCGCCGCTCTCGACCCGCACCCAGATCGGCTTGTGCGAGGAGGGCTTGTAGCTGTGCTCGCGTCGCACGAGCAGCTCCAGGCAGTGCGGCGCCTCGGCCACCGGCAGGCGCTGCAGCACGCCCTTGCAGGAGCCGCCGGGCTCCAGGCTCATCATCAGGCCGGGATGCTCGTCGCAGCCGCGGTAGCGCACGATGCGGAAGCAGAAGCTGCGATGCCAGCCGGTGAGCCTGGCCGGCCGCTGCTCGGCGACGGCGCAGGCCGGCTTCCAGAGCAGCGAGCCGTAGGCGAAGACCAGCAGGTCCTGCCCGCCCGGCCAGCGTTGCAGGAGCCGGTCGCGCAATGCCCTGTAGTCCGCATCGCTGAAGGGTTCGGTGCCGGGCGGCGGCCCCAGATCCGGCGTGGGCCGGCGGACGCGCCGGCGGACGCGATCGACATGCGCGCCGGTCAGAGCGGGTTGGCGGCCTGCTGACATCGCGGGTGAATCTAGCGTGCCTCCGACGGCGGCGCGACCGGAAGGTTCCGGGCCGCGCCCGCCGGCCAATCTGCCGCACTGTGCACTATTGAACTGCAAACCCCGGTCCAGCCGCCCCATCTTAGCCTGAAGGCAGGGAGTCCGCCCGCTCGGCGCGGCAAGCCGGGCCGCGACGGAATAGAAAG